>Ga0209204_1000108_pt1 | contig 91256 bp, 82 predicted proteins | sample AD_JPNMR2_MetaG_FD_184425 | JGI IMG/M metagenome (GOLD analysis project Ga0209204, IMG submission 184425) | Active sludge microbial communities of municipal wastewater-treating anaerobic digesters from Japan - AD_JPNMR2_MetaG (SPAdes) (version 2) | ecosystem: Engineered > Bioreactor > Anaerobic...
TCTAGTTTATATTACTAAATTACCAAGAACAAAGTTAAGTAGTATATTAGAGACATTAAAAAAGTTTGGATTTATTGAACAATACGGTGAATATTACACATATAAAAAACAGGATAAAGAGTTTGAAAGACTTTTGGATAAACTTATAATAGGATATCATGCTGTTGAGAATTTATTAAGATATAAAGCGGAGAAAGACTTTGAAGAATATAGAATTAATGTTATAAAGAAAACAGATGAAATTGAAACTCATTTTAATATGCTTGAACTTCTCAATGAGGTTTCTAAAGGTCTTTCTAATATAACATCATTTAATGAATTATATAGAAAAATAACGTCTCTTGTTGTGAATAATCTTGGGTTTGAATGTTCTGAGTTTTTTATGATTAAGAAAAATAATGATAAATATGAGTTTGTCCCTGTTTCTCTATTTTTCTCAAATTATAGACACTTAATGTCATCACTTGATTTTTATTCAAGCTATGTTAAGAATAATGAATACATGATGGCAGCTCTTAATAAAGCTATAAATGAAAATATTGTTGTAATAAATGACCCGAAAGAAATTGAAAAACTTAATACACTTGAAAAATATAGTTCAATAGGTTTTTCACTAATTGTTCAGGATAATCAGCCTTTTGCAATATTAGTCTATGGTTATATGAGTGAAGGAAGGACAGTTACATCATCTGACTTGCAAAAAATAGATTTTATTATAAACAATCTTACTCAGACATCTATTATTATTTCTTTGTATGAAAGTTTGGAAGAAAAAATAAGACAAAGAACAGCTGAGTTAGAAAAGGCTAACCAGGAATTAAAAGTATTTAACCAGAAATTAAGTGCATTAAACAAAGAGATAAAAAGGGAAATGATGACAGCATCTTCTATACAAAAGGCTATTTTACCTTCTGAATTTCCTTATCCAGATTATGTTGAAATAGCTGCGAAATTAAAAGCAATGCCAGACCTTACACTTACTGAAGAAGAGAGAAAAAGGATAGATATCAGTGGTGACTACTATGATGTATTTGATATGGGAGATGGTAAGATAGGTATTCTTATAGCAGATGTTACAGGTCATGGTATACCATCAGCTTTAATTACAACAATGGCTAAAATATCATTTTATACTCATGCTATTGATGGTGGTTCAACAGCAGAAATATGTGATAGAGTAAACAAAGATATTTATGAAGCTATTGGTATAGGTGATACTGGTTTTTATGTAACAGTATTTTTTAGCATATATGATACAAAAACTGGTAAAATCCAATTTACAAATGCAGGACATCATAAAGGTATTCTTGTTAGAAATAATGGAAGAATAGAATATTTAGATACACAGGGATTTTTTATAGGTTCGTTTGAGGGTGTTGAATATAATTATGGCGAAGCTTATTTTGATGAAGGAGATACTTTTATTTTATATACTGATGGTATAGTTGAGCAAAAATCTGAAAAAGATGAGTTTTATGAAGAGATATTTTATAATAAGTTATCTTCAATTTCCGCTAAAAAGCCAAGTGAATTTGTTGAACATATATTTTCTGATATAGATGTTTTTAGAGGTTCTTATCCTATTAAGGATGATATGACATTGATTGTTTTAAGAGTAAAAAAGGTTATTGAAAGACCAACTTCTGAAAAAACAAGTGCTAATATAACTGAGATTTCTTCTCTTATAAAAGATATTATTGAGGAATATAATTCCAAAAAAAAGCTATCAGACAAAAATTTATCAGTATTAAATAATATAATAGATGATGTTAATAATCCTACACTTTATTACATAAAAGCTATGATTGAGTTTAAAGAGAATAATTTTGAGATATCATCTAAATATTTTAAAAAAGCATTGTCCTTATTAAAACAACCAAATACAATACTTTTAAATAATGCTGGGGTATCATTTTATAAAACAGGTGATTATCAGGAAGCTAAGAAATGTTGGGATAAAGTTTTGTCAATAGATCCTAATAATGCTAATGCACTTAAAAATATAAAACTTTTAGAAAATAAAAAATTAACTTAAAGTTTAAATTTTTGTAATTTTAAATTTGTGTTTTAAAATTTTGTATTTTATTATATTTTTATACTATTTTAATAAAGTTATCTTTCATAAAAGGGGTAAATATGCATTTACAGGAATTAATAAAAAAGAACTTGGAACAAATAAGGATGCTTTATTTACAAACATTTGAGGAATTAACAAATAATCAGACTAATATAGAAATTGTAATAAAAGAGGTGCTCGATAAAAAAATTACAGAGGACCAAGCTGTAGAAAAAATAAATAAAGCTGTTTTATATGCTGAAGAGCTTCAAAAAGGTTTTTCTAAAAAGATGAAAGAGAGTCTTAACTCTTTAATTTCATGTTTTCCTGATGTTGATTCTGAAGAGGTAAAAAAGATAAAAGATGAGATTGAAAAAATTTACCTTGAAATGGAGGATGGTGTATCACGATTTGTTGAAAAGGTAAAAGAACTTTATAAGATATAGATTTTAAGGTTTTTTAATGTTTAATCTTATAAATTCTCCTTCTGACATCAAAAGTCTTGATATTAATAAATTAGATATCTTGTCTAAAGAAATAAGAGACTTTTTAATTAAGAGTGTAAAAACAACTGGTGGGCACCTTGCTTCTAACCTTGGTATAGTTGAGATTACACTAGCTATTGCTAAAGTATTTGATCTTGATAAAAATCCTGTTATATATGATGTAAGTCATCAGTCTTATGTTCATAAGCTTATAACTGGAAGAAAGAGTTTTGAAAATTTAAGAATGTTTGGTGGGATTTCAGGGTATACTGACCCTTATGAAAGTAAATATGATGTTTTTAAACTAGGTCATGCGGGGACATCAATATCTTTGGGAATGGGTATTAAATTTGCTGCTGATTTTATGAATGAAGATATAAGACCTATTATTATAATAGGTGATGCATCTATTTCGAACGGGGTAGCTTTTGAGGCTTTAAATCATTTAGGTGAAGCTAAAAAAGATGTTATAATACTATTAAATGATAATCAGATGTCTATTTCAAAAACTGTTGGAGCTTTATCTAAGTATTTTTCAGATTTTATGACAAGTAAACTTGTTCTGAATTTAAAAGATATTTCAAAGAAAATCTCTAATGTTCTTGGAAATAGTTTAAAACTCAATGCTGAAAAAATAGTAAAAAGAATTGAAAACGCTATTTATCCTAATATCTTTAATGTTTTGGGTATAAAGTACATAGGTCCTATTGATGGCCACAGTATAAAAAACCTGGTAGAAGTTTTTGATTATGTAAAAAAGAATAGAGGTCCTTATCTTGTTCATGTTGTTACAAAGAAAGGGAAAGGCCTTAAGGAAGCTGAAGAAAATCCAGCAATATACCATAGTGTTTCTGGTATAAAATCTAAAAGAGAGGTTACTTTTACAGATGTTTTTTCTGATGTAATGGTAAATATAGGTAGAGAATATAAAAATGTATTTGCTATTACTGCCGCAATGTCTGAGGGGACAGGACTTAACAAGTTTGCAAAACTTTATCCTGATAGGTATATTGACGTTGGGATTGCAGAGGAACATGCTGTTGCTTTAGCAGCTGCTATGAGCCTTAAAGGTGTAAAACCTGTTGTTGCAATATATTCTACATTCCTTCAAAGGAGTTTTGACCAACTTTTTCAGGAAATTAGTCTACAAGACAATATATCTCCTATATTTGTGTTGGATAGAGCAGGTCTGGTTGGGCCTGATGGACCTACTCACCATGGTGTTTTTGATATAGGTTATACTAAGATTTTACCAAAAATGGTTTTAATGGCTCCAAAAGATGGCGAGGAACTTGAAAAAATGTTATATTTTGCTATAAGTATTGATAGACCAGTAGTTATAAGATTTCCTAAATCTGGATTTTTTGAGTTTCATAAATCAGCCCCTTTAGAGTTTGGCAAGTCTGAAGTTATAAATTATGATAAAAATGCATGTATAAATATATTTACTTATGGTAGTATAATTGGTAATGTGTTTCAAGCAATTGAAAGTCTTGGTATAAATTATAATCTTGTAAATCTAAGATTCGCTAAACCACTGGATATTGATACAATATTGAATATAGTTTCAAATAATAAACCAGTTATTACTGTTGAAGAGCATTCTTTAATTGGTGGAGTTGGGGAAAGTATTAATTCGATATTGTTGAAAAACTCTTTTAATAATAAAGTTGTAAATCTTGGACTTGATGATATATATTATCCTCATGGTGATAGAGATAAACTCTTATCTCTTGCTAAATTAGACGTTGATAATATTATTTTATTGATAAAAAATTTTTTAAAAAGTTAAATTTATTTATAATTTTTGTATCTGGAGGTATTTATGCAAAATAGTAGCAAGATTAAAGCAGTTTTTCTATTAGCTGTATTAATTATTATAACAGGTTTGATAATCTATTTTTCAAGCTCAAATAATGTTGCAACAGACGGCCATATAAAAGATATATCATTGATTGATTTAAATAGAGAAATAATAAATACTCAAAAGGTTGTAGTTGATACTAAAAATATTATAGAGTCAGTTAACTCAAAAATAAACTTTATGATATTTCTGACAATACTAAATATAATTATATCATCAATTGTTATTTTCTTTACTATTATTAAAAGGAGAGAAAAAGATATTAATAACAAGAATGTTGAAAAAAATATTTCTTAATATTTTACTTTTTATTATTTTGACGTACTGTAGTCAACCAAATGTTGAGGATGAAATTAAGGAATATAAAGATATAAGTAGATTTTCAGCTGAAAATTATATTTATGTTTCTTATAAAAATAATAAACCAAATATGTTTTTAAGTAGTGAAAGTGTGAATTATGATAACAAGACTTCTAATTTTGTTATGGATAATGTTATCTCTAAAATAGATTCAGGATATAATGAATACAGTTATATACTATCAAAGAAAGGTATTTATAACCTTGAGAATAAAACAACCACATTTTTTGAAAATGTTAAAATTGTTGTTGAAGATAGGTATTTACTTGAGGGTACTTTTTTCAGGTGGAAAGGGAGTGAATCTGTACTCGAGACAAACCCCGGGACTCCAATCCTTATAAGGGATAAGTCTGGTTTATTAGTAAGTGGATATGATTTTAAGCTTGATACAAATACAAAAAGGTTTTATATTACAAATGTGTCTATGTCATTACCAGAGTCTGATAATGAAGGCTTTTAGATTAATATTTTTTTATTTTATTTTTTTTATTCCTTTAACATTATTATCTGAAATTATTATAAAATCTAATAGTATGGATGTTGATTACAGAAATAATTATTTTACACTTAATGGTAATGTTTCTGTTAATACAAAAGATTATTTTATGACAGCTGATAATCTTATATATAAAAAACAGGAAAAAACTATTATGGCAAGTGGAAATATTGTCATTGAGTTTATAAAAGATAAGAGAAGAGTTAATGCGAATACTATGATTAAAGACAAGTCATCAACTTTTTTTACAGGAAATCCAGTTCGTTTTGTTGATTTTGATAAAGAGAGAACAATAGATGGCAATTCTATAAGAATAATTAAGAAAGACAATGATGAGAGTATATATGTAGATGGTAATGTAGTTATAACTACTGATAAAATGAAGATAGAATCAGAGAAAATTGAATACTACTCTTCTCAGAAAATAATGCTAATAAATGGTAAGTCTATTATCAAAAAGGATGATTATTCTATAAAAACATATGGTATAAAATATATTGAAGATGAAAAATTATTAATATTTGATAAAGAGACAGAAATTGAGAAAAATAAAATGAGTGTTCTTGCAAAGAAGGGTTTTTATAATGAAAAAGAGGATTTGATTGATACAGAGGATGTCATATATAAAAAAGATGATACTATTATATTGTCTGAAAAACTTAAAAGTTTTAAAAGTAATAATTCAAATATTTATAGTTTTAAAGGCGTGCGAGAAATTAAAGATAAAAACATGAAAGGAAAAACAAAAGAGATTGAATATGATGAAAAAAATGATATTCTAGTAATGAAAGGTGATGCTTTCATTCAGGATACAGAAAAAGACCTGGATATAATATCAGATGTTATAAGAATGGATAGAAAACAAGATAAAGCATTTTTAGTTGGCTCAGTTAATATAAGACAAAAGGATAAGGTTATAACAAGTAGTATTGGTTATTATGATAAAAAAAATGATAAAATAGTAATGACTGGTAATCCTATTTATAAAAAGGGAAATGATATAACGTATGCACAGGTTATTATACTTGATACAAAAACAAATAATGTTATAATGCAGGGCGAGATCAAAGGCAAATTTGATATCAGGAAGGTAAAATAATGGAAAATATAGATGAATTAAAAGCAAAAATAACTGAACTTGAAACTACAATAAAGGCTTATGAAAATATATTAGAACTTACAGCTAAAGAGCAGAAACAACTTTATTCTCAGCTTGAGGCTTATGAAAAGCTCTTTGAAATGTCCCAGACAGAAATGAAAGAGATAATAAAAAAACAGGAGGAAGAACTTGATATTGAAAGAGTTAAGAAGGAGACAGAAGAGATTAGACTTAAAAGAATAAAAGGATTTGAGGATATAAAATTATCAACACTTGATATAGTAAAAAGATTTGGAAGTGTTACAGCAGTTGATCATGTTTCTTTAGAATTAAGAAGGGGTGAGATTGTTGGCTTGTTGGGGCCAAATGGTGCTGGTAAAACAACGACTTTTTATATTATAGTTGGTCTTGAAAAACCAGATTCAGGCTTAATTTTTTTTAATGATAAAAACATTACTAAAATGCCAATGTATAAACGTTCCAGACTTGGAATAAATTATCTTCCTCAGGAACCATCAGTATTTAGAGGAATGAGTGTAAAAGATAATATAATGTCTATACTTGAGATAAGACAGGACCTTGGTAAAAACGAAAAAAAGAGAAAGCTTGAAGAATTATTGGAAAAGCTTGATATAGAATATATTGCAAATACACCAGCATATGCTTTAAGTGGTGGTGAAAGGAGAAGGGTTGAGATAGCAAGAGCATTAGCATCTGAACCTATATTTTTACTTCTTGATGAGCCTTTTGCGGGTATAGACCCTATTGCTGTTCAAGAAATACAGAACATTATAAAAAAATTGGTTGATGAGACTGGAGTTGGGATATTAATAACTGACCATAATGCAAGAGAGACATTAAGAATAACAGATAGGGCCTATATTATTGTTGAGGGTAGTATATTTGCAAGCGGACACTCTGTTGAACTTGCACACAGTCAAAAAGTTAAAAAAATATATCTTGGTGATAATTTTAAGCTCTGATTTTATTTTCTAAATTTATTTAAATATTTTTTAAAATCTTAATTTTAAGATGTTTTTCTGATGCTATTGTTACATAAAAAATATCTTTATTGATTATTATTTTCAATATTTTCTCATTTTTTCCAATTTCATCTAACTTTATCTCTTTTTTAATCTTCTTATTGTCTATATCCTCAAATACTATTCTATCATTATCAATTTTTACTCCAATTATTTTATTTTCAATCTCAAATATGTTTTCAAAATCAACTTTTTCTATTTTATAATCATTATTTTTCTTTATTATAATATTCTTTTCAAAATTATTTCCATAATATCCTAAAGGCCTTAAATAATTTAGTATATAGTATTTTTTATTTTTAATTATAAGTTTAGAAGGATATATTCTTTTATTTTCAAATAAAGTGCTTTTTTCATCTATCAGTTTTATATTATTATCAAGTTCTAATATTTTAAGGTTGTCCCCATTTTCACTAAAGCTTTTACCAATAATAACTATTTTACTATCATCAAAATTAAAGTCTGTAATCTGTATTTTATTATTTATTTCATGTATTTTAATATTGAATATATTTTCATCAGTTTCGAGTATCTGACTTTTTTTATTACTATATATTACACACATTATTTTTTCATGATTTAAGCATTTTATTATATCAGTTTCTCTTGAACCAGTAATTTTATAAAATTTTATTTTTTCCAGTTCCAGCTTATTGTTAAAAATAGCTAAAAACCCTTCTGATTTTTCATAACCTGTTAAGTTTTTTCCATATACTAAAAAATTATTATTATTGAGTTCTATCAATCCATTAGGGTAAAGATTATTATAATTTTTTATTATCTTATTTAAACCTTGGCCATAAAAACCTATGTGGTTGGTTAAACCTGTATGTACTGAAGAAAATATCATGTTGTATTGATTGTTTATGTTTATTACTGATATTGGGTTTATTATTAAATTATCTGTTTCTATAATAAAATCTGAATATGAAAAAGAATTTAAAAGAGAGATTAAAGATATTAGAAATTTTTTCATTTGATTACCTATGTAAATTATAGTTTAAAATATTAACATACAAATTCCGAAATTCAAAATAAAATTTTTTTAAGTTCTGTAAGGCAAATTATGAAAATTTTAAAGTTTATACTTTTTATTATTATATTAATGTTTTCTATTTTAAGTCTTTTTCCTGTTATAAATCTAAAATTTGTTGTTTTCCACGTTATGTTAATTTTTATCCTATTGTTTCCTTACTATTTTTGGATTCATTCAATTAAAAATGCTATTATTACAGTTTTAATAGTTTATATATTTTCAATAGGTTTATTTATATTAACTTCAATCTCAAATCCGGCAAAAACAAAAGAAATAAAAACAACAGCTGAAATATCTCTAACTCCAAAGATGACAAGAATAGAGTTTAATTTTGATAAGAATATTCTTGTTTATGACTTTACTGATCAAAATTTAAAAAAGGTAAATGATACTTCAGAAAATTATAATAAAGATAAGTGGAATATTTTTAAATATTACTATGATAAAGTAAATCTTTTTTATAAAGATATAGATTATACAAAGTTAAAAAATAATAAATTAACTTTTTTTAAATATATTTTGTGGATACTTTACCTTTTATTATTTGCTTTTGCATTTTCATATAGACCGTCAATTGTAGTAAGCTATTCTATAATATTTTTTACACTTCCTTATATATGGTATGTAGGTTATACTGTTTTTTTAGGTGACTTTAGTCTCTTAAATAATATACTAAAGGGTATTATTTTAGTATTTTTATTAACTATAGGACTTGTAAGGGCTAAAATGTGAAAAAAAGTTTTTTTAAGTTAATTATTGCATTACTTTTGCAGACTGCTGTTTTTTTTATTTTTTATAAAATTTTAAAAATAAATTTTATAACATCTTTCATAATATCTTTTAATTTTATTATGTTATCATCAATATTAGTTTTTGGCAGAAGTCTGACAAAAAACATATATATTTTTCCGTTAGTTTTGTCAAATCTACTATTTATAATTATTTTCTTTTCTGTTGGTAATACAGCTAAACTTAATAATATTGTAAATGATAATTCTGTTATTTCCAGTGTTGAGGCTATAAAAGATAAGTTTGTTGTATCTTACTCTAGGGAAGAGAGTATACTGATAAGAGATACTTTTTATCTTATAACAGTTTTTGAATATGATTTAGCCTATGAAACAATAAAAAAGGTTAAGAGAAATAGTTTTACAGATGAGATAGAAACTTATATTTTAAAGAGTAAACAACAGTTTAATAATGATTTTAATAAACTTAGCAAATATTATATAAACTTTGATAAGATAAAGGAGATGTATTATAAGAGAGAGTACCAGTATGTTCTTGATAGGCTTAAACCAGATATTGCTAATGTTGATGTTGAAAATGTTTATACTATTGTAAGAACTAAAATTATGGCAATTCAGAATAGAGATTTCTTAAAAAAACAGATGTTAAAAACTATAAATGAGTTTTTAAAAGATTCAAAAAATAAAAGTATTACATTTTCTCACCTTTTCTCTGCATTACCTGGTTTATACAAGGTTTATAAAGAAAACTTCATAGAATATGAGAATAATACAGTAACTTACAGGGATTTTGAGGGTATAAATGATAGTACTGTATGTAATGGGATGTTCACTATTGTAAATCATGAAGGTAAAAATACACTTATATATGTAGAAAAACTTATTGAACCTAAAAATCTTTATCCTTTATGGGGTTATAACACATATATTATTAAAGAAAATAATGTTTTAAAACTTGGCATTGTAAAAATAACAACTAATAGTATAATATATTTTGATAATCTCAATATTAATATTATAAATATACCAAATATATACAATAAGATAAAGAATACACCTGATATAATAAAAAGTCCTTTTAATCCATTATGGCTTTTTACATACAAAAAAGAGTATTATGAAGTATATAATACTATGATAAAACAGTTCTGGATTATGTTTTTAAAGTTTATTCTTTCAATAATATTTTCAACAATAATAATTATGATTACAATAGACTATTTTAAAACAATTTTTCCTACTATTATGCCATACTTTTTTTATATACTTCCTTTTATTTTTCTCTTGTTTTTATCATTTCTTTATAGCAGTCTTTCAATAAGATTTGTCAATTTTATTTTTAAAATATTTTAAATGATTTTTATAAATTTTAATGATTATGAAGTTGTAAAGAGGTAATTATGATTGATCCTAAAATAATTGAAAATAATATTTATGTTCTAGAAGAATCTTTAAAAAAGAGAAATATTGATATATCAATAATTGAATCTATAAAAAAAGTATCAAAAGATAGAAGGGAGATTATAAAAAATAGAGAGACTTTACTTTCCAAAAAAAACAGTTTATCAAAAGAGTTTGGAGAAAGAAAAAGAAAAGGAATAGATATAAGTGATATTGAAAAAGAAATAATTATTTTAAATAATGAACTAGAAAAAATGGATGAATTAGCAAAAAATATAGAGTTAGAATATGAAAGTATTATGCTTAATATACCGAACATATTATCAGAGGATGTTCCTTATGGAAGATCTGAAGAGGATAATGTTGAGGTAAAAAAGTGGGGACAACCCCGCTCTTTTGATTTTAATCCATTACCGCACTGGGAAATTGGTAAAAATCTGGGGATACTAGATATAGAAGTAGGCACAAAACTTACAGGGAGCAGGTTTTATGTATTAATGGGAGATGGGGCATTACTGGAAAGAGCATTAATAAACTTTTTTCTTGACTTTTATTCTGAAAGGGGATATAAAGAGGTATGGCCACCTTATATTGTAAATTCTAATACTATGACTGGTACAGGCCAGTTACCAAAGTTTAAAGATGAGCTATTCAAAATTGAGGGGCTTGATTATTACCTTATACCTACTGCAGAGGTCCCAGTTACAAACATACATTCTGATCAGATTCTATCTATAGATGAACTTCCTAAATACTACTGTAGTTTTACTGCCTGTTTCAGAAAAGAAGCAGGTTCTTATGGAAAAGATACAAGAGGGATAATGAGAGTACACCAGTTTTCAAAAGTAGAACTTGTAAAGATTGTGGAACCGTCAGTTTCTGAAGAGGAGCATCAAAAACTGTTAAATGATGTTGAGGATGCTCTAAAAAAACTTGGACTTCCTTATAGAGTTATTCTTCTATGTGGCGGAGATACTGGATTTTCTGCAAGTAAATGTTATGATGTTGAGGTCTGGATACCTTCTGAAAATAGATACAGAGAAATATCTTCAGTAAGTAATTTTAGAGACTTTCAAGCAAGGAGAGCAAAGATAAGATATAAAAAAGATGGCAAAAACTATCTGGTGCATACTTTAAATGGATCTGGCCTTGCTATTGGTAGAACAATGATTGCAATAATGGAGAATTACCAGAATAAAGATGGAAGTATAACTATACCTGATGCTCTTGTGCCTTATATGAAAGGTAAAAAAACAATAGGAGGATAATAATGGTATTAAAGAGGGTTATTTTATTAGTTTTTATCCCTTTTTTTATTTATTCTATGAGTGTGGAGGACCTTGATTCTCTTATAAATGAAGGTAGATATCAGGAAGCAAAAGAAAAGTTTGAGGCCTCAGATCTTTCTAGAAAAGAATTGAAGGTTATTGAAAGGGCTTTAAAAATATACTCTAATACAGGCCCTAGAAAAACATATTATGATTATCTTGCCAGTTATATTTTATCAGGTGGCAGCCCTAGATATCAGGATGTATGGGATGCTGCGATGGGTTTTTTTGAAATAAAAGACTATGAAAATACTATAATTTTTTGTAAATATTGCAATTATTTAAGTCCAAATAATCACTCTGTTTTTAATCTTATTGGTGTTACTTATTACTATTTAAAAAAATATGACCTCTCTATTATTGGACTTAGATCTGCAGTTAAACTTATGCCTAATGAGGCAATTTATCTTGCTAATCTTGCAAGGAGTTATGAGGAAACGGGGGACTATAAAAATGCATATAAGTATTATAAGTTATCTTATGAAAAGGACCCAAACTTTGGAAGGGCAAGGTCTGGTGTTGAAAGGCTAAAAAATATGCAATAAGGATAGAAAAAAATATAAAAATTAAGGGTTTTTAATGGAGAAAATAATTGAAAAAGCATCTATTTTAATAGAGGCATTACCATATATAAAAGAGTTTTATGGTAAAACTGTTGTTATAAAATATGGTGGTTCAGCAATAGAAAGTGGTGATGAAAGTATTAAAGAGGCTGTTTTTAAAGACATAGCTATAATGAAGTATGTTGGTATAAGGGTTGTTATTGTACATGGTGGTGGTAAAAAAATAACTGAGATTGCAAATAAACTTGGTAAAAAAAGCGAGTTTAAAGACGGTTACAGAGTAACTGATAATGAAATGATAAATATAACAGAAATGGTATTAAACCACGTAAATAAAGAAATTGTAACAGGTCTTATAAATCATGGTATAAAAGCTGTAGGTATATCTGGTAGAGATGCTGGATTAATTTATGCTAGGAAAAAGAGTGATGAATATGGACTTGTGGGTAAGATAACTAAGGTAAACCCTAAAATAATTGAAGACCTTGAAAAAGAAAACTATGTTGTTGTTATATCTCCTCTTGCAAGCTGGGAAAATAACCCTAGAGTACCTTTGAATATAAACGCTGATGATGCAGCTTCAAGTATTGCAGCAAGCCTTAAGGCAAAAAAGTTTTTTCTATTAACTGATGTTGATGGTATATATAAAGATATTAGTAATAAAAACTCACTTATATCATCCCTTACTTTAAATGAAGCAATTAAATTAATAAAAGAAGACTTTATAAAAGGAGGCATGATACCAAAAGTTAATTCTTGTATAAATGCTGTAAAAAATGGGGTTGAAAAAGCACATATTATAAATGGCAATATACCACATGCACTTTTACTTGAAATGTTTACTGAAAAGGGTATAGGCACTCAGATAATAGGTTAAAATTTTTAAATTAAAATTTTTGCTAAAAAACATATTAATTTTTCTAAAATAAATATTTATTAGAATAGATAATAGTCTTAATTTGATCGAAAATTAATAAGAAAAATAATGTTAATATCTTTCAAAGTTTTTTTATTCTTCAATAAGAGATAGTCTATTTTAATAAACTTATACTTTATAAAAAATAAAAAATATTTTTAAATCTGAAAATTATTTCCTTAAAATTTTTCTGGTAAATCGACATGGTAATCACTGCTAAATATTCACCTAAAATAACTTACAGGCAAGAAAAAAAGTTTATTTTTAACATCTTTATTTTCTTCTTCCATTATTTTATAAAGATTTTTAAAGCCTTCATAACTATTAATTCTAAAAGTACTTTATATTTGAATAATTTTAGGTTTAATCTTATTTATCTCTGGATGCTTTAATCCCACATCAATAAATATAGAACTTTTTAATTGACTTTTTTCGCAATACTTAATCATAATATCCCTCCTTATTTTTATAATTAGGAAATATAAAATTTAAGGAGTAGATAACATTTTTGTTAACTGGACGATTTTTTTAAAATTAAACTTATTTTTTAATTTCAATAATCGGATCTATAATTTGGAGCCTCTTTTGTAATAAGTACATTATGTGGGTGGCTCTCTTTAAGTCCTGCGTTTGTTATTTTTATAAACTTTGCTTTTTCTCTAAACTCTTTTAGGTTTCTTGTACCCACATAACCAAGAGCAGCTTTAATTCCACCTACAAGCTGATATACAAACTGAGATAGACTACCCTTGTATGGTACAGCACCTTCAATTCCTTCTGGTACTAATTTTTGAGTATCCTCTATATCACCTTGGCCATATCTATCTTTTGAACCTTTTTGCATTGCACCAAGAGACCCCATACCCCTATATGCTTTATAGGTTTTACCACTGTAAATTACTATTTCACCCGGGCTTTCTTCAGTACCAGCAAAAAGACTTCCTAGCATTACACTGGATGCACCTGCTGCCAATGCTTTTGCTATATCTCCTGAATATTTAATTCCACCATCTGCTATTATTGGTATATTGTAATTTTTTGCAACCTCATAAGCGAACATTATTGCAGAGATTTGTGGTACACCAACACCAGCAACAATCCTTGTGGTACATATTGAACCTGGACCAATTCCAACTTTAACAGCGTTAGCACCTGCCTCTATCAGAGCTTTTGTACCTTCTCCTGTTGCAACATTTCCTGCTATTACATCAACATTATAGTGTGATTTTATATATTTTACCATCTCAATCACAGCTTTTGAATGACCATGTGCAGTATCAACAACTATAACATCTACCTTTGCCTTTACAAGTTCCTGAACCCTCTCTTTTTCATAATCAGATACTCCAACAGCAGCACCAACCCTTAACCTGCCTTGTGAATCTTTACATGCTAAAGGGTATTCCATTATCTTGTTTATATCTTTTATTGTTATAAGACCTTTAAGATTAAACTCGTCATCAACAATTAATAGCTTTTCTATTTTATATTCTTGCATTACTTTTATTGCTTCATTGAGTTTTATTCCCTCTTTTGCGGTTACCAGATGTTCTTTTTTTGTCATATGATCTTCTATTTTATCATTCAATTCTTTAATAAATCTAAGGTCTCTGTTTGTAATTATACCTACAAGTTTTGTGCCATTTACAATTGGTATACCTGATATATCATATTCTCTCATCAGGTTTCTTGCTTTTAATACTGTGTCATTAGGTGATAGTGTTATAGGGTCTGATATTACTGCTGATTCGGATCTTTTTACAATATCTACCTGATGCGACTGCTCTTCTATACTAAGATTTTTATGGATTATACCTATCCCCCCCTCTCTTGCAAGTGCAATAGCAAGTTTTGCTTCTGTTACAGTATCCATTGCTGCAGAAACCAGAGGTATATTTAAAGTTATGTTGTTTGTAAGATTGGTAGTAAGGTCAGTTTGTGCAGGCAAAATATCCGAATATTGTGGGATAAGAAGTATGTCATCAAATGTAAGACCTTCTATAAAGTTCATATAAATCACCTTTTTTTCATTATAAATTTAATTAAAAAGTTAAAAACTTTTATAATTTTATAGTGTTTAATCTTTTATTTACGGTTTAATTAGATACTAAAAAGTATTTTTTAGATTAAGTCTGTTTGTTTTTCTATTGAATATCCAAATCCTGGATGTGTTTTTATTATATCTTTATAATCCTGTAATTTATTTCTCAATCTTGTAATATGTACATCTATTGTCCTGTCATTTACTATAGTATCTTTCCAGACATATTCTAGTATTTCATCTCTACTGAATATTCTTTGAGGTGAGCTTGTAAGTAATTTAAGTAGGTTAAACTCTGTCTTTGTAATTTTTATCTGTTCATTTTTTATAAGGAGTTTTTTCTCTTCTGAATAAAACTCAAGGTCTTTATATTTATATATACTCTTTTCTTTATCATCTTTTTTATGTCTTCTTAAAAATGCTTTTATTCTTGATATTATCTCTTCTTTGTGGAAAGGTTTTGTTATATAATCATCTGCCCCCATATCAAGTCCAAGCGATATATCTATTTTTTGAGCTTTTGCAGTAAGAAAAAATATACCTATTTTATTTCCATAGTTTTTTCTTAATGTTTTTAATACTTCATATCCATTTATATTATCCATCATTATGTCTAAAATTACTATGTCAGGTAGTTTATTTTCTTTTAGGATATAGCTTAAAAACTCGCGGCCGTTTTCAAAAGATTTTGTTTTAAACTTTTCATTTGTAAGATGTATTGTAAGTATATCTCTTATATCTTTTTCATCGTCAACAATTGCTATATAACTCATTTTTACCTCCTGTTTTTTGGTAGTGTTATAATAAAACATGAACCATTTTCATATTTATTTTCTTCACATATAACCTTTCCTTCATGTATTTTTATGGCTTCTCTTACTATTGAAAGTCCAAGACCACTCCCACCATTTTCATCATCTCTTGTTCTATTTTTGTTTATTCTATAGAACCTTCTAAATATATTTAATCTTTCATTTGGTGGTATACCGGGACCATTATCAGTTATATATATGTTTAAAGTCTCTTCATTATCTTCAATATTTATTCTAACATAACCATTTTCTTTTTTATCATGATACTTTATACCATTTTCTACTATGTTATAAAAACTATAATATAAAAGCTCCTCAATCCCATCTATTTTTGCTTCTTTTTTTTCTTCAAATATTAACTTTATATTTTTTCTTTCAGCAAAACTAGATAAGTCTTTTATAACTAATTTTATTATATCATTTATTACAAGCTCTTTTTTTGAAGCAAAAAGATTTAAGTCTTCTATTTTTTCTATTTTTACAAGGTCACTTATTATTTCGTTTAGCCTTTCAATATTCAACTTTATCCTATTTACGTAATATTTTTCTTCTCCACTAACTCTTTCATTCAATATTTCCGTATATCCTAGTATTATTGAAAGAGGTGTTTTAAACTCATGTGTTACGTCTGATATAAACCTTGATTTTAGCCTTGATAGTTTTTCCTCCTCTGTTATGTCTGAAGCAATAAGTATAATATTACCATCTACATTATATGTTGCAAAATTGTAGATTATAAAGTCTTCATTTGTTTCTACTGGTATTTTTAAATTGACAGATTTTTTTTCAAAACTTAAATTAATAAGTTCTATTATTTTTGAGTTTCTTATAGTTTCATAATAGTATTTGTTTTCAGTTATGTTTGAGTTTGTCATTATTTCTAATATTGGATTACACATTACTATTTTGCCATGTCTGTCTATAAGTGCAATACCTATTGGTAGATTTTTTATAAACTCAGTTAGCATTTTTGTTCTATTTTTTAACTCTTCATCTCTTTTGTCAATAGCTTCTGCCATATGGTTCAATGTTTTTGCAATAAACTCAATATCTTTTTCACCAAAATAGGTTATTCTTGCTTTATAATTGCCTTTTTCAATTTCTTTTGTGAAGTTTATTATATATGATATTGGCGTGAAAGTTGTTTCTGTAAACAATGCAATGACAAGACCACCAAGAACTATTGCAAATATAAGATACTCTATCAAGGAGAAAATATTAGAAGGATATTCAAATCTTTTAGCTATTCTTATATACTCTTTATTCTTCTTTTTTACTACATAAAGAGTTTCTATATTATCTGCATCTTTTTTTAATGAAAACCCTTTTGTTGTTTCTTCTTTATATAAGAAATTTTCACCTTTATTCTCGTTTAGAGAATCATAAGTTACGATCCCATCCTCATCAAATATAGTTATTTTGTAAAACTTTTCTAATATATCTTTGTTGCCATTAGAGATAATAAGTTCTCTCTCTATGTTTTCTATCTCTTTTTTTATATACTCTTTTTTAACTTCATCCTTTATTTTAAAGTAAAATCCTATTATTGATAAAGAGATAACAATTAAAAGACTTATATATAAGCCTATTTTAATTTTTTTCATAAATCTCCTTTAATTATTCAAATTTTTTCTCACTATGTTTTATATTTTCTCCTTCTACCATATATATTATATCTTCAGATATGTTTGTTGTGTGGTCTGCAATTCTTTCAAGACTCTTTGATATAGTTATTATATTTATGAAAAACTCAGTAGATTCAGGATTATTTTTTATTTCACTTATACACTTTAGTATTATTGACTTGTTATAAGAATCTACTATAAGATCTTTTTTTATAACTTCTCTTGCTTTTTTTACATCTTTATTTATTAAGGCATCAATAGATAAATCAACCATATCTCTGCAAACTTTGCTAATATAGTTTATCTCAGCAAAGTTTATCAACTGGTCATAGTAATTATAGTATTTATTATCTATTAGGTCTATTGTTCTCTCACTTATATTTACAGCTAAGTCTCCAATTCTTTCAAGGTCGTTATTTATTTTTAATACCATAACAACAAATCTTAAGTCTATTGCTATAGGTTGTTGTAATGCAAATATTGCCAAGGCTTCTTCATCCAATTTATTTTCCATTGAATCAGCTATTGAATCATTTTTTATAACTGTTTCGGCAAGGTTTTTATTACCTTCAAAAAATGATTTTATTGAGTAATCAAGTGATTCTTTTATTATAGTTGCCATCTGAATTAGGTTTTTTCTTAATCCTTCTATAATTTCATCAAGGTGTATTTTTTTCATTTTATTCTCCTTATAAAAATTTTAATGTAAAAAATTTTAATTTTAAAATCTTATCCAAACCTGCCTGTTATATAATCTTCAGTCAGTTTTTTTGATGGTATTGTAAACATTTTTTCAGTGTTATCATATTCTATTATTTCCCCTAAATACATAAAACCTGTCATATCAGAAACCCTTGCAGCCTGTTGCATATTATGTGTTACTATTATTATTGTGAACTCTTTTTTAAGTTCAAGTATTAGTTCTTCTATATACCTTGTTGAAATAGGATCTAGTGCTGAAGTTGGTTCATCCATTAATAAGATTTCTGGTTTTACAGCAAGGGCTCTTGCTATACAGAGTCTCTGTTGTTGCCCACCTGATAAACTTAATCCACTTTTTTTTAATTTATCTTTAACCTCATCCCATAATGCTGCAAGTTTTAAACTTTCTTCTACAATACTATCCAGTTCAGTTTTTTTATTTATACCCCATATCCTTGGTCCATAAGCTACGTTATCATATATTGAAAATGGAAATGGATTTGGTTTTTGAAACACCATTCCTATTTTTTTTCTAAGAGTTATTATATCATAGTTATCAGAATATATATTCTGGTTTTCAAAAAAAATATCTCCTTCTGTTCTTATATTATCTATTGTATCATTAAGTCTGTTTATTGAACGTAATAATGTTGATTTCCCACAACCAGATGGTCCTATCAAAGCAGTTATACAGTTTTTATAAATATTCATTTTTATGTTTTTCAATGCCTGGTCTTTACCATAATAAAGACTAAAGTTTTCTATTTTTATTATTTCTTCCATTTATTTATTACCTCCAAATCTTCTAAGTTTTAATCTTAAAAAGAAAGCAATTGAACTCAGTAAAAATACTATTATAATTAAAACAAGTGTAGAGCCATAAGCAATTGGTCTTACTTTTGATATTTGAGCATGTTGTGTTGATAGTGTAAATATATGATATGGTAAGGCCATAAACTTATCAAATATTGAACCTGGTAATGAATTAAGGTAAAATGCTGCCCCTGTAAATAATATTGGTGCTGTCTCTCCTGCTGCCCTTCCTATACTTAATATTATACCTGTCATTATTCCTGGACCTGCTGAAGGTAATAAGACCTTTTTTATTGTTTGCCATTTTGTTGCACCAAGACCTATTGAAGCATCTCTGTAAGAGTCTGGGACTCTTTTCAGAGCCTCTTCAGTTGCAGTTATAATAACTGGTATTACAAGAAGCCCTAGTGTTATACCAGCACTCAAAACAGATTCTCCAAATCCAAGTCCGGTTACAAATAGACCAAGCCCAAATAAACCATAAACTATTGATGGTACACCAGCAAGATTTTTTATTGTTGCTTTTATTAGTGTTGTAAACTTGTTTGTTTTTGCATACTCGGATAGATATATGCCTGCCATAATACCAAATGGTACTGAAAAAATAGCGGATGCTATAGTGACATAAAATGTACCTACAATTGCAGGTAGTATACCTCCTTCAGTCATATTCTTTTTTGGAAATGTTGTAAAAAAATCAAATGATATTACTGAATAACCTTTACTTATTATGTCAAAAAATATAATTACCAAGGATGTTATTACTATTAAGGTTGACAGGGAAACAAGCGTTATACCTATTTTTTCTATAATATTTTTTTTGATAGTTGATTTTTTCATGATATCCTCTTAGTAATTTTTTGTGAAATTAGATTAATAACCAGTGTTATTAAAAAAAGTATAAGACCTATTGCAAAGAGTGAATGATAATGTTTTGAACCTATAGGGACTTCTCCCATCTCTATTGCAATATTAGCTGTCATTGTTCTTACTGAGTCTAAAAAACTTTTTGGTAGTGCGGGTGCATTTCCTGTTGCCATTACAACTGTCATTGTTTCTCCGACTGCTCTTCCTACTCCTAACATAAAACTTGCAAGTATTCCTCTTTTTGCCTGAGGTATGGCAACTTTAATTATTGCTTCCCATTTTGTTGAACCGAGAGAAAGAGATGCATCCTTTATATCTTTAGGTACATCTTTTAATGCATCGGTTGATATACTTATTATAGTTGGAAGTGTCATAAGTGCAACAAGTATTGAACCATTAACAGCGTTAAAACCATTGTTTGAACCAGTTATTTCTGCTAAAAATGGACCTATTAATGTTATACCAATAAATCCAATTACAACTGATGGTATAGATGATAAAACTTCCATTATATATCTTATAAACTCTGATGTTTTACCTTTAGAATATTCAGCAAAGAATATTGCAGCACCTAATCCAACTGGTATTGATATTATTAAAGAACCAATAGTTATAAATAGGGTACTTATAAATAAAGGAATTATACCATATTTTTCTTCAACAGCACTTGTTGGGTCCCATTGTGTACCGAAAAAGAATTCAAGTATACCATGATCTTTAAAAAATGGTATAGCCTCTTTTAACAAAAAAAGCATTATTAAAACAAGTATTAAAATAACGAATATACCTGAAAACATAAATACTTTTCTGGCAAATGAATCTATTATTTTTACTTTTTCTATGCTCTTTTTTTTACTCTCTAGATTCATTTTTTCTCCTCTATTTAAGTCTTTTTTTATATATTAATTTCTTTTGTAATATAAATTAAACTTTATGGTGTTAAGAAAATATTACAAAAATGTTAAGATGATGTTATTTTATAAGTGTTTTAAAGTAACTTTATTAATAAGTTATAATTTTTGAAAATGATTTTATGATTATTTTTTTGTCTTTAATATTTTATTTTTGCATTAAAACAGATGGGTTTTATATTTTTTTAAATATAAAAATTTTAATTTTTAGTATAAATTTTTTAATTTAATACTACAATTTATTAAATTAATATGGTATTATTTTCAGGCTATTTATACCCTAAGGGAGGTAAAATGTATAAAATTGTTGTTCTTGTAAAGCAGGTACCTGATACCCACAATATAACAGCTAATGCAATGAAAGAGGATGGTACTGTAAATAGGGCAGCACTACCTACAATATTTAATCCAGAGGATTTAAATGCCTTAGAGGCTGCTCTGGAGATAAAAGATAAGTTTGGGGCTGAGGTTACAGCAATAACTATGGGGCCACCGGCTGCTGCTGATGTTTTAAGAGAGTGTCTATATAGGGGTGCTGATAAGGTTATACTTCTTACAGATAGGGCCTTTGCTGGTGCAGATACTCTGGCGACAAGTTATGTTATTTCTGAAGCTATAAAAAAGCTTGGTAAAGTTGATATTGTTTTTGCTGGAAGGCAGGCAATTGATGGTGATACTGCTCAGGTAGGACCACAGACAGCTGAAAAACTCGATATTCCACAAATAGGTTATATGCTTGAATTAAAGTCTCTTAAAAAAGATGTTATTGAGGTTAAAAGAGCAATAGAAAATGGTGTGGAAGTTGTAAAGTGTAAACTTCCGGTACTTATAACAGTTACTGAACAGACAAATACTCCAAGATTTCCTTCTGCAAAAAAAGTTGCAGTATATAAGAAAGCTATGACAAAGTCTGAGATTAATAAAATAGATCCTAATCAATCATATATAGACCCTTCTAAATATTCAGAGGAATATTTAAGAAATAAAGGTTTATTAATAGAGGAGTGGGGACTTAATGACCTTAAGCTTGATCCATCTATGTGTGGGTTTGCAGGTTCACCTACCAAGGTTTATAAAATAGATAGTGTTGTATTAGAAGCAAAAGAGACAAAAAATTACGAACCTACTTTTGAAGGTGTATCAACACTTATCCATGAATTAATACAACAGCACATTATAGGTTAAAAAGGAGTTTAAAATGTCAAGAGAAGTTTGGGTTTTTATAGAACATAATAATGAAAAGGTTCTTGATGTAAGTAAAGAACTTTTGTCAGAGGGAAGAAGACTTGCTGATACTCTTAAAAGTGAGTTGTGTGGTATAATTCTTGGAGATGATAATAAAAAATTTTATAAAGAAGTTTTCGGATTTAAAACTGACAAAATTTATTCAATAGAACATAAAGAATTAAAAGATTTCAGAGCACTTCCATATACAACAAATATAGTTAATGCATCAAAAAAGTTTAATCCTTATATAATACTTTTTGGTGCTACTTTAACAGGTAGAGAACTTGCTCCAAGAGTAGCATCAAAATTAAGATGTGGGCTTACAGCAGATTGTACTGAACTTAAAATAGGTGATTATACTCAGCCAGGCCCACAACCCAAAGTGTATAAAGATTTGCTATTACAAATAAGACCAGCATTTGGTGGTAATATTATAGCAACAATAGTGAATCCAGAGATGCATCCTCAGATGGCAACTGTAAGACCTGGTGTAATGAAAATGAACGAAATCGTTAAGTTTGAGGGTAAAGTTATTAATGTTGAACCTGTAATTGAGGAAAAGGATCTTGTCCTTACAATAGTTGAAAAGATTAAACAGGAGAAAAAAGTAAATCTTACAGGTGCAAGTATAATAGTAGCTGGTGGAATGGGTGTTGGTAGTAAAGAAAACTTTAAGCTTATTGAAGAACTCGCAAAAGTTCTTGGTGGTGAAGTTGGGGCATCAAGGGCTGCTGTTGATGCTGGTTGGATACACAAAGATCATCAGGTTGGGCAAACAGGTGTTACTGTAAGACCAAAACTATATATAGCATGTGGAATATCTGGTTCTGTTCAACACTTAGCAGGTATGATTGAATCAAAACAGATAGTTGCTATCAATAAAGATCCAGAAGCAGATATAATGAAAGTTGCTCACTATAAAATTGTAGGTGATCTGACAAAAGTAATACCTATGATGATTAAAGCATATAAAGAAAAAGTGTAAAGGAGGAGATTATGCCTAACTTTTTTACTGAAAATGAGGATCGTTTATTCCAGTTTAACAACCTTGATATAAAAGAAATTGTTGAAATTATTGAGGATAATTACAAACAGGCTGAAAAGTATGATTATGCTCCTGAGAACTATAAGGATGCTATTGATACTTATAAAAGGATTTTAACAATAGCAGGGCAAATATGTGCAGAAATTATTGATCCTCTTGCAAGGTCTGTTGATGAAGAGGGTGCAAAGTTTAAAGATGGTGAAGTTGAGTATGCTCATGGAACAAAGGTTGCATTAGAGACTCTAAAAAAAGCTGATCTTATGGGAGGTACTCTTCCAAGAGTATATGGAGGTCTTAACCTTCCTAATGTTATAAATAACATAATTATTGAAATGGTTTCAGAGGCTGATGCAAGTCTTATGAATATATATGGATTACAGGATATTGGGGTAACAATTAATAAGTTCGGAAGTAAGGAACAAAAAGATAAATATCTTCCTTTATTCTGTAGTGGAGAAGTTACTGGGGCAATGGATCTTACAGAACCAGAGGCTGGTTCTGACCTTCAAGCTGTACAGCTTAAAGCAACTTACGATGAAAAAGAGGGTGTATGGAGATTAAATGGTGTAAAAAGATTTATTACAAACGGTTGTGCTGACATACATTTAGTTCTTGCAAGGAGTGAAGAGGGAACAAAAGATGCTCGTGGTCTTTCAATGTTTCTCTATAAAAGAGATAAAGATATGAAGATAAGAAGAATAGAGGAAAAGCTGGGAATACACGGTTCTCCTACAACTGAATTGCAGTTTAATGATGCAAAAGCTGAACTTGTTGGCAAGAGAAAATTAGGTCTTATAAAATATGTTATGTCTCTTATGAATGGTGCAAGACTTGGTGTATCTTTACAGGCACTTGGTATTGCTCAAGCTGCGTATAATAAAGCATTAAAATATGCTCTTGAGAGAAAACAGTTTGGTCAGAAAATAATAGAGTTTCCAGCAGTTTACGATATGTTAACTAATGATAAGCTTGATATTGAAATAACAAGGTCACTAATATACTATACTTCAAAACTTGTTGATGAAACTGAAGCACTTGAAAAAATTATTGAAGAGGGTAATCTAGATAGAGAATCTCTTACTAAATATAGAGAAAGACTTAAAATAGTAAGCAAAAAAGCTGATACATTTACTCCACTTTCAAAATACTACTCTACAGAGATGGCTAATAAAGTATGTTATGATGCTATTCAGGTACATGGTGGTACAGGTTACATGAAAGACTTTGATGTTGAAAGACATTACAGAGATGCAAGAATAACAAGTATATATGAAGGTACAACTCAATTACAGGTTGTTGCTGCAATTGGTGGTATAGTTACTCATATTATGGATGATGAATATGAAGGATTTAGAAATAGGGCAAAGGGTCATGAGGGCGAGTTTATAGATGTTTATGAAAAATTGAAAAAATATGAGAAAATGTTACACGAAGCAATAGAAAAGGTTCAGGAGAAAAAGGAAAAGACATATTATGATTATATGGCAAGAACTGTTGTTGATATGGCTCTTCTTATATGGTTTGCGTATAAACTAATGGAAGAATCAAAAAAGAGCTCTAAAAAGTCTATGCTTGCAAGAAAATTTACTGTTGAAAGATTACCTGTTTTTGAAGCACTATATAAAAAAGTTATGGAAGCTGATGAGACCACAATAAGAAACTATGAGGAATTGTTAGGTATTAAGATTTAAAATTATTAAATTTTGAAACCAAAAATTTTAAAAATAAAATTCAGAGGGAATAGATGAGTAAAAAAGCAAAAACCAAAAGAAAAAAAAGATATAAAGCATTTATGGATAGCATGGTTAAATATAGAGAAACTTTTGTTGAAAAGAAATTAAAATTAATTGAAAAATTATTAAGTGATGAATCATTAAAATCAAGTTTACTTTCTAAAAATAGAAAGGAGTTAAATAAACTTGAAAGAGCAGCAGTAGACACTATTATTAGTAGAGATATACAAAATTTAGATCAGTTTAATGAAATTAAAGATAAAATAAAAGATGCTAATGTAAAAAGAGCAAAGTTTAAATATAAACCAAAAGCAATATAATTTATTTAATTATAATAAGTAGTAGATAATTTGTCTACTACTTTTTATAATTTTTTAAATTTCTTTATTTTTATGTTATATTTTTAAATGTAAAAACTTATATTTTGGGAGGTTGTTTTTTATGAAATCATCATATATCAGGCTTTTTGTAAGAATATTTATTTTAATATTTTTCCTTCTAATTATGATATTTAATGTAAATAATAAATCGTCTTTTAGTTTTATTTTTTATAATTTTGATCAAATATCAGTAATTGTAATTATGATATTATTCTTTTGTTTGGGTTCAGTATTTACACTCCTGTCTTTATATATTCTTGAAAATAGAAAAAAAAAGTTAGAAAGACTGAAAGATAAAATAAAATCTTCTAAAGATGATAAAAAGAATAGTAAAATTTAAAAATAATTGATTTATTATTATGAATCTTAATCATAAAGATATCAGTTTAGCTGTTAATGATATAAACTCTTTTTTACCTGCTTTAGTAAATAAAATAAAAAAAGGCTATAATAATGAGATAATATTTGAACTATATAAAAAAGATAATAAAAAAAACTTAATAATATCTTTAAATCCTGGGCTTGTATCTTTACATATGTCTTATCATCCAATTATCTATAGGTCTGAAGCTGATAAAATAATTTTAAAATTAAGAAAGATATTTGAAAGAAAAATTATTGAAAGAATTGTACAATATCAAAATGAAAGGATTGTCAATATTTTTTTTCTAAATATCTCATACTATTTAAAGTTTATAATTTTTACAAAAACACCATCGCTTGGTGTATATGAAAATGATAAGCTTATATTTAGTACTGCAAATATGGAGCATAATTTTAATACTGATAATTCTTCAATTGAAGTTAAACAAAATTATTTTTCCTCCTATGAAATAAGTTCAGATTATTATAAAAAAATTTCATACCTTATTTTAAAAGAATATAAACAGGAAAAGATTAAGAAAATCAATTTTTATCTTAACAATTACAGAAAAACTTATGATAAAATAAAAAGTGAAATTCTAAATGTTAAAGATTATTACAAAAATTGGGCTGATATACTTGCATCTTATTATCCTAATGATAACAGGAAAGGATTGAGTGAACTTAAAACATTTGATTTTTATGGTAATGAAATAATTATAAAACTTAATCCATCTTATTCTGTAAAAGATCATATAACAATATTCTATAATAAAGCAAAAAAAATTGCTAAAAGCATCAACTTTAATCAAAATAGGATTGAAAAACTGAAAGAAAAAATAAATAAATTAGAGGATGAAAAAAGAATTATTGAGTCTTATGAGTTAAAAGATATTATTAAAGAAATAAAAAAAACTGAAAGTAAAGATGGGATATTAATAAAAAAAATCTCAAATTCAAGAAGATTTATAACTTATAAAGATAATGAAGGTAATATTTACATAATTGGAAGAAATGAGGATGAAAATCATCATATACTAAGAATAGGTAAGAAAGATTATTTATGGTTTCATGCAAGGGACTATCCTGGTTCTCATTTATTATTAATTAATAATAGTAAAAAAATCGATAATAATATGATTAGTATTGCAGGAAAGCTTGCAATTTTTTACAGTAAATGTAGAAAGTTTAATGAGGGTTATGTTATATATACCAGATGCAAATATTTAAGGAGATCAAAAGGTATGAAGAAGGGAGAAGTTAATGTACTAAAGTATAAGTCTTTATTTTTTAGAATAGATGGATTTGCTGATTTTATTGAAACAAATCTTACAAAGATTTAAATAAATGGGATTAAGAGAAAAGGCAAAAAAATACAGAATAAATGATATTAAATCAAAGGGTAACATTTTGAAAGAATATAATCCTGAAAACTATGAAAAAAAAGATATAAGAGAGAGAGCAATAGAGATTTTTTTAAAATCAGATATTAAAATAGAGGAAGATGAATACAATATATATACATTGAACGATGAACTTGAAATTACTAATAGAAATAGAAGTATTCAGATAATATTGATAGTTATATTGTTCATATTTTCTATTTTACTTTCAACTAAACTAATATCAAATTATATTGATGCTAAATCAAGGGACCTTATAGTAAATATTGCAGAGTTTAGTGACCTTAATATCCAGGAAATAATAGAGGCTGCTAAAAAGAGTAAAGAGGAGCTTGAAAAAGTAAAAAACGAATTATCATATCTTAAAGATAATATGGATAAAGAAGTTGAAAAGATAAAAAAAGAGTTTGAAGAGAGGCAAAAAAGTATTGCAGGGTCTAAAGGTATTTCTGAAGAAGAAAGGAAAAAATTATTGCAAAAAATGAAGGAGGAACAGGAGAAAGCAATAAGAGAAGCTGCAATAAAGTACAATAACCAGATAGAAGAGAAGGAAAAATATCTTAAAAAGGTTGAAGATAAGATAAAAGAAAATGAATCAAAATTAGAGATGGAAAGAAAAAAAGCCGAAATAAAATTAGAGGAAGCTAAACTTGAGGCAGCAAAAAAATTGGATGCAACACGTTCTTTATATGAACTTAAAATAAAGGAGATTAAGGATGATTATGAAAAAAAAAGAGAGAATTATGAAAAAGAGATAAGAAACTTTAAAGCTGAAATAGAGGAGACCAAAAAACAGATAGGGTTATACCTATCAAAAATCAAGTCATACGAAGACGAAATAACTTCAATTAAAAACAGCTATAAAAGCTTAATGGAGGAAAAAAAAGAGATTGAAAAAAGTTTAGTTATTTTAAAAAATGAAGTTAATATATATAAAATGTACTTAACAACTTTTTTTGAACAAATGGAGATACTTGGGGTATTAGAGAACGTATCAGGTTATGTATTTACTGTTAAAGACGATTATTGTTATATTATATTGAGTAAAATTGTATCAATAGAAAATAAAAAAATGGCTAGTGTGTTTGATAAAGGAGGAAAATTGGTTGCAAAAATAGAGTTTATAAATAGTAAGAATCAAGGATATTTAAGAATATTTGAGGCTAAAATAGTTAAAAAATATTATGATATTTACCCTACCTATACTGTAATAATTGAAGAGTAAGGAAAGTATGAGGTTAAGATTTTTAAGTAAGATTTTTGTTTTTATTATTCCTGTTTTTATTGTTTATTCTCAGGATTATAAAATAATTGATAAAACTGACAAAAAATATAGGATACTCATAAATAACTTAGAGATAACAGTATTAAATTATTCTGCTAATAGTATTGAAGATGAGATTGAGAATATTGATAAATTAATTAAGGCTTTAAAAATTACTGGGAAAGAATATCTTTTCTTATTGCTTCCTGATAGAATACAATTTAATTTAAAAGGGGTTGATGACCTGGAATATAAGGGTAAAAAAATAGGAAAAATGTTACCTAATGGTATAGCATTGTACTTTGATAGAAAAGAAAAGAAAATATATTATAACTTTAATGGCATTGATACAGATGATAAACTTGTAAAAGTTAATGGTGATTTTGAAAACACTGATAAGATGTTAGATGAGGTTTTATTTCTTGTTTTTCCACCTGAAAATAAATATGAAATTAAAGTTAGAAAAGAAGAAAAGAGGAAGTTATCAGGTTTTTTTAACCCGAATATATTGTACATTTCGATGGGTTCGGGTCACTTATTTTCGTTTCCTGTAAGTATTTTAGGATATGGTTTTGGTTCAACATTTTTAGAGTTTGCACCAGAGATAGGCTATATCGAGGGCACTAAAAATGTTGAAAGCCCTTATTATCCTGGTGTCTATGATGAATCTACAATAGCTGCAGGAACAATAGGGTTTAAAATAAACTATATCTTTTTAAATTACACTGATATGACTACATATTTTACGTTAAAACCATATTATGCTATCTCTTTTGCAAATTATGATAATAGACTTAGTGGATTTATTGGTATAGGACAAAGGTTGGTTGATATTATTTTTGTTGAATTTGGATTAGGTCTCTCAAATAATAAAGAATCTCTTGTTATAGGTTTTGGCCTTCTTTTTCATCTTGATAGACAGTATTAAAATTAATTGATTTTTTAAAATTATAAAAAAATTTGAAAAATAAAATTTTTTTGATATAATTATAATATATACGATAATTTAAGGATAAAAATATGAAATTATACAGAACTCTTATACTATTATTTCTAATATCATGTTCATATCTACAGGGACCTGCGGGGGAAGAGACTGAGTATAGAGATGGTAGTATACCATATAATCTTAGAATAACAGAAAAAGAACCAATAGATAATGTATATTATACTAAAGAAAATATTTTCAATATGGCATGGGATATTTCTGTATTTACAAACAATTTTGAGATAGATACGAATTATGATAGTATACCTGATTATACAACAGCATTTAAGAGTTATCTATTTTCAGGTATTTCTGAAGGTTTATATACTATAAGAGTAAGGTCATTTTATAATGGAAAATATTCTGAATGGAGTGCTCCTTTAAGACTTGTTGTTGACAGACTGGCTCCCAATGATATAACTGATTATGGATGTGAAGAAGTTTTACCTTCAGGAAGTAAAAGAATAAAAATATATTTTCAAAAGACGATTGATAATGGACTAGCAGGACTTAATGTAGCCTGGATAAGAATTAAAACTATTGATGTTTATTCTACTACTCATCAAGCAGATGCTTTTATAAAGCTTCATCCTTTTACTGGTAGTATTTATAATAATATTTATTTAATAAATGACCCATCTTCTGGTGAATTTAATAAAGTATTCTCTTCTCCTGTTTATATATATGAGGATGCTTCTTCTTTATATTTGGAGGGTGATGTCAATAACACTGGGAATTATGATATAACTATAATTATAGCTGATAGAGCTGATAATAATATTATAAAGTTTACAAGTTGTACTATAAATTAATTAACTATAATTTATATAAATTATATAAAAATTAAGTCCTAAAAAATAAGATATAAATATTTGATTTTTATAATATTTTAATAATTAAAAAAACACTGCAAGAAAATAGTATAGACTTAACCTTGCAGTGGATTATACTATTTCTTTTTATGTCTATTTTTTCTTGACTTTTTTTTCCTTTTATGCTTATTCATTTTTGATTTTCTTTTTTTCTTTAATGAACCCAACAATAACCTCCAATTATTTATTTAATTTAAGATTAAATATCAAAAAAGCTCTTTAAATATATAAAAAAAAAATCTATTAATGAAATTTTATAATTTAAAACTTGACAAAAATATTAAATAATTATTTAATTTAAATTATAAAAATTCTGATTAAAATTTCTTAAGAGGTTCTTAAATGAAACACGTAAAAATGGAGTCATATTTTTCAAGACTTGAATCATTTATTGATTCATTAGAAGATAAGAAAGGCTCTCTTATTACTGTACTTCATAAAGCTCAGGATATATTTGGGTATCTTCCTGAAGAGGTACAGTCTTTTGTTGCAAAAAAGCTTGGTATACCAAGGTCAAAAGTATATGGTGTAGTAACTTTTTATTCATTTTTTACAATGACACCAAAGGGAAAATATCCAATATCAGTATGTCTTGGTACTGCTTGTTATGTAAGAGGTGCTGCAAAATTGTTGGATGAGTTTAAAAGAAAGCTTGAAATAGATATAGGTCAAACTACAAAAGATGGATTGTTTTCATTAGATGGACTAAGATGTGTTGGTGCCTGTAGTTTAGCACCTGTTGTAATCATAAAAGATAAAGTATATGGCAAAGTTACTGTTGATATGGTTGAAAAGATAATTTCTGAATATAAAGCGTTGGGGGTTGTATGAAGAAGATAAATAGTTATGATGAATTAATTAAACATAAAAAAGAGATAGAAAAAAATAAAAGGTCTGAATTAAATAAAATAATAATCAAAATATCACTTGCAACATGTGGTATTGCAGCTGGTGGATCACATATTAAAGATTATATTATAAAAAGACTTGAGGAAGAGAATATAAAAGAGTATATAATTAAAGATGTTGGTTGTATGGGTTACTGCTATCTTGAACCTACTATAGAGATAACTTTACCTGGATATCAACCAGTTGTTTACGGTAATGTTGATGAACATAAAATTGATGAAATAATTGAAAAGTATTTAATTAATCATGAGATTGTTGATGGTATAATACCAATAAATTATGAAACTATTTAGTAAGGAAGGTTAAAATGAGTTATCAAAGATATTGTCTTGTTTGTAATTCTTCAAAGTGTGGGCATTATTCAAAGGCTATTGCTGATAATATAAAACATTATTTAAGAGAAAATAATATAAAAGATATTAAAGTTGTAATGACAGAATGTTTTGGTTTATGTAAACAGGGGCCTATTGTTAAAATAATGCCAGATAATATTGTCTATTCTGGTGTAAAACCAATGGATACCAAAGAAATTGTTGAAAAGCACCTTATTAATGGAGAGGTTGTGTCAAGACTTGTACATGAAAATAAAAAATCAAAACAACTTAAAATAGTTTTAAGAAACTGTGGATTTATAGATCCTGAAAATATAGATGATTATATTGAGAAAGATGGTTATTTTGCACTTGCTAAAGCACTTAAAATGTCAAGAATGGATGTAATAAATGAAATTAAACTGTCTGGCTTAAGAGGTAGGGGTGGTGGTGGTTTCCCAACAGGACTTAAGTGGGAATATGCTTATAAACAGAATTCGGATCAAAAGTATGTTGTTTGTAATGCGGATGAGGGGGATCCTGGTGCTTTTATGGATAGGTCAGTTCTTGAAGGCGATCCACATTCAGTTATTGAAGGAATGCTAATATGCGGATATGCTATAGGTTCAAATAAAGGACTTGTATATACAAGAGCAGAGTATCCATTGGCAGTAAAGAGATTATCTAAAGCTATAAAAGATGCAAGAGAGTATGGGTTTTTAGGTAATAATATTATGGGATCAGGCTTTAATTTTGATATTGAGATAAAGTATGGTGCTGGTGCTTTTGTATGTGGGGAAGAGACTGCCTTAATAAGGTCAATGGAGGGTGAAAGAGGGGAACCTACTTCAAAACCACCTTATCCTGCAGAGTCTGGTTACTGGGATAAACCAACAAACGTAAATAATGTTGAGACATTTGCAAATGTTCCTGTTATCATAAACAAAGGAGCTAATTGGTTTAATAAAATTGGGACTGAAAAGTCAAAAGGGACAAAGGTTTTTGCCCTTGCTGGTAAAATAAACAATGTTGGACTTATTGAGGTACCTATGGGTATTACTCTAAGAGAGATAATATTTGACATAGGTGGTGGTATAAAGGATGGGAAGAGGTTTAAAGCTGTGCAAACAGGTGGACCATCAGGGGGCTGTTTAACTGAAAAAGACCTTGATACACCAATTGATTATGACACACTGCTTGCAAAAGGTTCAATGATGGGTTCAGGTGGAATGATTGTAATGGATGAAGATGATTGTATGGTTGCTGTTGCAAAGTTCTATCTTGAGTTTACAGTTGATGAATCATGTGGTAAGTGTACGCCTTGTAGAGTGGGAAATAAAAGGTTATATGAACTACTTGAGAAGGTGACATCTGGGAAAGCAACATTTTCTGATCTTGATAAAATAAAAAACTTATCGAATGTTATTAAAGATACAGCTTTATGTGGATTGGGACAGACTGCACCTAATCCAGTTTTATCTACTATAACAAACTTTTGGGATGAATATGTAGCTCATGTTAATGAAAAAAGTTGTCCATCAGGACAGTGTAAAGAGTTAATAAGGTATATTATTGACCATAATAAGTGTGTAGGATGTACAGCGTGTGTAAGGGTATGTCCTGTATATGCAATAAGCGGGAAAGTAAGGGAACCTCATACTATTGATCAGGATAAATGTATCAAGTGTGGGGCATGTTATAATACATGTAAGTTTGATGCTATTTATAAAAAATAGGGGTTTAAAAAATGGAGAAATGTAAAGTTACAATAGATGGTAAAACAATAGAAGTTGAAAAAGGTATTACAATACTTGAGGCTGCAAAAAAAATTGGTATAAAAATACCTACATTATGCCATCTTGATCTTCATGATATAAAGATGGTAAATAAAGCAGCTTCATGTCGTGTATGTGTTGTTGAAGTTGAGGGAAGAAAAAACCTTGCACCTTCATGTTCAACACCAGTTTTTGATGGAATGAAAGTAATAACTAATTCAATAAGAGCTTTAAACGCAAGAAAAATTGTTCTCGAATTACTCTTATCTGATCATCCTAAAGAGTGTTTAACATGTGCAAAGTCTGGAGAATGTGAGCTGCAGGAACTTGCTGAAGAGTTTGCTATAAGAAAGATAGAGTTTGAAGGTGAGATGTCAAGATATAGAAAAGATTATTCACCATCAATAATAAGAGATATGGATAAGTGTGTTATGTGTAGAAGGTGTGAGACTATGTGTAATGAGGTCCAGACTGTTGGTGTATTATCTGGAATTAACAGGGGATTTAATTCAGTTGTTGCAACATTTTTTGAAAAGAACCTTGAAGATACAACATGTACATATTGTGGGCAGTGTGTTGCTGTATGCCCAACAGGAGCTTTAACTGAAGTTGACTATTCATGGGATGTTATAAACGCTATTGCAAATCCAAATAAGATTGTAATAGTTCAAACAGCACCTGCAGTAAGAGCAGCACTGGGTGAAGAGTTTGGGCTTGAGCCTGGGACATCTGTTACAGGTAAAATGGTTGCTGCATTAAAAAGGTTAGGTTTTGATTATGTGTTTGATACTGATTTTGCTGCTGACCTTACAATAATGGAGGAGGCATCTGAGTTTCTTGATAGATTAACAAGGTTTTTAAATGGTGATAAATCTGTTAGGTTACCAATACTTACATCATGCTGTCCTGCATGGATAAAGTTTTTTGAGCACCATTTCCCTGAATTAATAGATATGCCATCAACAGCCAAATCACCTCAACAGATGTTTGGTGCAATAGCAAAGTCATATTTTGCCGATATACTTCAAGTTCCACGAGAAAAAATAGTTGTTGTATCAGTAATGCCATGTCTTGCTAAAAAGTATGAAGCAAGTAGACCTGAGTTTAAAGTAAATGGAAATCCAGATGTAGATATATCAATAACTACCAGAGAACTTGCGAGGTTAATAAAACAGGCAAATATTGACTTTATGTCGTTACCTGAAGAGGACTTTGATAAGCCGTTAGGGGAGTCAACTGGAGCAGGGGTAATTTTTGGTGTAACAGGTGGTGTAATAGAAGCTGCTGTAAGAACTGCTTATGAGTGGTATACTGGAAAAGAGTTAAGAGACGTTGAGTTTAGACAGTTAAGAAGTGATGAAGGAATAAGAACTGCATCAGTAAACTTTGGGGGATTTGAACTTAACATTGGTATTTCATATGGTCTTGGTAATGCAAGAAAACTTTTAGAAGAGATAAAGAGTGGAAAGTCAAACTACCATGCTATAGAAATAATGGCATGCCCAGGTGGGTGTATAGGTGGTGGTGGCCAACCATATCACCATGGCAATCTTGATATAATAAGAGCAAGAGCAAGAGCAATATATCATGAGGATAGGCATAAAGAAATAAGAAAATCGCATAAAAACCCATATATTATTGAGCTTTATGAAAAATATCTGGGTAAGCCACTTAGTGAAAAGTCTCATAAATTATTGCATACACATTATTTTAAAAAAGTACTTTATTAATATTACCTGTATTTGAAGTTTATAGTCTTATATATTGATATTTTAAATTTTTAATTAAAAAATTTTATTAAAATTACAAAAATTGTTAATATTTTAAATTAAAGTTAAAAAATTAAATTAAGGAGGTTTTATGAATAGAAAAGATGCTGTAAACTATATAACCTGGGGACTCTTACTTTTTATAATTGGGATAATAATATTGTTTGTTAAAGTATTGACAACTTTCTTTTTGTTTTACTGGATATTAGGTGTAATACTTATACTACTTGGTTTGACTTATATAAAGAAAAAAACATTTCTTGGTTTTGTTTTAATCCTGCTTGGTATATTTACTCTTTTGGGTAAATTATCGAATAGTTTAGGAAAACTACTTTCACTTGTTGGATGGATAGGCTTAATTGGAGGCATTGTTTTTATAGGTATTGGGCTATTGCAGGTAAAGAAAAATAGTTAAGATTGTTATACATCTATACAACAGGGAAATTAAATTTCTCTGTTGTTTCTTTATTTTTTGTTCTGAATCATTTTAAATTAATTTATTTTATATTTTAAATTAATCTGTTACTTTAAAAATCTTCTATTTGTTTATTTTCTAATCATTTAAAATATGATTTTGATTAAAATTTAATCATTTAATTTAATCTTTTTATGTTAAATTAAATATAAACTTTTGATTATCAAATCTTTTTATTAATAATAATTATTGGTATGAATTTTTCATTATAATAATCATCTTTATGAAAATAAGAGGAGGAGATCATGAAAAGATGGTTATACTTAGGGTTACTAATAACCCTTATAGTTCCTGCTGCTTATGCATCAGGTGAAATAGACGTTAAAAAAGTGTCGATAGCGATAGACACAGTTTGGGTGCTAATAACAGGATTATTGGTATTCTTTATGAATACTGGATTTGCTATGGTTGAATCTGGTCTTGCAAGATCAAAAAATACTGTAAATATATTGGCAAAAAACTTTATTGTATTTGCTTTATCAAGTTTAATGTTCTGGTTTATAGGTTGGGGTATTATGTTTGGAGATGGTAATGGATTTATAGGATTAACTAATCTATTTTTTGTAAATAGTGGTGTTGATGAAGGATATAGTGCAATTAGTTGGACACAAGTTCCTTTATGGGCTAAGTTCTTTTTTCAACTTGTATTTGCAGGAACAGCAGCAACAATAGTTTCAGGTGCAGTTGCAGAAAGGATAAAATTCATATCATTTATAATATTTTCTTTACTCCTAGTTGGGTTTGTTTATCCAATTGTAGGACACTGGATTTGGGGTGGTGGATTTTTACAGACTCTAGGTATGTTTGACTTTGCAGGTTCAACCGTTGTTCACTCTGTTGGTGGTTGGGCATCTTTAGCTGGTGTATTGATTTTAGGTCCTCGCCTTGGTAAATATTTGCCTAATGGGGAAGTAAGGCCTATTATGGGACATAATCTTTCTCTTGTGACATTAGGGGGACTTATATTATGGTTTGGATGGTTTGGTTTTAATCCTGGATCTACTATGAGTGTTGGGGATGGTTCTGCTATATCTCATATATTTATTACAACAAATACTGCTGCAATAATGGCTATAATATCTTCAACTATTACTTCATGGTTAATTCAGGGAAAGCCAGATCTTACTATGATAATTAATGGATGTTTAGCTGGTTTAGTAGCAATAACTGCAGGTTGTGCATTTGTAGATGTTTATTCCTCTGCAATTATAGGAATTATAGCAGGTATTTTAGTAGTGATAAGTGTAATTAGTTTTGATAAAATTAAGATTGATGATCCTGTTGGAGCTTTATCAGTTCACCTTGTTAACGGTATATTTGGAACATTAGCTGTAGGTTTATTTGCAAAAGATGGTATAACTGGTACTAATACTGGAAATGGACTATTTTTTGGAGGTGGTTTTAAGCTATTAATTAATCAGTTTATTGGAGTAGTAAGTGTGGGTATCTTCGTATTTATTATAAGCACTATAGTATGGTTGATATTAAAGTGGACTATAGGTATAAGAGTAAGCAGAGATGAAGAATTAATGGGATTAGATATAGGTGAACATGGCCAGGAAGCATACCCAGACTTTCAATCATTTTTAACTAAATAATTAAAATAAAGGAGGTTATTATGAAACTGATAATTGCAATAATAAGACCAGAAAAATTAACTGATGTAAAACAAGCACTAACAGCAGCTGGGGTAGCAAAAATGACTGTTACAAACGCTATAGGTTGTGGACAACAGGGTGGTTATCCAGAAGCCTATAGGGGTATTAAAACAGAGGTTAATTTAATAAAAAAAGTAAGGCTTGAAATAGCAGTAAACGATAATTTTGTAGATATTACAATAAATACAATACTTGAAAGTGCATTTACTGGTAATATAGGTGATGGAAAAATATTTGTTTTACCTATTGAGCGTTGTATAAGAGTAAGAACTAAAGAAGAGGGACCTGTTGCAATAGGATAAAAAATAAGCCCCTTTATGGGGCTTTTTTATATTTAAGATATTATTTCCTCAAGTCTCATTCCCCTTGAACCTTTAAGTAAAACAATCTTGTTTTTATCGATATAAGAAGATATAAATTTTTTTAATTTTGTTTTATCATTGAAATAATATTTTTCTTTATTGCAAATTTTAAAAGTGTTTTCAATATATTTACCAAAAAATATGAAAGAATCAATATTAAGGCTATTTATAAAATGTCCTAATTCAGCATGCAATAATGAAGATAAGTCCCCAAGTTCTAACATATCACCTAATATTACTACTTTATTTTTATTAGTTTTTATTTTATCAAAAGACTTTAATGCCTCCTTTATTGAAAGAGGGTTAGCATTATAACAGTCAAGTATATATTCAATATCATTTTTTTCAATTTTCTGCCATCGTAATGGTGGTATTGTAACGTTTTCTACCCCTTTTATTATAAGATCTTCATCAATACCAAACATTTTGCTAACATAAACAGCGATAGCAAGGTTATATAAGTTATACTCACCCCAGAATTTAAAGTTAAAGTATTTTTTATCTATTTTTATATCATATGTCTGATCATTTTTTTCAATAATATCTTTAAAAACTTCAAGTCCAATTTTTTTATAATTTTTAAAATATTCATATTCTATTTTTTTAATAGTTATTCCTTTTGCTCCATATTTAGTTATATCTGACTTTTCTTTTGCTATATTTTCAATACTCCCGAAATACTCTATATGTGCTTCTCCGATGCTTGTTACTATTCCTATATCAGGTTCAAATATCCAAGTAAGTCTTTCAATATCAGATGGTTTACCAGTTCCCATCTCTATTACAGCAATATCTTCATCCTTTATGTTAAGAATAGAAAATGGTACTCCTATCTGGTTATTAAGATTTCCCTCATTTGCAAATACATTATATTTTGTTGATAAAATTGCTTTTAATAATTCTTTTGTTGTAGTTTTTCCACTTGTGCCAGTTATGCCTATTTTAGTTATTTTTTTTGATTTTATATATTCTTTTGCAATTTCCTGATATGTTTCTAAAGTATCTTTTACTCCTATTAAAGTTATAGGAAGATAAGAATATCTTTTGACATATTCTGAGTTTATTATAGCAGCTTTTGCACCTTTTTTATATGCATCTTCAACAAAAAGATTACCATCAAAGTTATTTCCTTTTAGTGCTAAAAAAATAGAATTAGGTTTTATTGTACGAGTATCTGTTGATATTTCCTCAAAATTTATTTCTGATCCAAATTTTTTTAAAATTATCTGAGAAAGAGTCACAAAATTACCTTTTTGACTATAAAAATACAACGGAGAGAGAGGGATTCGAACCCCCGGAGGGCTATTAACCCTCAACGGTTTTCAAGACCGCCGCCATAAACCGGACTCGGCCATCTCTCCATAAAATGGACAGATTTAAATTTAACATAAAAAATTTTAAAATAAAATTTTTTTACAATTAAAAATTAGTATTGACTAATAAACATTATTTTGTTTTATTATTCTTTTAGGTAAATTTTATACTTAAAGTAATACAAAAGGTTATTGCTATGGACATAAAAACTGAAAAGAAAAATAATATTACCATAGTGTATTTAAATGGTAGATTAGATATTAATGAATCTGCTGTACTTGAGTCATCTATTAATGCTCTTATAGAATCGGGTGAAAAAAAACTGATATTTGATCTTAAAGACTTATCGTATTTATCAAGTAGTGGTTTAAGAGTATTTATTTCTACATTTAAAAAACTTAAAGAAAAAGAGGGGGTAATGAAAATAGTAGGTATACAGCCTACAGTTTATAAGATATTAAAGATGGTTGAGTTTGATAATATTTTTGATATTAAAGATACAGTTGATGAAGCATTAAAAACAATTTAAAATAAATATAAGTTAAAATATAGGAGGAATTAAATGTCTTCAGTTAAAACAGAGAAAAAAAATGATTTTTTGATTATTTATTTAGACGGTAGACTTGATGTCCATAAATCATTAGAAGTTGAACAAGCAATAAATGAAATAATTGATTCGGGTGAAAAAAAACTGATATTTAATCTTAAAGACTTATCATATTTATCAAGTAGTGGTTTAAGAGTATTTATTTCAACTTTAAAAAGACTTAAAGAAGTAGATGGTACTATGAAAATTGCTGAAATACAACCTAATGTTGCAAAGATATTTAAAATAGTTGAGTTTGATGATATTTTTGACATCCATGAAACAACTGATGAAGCTTTAAAATCAATTTAAGAATTTCTTTAAGAAATTTAAAACTGGAACTTATGGAAATTCTTTTATTTTATATTTCTACTAATAGCAAGGTTTTGGATTTTATAAATTATCTTGAAGATGAAATATATATTTTAGGATACAAGAGTATAAAAGTACCGATTGAAATAGATCAAATTAAAACTATTAATTATTCTGAAGGATCTATTGCTATTTCTATAGGTGGGGATGGCACTGTACTTTATGTTGCAAGACTTCTTGCCAATACAAACATACCAATATTTCCTGTAAATTTTGGTAATTTGGGCTTTATTACTGAAATAAAAAAAAATGAGTTAATACATATATTAAAGTCTTTTATAGAAAATAAGATAGAAACACAGAAAAGAATTGTTATAAAATCAGATATAATTTCTAATAATGAAATAAAAACATATAAAGCATTAAATGATATTGTAATAACAAGGAGTAATGTCTGTAAAATAATTGATCTTGACCTTTACATAAATCAAGAATATGTTTGTAGATACCGAGCTGACGGTCTTATAATTGCCACACCAACTGGTTCAACTGCATATTCTCTGTCAGCCGGTGGCCCCATACTTGAACCTGAACTTGAAAATATAATAATAACTCCAATATGCCCACATTCGTTACGGGTAAGACCACTGGTAATTGATGCTTCCAAAGAGATACAGATAAGAGTTATATCTAATACTCCACAAATAATTACTTTTGATGGACAAATAACATTTGAAATAACAAATAAAGACCTTATAACAATTAAAAAAGATGGTTATGTTAATATTGTTAAACCTGAAAATAGAAGTTTTTTTAATGTACTTAAAGAAAAATTAAATTGGTTGGACTAATGCTTAAGAGACTTAAAATAAAAAACATAGCTATAATTGAAGATGTAGAAATTGAGTTTGATAGCGGATTTAATGTAATTACTGGAGAGACTGGTGCTGGAAAGTCTATTATCGTAAACTCTATTAGTTTCCTGTTGGGTGAACAGATAAGGAGCGATGTTATAAGAGGGGGAGAAAATTATGCGAAGATAGAGGCTGTCTTTGAGATAGAATTTAGTAAAAATAAGAAATTAAAAGAAAAACTTGAAAGTTTTGGGATAGATACTTCTGAGAATGTAATTATAATTGAAAGAGAGGTTGATAAAGAAAAAGGGTCGAAAGCTTTTATAAATAATAAAAGAGTTTTAGTTCAAACATTAAAAGATGTAACTAAAAACATTATTGATTTTCATGGACAACACCAGAATCAAAGTTTACTTGAACCTGAGAATCATATAGATATACTTGATTCTTATGGGAGAATAAATGAAATAAAAGAATATAAAAAACTTTTTAACGAGGCTATAAGTCTTAAAAAAGAATATAAACTCATCCTTGAGTCTGAGAAAGAGCAGGAAAGATTTTATGATTTTGCAAAATATGCTATCGATGAGATAGATTCTGCTAAATTAAAGGAAAATGAAGATGTTGAGCTTAAAGATAGGCTTGATGTACTTATTAATATTCAAAATATTTATGAAAAATTTAATGAGGTTGTTAATCTTATAACTGGTGATGATTCGGCAATTTTTAAACTTAAAAAGGCTGATTCTATTCTTGAATCAATAAAAGATAAGGAAAAAGGTATAAAAAAGATATTGCCATTTCTAAAAGACTCAATTATTAAACTTGAACCAGTAATAGACTATTTAAAGTCTTTTAAATACGAATTTGACCCAAATGAAATAAAAAGCATAACTGAGAGAATTGAAATTATTGATACTCTTAAAAGAAAATATGGTAACACTATAAATGATATACTAAATCATCGTAATGAGCTTGAGAAAAAAATATTAAACGTAGAAGCTTCTAGGGAAAGATTAAATGAATTAGAAAGATTAATGGAAAAAAATATAGAAAAATTAAAGGAGATAGGATTAATAATTCATAATAAAAGAAAGGATGTAGCTAAAGTATTTGAAGAGAATGTTAAAAATGAGTTTAATTTTCTTAATATGGAAAACTCTAGAATAAAAGTTGAATTTGAGTTTATAGAGGATAATGAAGGGAAAATTGATATTGAGGGGAAAAAAGTAAGACTTTCAAAGAATGGAGTTGCAGCCCCTATATTTCTTATATCTACTAATAAAGGAGAAGACTTTAAACACCTTAACAAGATAGCAAGTGGTGGAGAAATATCAAGGATAATGCTTGCTCTAAAGTCTGTTTTAAGAATGGTAGACCCTGTACCTATAATGGTTTTTGACGAAATTGATGCAGGTATAGGCGGAAATACTGCTTTTTCTGTTGGTGAAAAATTAAAACAGATTTCATCTGAAAAACAAGTTATATGTATAACCCATTTACCCCAGATAGCTTCAAAGGCAGATAAACATTTTAAGGTTGAAAAAATAGAAAAAGATGGTAGGACAAACACAATTATAAGAGAACTTAATGGTGATGAAGTTGTTGAAGAAATAAGTAGACTCTTAAGTGGTGATAAACTTAAGCATGTTTCAATAGAGCATGCAAAAGAGTTTATTAAATATGGTAAAAATAATTAATAAAAATTTGTTTAAAATATGTTTTTTAGTTAATTTTTATTAAATTAAATAAAAAATATAGGATTAAATGGAGGTGTTTTATGGACCCAAGAGAGTTTTTCAAAAAGTTAGGTATATTTGTCGGTGGAGTTGTAGTAGGTGGTATATTAGGAGTATTGTTTGCACCTGCACCAGGTAAAGAAACAAGAGAAAAAATAAAAGAAACTTTGAATGACATAGAAGATAAAGCAAAAGAAAAATTGGGCAAAGTAAAAGAAATGACTCAAAATGTTATAGAAAAAGGAAAAAACGTTTTTAAAAATAAAGAAGAGATTTAATAAATGAGTACTCTTGAAATTTTTACATCAATAAATCTTTTTTTTAACATACTTTTTCTTATATTTTTTATAGTACTTTTAGCAAAAGTAATTAAGTTGATTAAAATATTTAAAAGTATAACAAAAAAGATTGAATCTATCGTAGATGATGCAAAAAATATAGAAGAGACTTTAAAAGAAAATATATTTGAAATTATCAATGATATAAAGGATATTATTTTAAGGGTTAAAGGAATAAGAGATGGCTTGAAAGTTGGTTTAATTTCTCTTATTACCAGAGTCTTTAAGAAAAAGAATTAAAATAATAAAAATTTTAGGAGGGGATAAATGGTTAGTAATTGGAAAGAAATTCTTGAAAAAAGCAGGGATAATTATATTTCCGTTATTCAGACTATTTCAAAAATGCAGAAAGAAATAGAAAAGGTACTTTTTACTATGGCTGATAGTAACATGGCATCTAACAAAAAAGTGACAGAATTTTTTGAAGAATGGATAAAAACTCAATTAAATATAAGGGATGCTATTAATGATGGTTTAAACAAAGCTGTAGAAAAAATGTTCTCAAATATATCTGATTTTTTCCCACTTAAAAAAGAATTAGAACAAATATATAAGAATATACAGGAAAGTCTTGAAAAATACTTTGAAGTATTTAAAGGAATGGAGAACTTTATTAGAAAAAGTAAATAATATTGATTAATAATGCCTCCTCTGCAATCTTTTTTTCAAAATAAAAAGATAGGAGGAGGGGTATTCTTAATTATAAACTAAGCAATCTGATTAATTAATTTCTTTAATTTTAACATAAGGTTAAATATCTTCTTTTCAGTTATTTTAACAATAATAAAACAAAATATACCTGCTATAACATCAATCCCATAATGGTACCTACATATTATTGTGGCTAAAATTATACTTATACCAATTGGTAAAAGAAAATAGAATAATTTATTTGCATATTTTTTGTAATGGCTCAAAGCAACTAAAGTTAACATAGTATGACCACTTGGAAAAGCATTTACTTTTATCTTTTCTAGAGTATTTAAGAGCTCTCTTATATATGGAGTAAAAAATATACCTTCAATTTTATTAGAGTATATTACTATAAGTTTTTTTGCAAGCTCTATTTCTTCGCTAGGGTCTCGTGGCCCAAGTGCTGGGAATATAATATAACCTGTATATGAAATAAGATATGAGAAAGTTATAGAAAAAATTACAAATTCAATGTTATTTTCATTTTTTTTATTTATTATCATATATAAAATAATTCCAAAAACAAAGAAAAAATATAGGAGATAGTTTATCTGGAACCATTCAATTAAAATTCTATTTTTTATATTTTCTGATACCCAAAGGACTAAGTTTGTACCGAAAATCTTAATATCTATATTAAGTAATTGAGTATCATATAATATAGGGTTTATTTTTGGGATTAGATAACCTAATGAAGAAAAAATAGCTAGTATAACTAATCCTATAGTCATTTTTCCTACGTAATTTTTTACAGTATATTTGAAAGATGAATTGAAGTAAGCAATTATTTTGGTTAAAATTATAAGGAGAATGTAAAATAAAGAAAAATTATAATCTCCAAAAAAAAGAGACATTAAGACCAGTATAAAGAGATATATTATTATAAATAGATGGGCTGGGGAGAGCCCCTCTATTATTTTAGATTTTAACTGGTTCAATATCAATTACCTTTATTGATATTTTTTCTCCACCTATCAGAGCCTCAACTGTTTCTCCTTTTTTAAGCCCCAATATTGCTTTTGCTATAGGAGCATTGTATGCTATTATGTTTTTAGTCTCATCCGTATCCCAAAAACCAAGTATCTTATACTCCTCTTTTTTACCATTTTTTTCAATAACAACTTTAGTTCCTGGAATAACCTTATCTCCTTTAATACTTGATAGGTCCAGAAGTTTTGATCTATTTATTTTTTCTTCAAGTTGTGTTATTTCTGAATTAATATTTCTCTCTTTTTCTCTTGCAGCCTGATATTCTGCATTTTCTCGAAGGTCTCCTTTGTCTCTTGCTTTTTGCAATTCTTCTGCTAGTTTTTCTTTTTCAGTTTTTAACATTTTAAGTTTATTCTTTTGTTTTTCAAGTCCCTCTGTTGTCGTCCATATTATTTTTTCATCTAAATAGTTTATGAGTATTATTTCCTCTTCTGTTGTTCTCTTTTCAAGGTCTGGGTATTTTATTTTAAGTTCTTCAATTATCTTTTTTCTATCTTTGGATTCATACTCCATAAGGTCTCTTAAAAGCCTGTATATTTTTTCAATATATTCTTTATTATTAATAATATCATTTTGTAATATAAAATCTTTAAAGTTAAGTTTTTTATTCGAGAATAATATATTATCACCAAATTTTATAAGGTCTTTAACATTATTTTGGGAAACTGGAATAGTAAACCAACCAAGTTTTTTTTGTAGTGAAAGTTTAGCGAGAGTATCCATTCTGTATAATAGTTCAAGGTATATGGATTCTAAACTTATTTCTCTTTTTTTATATAACTCTTTTTCAAGAAAATATCTAACAGCCCAGAAATTAAGATATGGGTTGTATTTAAAACTAGTGGTTAACATTTCAATTACAAAATCTTCAATCTTTTCATTAACAGCTACTTGATCTAAATTTTTGTATATATTTTTTATCTCATCTATTACAAGATCAACTATCTTTGCTGGGTCTCTTTTCAAGATTTCTATAAAATAATCTTCTTTATTTTCTATTAAGTAATCACCAATTAGTCTTAATATCTCTTTTCTATATTCATTTCTATATGTCATCTCAAGTGTTTCAACAACTTTATCTAAATCATTTAAAATTTTTGTGTCAAAATTTATTTGTGAACTAATAGCCCAATCTACATCTTTATCTCTTGATACTATTCTTAAAACTGCATATGATAAAAGTCTTTCATAAGTGTAAAACCTTTGGTCATGAGCTATATTATAAAAGTAGGATACCATATCTTTAAAATTATCTGGATAATCTGCATAATATTTTTCTTTATAAAACTCGTCAAATACTTTAAACTTGTCAATAAATATTTTATTTTCATTAAATGCTGTTATAAGTTCATCTTCATTACTTATCTCAGTTTCTCTAAGGAAATATGATAATCTTCCCTCTTTAACACATCCTATAAGTTTATCAGACTTTATTATTGATTTTGCTTTATTCCACCAGTTATTCCATAGAGAATCCTTTGGGGTCTTTTTTGTTATTTGAGAAGATATAACAGGTAAGAGTTCTATTTTGAAGTCCTCCAGTGTTATATTTCTATCTGGGAAACTAAGTACAACACTTCTTATTACCTCAGCAACATTTTTATTTATATTCTCTTCCTCTTCTCCATTATCCCATACTATTTTAGGTATTTTGTTTTCTTTTTTCAATACCCATATATGATTATCTGGTAAAGGTATAAGTGACTTTAATGCCATTGAATAGGTCATTTTATGCTCTTTTTTGTCATCAAACATTATTATAAAACAGTCCTCTTCAATTTTTAAAATTTTACCAATCCCCCAGCTCCTATGATATACATAATTTGAGGTCATAAATTGTATTTCTTTCTCAAATCTTCTTATTGCAGTAATTATATCAATTTTTTTCTCGTTTAGTCCAGAATTTTCTATATATTTATCAATATTGTTTATATTTTTGTATTTTTCTTTATATATTTCTATTATTTTATCCCTTGCTTTTCTATTAGCAGGGTCCATTTCCAATATTTTTTTGGCAAGGGAAATAGCTCTATTTATAAAGAGATCTTTTAAAGTTTCTTCTGCATTAATTCCTTCTTGATAATATAATCCAAGAAGTTCGGTTAATATTGTAATTGCCATGTCCTTATTGTTTTCAGCTATTATAGAAGCTATGTTTAAAAAAAAGTTTATTTCAAGTTTCTTATCTTTTTTAGTATCTTTTGGCTCTTTCTCTATCTCAAGGAGTTCATATGAAAGTATATTCCATATATCGTTTATTTTAGGGCTTGAAGACTTAGCAAATCTTCTTAAAGATGCTTTATAATACATTATAGACTTTATTTCATATTCTTTTTTAAGATTAAGATCTTTTTCGTTTTTAGCTTTCTCTTCATAATATTTTCCAAGTTTAAAAGGTGTATCCCCATCATTAGCGTCGGCTCTGACAAGGTCCTCCATATATTTTATTCTTTCCTCTTTCTTATCACCAGATTCCTGTTGATATAAAGTTATTATCAATTTTAATGCATATATGTTATTTTTATCGTATGAGAGAATTTTTTTAAGCAAAAAATCTGCTATATTAATTTTTCTGTTTTCTTTGAAAATTTCTATAAGTCTTATGAAAGAATCGTAATCATCTTTTTTACCAAGAAAATATGCAAGATTCCCAAGTATATACAATCCGACTATTGTTCTTGGATTATGTGATACAAATCCTTTTATAAGTTTATAGGCTTCATCAAGTTCTTCAGGACTTGAGGATTTAATTTTTTCTATAAAAATATCTATTTCTTTAAACTCGTTTTCGTTATATTTTTCTATTGTTGCTCTTGTCCACTGTTCCTCTTTTAAAAAGTTTTTTAAAGTATCTATTATCATAATAACCTCAAAAAATTTATTTTTATATTGAGTAGCTTAAATTTCATGACTTAAAATTTAATAAAATTTTTGATACTATAAGCAAAAACTTATTAAAAACTCATATTTTTTAAATATTATTAGAATAATTTTAACTAGTTAAAACAAATTAATATAACATTTATTAGGTATAATTTTTTTATTAACTCTCATTTAAATAACAAAAATATAAAATATTTTATTTATTATTAATCTAAAGATTTTTATAAAAATACTTGAATTTTTTATGAAAATTACTTTTTATTATATCTTAGACTTTTGTATATATAGTATATAAATAATACATGGAGACAATTTATGGAAAATATTCATGGTTATAAAATAATAGAAAAGATATCTGAAGGTGGTATGGGTATTGTATATAAAGCAGTTGATGAAAAAAATGAGACTGTTGTAGCAATAAAAACTTTAAAATATTATGTTGATGTGGGTAGTGAAGCTTTTATAAGATTTAAAAAAGAAGCTGAAAATCTTGAAAAACTTAATCATAAAAACATATTAAAATTTATTGATTTGTTGGAAAAAGATAAAAGACTGTATATAGTAACTGAATATATTGATGGATATAATTTAAAAGATCTTATTAATTCAAATCTTACAATTGATGAAAAAATAGGGATAATTCTTCAAATAGCGGAAGCACTTGACTATGTTCATTTGAATGGAATAATTCATAGAGATATAAAACCAAGTAATATAATGGTTAAAAAAGATAATACTGTGAAAATACTCGACTTTGGCATTGCAAATCTTATGGACTTTCAGGATATGATAACATTATCTAAAAATATAGAGGGCAGTTTTGCCTATATGTCACCTGAACAGAGTGGAATGTTGCAAAGAGGAGTAGATACACGATCTGACCTTTATTCACTTGGGATACTTTTTTATCAGTTTATTACAGGTAAACTACCTTATGATGCAAAAGATGTTGGTGAACTTATACATCAACATATTGCAAAAATACCTGAAGAACCAAAAAATATTGTTCCAGAGCTTTCTCCAATAATAAATAAGATAATACTTAAGCTTATTAAAAAAGACCCGGACGAAAGGTATCAGACTGCTTATGGACTTGCTGAAGACCTGAAAATATATCTTCAACTCAACGAAGAGCAGAAAAAAACATTTTATCTTGAATTAGGTAAAAAAGATAAAACAAGAAAAGTTAATTATAGTGCAACACTTGTTGATAGAAAAAAGGAACTTACACACTTACTTGATAATATAAACAATACACTACTTAAAAAAGGTTTCTCCTCATTAATAATAGGAAAGTCAGGGGTAGGAAAATCTAGACTTTTACAGGAATTACAAAAATATACCAGCACAAAAAATGCTTTTTATATATATGTTGCAAGTGATGAAAGAAATAAGACCTATCCTTTTTATTCTGTAATTACATCAATTGAAAGTGTAATAAAGCTATTTTCAAAACTTGGGCAATCAAAGAAAAATGAGGCAATTTCAAAAATAATAAAAGACCTTGGAGAAGAAGGTAAAATATTATCAAAAATATCACCAGTTTTAAAAAATATATTAGGTGAATTGCCTGATAATTATGTTTTTAATAGAAAAGAGAGTGAAGTTTTTTTGGACAGTTTAAAAAACTTTTTTATTTCAGTATCAGAGATAAGACCATTAATAATTGTTTTTGATGATATCCATTTTTGGGACGAAGGTAGTATCCAGTTTTTTAAACATATTCAAAGCTCTCTTAGAAAAAATAGTATATATATACTACTTTCAATAAGGGAAGAATCCCTTATTAACATGAAAGACTTAATAGATTTCATAAGAAAAGAAGCTGGCGAAACCAATATGTCAATAATTGATATTAAAAACTTTGCTCCTGATGATGTTGATTCTCTCATACTGGAAATATTTGGAAATGTATATTTGGGCCTACCTGAAGTTTCAGCAAGACTTTATGAAGCAACAAGCGGAAATGCACTCCTCCTAATAGAAAACATAAAAGTCCTGGTAGAAGAAGAGATTATAAAACAAAAAAATGAAGGATGGATTGTTGATCTTGAAAAATTGTCCCATTTTAGATTTTCATCTTCAATACTTGATAATATAATATCAAGGATATCAAAAATATCTGATTCAACAAAATCTATATTAAAAATAGCATCAATATTGGGGAAAGAGTTTGATTTTATAACGCTTTTTCAGATAATTAAGGAATACTCGAAAATAAATATAAAATACTCTCAATTTTCCCAAGAAAAACTACTTGATAATCTTGAGGAAGCTACTAAAAATTATTTAATAGAACAGAAAATATCTGAAAGTGGAAAGGTAATATATTCATTTTCGCATGATAAAGTTATTGAATCTTTAATATCTCAAATTGAAAGAAAAGACTATAGAGACTATCACAGAATAGCAGGGGATGTAATAAAAAATAATTACCATGGCAATGATAAAATATACAAGCTTGCATATCATTATCTTGAAGGAGATAGGAGAACAGAAGCATACCATTATAATAAACAGGCAGGTGACCTTGCTTCATCTTCATTTTCATTAAAACTGGCTGCTAACTTTTACATGAATTCACTTAATATACTCCGACAGTTTGCAAAAGAAACAAAAAAAGCTATATCAACAAGAATAGAACTTGCTCTCTTAATAGTGGATATCTATTTTCAATTAGGAATGTATAAAGAAAATATTGCTCTCCTAGAAGAAACTATGAAATTAAGTGAGAAAAATCAATTTAAAGAAGAACTTGCAAAATGTTATTATATGCTTGCAAAAAATTACTACTTTCTTGGAAATCAAGTTGCTGCTATGGATTTTTATTATAAAGTAATCCCGATTGCTGAAGAACTTAAACTTGATAAACTACTTGCTATTCCTTACTGTGCTATTGGAAGAGCAAACTGTTATATAGCTAAATTTGATGATTCAATTGATTATATACAGAAAGGAATAGCTATCTTACCAAAAGATGAGGAGATAGAATGGATCTATTCTCTTGGAATATTAGCTCAGTCTTATGCTGCTGTTGGTCTTAAGAGAGAGGCTTTAAATACTATTTCAAGACTTTTAGAGGATTTTCCTCCTTATGATTATGAACTAAAAAATAATGAAAACGAGATTAAAGAGATAGAAAAAGAGATTAATGAAGTTCTTCCAGAAAATTTTAAGGATTTTCTTTCATTAAACGTTATATTTGACAATATAATAGATATTAAAACTTCAAACATTGATAAATCTCAAATTGAACAATTTCTAAAAAGAATAATAAATACTATTGAAAATAAAGCTTCTCAAAAAGACATAAAAACTGATGTAAAAATATTAGATAATTTTTCAAAATTTTCTGGTAAAAAGGATAGAATAGCAAATTCTGTAAAAAATATTGTAGACAAAATAAAAAATAAAAGAATAATAAAAAATGAGATACATAAACTGTATATTCAATTTTTTAAAGCAAGTGTATATTCAATGATAGGCAATCCAAAAGATGCACTTATTGAGTCAAGAAAAGCACTGGATATGTCAAGAGAACTTAAAAATCCAACTCTTGAAATAAACTCTATATTTAGTATAGGAAGAGCTTATTCTAACATTCTTAATTTTCAGGAAGCTATAAAAAATATTTCATCTGCTATAAACCTTGCAAAAGAACATAATACATTAATTGGTATATGGATGCTTATGTTTGCACTTGCTGAAAATTATTATACTGTTGGTAATAGAGAGTCAGCTAAAGAGGCATTTGAGGAAGGGAAAAAATACGTAGGTATATCAAATCCAAAAATAATTGAACAGTGGAAACTAAGACTTGAAGCCTTAGATGAATTATCCTTATTATCACCTGATTATGATAAATGTTTTAATCTTATTGAAAAGGCATTAGAAATATCAAAAGAAGTTGGAAAATACTATGAATACTTTTATTATTACAATCTTTTAACAAAATCATTTATTCTTTTTTCTAAAGGTAATAGGCAAGAGGCTGAAAAGATCTATGATGAGGTCATAGCATTTTATGCATCAAGAGACCTTGATATTGATATAAATAAAGCCAAGTATTTAAAACAAAGAATTTTGGGTGAAACTGAAATACCTGCTGTGGAAGATATGGAAGTTACAAGTACATATACTGCAACACTTACAAAGTCTCAAACTCAATTTTCATCACAATTACAACTTAAGTCATTACTTGAAGCATCAGAAGAACTTGCAAAATCATATCAAATGGAAGAACTTCTCAATAAAATAATGTTTCTTGCTATGAAGACATCAGGTGCTCAATACGGAATACTATTTTTGTATGAAAATCTTGATGATATTAAGAACTCCAGTATTATACCAGCTTTAAAAGTTGATCAAGACGGTAAAATAATTAAAGATGAACTGCTATATCCTAAACTAATTGTAGAAAAGACAATAACAACTTCAAGAGCTCAACTTATTGAAAACCTTGAAAAAGAAAATTTTGATGAGGAATTGAAAACAAAAATTAAGTCTGTTATAACTGTTCCTGTTAAAACATCACAGAAAATTTTAGGTGCTATATATCTTGATAATAGAGAAGTAAAGGGTGTTTTTACAAAAGATAAGTTTGAACTATTAAAAGCTTTTGCTACACAGGCTGCTATATCAATAGAGAATGCAAGACTTTATAAACAGGTTCAGGAAAAAGCAAGAATTGAACAGGAAATGGAGATAGCTAAAGATATCCAAACATCCATACTTCCTTTTATAAAAGAAAACCAGTATTATGACATTGCTGGTTTTATGAGGACAGCAACAGAAGTTGGGGGTGATTACTACGATATTTACCTTGATAATGAACCTTACTTTGGTGTTTTTGGGGATGTATCAGGACATGGGCTTAAGTCAGGTCTTGTTATGATGATGGCTGAGGTATCTTTTAATACAGTTATGAAAGACACTGACCTTAAGAATAAGCCGATAGAATATATTTATCAAGTTATAAATAAAACACTATATGAGAATATACAGGGTAGGCTCTCAAAGAAAAGTAAAAAGGGTGGTTATTCACACATGTATATGACTTTCAGGTTATTTAGATTTGATAAAGACGGTAACTTCCAGATGTTTGGTAACGACCATGCAGAACCTTTTATTTGCAGAAAAGATACAGGTGAGATTACTCCAATACCTTCATCAGGGTTTTTAATTGGAATTGTAGAAGATGCAGTCATGAAAGGTAACCCTACTGAGTTTAAACTTAAAAGCGGAGATATACTTGTCCTATATTCAGATGGAATAACTGAGGCCAAAAATGAGAGTAAAGGAAATAACAAAAAAGCTAGAGAAATGTTTGGTGAGGAGAGGTTATTTGATATAGTTGCCAGGAACAGAGATAAGTCGCCATCAGAAATAATAAACTCTATAATAGATGCTGTTGATTCCTGGATGGTTGAACAGGAAGATGACATTACTATGCTTATAATAAAGAAAAAATAAAATTAGGTAAAAATAATATGTTTTTATACTTTACTCTGATAAAATTCAGTTAAAGATCATTTTATAGATATTTGAGTTTATTTTAAGGAGAAAACTTAAAATGCAAAAAATTATTGATAACTATCAGATAATAGAAGAAATAGCATCAGGTGGTATGGGTGTTGTCTATAAAGCAATTAATTTAAATAGTAAAAATATTTTTGCAATTAAAACATTAAAAACAGATGTTGAGGTTGAGAGCGAAACTTTTCTGAGGTTTAAAAGAGAGGCAGATAATCTTAAAAAGCTTAATTATCCAAGCATTGTAAAGTTTATAGAACTTATAAAAAAAGATAAATACCTTTATATAGTAACTGAGTATATTGAAGGTGTAAGTCTTAAAGATTTCATAAACAGTAAAGTGTCTATTGATGAAAAAATAAAAATAATTATCAAAATAGCGGAGGCACTTGATTATGTACATTCTCAGAATATTGTTCACAGAGATATAAAACCAAGTAATATAATGGTAAAGAAAGATAATAGTATAAAAATATTGGATTTTGGTATAGCAAATCTTATAGACTTTCAAAGTTTAACAAGTCTTAACTACAAGATTGAGGGTAGTTTTGCATATATGTCTCCAGAGCAAAGTGGAATTCTTAAAAGACCTATAGATACACGTTCTGACCTTTATTCTTTAGGCATATTGCTTTATCAGCTTATTACTGGGAGATTACCGTATTATTCTGAAACCCCCGAAGAACTTATTTACCAGCATATTGCAAAAATTCCTGAGGAACCGAAAAATATTGTCCCAGAACTTTCCCCAATAATAAATAAGATAATACTTAAACTTATTAAAAAAGACCCGGACGAAAGGTATCAGACTGCTTACGGGCTTGCTGAAGACTTAAAAAAATATTTGTCTCTTACAGATGAACAAAAAATGACAGTCTATCTTGATTTAGGTCTTAAAGATAGAATAAAAAAAATAAATTATACAACCATTCTTGTTGGCAGAAAAAGAGAGATAAAACACCTATTAGATAAGATCAATAGCATATTACTTAATAAAGGTTTTTCAACCTTAATAATAGGAAAGTCAGGAGTAGGAAAAACAAGGCTTGTTCAAGAACTCGAAAAATATGCATATAATAAAAAAATTATGTATATATACAATATAAGCGATGAGAGAAACAAAAAATATCCATATTTTCCTGTAATTAATTCAATTGAAAATATAATAAATAAAATATTCAAATATTCAAAAGATAGAAAAGATGAAATACTAAATAAAATTAAAAACGATCTAGGAGAAGATGGGAAAATATTATCAAAATTTATTTTAGCGATGAAAAACATAGTAGGAGAGTTGCCAGAAAACTTTTTATTCTCAAGAAAGGAAAAGGAAGTTTTCTTAGATAGCATAATAACATTTTTCAAATCAGTATCAGAGATATTTCCTTTAACACTTGTGTTTGATGACGTACATTTCTGGGATGATGACACTATCCAGTTATTTAAAATTTTTCATAATGAAATTTTAAATAAAAGAATATATATACTTTTATTGATACGTGAAGATTTATCACTTGAACTGAAAGAATTTATAGATTTTATTAAAAGAGAGTCTTCTGAGAATAGAATGTCTATACTGAATATTCAGGATTTTGATCTTGAAGAAACTAAAGATTTAATAACTGAAATATTTGGTAAAATAGATAATATTACTGAACTTGCCCTAAAGCTCTATGAGTCAGTAGGTGGTAACCCACTTATATTAATAGAAAATATAAAAAACTTAGTTGAAGATGGTATAATAAAACAGGATTCTGATAAGTGGGTTGTTGATCTTAAAAAAATGGCTAATAAAAAACTCGCGGGAACTATAGTTGACAATATATTGATAAGACTTTCAAATATTGATGATAATACAAAAAAAGTTATTAAAATTGCATCAATACTAGGCAGAGAGTTTAATTTTAAAATACTTTATGAACTTATAGAAAAATATTCTAAATTAAATAACTTAGAAAAATATTCAAAAGAATATGTTTTAAACTCTCTTAATGAAGCAATTAAATCAAGGATTATAGAAGAAAAGATAACAGAAAAAGGTGACATCTTATATTCTTTTTCTCATGATAAAATGATAAGTATTCTGACTTCGGAAATAGATATTAACGAATACAAAACCCTTCACAGAATAGCAGGTGATATTATAAAAGACTTTTATAAAGGAAATGAAAAAGTATTTATGCTTGCCTACCATTATATGGAGGCAGATAAAAAGAGTGATGCTTATATTTACAATAAGGAAGCAGGGGATATTGCATTATCTTCATTTGCTCTTAAAATAGCAAGCTCTTTTTATTTGAATGCTTTAAATATATTAGATTCTTTTGAAGAAGATAAAAATACAACCAAAAGGAATAGTCTAAGAAAAATCAATCTTACTATAAAAATAGTTGAAATATATTTTCAACTTGCTATGTATAAAGAAAGTATAAAATTACTTGAAGAGACAATAAAAATAGCTCAGCAAAACAAATTAAATAAAGAACTTGCATACTGTTACTATATGCTTGGAAAAAACTACTATTTTGTTGGTAATCAGGTATCAGCAATGCAATTTTATTCTATGGTAATTCCACTTGCTGAAGAATTAAAACTTAATAACCTTCTTGCAATACCTTATTGTGCAATAGGAAGGGCACATTGTTATATGGCTAATTTTAGTGATGCTATAGAAAATATCCAAAAAGGACTTAAACTCCTTTCCAAAGAAGAAGAGCTTGAATGGATATACTCACTTGGAATATTAGCACAATCTTATGCTGCAGTAGGTCTTAAAAAAGATGCTATTTCAATAATAAAAAAGCTTACAGATGAATACATACCATATGATGATCTTTTTTTCATTTTTAATGAAGAATTAATGGAAGCAAAAAACATATTAGAATCTATTTTATCTGAAGATTCTAAAGAATTGTTGGATTATGAACTTATAATTAATAGCATTATATTAAACAGAGAAAATAAAAGAAAAAAAGATAGATTAAAAGAAACTTATATTACTATAATTAATGAAATAAACAAAAGGTTAACAATAACTAACAAGAAAATACTGGAGGGAGAAAATATAATAAGTTTATTAAAAAATAATTATAGATTAATAGAGATTATCACAAAGATAAACAATTTAATTGAGGGCAAAAATATAGTAAGAAATAATCTTAATAGGTTATATATATATTTTTTCAAAGCAAGTGTCTATTCTATGATTGGTGATCCACTCGATGCACTAGAATACAATAAAAAAGCACTCGAGATGGCTAAAGAACTTAAAAATATTACACTTGAAAGTAATATAACATTCAATATTGGAAGGGCATACATAAATATGTTAAGATTTGAAGAAGGTATTAAATATATGATATCTTCTATCGAAATGTCTAAGGAGCATAATATAATTATAGGCTTGTGGATGTTGTTGTTTACAATTTCAGAAACATACTATGTTATTGGCAAAAAAGAATTAGGAAAAAAGTATTTTGAAGAGGGTCTAAAGTATGTTGGTATATCAAATCCAAAAATATTTGAACAATGGAAATTAAGGCTTGAAGTTTATGATGAACTTTCTCAATTACAGCCAGACTTTGACAAATGTTTATCTATTATTGATAAAATACTTGGAATAGTGAAATCAATAGGTAAGTATTACGAATATCTTTACCATTACAATTTAGGCTTAAAAGCTCAAGTTTTAATACTTAAAGGTAATATAAGTGAGGGTCATAAACTCTATGATGAGATAAAAAAATTTTACATATCAAGAGACCTAAAAAATGAAATTAAAAATATTGATAATATAATAAAAGCTATCTCAGGAAATAATGAAGATTTTATTTCAGAAGAAACAGAAGATAAAGATTTTGAGGCAACAAAAACATATACTTATACAAAAACTCAGACACAATTTACTTCACAAATCATGTTAAAAGCACTCTTACAGGCATCAGAAGAGCTTGTAAAGTCATATAATATGGATGAACTTCTAAGAAAAATAATGTTTCTTGCAATGAAAACATCAGGTGCTCAAATAGGTATTCTATTTTTGTATGATAACCTTGATGATCCAGAAAGATCTAATTTTTCTCCAGTATTAATGGTTGGTGCTGATGGGCTTGAGATAAAAGAAAAAATTTATTATCCAGAAAATATAGTAGAGAAAACAATAAAGACATCAAAAGCTCAGATTATTGAAGACCTTGAAAATTATGATAATATTGATAACAAAATAAAATCAGAAATAAAATCAATAATCACGGTCCCAATAAGAACATCACAGAAAATGTTAGGTGCTATCTATCTTGATAATAGAGAGGTAAAGGGTGTTTTTACAAAAGATAATTTTGAACTCTTAAAAGCATTTGCAACTCAGGCTGCTATATCAATAGAAAATGCAAGACTGTATCAGAAAATGCAAGAAAAGGCAAAAATCGAACAGGAGATGGAGATAGCAAAAAATATTCAAACATCAATTCTACCATTCATTAAAGAAAATCAATACTATGAGGTTGCCGCTTTTATGAGAACAGCAGCTGAAGTAGGGGGTGATTATTATGACATATACCTTGATGAAGAACCTTATTTTGGTGTATTTGGAGATGTATCAGGTCATGGATTAAAGTCAGGTCTTGTTATGATGATGGCTGAGGTGTCTTTTAATACTATAATTGAAAATAATGATATTAAGAAAAAGCCAATTCATGAATTGTATCAAATAATAAATAGAACACTCTACAAAAATATTCAGGAAAGAATTTCAAAAAGAACAATGAAAAATGAATATTCCCATATGTATATGACATTAAGATTGTTTAGGTTTGATAAAGATGGTAATTTTGAAATATTTGGTAATGACCATGCTGAACCCTTTATATGCACTTCAAATGGTGAAATTAAAACAATACCATCCTCTGGTTTTTTAGTTGGAATTATGGAAGATGCAGTCCTAAATCAAGAATCTGAAAAGTATAAGCTTAATAAGGGAGACCTAATATTTTTCTATTCTGATGGTATAACAGAGGCTAAAAATATTTTAAAAAATGAAAGGAAAAAACACAAAGAAGCTGAAATGTTTGGTGAAAAAAGGCTGTTTGATGTTGTAATGAAAAATAGAAATAAAACTCCACATGAGATTATAGAATCAGTTATTGAAGCAGTTGATTCTTGGATGGCTGATCAAGAAGATGATATTACAATGCTGGTTTTAAAGAAAATATGAAATTATTTTTCTTTATATATTTCTGATAAGAGTTGATAGGTAATTGATTTTTTATTCTTTAATATCTTTGCACCACGTGTTATTTTACAAAGACTTAGATTAAACTTTTTTGCTATTTCTCTCTGTTTTTCGCCCAAGAATAGGTGAGTTAAAAGCTTCCATCTTTCTTCAAACTTTTTTATTTCATTTTTTGTAAATATCTCATCAAAAAACTTTAACATGTCATCCTTATTTCTTATCATCATAAAAGCATAAGCTAAGTCTTCAAGATAATTTTTCATAATATTTCCTTTATGTTATTTTTTTAAATTTTATAAAAAAAATCAATTTATCAAAATTTTATATTAACAAATTTTATTCTAACTAATTCTTACAGTTTAACTGAATATTGATACTAGTATCAAGTTAACATAATATAGGTTATGTGAAGTTAAATCTTTCTTTTATAACTCATAAAATACTTTAGTATTGTGTTAGGTATATCCTGAATAGTATTTATTTTTCTATAAAATAATTTTAAAATCTCCTTATTTTTAGAAAAAACTATAGTTGGCACCATGTTTTCAGTATGAGTCTTTGATAAGTCTTCAATATTCCCATGGTCACTTGTAATAACTATTATATTTTTTTTAGTATCAATTTTTTTTACAAGTTGTTTAAGAAAAGTGTTAAGATGCTTTATTATCTTTTTTCTATCTTTCATTTTTCCTTTATGACCAAAATGATCAGTAAGAAAATACTCATATAATACAAAATCATGTTTATTTATAAGATTAATTATGTTTGAAACAGCTTTTTTTATAGTTATTTTTTTATGATTCTTATATCGTGTAATAAGTATATGATTTGTAATATCCATAAATACAGCACTACCTTTATATATATCCTCAAGCATTTTAAACTCAACCCCAGCAGCTTTTATTGCAAGTGTTGTCGCAGATACCCTACTTTTCTTCTCTTCAACCATTTTAAAATATTCTTGTGAATATGCATTTGCAGACGTAACTTTAAACCCCATCTCTTTTATTTTTTTTAGTATGGAGTGTTCAAGTATAATTTTACTTAAAGTGTCTGAAGGAAGACCTGTTATATGTCCCCCAATCTTTTGAGGTGCGTTTATACCAGTAAGAATTGTAGTCTGTCCTGTTGCACTTTGAGGAATTCCATCAACACTCATTTTGGCATCAGATGGGATAATTACATAATTTTTTGTCATAATTTTTTTTAATGTTGTAATACCTTTAAGACTTATAATATGTTTCCATAATCCATATCTATACAATGGATTATTTTTTGACTTTTTTCCAATTCCAATTCCATCAATAAAAAATAATAGTAATCCCAAGACATTACCTTCTTAACTTTCTTTTAAGAGAAGTATATAGCCTATCAGATAAAGTATGAATAATTGATGGGAGGTATATACCTAATATAAAACTTAATATATTGTAAGTATTAAGGTAATCTTCATCAATTATAAAAAAATTTAAATCGTCAAAATCTCTCGAACTTATATAAAAATAAGCTATCTGAAATAACAAAATCATTGTATAAACATATATAATTCTCGTAATAGGCCCAAAAATAAGAGAATGTGAAATGCCTCTATGTTTAAAAATCTTTGAATATGGATACCAGATCCACCTTAATATACCCCAATTTATTTTTGATCTGTTTTTATGAAGGTCAAGGTCTGGACTTAGCATAAATGTTGAAAAAATGTAAGAACCTATAAAAATATAAAAAGCGACCAGTACTTTATCCTGGTCAAAACTTATTACAATGTTATAAACAGCTATTATAGCAAAAACAAAAACTATGAAAATAATATTTAAAAGATCATGTGTTTTGCCACCCGGCAATGTATTATTACCTTACTGTTATTTCATATTTTTTTGAGTATTTATCAAGCCATTCCATAAACATTTTTGCACCTTTGTTATAAAGAAGTATATCTATAATTCTGTTTTTAACATTTTCAAAAGGTAATATTTCACCACCTTTTTTATCTGTGACTATAAATATTGCTCTTGTATATTGAGTTACAACAACATTAGATAGATCCCCTTTATTCATTTTTAATGCAGTTATATATTGAGGGAATATTGATTTTAATTTTTCCTCATCAAAATAACCTAAATCACCATTATTTTTTTTATAAATCTCTGATGCATTTTTTTGTACTTCAGACTCAAACTCTTTTATTCTTATTTCAATGTTTTTAATGTTTCTTAATTTTTTCGCTATATTATTCAGGTTCTCTTCAATTGCTATTTTTTCTTTTAATCCCATATTATCAGATACTGTCTTTACTAAATGAGAAATTTTAATTGTAGTCTGGTCTTTGAAATATTCTTTATTTTTATTATAAAAGTCTTTTAGTTCATCATCTGATGGAATTGTAAGCTTATCCCTCATATCTTTCAAAATAACATATTCCTGTGCTTTTTTTATTACTATCTGTTTTCTTATAAAATCCTTAAACTCTTTCTCAGTAAGTTCAAGCCCTTTTGATTTTAATTGCAACAATATAGTATTTATATCACTCATCTTGTTATTTTCAAGTAGTTCATCAATTTGTCTATTAACATCTTTATCTGATATATTTATACTCTTTTCTTCAAGATAATATTCAAGCACAAAAGTATTTGCAAGATTTTTTATTGTTGCATCTCTTGATAATTTGTCCTGAGAAATAAGGTTTAAGAATTGATTATATTTATCTATCATCCTTTTTGTTGCAAACTTATCATTTACTTTTAGTTCTATCTTATCAAATAATTCTGCACTATAAACAGAACATATTATTAATAGAGTTATAAAAATAAAATATTTTTTCATGTTGCACCTTCTACTATATTTATTTCTATGTAATCACCCATTATCTTTTTTGTAAGGTCAATAAAGACTTCACTTATATCAGATGCAAAAAACTTTATAAAACTTTCTGAATTATTTGATAATATGTTTATTTTTTCAAGTGTTTCTTTGACTTTCTTAGCTGTAGATTCAGCAGAGTCAACAATTTTAAGTGCAGGTCTTAAAAGTTTTATATTCTTTTTTATTAATGGATAATGGGTGCAGCCTAAAAGAAGTGTATCTATATCTTTATCTTCAAAATATGATAGATAATCGTTTAATATTAGATACATTCCTGGGTGATCTATCCAACCATCTTCAATAAGAGGGACAAGTGTTGGTGTTGCATATTGAAATACTCTTGCAGATGGCATTATTGATGTTATTGTTTCAAGATATGCATTACTGTTTATAGTTCTTGTTGTACCTATAACACCTATTCTCTTATTTTCACTTATATTTAAAGCCTCAATTGAACCAGGTTCAACAACACCAATAATAGGTATATCGCTAAACTCTGATTTTATATATGGTAATGCATTACTTGTTGCAGTGTTGCATGCAACAACAAGTATCTTTATCCCCTGATTATATAAAAACTTTGCAACATTTAAAGCGAGAGTCTTTACAGTTTTTGTTCCTTTACTACCGTAAGGCATATGAGCAAGGTCACCAAAATAGATAATAGACTCAGATGGTAGTAAGTCTCTAATTGCTTTTACAACAGTAAGGCCACCTACACCTGAGTCAAAAATACCAATAGGAAGATTTCTATCCAATTTTATTTACACCTTATCAAGTTCAAATTCTTTATGTAATAACTGAACAGCTTTATTTGCAAACTCTTCTTTTATTACTACTGATATTTTTATTTCTGATGTACTTATCATCTCAATGTTTATTTTTTCATTGCCAAGTATACTAAACATTCTTGCAGCAACACCAGGATTTGTTTTCATACCTATCCCAACAACAGAAACTATTGCAATATTATTTGAAGTAATTACATCCTTTGCTCCAAGTTCTTTTTTTAAGTTTTCCATTATTTTCACTACTTTAGGAAGGTCTTCTCTTGAAACAGTAAACGATATATTATTTATGCCACTGTTATCATCTAGGGATGATTGAGCAATCATATTAACATTAATATTGTTGTTAGAAAGTTCAGAAAATATTCTTGCAGCAATTCCAGGTCTATCAGGTAAATTAATAATATTTACCTTTGCTTCATCTTTTTTACAAGTTATTCCTGAAACAACAAACTTTTCCATTTTTTTACTCTCCTTTACAATTATAGTTCCAGAATTATTGTTAAAACTATTTTTTACCTCTAATACTACATCATATTTTTTTGCAAACTCAACCGATCTTGAGTGTAATACTTTTGCACCAAGACTCGCAAGTTCAAGCATCTCATCATAGGTTATTTCATCAAGTTTTTTTGCTTCTTTTACTATTCTTGGGTCCGCAGTGTATACTCCATCAACATCAGTGTATATTTCACATTTAACTGCTTTTAATGCAGCAGCAAGTGCAACAGCTGTTGTATCAGACCCACCTCTACCAAGTGTAGTTATATTGTAATTATCATCTATACCCTGAAACCCAGCAACTATAACAATATTATCATTCTCAAGTTCTTTTATTATTCTTTCTGTATTAATCTTGCCTATTTTTGCTTTTGTATAAACACTGTCTGTATATATACCAGCCTGATACGCGTTCATTGATATTGCTTTATATCCCATAGAGTGCAAAGCTATAGCAAGCAATGCAATTGAAACCTGCTCACCCGTTGATACCATCATATCAAGCTCTCTTCCATCAGGTTGAGGTGTTATCTGTTTAGCAAGGTTAATAAGCCTGTCTGTCTCACCTGCCATTGCCGAAACAGTAACAACCATTGCATAACCCTGGTTTTTATACTCTATTATCCGCTTTGCAACATTCATTATCCTTTCAATAGAACCTACTGAGGTTCCCCCATATTTTTGTACCAATATATTCATAAAAAGAACTCCCATCTATTTTTAAAAAATCTATTTAAAATTAATAAAGAAATTTTTAAAAAATTAAATTTATAAATAAGAAATAGATTTGTATTTATAGGATAACAGAACTATCTAGTGTGATTTTATTTACCAAACTTATTTAAAAAATTAAAAAATAAAATTAAAATTGCTTTGGATATACAAGGAAGAGGCTTGTATTTAGTATCCTACTCAGTTTTAAACTTGTTAAAGTCCTCTTCCATCTTTTTAGCAATATTTTTTATTTGATTCGATATACTACTTATATGTTCAGCTGCACTTGATGCCTCAATTAATCCATTTTTCTGTTCTTCCATACTGGTTGCTATCTCCTCACTCATAATTAATACGTTCTCAAGTCCCTTTTCAACATCATTACTTCTTTTAACTTCTTCTTTCATATTTTCCATCATCTTATAACTTAAATCCTTAATCTTCATAATAGACTCAAGTATAGACTTGTTTGCATTCTTCTGCTCTTCCATTGCAGAATCTATTTCTTTACTTATCCTTTTAACATCGTTTATATTATTTTTCAATAGATTAAAACTCTCATTTGTTTTATCTGCCAGTGATATGTTCTTATTAAGATTTTCAGATATAACCTTAACAATGTTCTGTATATCTTTTGCACCCTTTGCACTCTTGTCTGCAAGCTTTCTTATCTCTTCTGCAACAACAGCAAATCCTTTTCCATACTCACCTGCATGGGCTGCTTCTATTGCTGCATTCATAGCAAGAAGGTTTGTCTGCTCTGCTATATCCATTATAAGTTTAACCATCTCCTCTATCTGTGATGAACTTGATGCAACATCTTTTATTGCATTAACCAGTGTTGTCATAGCATTACTTCCCTCTATTGATGCATTCATAAGCTTTTCAGATGCCTTATCCCCATTTCTTGCCATATCTGCTGCACTTACTATATTTGAGGCCATCTCTTCTATTGCAGCTGAGGCTGATGATATTGCATCATTTATTGTCTCACTGCTCTTATGTAGATACTCTATTGACTCTATTATCTTTTTAACCCTGCTTACCGCATCACTAATAAGTCTCTTCTGTTTTTGCGTATTATCTGCAACAGATTGCCCTGTTGCTGTTATTTCCTGCACACTTGAGGCTGTCTGGTGTGAGTTTGCAGCAAGTTCCTCCGATACATTAAGCAAAAACTTTGCCTGATCTTTTAACTCTTTAACCATCTTTTGTAAATTATCCATAAAAGTATTAAGTGAATCACCAATATTCTTAAACTCATCGTTATTATTCCTTAATACCCTGCTTGTAAGATCACCCTCACCCTTTGAAATGTTTGATATAATGTCACCCATCTCTTTTAAAGGATTTAAGATAGACTTTATACTAAAAGATGTTGTAGCAAGTACTATTATAAATGTAAAGATAAGTATTATTATCATTGTGTATAAAGTTGATTTCATCTGGCCTTCAACCTCATCAACATAATAAGATGAGCATACCCTCCAGCCAAGTGAATCTATTGTCCTAAAATGCATATATTTTTCTCTTATACTCCCCTCAGGATCCTTCCACCTGTATGAAAATTTTCCCTCCTTTGACTCAATAATTTTCTTAAATGGATAATTCCCATCAGCATCTGCGATGTGCTTAAGATTTTTCCCCTCAAGTGATAAGTCAGGGTGAAAAACAACATTTCCCTTATCATCAAGAACAAAAAAATAGTCTGTCTTTCCGATTTTTGTATCTATTATCTTATGTCTTATTATCTCCTTATCAAGTAGTTTTATAAACTCACTTTTATATGCTGATGCTGATATTATCCAGTCCCATTCAGGAAAGTAGCTCATATATAAAACTTTATCCATTTCAACCTCCTCTCCAGGATTCTTCCACTTATACTCAATATAACCCTCTTTTAAACTCATCAGCAGTTTTCCAAAATCGTACTTAGAAACATCATTTCCAACAAGACTTTCTTTTGGATGTATTAAGATAATACCTGAAGAGTTAACAACGTAAATATACCCTATATCACCTATTACCTGAGATAAAAGAAGTTGGGCTGCCCTCTTTTTTGCATCATCCTCCTTAAGTTCTCCATTTTTATACCTTTTGTAGTGATATTCTTTTATTACTTTCTTGTTTGTTTCAACTATACCCTTAAGATAATTTTTTATTGATACATTAAGTGAGTCATTTACAAGAGTAAAAATACCATCTATCTTAGCATGTAAAATTTCATCAATATCTTTTTTAAGCTGATTGTTTACTATAGTAAATATTATTATAAAACTTATAAGAAGTATTAGAAAAAGAGAAAAGTTATTTAAATATACTTTTGTTTTTACTCTCATAATTAATGCTCCATATCTTTAAGGTGTGGTTTAAAAAAATTATAATCGAAAAATTTATTTTTAAAGTTTAAATTTATTGTATAAATACTGAAAATAACAAAAAACATTTTAATTAACAAAAATTATATCTTAAATAGCTTGAAGTTTAGAGTATTAATACAAAATTTTATCTTTAAATACTTATATCGTACAGTCTCCACCTTTTATACTCCTCTGCATTCTGTCTTTTTGCAGCATTTATTATAAGTGTATTTGTTTCAAGTAACCAGGAAATCTCACAGTCCTTATATTTTCTTCCCTTATACCTTGCAGACTCAAACTCTTCATAAAAAAGAACAGAATCAACACCTGTTCTCCTGAATTGCTCCCTTATTCCAAACAACATAAGTCTTGTCCTTGTAAACTTTTTTCTAAAAAGATACCAGATTAGTGAGAAAAGTTTTATAAACTCATTAGATTTTTTCTTTCTATGGACAACTTCATTAATATCAGGCAATGCACCTATAAATGCAGCAGGTTCATTGTTTATATATGCAATTTTTACTAGTAATGGATCGGCTGCAATTTTTAAACTGTCTGCCAATATTTTAAACTCTTTTTTTGTTGGTGGAACAAAACCCCAGTTATCCTTCCATGCTTCTCTATATATTAACTCAATATCTTCAAGGTGCTTTTTTGATGACTTTTTAAAGTTTTCAATCCTTATATTGTACCTATCTTTTATCTTATTAACAAGCTTTGCCATTCTCTCTTTTCTCTCTTTTTCCTTTTCCTCATCTTCAATAACAACCGGCATAAGCATTGCAATAAGATCCATAACTTTAATTCCACCATATTTTTCAATAAAGTCCTGATAATATTTTTTGTTGTACGCTGTATACATATATGGTATATTATCAAAACCAGATATCATTAATCCTACAGGTTCATTTGTTGAAAAATTGGCAGGGCCTCTTACTATCTTTATACCTTTAGACTTTAAAAACTCTTTAGCACTATCAAGTAACTTTTTTGCTACCTTATAATCCTCTATACACTCAAAAAAACCAAAAAAACCTATATTCTCATTATGGTATTGATTATGAGCATGGTTTATTACTGCTGCAATTGAACCAACAGGCCTACTATTTTCATCAAATGCCATAAAATACTTAGCTTCAGCATGTTCAAAAAATGGGTGATCATTCCTTAGTAAGCCCTTTATACCAAGCAATTTACTCCCTAATAGGTCTATTTTTAATGTTGGAACAAAATAAGGATCATCTTTATAATGTTCAATTATAAAATTATACAGCTTTTTTGTCATTTTTTTATCAGAGGGATAAAAATCAACAATATTAACCTTCATTCTAATTCTCCTTTAACGGTTTCATATGAGGGAATATTATAACATCTCTTATTGAAGGTTGTTTAAGAAGTATCATAAGAAGCCTGTCTATACCTATCCCAAGCCCTCCCGTAGGCGGCATACCATATTCAAGTGCATTTATAAAGTCCTCATCAAAATACATAGCCTCATCATCCCCGCCAGCTTTAGCCTTAGCCTGTGCAAGTAGCCTTTCTCTCTGTATTATAGGGTCATTAAGCTCAGTGTATGCATTTGCATGTTCTCTTCCTGCAATAAATAACTCAAATCTTTCAACAAAGTTAGTGTCAGACTCTTTACTCTTTGCAAGAGGGCTTGTCTCAGCCGGGTATTCTGTAATAAATATTGGTCCATCAAGTTTACTTTCAACAAATTCCTCAAACATAAGGTTAAGTAAAGAGTAATAACTACTCTTTTCAACTATATCTTTTGGTATACCAAGTTTTATAGCATTTTCTTTTACATAATCAAAATCAAGACTATTAAGTCCTAGATACTCTTTTATCGCCTCAATCATAGTAAGTCTTTTCCATGGTCTTGTAAAGTCGTATTTTTTACCTTCATATTCAATAACGTACGAGTTATTATTGAACTTATAGACAAGACGAGATATTAGCTCTTCAGTTATCTCCATCATGTCTTTATAATCAGCATAAGCCTGGTATAATTCAAGCATAGTAAACTCAGGGTTGTGTCTTGTTGATATACCTTCATTTCTGAACATTTTACCCAGTTCAAAAACCTTTTCAATACCGCCTGTTATTATTCTCTTAAGATAAAGTTCAGGTGCAATTCTAAGATATAGATCCATATTAAGTGCATTATGGTGAGTAATAAATGGTTTTGCTCTTGCCCCGCCTGGAATAGGTTGTAACACAGGTGTTTCAACCTCAATAAAACCCCTTTCGTAAAGAAACTCTCTAATCTCTTTTATTATAAGTCCTCTTTTAAAAAATCTATCTTTAACTTCAGTATTTATTATCATATCAAGATATCTTTGCCTATATTTAAGTTCTATATCAGTTATACCATGAAACTTTTCAGGTAATGGATTTATACATTTTGAAAGTATCTTAAAAGATAATATATTAACTGTTATCTCACCTTTATGTGTTTTAAATACTTCACCCTCAACACCTATTATATCACCCGTATCAACTTTTTTCTTCAATAACTCATAATCATCATTTAATACTGATGACTGGCCATATATTTGAATATCGCCTTTAAAGTCTCTTAAAGTCATAAATAGTGCTTTTCCAAACACTCTTTTTAGCATCACCCTACCTGCTATATTTACCTTAAAACTTGTGTTATATTTTTCAAATCTATCCTTTATCTCAGAAGAATTATCAGTATATTTGTATAAGTTTGGATATGGGTTTATACCTTTTTCTTTAAGTTCTTTAACTTTTTCTATTCTAATATCTCTCTCATTACTAATATTTTCCATAAAATCTCCTTAAAATAATCCAAAATTTCAAAGTAAAATTTAATAAAAATAGATTTTTATATCTATTTTTGATAAAAAGTCTTATTTATAATCTTAAAAATTGTTTTAGACAAAAAAATTATATTCAAATTTTTAAGTTTTAAAATACCAATTTCAGAAAAAGAAAAAAAGTTTCAGATATTTAAGATTTGATGTTCAAATTTCCGAAAATAAGTCAAGAAAAACTATAGAAGGAGATAATAATATGTATATTAATCATAATATGAAAACAGACTTTATAAGTAGAAACATAAAAAATATTGAATACGTATCTGATAAAACTCATGAAAAACTAAGTTCAGCAAAAAAGATAAATAGAGCTGGTGATGATTCTTCAGGTCTTGCTATATCTGAAAAAATGAATAGCCAGATAAGAGGTCTTTTTATGGCAGGAAAAAATGCACAAGACGATATATCTTTACTTCAAACTGCTGACGGATATCTTGAGGATGTAACTTCATTAATACAGAGAATAAGAGAATTGGCAGTACAGGCAAGTAATGGTATATTAACAACATACGATAGAGAGCTTATTGGAATTGAGGCAAACAGATTAATACAAGCTTTTGATAAAGTTATTGACTATGCCGAGTTCAATCAGTTAAAACTTTTTAACGATAATACTTTCAGATTTCACATAGGTGCAAATATGGATCAGTATGAGGAATTATACCTGGAAAAGATAGACACAAAATACCTTGGACTTGATAAAGTAAGCTTTGAAAATATAGAATCTTCAAATATTTCAATAGGAAAGATAGACGTAGCTCTAAAAGAGATTAACAGAATAAGAGCAAAAATAGGAGCCTCTCTTAATAGACTTGAAAAAGCTTATAAAGGTACGATGATAAATAGAGAGAATACAATAAGCTCTCAATCAAGAATACTCGATACAGATATGGCAAAAGAATTTTCAGAATATATTAAATACAATGTTTTAACAGAGGCAAACTCAATGACAATTGTTAATGTTCACAGAATGAATAATTATTTAATAAACAGTATCATGAAGGGATAGTTGTGATGTAAGGCATTGTTCGATTTTTTTTATAAATTTTGCACTAAAATTTTGAGTAATTTCAAGTCCTTTTATGGTATTATAGAGAATATCTATAAAATCATAATTATACTTAGGACTTTTTTTAATATATCTTTCTACTGGCTTCTCAAGTCTTTTCATAAATTCTATAACTTTTTCTTTTTCAAATATTTTTGATATAAGTTTTATAATTTTAATAAAAGTATGAATCTCTAATTCAAACATATCGAAATTAAGTGAGTTTATTATAAGTTCTATTTTTGTATTATAGTCCTTTACGTTAAAATTATATAAATAGTCAAATATCTTTGGATAAAGATTTTTGAACTTAAATGCTGGTGCAATCATGTTTTTAAAATACTCTATATTATTATCAAGTATATACTCATAAATAATAAACTCTTTTGATAAGGTAAGTCTTGATGAAAGAAGTTGTCTTATAATCTCCTCTTTATTTTCAAAATTATCTATTCTCTGAAATACCTCTTTTTCTTTTGAGCTTTTAGAATCAATAAAATCAGAAATAAACTTTTTAGTCTTTTCTATTAAGTTAATATTTTCATTAGAATATATATTAATATCTTTCAGTATTTTTTCTCTTATTTTTATATGTATTTCTCTTCTTTTTAGTTCCTCCTCTTTTCTTTTTAATCTTTCCATAATAATATAGGGAGATTTATAATCATTACTAGAAATAAACTCTTTATACCTTTTCTTATATTCCTCTCTCTTAACAGGGTCAGATAATATTTCATATGCTTCATTTATCTCTTTAACATAAGTATCTTCAGTATCTGCATTTAAATCCGGATGATACTTTTTCATTAATGCTTTATATGCTGCTGATATTACCTCTGGTTCAGCCTCAGGGTCTACCTGAAGAAGTTTAAAATAATCTTTAAAACTTGAATAATAAGGTGACATAGTGAGAAAATTCCTTCTTATCTTCTGTTGGGAATGTTAATGCATAATCTGTTTGAAAGCCCCATAAAATAAGAGAAAAACCAACTGAAAAGTTTATTCCATGATATTTTTCAATACCTATATTAAGATAAAAACTATTTGGCACTGTAACTTTATCCTTTTTTTCTAAAACAGCAATAAGTTCTGGTGCAGCAGAAAATAGTCTTATAAAACTACCAAAGCCAATTCTTGTTTCTTCATTTGGAAGGTCTACCCCTCTTTTTATACCAAAACCAACTCCAAAAACTTTTTCGTTTTCTTGATTTGTATCTATGTAGCTTATACCAAGATAAAAATCTGGATTTACAAAATTATATGTTTTATAGTCATTTTCATAATTTACACCAATATTATCAATACCAAAACTTATTTGGAAAAAAAGAACATTTGCCATTAAACCAAAGTTTGATGCAAGGACCATATATTTGATATCATCAATAGTCCTGTATCCAAACTTGAAATTAAGCCCAAGGCTTGAAAAGTCTGTAAGAGATGCTGCAAAACCAAAAACACCTAAAATATTATCATTTTTTATAGGAGATACTCTTGTTCCTGAAGAATCATACTTAAAAATATCATCATAATTTTTATATAGAAAACCAAACGCAATACCAAAATCTTCTGAAATTAAAGACAAGACCCCTGATGACTCAATATTCTGGTATTCATCATACCCCCCACCAAAGCTTATAATAGAATCATAGTTTAAAAGCCCTGCAGGGTTATAGAAGAGTGAATAAGGCCCATCAATAAAACCCACATAGGATATACCTAAAGCTATTGACCTTGCTCCTACCCTATTTTTAATAAAATTGGCACCATGATATGCCTCACCACCAAATAAAATTACAGAATAAAACAGAGTAAAAGATACAATAGAAAAAAATTTTTTTTTCATCTTTTCCTCATAATAGCAGGAATATCCTCATCAAAATTAGAAATATCATCAATAGTTATATCAAATTTATCACTTTTTGAGATAGACTTAAAATTTAAAAAACTATCTTCTATATCAAAATTCATATTATCTTCAACTAATTTGACCCTATTCTCTTTTATATTACTTTCAATCTTATTTGACTTTAATTTCTTGTTTTCATCAAAGTTTGTTGCAATAAGAGTAATTGTTACACTATCCTGTAATGACTCATCATATAAGTAGCCGACTATTATTCGTGCTTCTGTATGAGCTTTTTTTGTTATTGTTGACATTATTTTACTATAATCTACTATAGTAAGGTCTTTACTACCAGTAACATTAACAAGTATTCCTTTTGCACCCTCTATATCAACATTAAGTAATGGATTCTTTAAACACATATCTAAAGCCTTTTCAACTTTATTCTGACCTGCACCATGTCCTATTCCCATAACAGCATTACCTGAGTTCTGCATTACAACTTTAACATCAGCAAAGTCTACATTTATATAACCAGTCTTGTTTATTATATCTGATATTCCTTGAATAGCTTGTCTTAATATATCATCAACATAAGCAAAAGACTCAAAAACACCTAGTTTCTCTTCTGCAATTTCCAGTAATCTTTCATTAGGTATAATTATTATAGAATCAACATATTTTCTTAATTTTTCTATTCCCTCTTCAGCTTGTTTCATTCTTATATTACCCTCAAATATAAAAGGCTTAGTAACAACAGCTACTGTTAATATGTTAAGCTCTTTTGCAATCTGAGCAACTACAGGGCTTGCACCAGTTCCTGTACCACCCCCCATACCAGCAGTTATGAAAATCATGTCAGAACCTTCTATAGCCTCTTTTATAGCCTCTTTACTTTCAAGTGCTGCCTTTTCCCCAGTTTCAGGATTTGAACCTGCACCCATTCCCCTGGTTAGGTTAGAACCTATCTGAATTTTTTTATGTGCCTTATTACTATTAAGAACCTGAACATCAGTGTTTATTGCTATAAACTCTACATCTTTAAAACCTTTCTCTATCATTCTGTTTACAGCATTGCATCCACCACCCCCTATTCCTAATACTTTAATTCTGGTGATACAACTGTTTTCGTTTTCCATTTTAATATTCATTTTATAAAGCCCCCCAAAAAAATTTTTATAAATAAAATTTTAATTTTTTCAAAATTTTTATTTAACCTAATATGTCTTTTATAATATTACCAATTTTTCTTATAACACTGTCTTTTTCAGCAAGTATTGCATCCTCTTTTTTATCTGATGTGAATGTAACTTCATCCCCAAGACAAAGGCCTATCACACAACTATATGCAGGATCATTTATCTCATCAACTACCCCCTTAACATTTATAGGATAACCTACTCTAACAGGTATGCCGAATATCTTTTGAGCAAGTTTTGCAATACCTTTTGTTTTTGCACCACCCCCGGTTAAAACACAAAAACTAAACTTTTCAATATCAAATCCCCTATCTTTTATATTCTTTTTAACTATTTCAAGTATTTCAATAGCCCTTGGTTCAAGAATTCTTGCTATCTCTTTTTTATTAAGTTTATCAATACCATGTTTGGCATAAGAGGGGACCTCAATATTCTCATCAGTTACCATATCAGGAACAACAGAACCATATTTTATCTTTATTTTTTCAGCTGTAGAAAAGGTAGTTCCAAGACATTTATGTAAATCTTTTGTAAGGTTAGATCCACCCAATGCAACCACAGATGATAATACCGGATATCCATCCTTAAATCCCATTATATCAATAGTACCAGCCCCAATGTCAAGGACAATAGCACCCTCTTTGTCCTCTTCCTCCAATACTGCTCTTGATGATGCATAGGAATTAACAAAACCCTGATAAGGTTTAAACCCAGCTTTTGTAACTGTTCTTACTATGTTTGATATATTTATTTTTGGAACAGTAACTATATGAATACTACATTCAAGTCTAAAACCAGACATGCCAATAGGATTTTTTATATTTGAATAATCATCAAGTTTATAATATTGAGGAAATACGTGAACAATAGATCTATTCCCAATGTCCCTGCTTTTTGCCTGTTCAATAGCTCTATTTACATCTTCTTCCCTGACTTCTCTATCTTTTCTTGATATAGCAGCAATGCCTTGGGAGTTTTCAAAGAAAACTTCACCAGGAAGGTTTATATTTACCTGATTGAACTCAAGTCCTGCCATAAGTGTTGCTTCTTGTGCTGCCTGCTTAATGGATTTTATAGTCTGATCTATATTAACTATGGTTCCTTTATTCATACCGTCATTCGGAGCTGAACCAAGACCAAGAATTAAAAGCTCATTTAAATCTCTTTGAACTATAGCTACAGATGTTTTGCTACTACCAATATCAATACCAACTATAATATTATCTTCACCCATAAATAATTCCCCTCCCAAAAATACCAAATTGCTAATTAGACTAATAATTTCAAATGTTTAAAATATAATATCCCCTTAAATCAAACTTTCCAGAATTAAAAATTTTACATAAAGTAAAAACTTTTAAAAAATCCAACTCTGTTGGTATAGAGTTTAATAAAAAATACATTTTATTTCTAATAAAGATATAAGTATTTTGATTTTCTTTCAAGGATATTTTTTCTATTTGGTTAAAAAAATTTTTATTAAAATTTTTTATTAAATTAAGACCCTTTAATATACCAATTAACCTCTCATAACTAATTTTTTTTTCAATTTCAATCACAGGTAAAAAATTGTCATTAAATCCACTTTTTCTTCTTATTAACTCGAATTTTGAGGTTATATAAAAAAAATTATCATTATTATTTATTATCGCTAGTATATTCTTTTCTTTGACTTCTATAACAAGAGTATTAAAGAGGACCCTCTTAATATTAAAACTCTCAATAGTATCTATTTTTTTTAAATAATCAGCTATTACATCTCTATCAACACTAAATAAATTATTATCAGTTATAGGAATATTTTCAAAAAAACTAATAGGAATTATTTCAATACCTGTTACTTCAATTTTTTTAATTTTGCAAAAATTATTAATAAAAATAAAACTAGAAAACAGAAAAAATAAAAAAATAATTAAGAGTTTAATAAAACTTTTTTTCAATATTCAACCTCTTTAAAGAAGATGATAATATAAACTCACATAACTGGAGCATACTCATACCGTAAGCTTTGGCCTGGGCAGGAATATCACTTGTATCCGTCATTCCTGGATTAGTATTTATCTCAAGAAAATATATATCATCATTTCCTACAATAAAATCACTCCTTGTTGCACCTAAACAACCTAAGTGTTTATGAACTTTTAGAGCATAGTCATATGCCCTATTCTCTTCCTCTTTTGTTAATTCTGCAGGGAGAATAAAATCAGTCATACCTTTAACATATTTCGCTTCATAATCATAAAATCTATTTTTAGGAACAAGTTGTAATATAGGTAGCTTTATAAGAGTATCACCATTATCTAATAACCCAACTGTTATCTCTTTTCCCTTTATAAATCTTTCAACAAAAAAATTATTAGGTTTAAAATTATTCTTAAACTTATCCAAGTCTTCATTAGATTCAATAAGTGTAACTCCTATACTCGAACCCTCATTAATTGGTTTAACTATACAAGGATATCCAAAAGAATAAATATCATCAATTTTATTCACAAGCTTAAACTCAGCTGTTTTTACTCCTATCATTTGTGCAATTATTTTACACATAACCTTATTAATTCCTATAAAACTAGCCTCATAACCAGATCCAGTATATGCAACACCAAGAAAATCAAGTATTGCCTGTATTCTACCATCTTCACCAAAATAACCATGTAATACATTAAAAGCAATATCTATACTAAGGTCTTTTATAGAGTCTATAAAGTCATTTCCAACATCTATTTTATAAACATTATAACCACCTGCTTTAAGTGTCTTATAAACATTTTCGCCAGACCTCAAAGAAACATCCTTTTCTGATGAAAAACCACCCATTAATACACCTATATTAAAAGATCTCAAATCCATTTTAATACCTCATCAATTACAATTTTTTTTGTGTCATATTTATTCACTATTATTTTTTCGGTATTATCTAACTTTTTTAAAGAATTAATAATTATATCAAAATTAATATCTTTCTCATCTATTATAATACCATTAATATTTTCTAAAGCGAACTTAGCATTATAAAATTGATGATTTTCAGTAGCATAAGGATAAGGAATAAAAATTGTTGGTTTTTGAAAATATATAACCTCAGAAACAGTGCTTGCACCTGCTCTTGATATAATAAAATCTGATAAAGAATAAGCAGCACCCATATCTTCTATAAACTTAAATGTAATAATATTTTCATCCACTACTTTAGTATCATCCCCTGTAACTAAAATAAACATATAATCAGATAATTTTTTCAAACTCTCAATATTTGATAAAAAAATATTATTTATTGTTTTAGCTCCCTGGCTACCACCAAAAACTAAAATATATTTTTTATTATCATAAAAATCAATTCCCAATATTTTGGCTGCATCTTCTTTATTATAAACTTTAACATTTATAGGATTACCAGATAAAATAAAATTAGTTAAGTTTTCATATCCTTTTAACGGAATAGATAAAAAAACTTTTTTTGCACTTTTAAAAAACAGACGGTTAGCAAGCCCAGGAATAGAGTTTTGCTCAAATATAAAATAAGGTTTTCTAAATATTTTGGCTAATAATAGATAAGGAAAAGAGACAAATCCCCCAGTTGTTATTATTATAGTTGGCTTTATCTTAAGTAAGATTAAAAAAGCCTTAAAAATTGCAGAAAACAACTTAAAAAAGAATAGTATCAATTTAAATATATTCTTTGTCCTTGGCAATCCTGTTAGTTTAATTGGAAAAATGTTTTTCTCCTTATGAAAGAAAGGAAACTTTTTATCCCTTTCAGCACATGAATAAAAAACATTAAAACCAATATCTTCCAACCAGTTTTTAATAGTAAGGGCTGGTCTTATATGCCCAAAAGTCCCTCCCCCTGCTATTATTATATTTTTATTCATTATTCTATCACTCCATTTTTTATTTTTTTTAAAACTTTAAAAAGATACTTTATTTGATGTTCTTCAGTCTTTAAACATAAAAATATTTCATTCTGTCCTTTTTCAATATAAATACAATGTTTAAATAAAATATCCCTAAACTCTGAAATATTTAAGTCATTTAAAGTAAAAATACCACCCCCAAGATAGTTAATATTATTTTTATAATCAAAAAGTTTTTTCAAATATATATTGTCAAAAATATCTTTATATTTAATGTACTCAGATATTGTGGTTATTATAGACTGGTAGTATATAAGAGGTAATTTGTCTTCTTTAACATATAAATCCTCTGACTCCCTTATCCCAAAGGCATAAACTTCAAGCCCATTAGCAATTGCAGGTGATAAAATTATGTATTTTATTTCTGGTTTAAAATTTGTTCTTAATGTTCTATTTCCCAAATATAAAATAGAACTATTATCAATATTTTCACTATATTGATTGTATGTAATAAAAACTGGTTCTATACCAGAATTATAAAACCATTTTTTGATAGAATCCAAGCTATAAAAAAAGTAGAACTCATATCCTGGGTAAACTGATTTTATAATTTTCTTCGCCCTTAATTCAAGATGGTTAGGGTAATAGTTTAAAAAACCATAACTTATTGTATTTTTCAAAATCTTTGATATTGGCTTATAGTTATATCCAAATATTATACTTCCATCGAAAAGATAAAAGTCAAAAAACTTATTTCCATCATAATCATAAATTTTAGCAAACCTTGCCCTTCTTATAGCAATTTCTGATTTTAATTTATTCGATATATCTAAAGTGTTTTTTCTGTAATTTAATTTCAATTTAAAACCTTACTTTTATATTTTCAAGTGAAAAATTAAAATTCTTTATTTAAACTTACCTATCTGTATCAATATTTCTGCAACTACAACATAAAACTCTGGGGGTATCTCCTGTCCAACCTCAGTTGAATTATATAGCTGCCTTGCTAAAGGTGGATTTTCTATAATAGGGACATTATGTTCTTTTGCAATTTCTTTGATTAATAAAGCCTCCTGCTCCTCACCTTTAGCCATAACAATAGGAGCACTCATTTCCATCATATCATATTTTATTGCTACAGCATAGTGAGTCGGGTTTGTTACAACAAAGTCAGATTCAGGCACCCTCTTTCTTATATTCTTTTTGTTAAGTATAGACATATACATCTTTCTTATTTCAGCCTTTATAAGTGGATCTCCCTCCTCTTCTTTGAACTCTCTTTTTAATTCTTCCTTTGTCATTTTAAGAGAATCTTCATAATGTTTCTTTTTAATAAAATAGTCTGGAATAGCAATAGCAAGAAGCAATATACCGGTAGAATTAAACAACTTTAATATCATATTACCAATAAAGTCTATAGATGGACTTATTCCCATAAATCCAAGGTTCATTATTTCTGTTATTTCTGATTTAAGGATTATAAAAAATATGATAGGTAGTAATATAAACTTTATCAAAGAAAAAATAAAGTTAGTAAAAACAGTTTTTGACATTAAAACACGTTCTTTTAATTTAGATAAAGTAAAAGATACTTTACTAAACTTAGGAACAATAGCTTTTGGTGCAAACATAAAACCAACTTGAAAAGCGTTAACAAGAAATCCAATTATTACAGCAGCAAATATTACTGGACCTATTAATTTCCAGAAAAAAAATGAAAAGTCAAGGATTGATGATGTAACATTACTATATGAATATGGTTGATTTAAGTTAGAAAAAGTGTATAGAAAATATTCTTTAAGACTTTTTATTATTGTCTTAGCTAAAAACCATAATGTCCAGAAACTAAATAGAAATACAAAGGCAGAGACAAGGTCCTGTGACTTTGCAACATTACCTTCCTCTCTTGCTTTTCTTCTCTTTCTTTCAGTCGGTTCTTCTGTTCTTCCTTCATCTTCAGGTGAGGCAAAAATTTGAATATTAAAGCAATAATTATTTATGTATTTATCGAGTTCTATATTTTTATTAGTAAAAAATAAATTGTTATCAAATATTCCCATACTTTTCATATCATCTTTTCAAGCTTATAAGTTTTAATGTAATAAAAATTATAAAAAAATATTTTTTATTATGTAATTGAAAATTTGAAATAAAAAAGTTAAAGTAAAATTTTAAAATTTTTATTTTAAATAATTTATTTTAAATTAAAACTTTTAAAGTTAAAATTTAAAAATTAAAATTATAAAATTAAAACAATAATATATAAAGTAAATTATTAAAAGTATTTTATTCTCATAAAAATTAGGGTAAATATTAACAGTTTTGAATTATTTCCGAAAATGTTTGATGTGTTATTTAAGTTTTAAAAAATATTTAACAATCTGGAGGAAAATAAAATGGTAGAAAAAAGAACACAAGAAGTTGAAGTAAGAAAAAAAAGCAAAAAGCTTGACTGGATAATATATCTTCTTGCATTTATATCATTAATATTAATGGTAGTTGTAATAATTACAAACAATAAAACAGATGTTAAGGTAGTTGATATAAAGCCAATCATATCTGACATAACAGAAAAAGAACAAAAAACAATTACAGATACAGAAGAAAAAATTGAACCTAAAAAAATTGAACCAACTGAAAATAAAGAGATTACAAAAGAAAAAGATAATATAAAAGATGCAAAAACTATTGCTAAAAAAGAGGAAGAAAAAGAGATAAAGAAAACAGAAAAAGATATTAAAGAAGTTAAAGAATCAATTAAGGAAAAAGAAAAGACAAAAAAGGTAGAAAAACAAGAAAAAACAATAAAAGAAAATATAGTAGATAAAAAATATATAGATTACAAAAACTATAATTGGAAAGCTTTAAAAAGATATAAAGTAAAACCAGACAAAAATCTTTATATAGTTTCAGAATATACCGTACAAGAAGGTGATGCTTTATGGAAAATAGCACAAAAAATGGGTGTTAAAACTATTAATATAATTGCAGTAAATAATACTTTAACTAATCCTAATCTTATTTTACCAGGGCAAGTAATACTAATACCAAATATGTAGTTTAATTTTAAATTAATATTTTATATTTTTAAAATAAAAAATAAAAAAGTATACATTTTATGAAAAGAATTATTTACTTACTGATTATAATTATTAATATTGTTAATACAGTCAATGCTGAAGTAAAGAAAAACATAATAAAAAGATTTGGTATAGATAAACCCTATTTTTATTATAAATCTATGGGGGACATGTATAGAAATAAAGGTGATTTTGAAAATGCAATAAAAAACTACGAATATGCTATAATACTAAACGAAAAGTGTGGAGAATGTTTTTATAGAATAGGAGAGATAAAATATATAAAAGGATTATACAAAGAGGCACTTACTGACCTTAAGTCTGCTTGTGAAGAAGATAAATATTTTAAATATCTAGTTGATAAACTAAAAGCAAAATATATGTTGTCAACAATATATTTTGAACTTGAAAATGACAATCTTGCCATAGCAAACTTAAACTCTATAATAAATGAGTATGAGGAATTAAAAGAAAAAAGTTATAAAGCCAAATTGATAAACCCTAGAAACTATGCATTAGCATATTTTATATTAGGTCTATATTATAGGGCTAAAAATAGACTCGATGATCAAAAAATAGATTACTTTATAAAATCCATGCAAATGAACTATAAAAAAGATTATTGTAATTATTTCTTATATGAATATTACAGAGCAAAAGAGCCAGATACTGCATTTAGATATCTTACCCAGGCTATTCTATTAAATAATAACATAACAAAAGAAATTAATGATACCCAGTGGCTAACCATAAATAACTTCAAATATCTTATAATAGAATACTCTGAAAAAAACAATAATAAATGATTTAAAAAATTTCAGCTTTATATTAATAATAATTTATCTCTTTAATTTCTTAAACTCTTCTATAAAATTACTAATAATATTATTTTCTCCAGGGTCTGTTTTTACAAACTCAACACCCAACTCATAAGTATCACTGTCACTGCTCCACTCTTTATACCACTTACACTTAACTTTTATAACAAGTTCTTTTATTTTAAGGTCCTCTTGTGGTTTTATAAGAACAGTAAACTCAGATTCTTTTTCAGGTCTGAATTCACTTATTTTTTCTATAAAAAATCTTGCTCCCCCCTGACTTATATCCATAAGAAAACCTATAAACTTGTATTTTGTATCTGTTTTTAAATAAACTTTCCAGATTACTCTATATCTATCACTAGATCTTTGTTCTAACACATACACTCCTTTTAAAAATTATTATCATTTAAAAAATAATTATAAATTTTGATAACCTAAAAAATAATTATATAAAAATTGGTAAAAAAGTCAAGAGGTAAAATGAAAAAAAAAGTTAGGATTTCATTTTTAGAGATAGTTATTACATTATTATTTTTAATAATATCTGGATCGTTACTTAACCATTCTCTATCATCTGCCAAATATGATAAATATGAGAATATAAATAGTTTAAGAGGTTCAATATTCTCTTCAGATATGAATCTTATAGCAGTTAGTTTAAAGAAATACTCTATATATATAGATCCAAAATTAATAGATTGGAATAGAGAAAAAGAATATGAAGAATTAATTAAAAATATTAATTTAAGTTTTTCTTTTAAAGAAAAATTTTTAAACTTAAATAAGAGATTCGTATGGTTAGTAAGATTTGGTGATGAAAATATTTACCATACCGTAAAAGCTTATGAACTCCCTGGAATAGGTATTATAAAGGAGTATCTTAGAGTTTATCCATATGAAAACATAGCATCAAATATTGTAGGCTTTGTAGGAATAGATGGTTTTGGACTAAACGGAATAGAATATTCAGCAGATAAATACCTTAGAAACTCCAATATAACAATTGATGAGCCATTAACAGGAAAAGATATTGTTTTAACAATAAATATGAACCTACAAAAAAGAGTCTTTGAAATAATGAAAGATTATTATAATAAATATAGACCTGAGAGTATTTCAACTATTGTTCTTGAATCAGATACAGGTAACATAATTGCTATGGAAAATTTCCCAAACTTTGACCCCAACAATTTTAAAAGATATAATATAGAAATATTTAAAAATCTTGCTATTTCTCACATTGATGAACCAGGTTCTACTTTCAAGCCACTTATAATGGCATACCTTATCGAAAAAAATCTTGTTAATGAAACAGAAAGGTTAAATTGTAAAGGAACAGAAGACATTAATGGTGTAATAATAAGAGATATGGAAAATCACGGAATTGTTAATATAAAAGATATTATTGTTAAGTCATGTAATATAGGGATGGCTTTATTTTCACAAAGACTTACAAAAACAGAAATTTACACAATATTAAAAGATTATGGATTTGGAGAAAAAACTGGAATATTATTGCCTGGTGAAGAAAATGGTATATTAAGGATACCTCAAAAAATGACATATGCTTCAAAAATTGCTATATCTATAGGGCAAGAAATAGGAGTAACACCAATACAACTTGTAAAAGCATATACAGCAATAACAAATAGTGGAATAATAGTAAAACCAAGAATAATTGATAGAACAATATATAATATGGACACAATCGAAATATTCCCAATAGAAAAAGAAAAAAAAATATTAAAAACTTCAACTACTAATAAAATTTTAAGTTTTATGAGAGAGGTAGTAACAAGAGGAACTGGTAAAAATGCTAACATTGAAGGAGTTTGGCTTGCTGGTAAGACTGGTACTGCTCAAATATTTGATCCAAAAGAGAATAAATACAAATATACAAACACAAGTTTTATTGGTATAATAAAAAATCCTAAAAATAATAAATACTATATTATATACTCTGTACTAAGAAAACCGGTGGGAGACTATACAGGCGGGATGATAGCAGCACCACTGGTAAGAGATGTAGGTATAGTTTTATTACAAATTTTAAAATAAAATTTAAAATAGTTAAATTATAATTAGTAAAAATTTAAGGGGGTATAAATGCCACTTGTAACTTCAAAAGAGATGTTCAAAAAAGCTTATGAAGGTGGATACGCAATAGGAGCTTTCAACATAAATAATATGGAAATAGTTCAGGCAATAGTTGAAGCTGCTTATGAAGAAAAATCACCAGTAATACTCCAGGCATCAGCAGGAGCAAGAAAATACGCAGGTCCAATATACATTAAAAAACTTGCGGAAGCAGCAGTTGCAATGTATCCAGAATTACCAATAGTTATTCACCTTGACCATGGTGAAACATTCGAAATCTGTAAAGAATGTATAGATGATGGTTTTACTTCAGTAATGATAGATGGCTCTAAACTACCTTTTGAAGAAAATATTAAACTAACTAAAAAAGTGGTAGACTACGCTCACAGTAAAGGTGTGGTTGTTGAGGCTGAACTTGGTAAATTAGCTGGTGTAGAGGATAATATAAAAGTAAGTGAGAGAGAGGCAACATTTACTGATCCTGAGCAGGCAGTAGAGTTTGTAGAGAGAACTGGTATTGATTCACTTGCAATAGCAATAGGAACAAGTCATGGAGCTTATAAGTTTAAAGGTGAACCAAGATTAGACTTTGAAAGGCTTAAAACAATAGCAGAAAAATTAAAAGGTTTCCCTCTCGTACTTCATGGAGCATCTTCAGTACCACAGTATATAGTTGAAAGAGCAAATAATTATGGTGGAAAAATCGATAATGCAAGGGGAGTCCCTGAAGATATGTTAAGAAAATCAGCACAGATGGGAATATGTAAAATAAATATAGATACTGACCTTAGACTTGCTATGACTGCAACAATAAGAGAACAGTTAGCAAAAGACCCTAAGGAGTTTGATCCAAGAAAATATTTAGGACCAGCAAGAGATGCAGTAAAAGAGATTGTTAAGCATAAAATAAGAAATGTATTAGGTTATCAAATAAAATATAAAATATAGAGGGAAAATATCCCTCTTTTCTAGAATTATCTAAAAGATATTATTCTTCTTAAGAGTGGATATTTTTCGATTATATCTGAATATTTATCTTTTATTATTTCAATAGTTTTATCATTATCACTAGGTAGTTTTAATTTAAGTTTTCTTGATATAACACCTGCAGATTTTTCTTCTTCTTCAAGCAAAACAATTATATCTCCAATATAATTAACTTTTTTTGCTTCAATATAAAAATTATTTGAAGGGAAAGGTCTATCAAACTCATATTGACCAAGGCTATTTACAGCATATAATGAGGATATAGAATAGTTACCCTGTGGCAAAGTATATATATGAATAGCATCTTTTTGTATAGCTGAAGGACTATTATCAATTTCAAAGTTTTTTACACCTGTTATTCTAAAGTTTGGAAGTTTTGCTAATTTATTTTTATCAGAGTCATCAAGCTTGAACCTGATAAGCAAAATACCATAACCCTCTTTATCATCAATATTTAAATCTTCTTTAATTGACTGGATATAAACCTGTTTAGAATCAACAGCCTCTTTTTCATTAATATCTTTTCTATCAATATCTTTCTGGGGCTTACTCTCTTTTGAACATGAAATTATAAATATCATAGAAACCAAAAAACTCAGAATCAAACTCTTTTTCATATTATATCTCCTTAATTCTTTTTTTCTATATAAAATTATCGATATTCACTTTTTATTTTATTAATCTAATTTTTTATGATTCATCAAATGGTATCTTTATAATTTGCCCCTCTTTTATATTGTAGTCTTTCAAATTATTTAAATTCATTAATCTGGTTATATTAATGCCATAATTTTTTGATATTCTAAAAAGTGTTTCTCCTTTTTTAACTACGTGCCTCTTAACTATATATTTATCAATTTTAGGTTGATTTGTATAAGTTGTAAATGGTATAATTATTTTAAATCCAGGTTTAATATTGTAAGGATCTTTTATATTATTTGACTTGATTATAACTTTAAAATCAATATTATATTTCCTTGATATTCTATACAAAGTATCTCCCTTTTTTACAGTATATAAAAAATATTTTCTCTCTGCTCTGTTATTATTTTTTTGTCTATTTTTTCCGTAACTAGTATTTTTATTCTCATAAACTGAATAATTTTTAGCAAAACTATTATTTAATTTTATATTTTTTACAACCTCATCTTTAAGTCCATAAGGAACATAAATATTAGAATCTTTAAATATAAAACCATTTAAAAAATGAGGATTAAGTTCTTCAATAAGTTCTGATGGCAATCTTATAATTTTAGCAAACTCTGCAATTGATATTGTTTTGTTGCTTTTTACTATCTGATAATTAGGGATTTCACTTAAATTAGGTTTTTCTATCCCATAATTATCAAGGTTTTTAAGTATATGTAAAACTGCATAAAATCTTGGGACAAACTCAAGAGTTTCTCCTTTAAAATCATTTGCATTACACATTTCCCAAAAATCAAGTGTATTCTGTTTCCTTACCTGAGAAAGTATATAACCTCCACCACCATTATAGCCTGCAATTATAAGGTCCCAGTTATCATTAAACATTTCTCTAAGACTTTTAATATAGTCCATGGCAGCTATTGTACTTTTATATATATCACTTCTCTCATCAATATAAGAGTTCATTATAAGTCCATTCATTTTTGCAGTAATAGGCATAAGTTGCCATATTCCTCTTGCCCCCTTAGGGGATACAGCACTCGGGTTATAAAGGCTTTCAATTATTGGAAGTGCAATAAGATCAAGTGGCATATTATACCTTTTTAATATTTCCAATATTGTTGGATAATAGATCTCCATTCTTTTTAACGCAAGAAGTAATGAAGGTCTTCCTATACCTGTATAATATTTGACAAAAAAATCTATTTGTTCATTCATTGTAAAATTAATTGAAAAACTGTTAGGGTCAAAACTAGCTTTATCATCATCATATTCTTTTATTTCAATAATATCATTAGTTTTGGAAATGTTTTCTGAGAGTTCATTAATATAATGATCTATTATTTTCTCTTTATTATCCCTTTTATCTAACAGTTCATCAAGACCTGGATATGCTGATAAAAAATTCGAAAAAATAAAAAAAGATAAAAAAACTGACAATAATCTCATAATGCTTTTCCTATTAAATCAGAGACTTTAATTTTATTAGTTATGATATAATCGGAAAAGTCATTAAGTATCTTTAAAGAAGAAAGAGGATTAATTAAATTTTGTGTTCCTATAGAGACAAGGCTTGCACCAGCCATAAGAAACTCTATAACATCTTCATATCTTGATACTCCCCCCATACCAATTATAGGTATACTTACTCTTTTTGCCACTTCATAAACCATTCTTATAGCAATAGGTTTTATAGCAGGACCAGAGAGACCACCTATAATGTTAGCAAGTATAGGTTTACCTGTCTTTATATCAATTTTCATAGCCCTTATTGTATTTATAAGTGATACCATATCTATCCCCTCTTCTTGAGATATATAGGCAAACTCAGAAATATTAGAAACATTAGGACTTAACTTTACAATAAGCTTTTTGTTTTTAACAACCTTTCTTACCTGTTTAACAAGATTTCCTAAAACCCTTTCATCCTGACCAAATGCAATCCCCCCCTCTTTAACGTTAGGACATGATACATTAAGCTCAATAGCAGATATGCAGGGTACATTGTCAAACATTTCACTTATTTTGACATAGTCTTCAACAGTTGATCCAAAAACATTTGCTATAATAACTGTATTCGTAAGTTTATTTCTAATTATTGGCAGTTTTGTCTTAATAAACTCATCAAAACCAATGTTTTCAAGACCAATACTATTTATAAGACCACTATCTGTTTCTGCAATTCTTGGCGTTGGATTGCCCCTTTTAGGATTTAATGAAATCCCTTTTAGTGTAATGCCTCCTAAAAGATTAACATCAAAGTAATCTAAAAATTCGATCCCATATCCAAAAGTACCTGAAGCAGTTATAATAGGATTTTTAAAATATATACCACTTACTTTTAAACCTAATTCCATACTAACCACCTATATATTAAAAATATAATTTAAAGTTATAAAAAAACAAATATAATCGATTATTAAAAAAATAAAAAATTAAGAGAATAAAAAATGCAAAAATTTCTTTTGATAAAATTATTAATAATAAGCGGATTAATTGGATTTTTTGTATTATCTCTTAGTCTAAGAAAAATAGACAAATATACACCAATTATCAAGAGTGAGAGTATTGAAATAATAAATAAACTTAAAGACTTATCACTAGGTACATTAAATAATATACAGGAAAATAAGGATATAAATCACAATATACTACTGGAAAAAATCAAAATACTAGAAGATGAATATAAAGAGATAGTAATAGATTTAAATATTAAAAAAGTCAATAAAGAACTTAGGGAAAGTATAAAATATATAAGAATGGCTATTGTTAATTATAATCTTGCTGTTGAAAATATTAAATCTCAAGAGTTTCAAAAGTCAAAAAATTATCTTAATTTTGTTAATTTTTATTTAAACAACGCTATGGAAAATATAAACAGAAGGAGCCAAAATGAAAAAAAATTTAATAATAAATTTGCTATTTTTTAATTTTATTTTCGTAAATATAATATTTTCATTAAATCCAGAAATAAAAGACGGTTATCTTACATTTAAATATTATAACAAATCTGCAACATCAGTTTTTCTGCTTATAAGCATAGATAACTATGAAAAAAACTTTGTATTTACAAAAAATGAAGATTGCTGGGAGCTTAAGATACCTTTGTACGATCCTCAATATCATTTAAAACCTGGAACATATAAGTATAAACTTGTTGTCGATAACATATATATAAATGACCCTGAAAATCCTTTTTATATAACTGATCCTATAATTGGGAAAATATCTTATTTTAAAATAGAAGAACCAAAAATATTTTTTAAATATAGCCCGATAAAACTCAAACCATTAGAATATAGGTTTTTTTATAGAAAAACTTCTGATTGGGATGATATAAAATACATTTACATAACAGGAACGTTCAATAACTGGGAACCTTATAGCTTAAAAATGAATAAATTGGATGAAAATACATGGTACATAGACATAAAATTCGATAAAGAAGGTACTTACTATTATAGGTATATTATAAATGGTAATTTTTATAAAGACCCTTTAAATATGGAAACAGTTGTAAACTCATTAGGTGAACTTTATTCAGTAATAAATGTTAAATAGTTTTATTTACAGTTTTCTAATTATTTTCCTTATTATACCCTGTTACAGTAGAGATAACACAATAATTTTTTTTGATAGAAAAGTTGAAAGAAGATATTATCAAAATGAGTTTTTTAATAAAATAACATACAAAGCCCCTGAATTTAAAAAATTAAATTATACTTTTCAAAAAGAATCAGTTAAATATTCAAGTTCAATTGAATTAAGAACTTTTGAAGAAAAAATCAATATATTTGATAATAAAGGAAATAAAAAAGAATCAAATTCCATAATTTTCAAGTTTAAAACAATATCAAAAGGTGGTGCAATAGAACTTGACATATCATCAATAAATATCCCTGATTGGGCCAATTGTATAACATTGTGGATATTAAATGATGGTTCAGAGGTTGATGGTTATATATACATAAAATATCCTGAAAAAGTAGTAAGATATAGTATTGGTCTAATAAATCATAATAAATGGAAAAGATTTAATATAAAAATAAATAATTCCAGTAATAGCATATTAAAGAGGATAAAGTTTATTAATAGAGGAAAGAGGTCAAGTCTAATTGAAAATACAATAGCATTATCTAAAGATATAGAGTTTTTCTCAGAATATATAGATGAAATGGAGATTAAAGAATATATAAGGATAATAAATCCAACTGAACTCTTGTTAGAAAAAAACATTAATAAAGGTATATTAAAAATAATCACTGACAAACCGTCTTACTATAGGTTTTCCAGAGGGCATGTACTGGATAAAAATGAGTTCATAATATTAGAGCTTGAATCTGATAAAGAATATATACTTGAGGTCATAGGTGGTTTAATAGATAACAGGAAAAAACTTTTTGTAATGCAAATAAATGTAACACCTGAAAAAGAAAACTATTACCTTATCTTGAAGCCACCGCTTGACGTATACAAAGAGTTTAATGAATCAAGTTCTGTTGTATTCTGGGGAATAGGAATAATACCTGTAAAAGAGAGAGTTGATCTGACTATAAAAAAAGTAATTTTATCTTATGGTTATTGATAAAATATAAATTATTTATTGACATTCTCATTAATACTTCTTTGTTTTTGTTTTTCAACATCAATAACATTTTTCTTGTATTCATCAACCTTTTCAAGGAACTCAATCCATTTTTCTCTGTCTGATGAAAGTTCTCTTAACATATTATAATACTCTTCTCTATTTTCCTTGTTATCAAGACCAAATTTTTTAATATATGATGCTGCCTCCTGCGGTGGAAGAAGTTCAGTTCTGGCATATATTTCAACTAATTGCTTTTCTGAATATGACTCTTTTTTACAGTAAAATAAAGAAAAAAGTAAAAATATACATATAATAGTTTTTCTCATTAAAACCTCCATTTTTAAATATAAAGTTTATTCTCTTTAATATATTCCAATACATAATCTGTAACAAAATATTTTATATTATAACCATTCTTTATATATTGCCTTAACATTGATGATGATATATTTATCAGTGGACCATCTATCAATATACAATCTCTTACTATATTATAAAAACTTTTTATTTTATCTATGTTATAATGTTCTCTTTTATAAATAATAAAACTTAACATATTACCTAATTCTTTATAGTCTTTCCACTTCTCAAAATTATCAACTATATCACTCCCAGAAATAAAAAAAAATTCTGTATCCTTATAATTAGAAAAAAGATAATTAACAGTATCTATAGTATATGATGGCTTATTATTTTTTATCTCAATGTCAAGAACCTCAAACATATGATTATCAAATGTAGCAAGTTTAGTCATATTATATCTGTGTAAAGGTAAAATATCGATATTTTTAAAAGGATTCATAGTTGGTATAAAAAAAACCTTATCAAGTTTCAATCTATTAATAGCTTCATTTGCAATTATAAGATGACCAATATGAATAGGGTTAAAACTACCCCCTAAAATTCCTATCTTATACAAACTCTTTTTCTCCACCAATAACAATATTAATAATTTCTGTAGCAGTCTCTTCTATAGCTTTTTTAGTCACATCAATAACTTTCCACCTATGTTTTCTGTAGATCTCCCTACAATATTCAAGTTCATTATAAACATATTGAGGATCAGAGTATTTTAAACTTTCATCTCCAAGATAATTGGATCTTTTTTTCCTTATTTCAACCATTATTTCATAACTTATTATTAAAGCAATTATCTTTTTCCTTTCAACCTGAAAAACCTCATCAGGTAATGGTATATTATAAACCAATGGCACATTCGCAACTTTATAGCCTTCATTTGCCAGATATATACTCAACGGAGTTTTACTTGTTCTGGATGGGCCAATTAAAATAATATCAGCTTTATTAATATCATGAACATTTTGACCATCATCATGTGTAATAGTAAACTCCATAGCCTCTATTTTTTTAAAATATGTTTCAGTTAATAAATACTGACCACCAGGCCGCCCCATAGGCTGTTTACCGGTGAATCTTATAAACTGAGGCATAGTCACTTTAAATACATCAAGATATATAATACTATCAGTATCAAGTAAATTATTTATATATGATCTTAGCTCTGGGTCACCAAAAGAATGAACAATCATTGCATTATTTTTTTTTGCTGATTCTAAAATCTCATCAATTTTTTTCTTTTTTCTTACAAAACTAAAATGAGTTAAAACAAAACTATCTTCCATTCCTTTAAACTGAACAATTATAGACTTAACAAGAAATGTTGCTGTTCTTCCTGTAGCATCCGAAACAATAAATATGTTATAATACCTCATTTTAAACCTTTGTTGTATACTTTTAACACATATAGTCTGTATTTTTTAATATATGTGTCATTTTAATACATAAAAAGTATAAAAAATTAAATTAACTTTATATTCTTTTAAAATTAATAAAAAAATCATAAATAATTTCTAAATAAAAATAGTAAATTATATAAACTTAATTAAATATTGATAATCAATGATTTATATTTTTATTAATTGAAAATATTTATACAAATGAAAAAAATAACAATATAATTTTAAAATGGCATATCTTTTGCTTATAATATTACCAAGATATAAAATAAAAACTTGGAGGTTTAATATGGCTGAGGCTAAAAAAACTGCTACTACTTCTACTAATGCAGGTTCTACTGCAAAAGCAACACAAGGATCTAATGATCAATGGAAAGAAATTCTTGAAGCAACAAGAAATAGTTACATGGCTTCTTTAAAGAGCTTAACTAAGCTTCAAGAAGAAACTGAAAAACTAATATCTAATCTTGCTCAAAAAAGCAAGACATTACAAGAAGACAATGTAAACATAGTAAAACAATGGATAGAAAGTGGAATAAAATTAAGAGATGAGTTCAAAAACATATTTGAAGAGAACTACAAAAAAGTTTTATCTCTTTTTGAAGGATTAAACATAACTGATATAAACTTCCCATTTAAGGCACAATTCGAAGATATGATGAAGAAAATTGAAGAAAATATGAAAAATTATTTTTCTTTCTTAAAGTTCTAATTAATTTGAAAATTATAAAGAGGGCTTGCCCTCTTTTTTATTAAAATTTTATTCTTTTATTTCTTAAATTTTAAATTAAAAATTTTTTAAATTATAGACATAAGCCCATAAAATCTTATTAATTTCGATTTATAAATTAAATTTTACTTTGAAATCTATCTGATAAAAAATTATATATTAAAACTGAAATTACTTCAAAATTAAAACACAGGAATTATTATAAAAAATTATAAAAAGTGGGAGATTTTAAAGCCCCCACTCTCTATAATTATATGACTCTAGCTACTTCTCTCGGATTTAGCAGTAAACAAGCTAACAACAATATAAACTATTGTTGATATTGGTAATCCTATCAACAATGGGTCAACCATTGACCATG
>Ga0209204_1000114_pt1 | contig 89290 bp, 90 predicted proteins | sample AD_JPNMR2_MetaG_FD_184425 | JGI IMG/M metagenome (GOLD analysis project Ga0209204, IMG submission 184425) | Active sludge microbial communities of municipal wastewater-treating anaerobic digesters from Japan - AD_JPNMR2_MetaG (SPAdes) (version 2) | ecosystem: Engineered > Bioreactor > Anaerobic...
CAATCTTTACCCTCAAATGATTTAGTTTTCAAAATGGACCCGGATTTTGAAGGTATATTTCAGTTGAGTCAAAAAAGTATATTAGAAGCAAGAAACAAATTGAAAAGTTTGACCAGCAAAAATCAGATTCCTCAAGTTTTGCAGAATGCTATTACAAAACTATTAGCTATTTAAATTTTATGGACTTATTATGAAATGCGGAATTTATACAAGGGTATCAACTGACAATCAGGCAGAGAAGAAATTTAATTCCTGTGAAGCACAGGCAGAGAAGATAAAATCTTTTATTAGAAGTCAGGAAAATTTAGAAATTTACAAAATTTATAATGACCTTGGTTATTCAGGGGCAAGTTTAGAAAGACCTGCTTTACAGGGATTGTTTAAGGATATTACCGAAGGCAAAATCCATTGCGTCCTTACTTATAAGATTGATCGTTTGACACGCTCACCGAAAGATTTTTATAACCTTATTGAATTTTTTGATAAGTATGGTGTCTCTTTTATTTCAGTCACAGAAAATTTTGATACTTCCTCTCCATCTGGTAGATTACTGCGTAATATAATGCTTATTTTTGCACAATTTGAACGAGAACTTACAGCCGAGAGAACAAAAGACAAAATGCAACAGAGACGGGAAAAAGGGTTATGGAACGGTGGATTAGTACCTTATGGATATAAAAATATAGATAAAAAATTAGAGATAGACGAAAAAGAGGCAGAGGGAGTTAGAAAGATATTTCAAATATTTCTTGAAACACAATCCCTTGCTGAAACCAGAAGAAGAATAAATCAACTTGGATATAGAACAAAGAAAGGAAATATTTTTTGTAAGGGTTCAATTGATAATATTTTACGCAATCCAATTTATATTGGAAAAATAGAACACAAAGGTAAATTATTTGACGGCGTTCACAAAGCAATTATTCCAGAAGCAATGTTTTTGAAGGTTCAGAGTTTAAGGAAAGTTCAGATTAGACCTGAGACAAAAATAAAAAGACCATTTTTGTTGGGTGGGTTATTAAAGTGTCAAGAATGCGGTTCGGTTATGACGCCTTCTTATACTTTGAAGCAGGAGAAAAAAGGCAAAAGATATATTTATTATTACCGTTGCACTAAAACCTGTAAACATGACTGGCAGAGTTGCAGTATTAAATATGTAAATGCTAATAGGGTTGAAGAATTTATAATAGCAAAATTAACTGAGATAAGCAAAGATAAATCAACCATTGAAAAACTTGTCAGAAGGATAAATCAGGACGAAGAACAGAGATTATCTCCTCTGCAAGAAAAAGAAAAACAGATACAGACAAGGATTAATGAACTTAATACAAAAATCAAGAAATTGGTTTCTTTTCTATCTGAATCAGATGAGCGTTTATTTCCGACAGTAAAGAAAGAATTATCAGGATTAGAGCAAGAGAAAAAGATATTAGAATTTGATTTGGAAGGTGTGAGGTTATCAATTCAAAAAGAGAAGAAGGAAAAATTTGAAGCAAAAATTGTTTTAGAGAATTTAAGAAATTTTGTTGATAGAGTTAAAGAAATTAAAGACGAAGAAAAACCTTATTTGTTTCAATACCTTATTAAAGACATAGTTTACGGAAAAGATGAGATAGGGGTTAATCTGTTTTACCTGCCGAATTTCAGGGCGAACCTGCCAGCACAAAGCCAGAGCGTTGGAACTGCGAGGGCGACTACTGGCGGTGAGCCAATATCACCCTCTTTTATTCATTCTTATTTAGGTTTGAAAAATTCGTTCATAATGGCTCCGGCGGCCGGGCTCGAACCAGCGACCCAGTGGTTAACAGCCACTTGCTCTGCCTGCTGAGCTACGCCGGAGCGTCCTATTATTTTTTTTATTTAAAAAATTTCTTTTCATAATATATTATTGAATCTTATTTGTCAAGAAAAAAATAAAAATTTTTTTAAAAAAAATAAATAGAATTTGTATGATATTTTTTAAATTGTTCAAAAATGATACGATGTTTTTAAACTGCCATTAAATGTAAAATAAATTTCTTGACAAATAAAAATTTATATATTATTAAATCTAAACTATGAATTTAGAAAGAGAATTTTATGAATTAATAAATATAGCAAATCAAAAAGATATAATTGTATTAACAAATTTCAGAGGCAATAAGTATTTTTTCTGGAATTTATCACAGAAAAAATATTTATTAATAAATGAAGAAGAAACATTAAATGAAAAATTTTATATCTTATGTAAAATATTAAATCAAATAAATTTAGAAGATATCTACATTAAACCTTATATAAGAGAAAAAATCAAATCTTTTTCAAATCAAGAAAAAGAAGAAGATGATGATATTGATATAAGCGAAAGAAAAATTAATTATTGTGAAATATGTAAAAAACCAATATTTTCTGATACTCATAATTTATTAAATGTTTGTAATAATTGTTTTAAATATCAAGTTAAATATGGTCAGGACTTTTCAAAATGTTCAAAAGAAAAAACTGATAATGAATGTTTGGACTGTCCGATTTTTGAGATATGTAAAACAGCATTAAAACAATTATATCCAATGAAAAATGAAGAAGAATTAAATAAAATGATTGAAGAAAAAAAAATAAATTTTTTAAATATAATTAAAGAGCACAAAATTGAAGGTAATCGAATAAAAATAAAATCTGAAATAAAACGCAATACAAGAATGAAAAAATTTTCAAGAATATGAAAAAAATCATTTTTATTATAATAAGTTTATTTCTATCTTTTTTACTATTTGCTGAAAATTATAATATTGAAAATTATCCTGATTATTATGTGAAAAATATTAAACCAAATGTTGTATATAAAACAAAAAAAGATATAGCTTTTATAAGAAAAAAAATATTTGATTTTGACTTAGGCGTCTCACTTTCATATAATAAACTAATGCTTAATTCACTCAATGATGTTGATGCTAAAGTTATTCCTTCAATATCAATAAAAAATATGTTATCAAAATATGATTATATTGATGTTAATATTTCATATATTTCCTTTAAAGGAATAAGTAAAAGTGATAATTCTATAGTAAAAAATCAACTATATTCAATTAGTGCATTATATAAATTTAGACCTTACTTTTTTCAATTGCCTGTTTTTATTGGTGGTGGTCCTGGATTTGTTTTTTGTGACCCTGATATACCAAATAGAGAAGTTGATAAATCAGGTCTTTTTCTTTTAACAGAAATTTCATACCTTATAAAAAATTATAATTTTTTTATAAATTATTCAAAGTCCACATTAGAGCCATTTGATTTTAAAAATTATTTATCGATTGGGATAAGTTATTATTTCTAATAAGTATTGACATTTTTAATTATAGAGTTTAAAATAAAAATAGGATGAATTCATTATCACGATATATTTATTTATCTTTTTTATTACATCTTATTTTTGGCTTAATTTTATTTTATTTATTTTCAACAAAAATAAAATACTATTCTATACCACTTGAAGATTTTAAATTTACTCTCGAAGAAGTAGAAGATGTTCAACCTGTTCAACCAGTAAAACAGGCAGAAAAAATTGAGGAAAAACAAATTTCTGAAAAACCAATTAAAGTTGCTAAAAGTAAAGTATCATCGCAAGTAGAAAAACAATTTAAAACTGCTTCATCAAAACAAATTCAAACTGAAATAAAAAAACAAGAATTAACAGCTGAAAAGAATGTAAAAAGATTAGAAAAAGAATTATCAGAAAAAAAAGAATTTGACTTATCAAAAAAAATTGATGTTCAGACACAAAATAATATAACGCCTAAAAAAGCAATCAAAAATGATTATGTTTTTGAAGCAAAATTTGACAATTTACGAGAAGACCAAAAAAAAATTGAATTAGAAAAGAAAGCATTTAATATATCAAATGCTAATCGCGAAATACAAAGTAAAATTGAAACAAATAAAGAAATCCTTACTAATAAAAAAGAAATGTTAGAAGAAAAAATAGAAGGAAAAACAACTGAAAAAATATTTACTAAAAGAACATTTGATATAAATAAATATGTTAAAGTTGATGAGAATAAATCTGAGCAGATTTTAAAAAACAAAAATGTAAGTGAAGAAAAATTTAATAAATTTGATGTATCTGATTTGAATGTTCGCACCAAAGATGATTTATTTATTGAAAAACAGAATTATTCTCAATCTTCTTCAAAAAAAATAGAAAGTGATTTACAAAAAAAAGATAATGATTATTTAATTAAAAAGAAAGAAGTCGAAAAAGAGCAAACCTATACGAATATTTATCCAGAAAATGTAGTTAAAACAAAAAGCAGTAAAAATATAGAAAAAGTAAAAAGCGATGAATCAACACTAACGCAAAATATAAAGAAAACAGAAGAAAAAACAACAGAATATAAAATAGGGACAATAACAGGAATAAATAAAAATATTAATGAACCAACAAAAGAAATAAATAAGAGTAGTGAATATCAAAGAGAAAATAAATCGAATATTGAAAGTGAATATTTATATGAAACAAAAAATATAAAAAAAGTTTCAGTTCAAGAACAGGAAACAATAAAAGTAAATTTAAAAACAACACAAAAAGATTTGAAAACAAAAACCGAAGTTGGAAAATATTTTGAAGATAATGAAAGTCAGAGTAAAATAAGGACATCACAAGATTTCAGCAGCAAAGAAGTTACAACGGCTGAAATAAAGGGATATAACAAATCAATAAAAGAAGAAGTAATTAATATAGCCAGAAATTCTGAGATAAATCCAAAAAGTTCAAAAAAAGAATTTAATGAAACAAATTTAGTTGAAAGTAATTTTAATAAAATAATGAGTAAAAAAGAGAATGTAAGAGATGAAGAGAAAATAAGCAAAATTGAAGCAAGACATTCAACAGAGGTAGCGTCAAAAGAAAAATTTGACAATGTTCGAAAAGATTTATTGATTTCGTCAGAAGAAAAAATAATACAAAAAATAAAAAGTGAAAATAAAACACCAGCAATTAATGTAAATGTTCAGGAAATAAAAGGCGAAACAAAAAAATATTTAGAAAAAAATGTAGAAATTGCTAATATGGATAGAAATGCAAATTTTGGTTATGAGACAAAAAGTGGTAAAAATATAGAAACAAAAATGAGTGTAAATACATCAAATAGAATACCATCATCAAATATAGGTAAAATTACAGAAAGTGAAGAAATTGAAGGTTCGGCAATTAAAACAACAAAATTATCAAAACGCGAAACAAATGTTACAAAAAAAACAGGAATAGAAAAAAGTAAAAGTGATGATGAATATGGATACAGTTTAGCCACAAAAAAGAGTTCATCACAATCAGAACAAATTTACGATTCTGATGAAGTAAAAGGAATTTCATTAAGTAGTAGAGTGTATAGTCAAAAAGAAATTGGAGTAAATAATTATTTGCAAGTAGAAAAAGAAGGAATTAATGCAAAAAGTGGAGAGGGGAAAAAATTTGTAGTTGAAACAAAAATAGAAGAGAAAAAAACAATTAATGAGATAGAAAGAAAAAAAGATATAGGAGAAAAAATTGAAAAAGAGAAAGTGTTTGAAGAAATAAAAGATAATAAAGAAAAAAATGTAAATGAATTAACAAAAACAGTAGATATAAAAAATTTAGGAAGTGCAGAAGCAAGATATACAAAAATAACGCAAAAGCAAGATGTTCAACACGATGCTGGTAAAAAGAATATTGGGATAAGTGCTAATTATAATCAATTTGAAATAAATCCACAATTTAAAGAACGAATAGAAAAATATTCAAATGAATTAATAAACAAAAATTTATCACCAATGATAGAAGAATTAACAAACATTTTAAAAGATATATATAAAACAAATGAACAAAAAAAATTAAATATAATTCTTGAAGTAAATGATGATGGAATAATCAAAGATTTTTCATTAAAAGAAGAATTATCAAAAAATGATAGAGTGAAAAATTATTTAATAACCGAATTAAATAAATGGAAAAAAAGTTTGAACTTACCAGTAGAAAAAAGAAAAAAAATATATATTTGGTTATATTTTGAAAATAATAATTTAATTGATAAAAAAATAAATTGGCTACATTAAGAATAAATTTTAAAATTAATAAAATGGTGCTAAATTTAAATCATAAAAATATAAGTATTATTTGTTTTACTTTTTTTATTTTCTTAGTTTTTATGTTACCTTATTTAATAAGTGGAAAAATTCTTTGGGAAGGTGATGCAGCTGATATTTTTTTACCAAATATATTTTTTATAAAACAGCAATTAAAATTAAATAATTTACCTGAATGGAATCCATATATTCAAGGTGGTATTCCTTACTCAAATTATCCAACATCTCAAACTTTATATATTTTATATTATTTTTTTATTTTTTTACCACCCCACCATCAAATAATGTGGTTTCAAATTTGTCATATAATTCTGACTTTTATTGGTTTTTTCAAATTATATAATTATTTAGGTTGTTCATTTTTTTCTGCAATAATTGGTAGTATTTTATTTGTTACATCACATTATTATACAGCACAGGTTGGGTTATTAGATATTATAGCAACTATTACTTATTTACCCTGGATTTTACTTTATTTATTTAAATGGTTAGACAATAATAAATTAAAATTTTCTTATATTCTTGGAATTTTATCTGGATTTCAATTTTTAGCAGGACATCCTCAATTCTGGTTTTATACTTTATTGTTATGCTTAATTATTCTTTTATTTAATTTAAAAAAATTTTTTAGTAAAAAAATTAAATTTATTCTTTTTAGTTTTTTTATATTTATTTTAGTTTTTACTTTTACATCAGCACCATTGCTATTTACTTTTTATAATTTTGTGTTGCAATCAGAACGAAATTTTATCTATTTGTCAAATGAAAATTATTTTGGTTTTAAAATATTAAATCTTCTAAATATAATTATACCACATTTTACCGGGTATGGTGATGCTTCATTAAAAAATTTATGGTTGCCTTTAAAAAAATATTATTATGTACCAAATAGTGATTATATTGAATATATTCCAATCTTTTCATTGATTTTATTTTTATTTTTTTTAAAAGAGAAGAATGTATATAAAAAATTTTTTTTAACAATTATTTTTATTGGTTTTGTTTTCTCATTTTATAATGCCTTTTTACCTAAAAATTTTTATAAGCTATTACCTGTTTTTAAATTATTTAGATATTATGATAGAATTTATTTATTTATTATTTTTGCTATATCTTTTATCTCTGCTTTGATGTTTGATAAAATTTTTAATCAAGAAATAATTATAAATTCAAAAACAATAATTGTTATTCTTTTTTTTATTTTATTAATTGGCTTAATAATTTTTTCTTTCAAAAATTTTCATTTTTTGTTCCAGAGATTTTATACTCAGTTAAATAACGATGCAATTTTTCGATTAAATTTATTTTTAAAAAATGTTTGGAAAAATTATTTGTTTGTTTTACTTAACTTATTTTCTTTCTTTATTGCAATAATAATTTTTAATTTTACCTTTAAAAAATATATCTTAATTATTTTTTTCATATTTTATGTAATAATTAATTTTATGTTCTATCCTTTAAGAACAATATCAAAAATAGATTTAATTAAATATTTTAATGAATTAACATTTTTAAAAAATGTTGCTGAATTAAAACCATTCGAATATATAAATTTTGAAAATCAAATTGAAACAAGATACATTGGAGCAAGAGGTATGATAAAAAATATTTTTATTTTTGGGGGCGAACATCTCAAATTAACTTATCGTCTTTCGAATTTTCTGAATAAAAATAGATTAGATGAGATATATTCTATAAAATATCAATTATTAGAAAATAAGAAAAACAATGATGATAAAGAAATTTTTTTAAATGGGAAAAAATATTTTCTTCATAAAAATCTAAATTATAAAGAACCGATTACTTATATATCAAATGATAAAGTAAAAAATTATTTTATTACTTTATTAAATTCTGATGAAATAAAAATTGAACTTGAATCAGAAATCGATTCTGAAATTATCTTCAGAATTAATTATTATCCAGGTTGGACAATTAAAGTAAATTCTATAAAGCAAAATATTAAATTATTTGATAATAATTTCTTTATTATTAATGTTAAACAAGGAAAAAATATTATTCACTTATTATATAAAGATTTATTAAATAGATTTGGTTTATTTTTATTTTTTTCTTTTATAATTGGAAATTTAATTTATTTTATATTTTTGGCAAAATTGAGTAAAAAAAATTTATTTAATTAATATAGAAAAATTAGATAGATTGCAATTATTATAAAAATAACAGCAGCAAATTTTTTAAAGATATTTCCAGTTTTCTGTAAATTATTTGAAGATGAAATTTTTTTAGCAAAAGAAGTAAGTGAACCAGCAATTAAAATAGGTATACATTGTCCTATTCCAAAAAAAATTATAAGTATAATACCTCGCATAAAATTTTTTTCTAATGTTATAATTGCTAAAATAGGTGCAAGAAAACCAAAAGTGCAGGGACTTGAAATAAGTCCATAAGTTAAGCCTAATAAAAAAGCACCAACAGCACCTTTTTTATTTGTTTGTATTTTTTCAAAATTTAAAAAATAAAAATTTAATATACCAAATAAATGTAAGGAAACTATAATAAGAATAATACCAACAATATATTTTAGTATATTACCTAAATTTATAAGAATTCTTCCAAATAGTGAAGAAATAAGTCCAAGAAATAATATGGATAAAAATAAAGCAATAGAAAATAATAAAGAATACCAGAATGCATTTTTAATTTTTTTGTTCTCACTAAAACCAGCAATAAATGCAATAATTAAAGGAATACTTGCTATATGACAGGGACTGAAAATTACACCAATTATGCCCCATAAAAAAGAAGCAAAAAAAGAATAATAATCATTTTTTAGAATTGCTTCTGATAATAAATAAAGATTATAAAGATTCACTTATTTTACACCAACTGATTCAAATATTTGTTTTATTTTTTCATAAGGTAAAAATCCAGTATGCCTAAAAAATTCTTTTCCATCTTTATCAAGAAAAATTTGTGTTGGTATTGCATAAATACCATATTTTATTGCATAATGTTGCTCTTCTGGTGTCCAAACATCATAAAATAAAACATTCACTTTTCCTGCATAATCCTGCTTCATTTGTTCTATTATTGGTTTCATCATTTGACAGGGCAAGCATCTATCTGAACCTAATTCAATGAAAGTAACAAGTTCTTTTGCTTTTTCAACTTGTTGTATTTTATTTTCTTCTTTATTATTTTCAACTTTTTTAATTACTTCATTTTGTTTTTTATTATTTTGTTTTATTTCTGTGTTTTTTACTTGTTCGATTTTTTCTTCTTTTTTTTCAATATTCGTTTCTATTGTTTCAGATTTATTATTCACTGCTGCTTGTGAAATATTTGTGTCAGTATTAATTGTATTTTCTTTTATATTACTATTTATATCAGGATTATTGCTTTCCAATTTATTTTGATTATTCTTACTGCAACTAAAAAAGAATAGAATTATAAACAAATAAATAAAATAATAATTTTTTTTAAACATCTAATTTTATCCTTTCATAATTTAATTCTGATAAAAAAATAATAATTTGTAAAATTACTAAAAATTAATTACAGTGCTGGTGTATTTTGATTGTCAGATATAATAATTAAATTATTCTAATTTATTTATTATTTTTGTCAAGGCTTCTTCTGTTTCTTCTTTTAATTTATCAAAGTTATGATTTTTCTTAATGCCTAATTCTGTAATTACAAAATATTTATATGGTTGAATATTATGATTTTTAAATATAGCCAGACCACAAGCAAGAGGACAACCATCAATTAAAATATTTTTTGCTGATTTAGCAGATTGAATAAAACCTGATAAATTACCACCAACACCAGCAAGACAGAATGAGCTGCCGATTCCTTTTTTATCAAGTTCAATCATAACATTATTTGAAATTTGTCCAACATTTGAACCACCTGAACAAGCAAGAATTAAAATTTTATCGCCCCCGCAACAACATTCTGTTTTTACTTCTTTTTTTTCATTGTTTTCACAACAATTATTTTGTTCTGCCATAATTTTATTTCCTCCTTAATAATTTTTAGTTTTTAAAAAATTCTGTTAGAATAATTTTTTTATTTCTTCGACAGATAAAACTTTACCAGCACTTTTAACTTCACCATTTATAGCAATTGCAGGCGTTATCATAACTCCATAATCCATAATTTTATTTATATCTGTTACTTTTTCAATTTCATATTCTATGCCTGCTTCTTTTGCTGCTTTTTCTGCATTTTCTGTTAATTGCTTACATTTTGGACAACCTGTTCCTAAAATTGAAATTTTCATTTTAATTACCTCCTTAATTTTTAAAATAAATTTGAGACTTTATAACCAGCACTTAATAATAATTCATTTAATATTTTTCTTTTTTCACTAAATTCTGGTTCAAATAATTTTACGCATTTCTCGACTGTTTCTTCTTCTTGAACAATTTTAGCAGCAAGTGCTAAACAAGTCGGATTACCACATTTTTTGCAATTTTTATTTGGTAATAATTTTAAAATATCAAGCATATTAAGTTGATGCCTTCTTTCAAAATTTGGTTTTATTTCATTTCTTCGAACCCAACAATCATTTATTAAATTTACAAGCCAATCTAAAATTTTTTCTGCATCATTTTCATCATCAATCTTTGAACCTGTAATTTTATTTGCAAATAGCGTTAGTTGTTTATATTCGCGTTTAAACATTATTGTATGTCCTTCTTTATTATAAATAGCATTATCAATAATAGCATTTATATATGGGAAGACAGCAGAAATATCTTTATTTACCAGACTGATAAAACGAATTTTATCAGGCATTGCAAAACACGGCATTATTTTATTAATTATTATTTCATTTTTATTTAAAAAAGTTTCCATCTATTAAGCGATAAAACCAAAAATATAACCAATAAAAGTTGATAAAATTACAACATAAAAAATATAGAAAAAAGTTTTTTTAAATCCTAAAATGCTATTTATCACTAACATATTTGGTAAAGATAACGCTGGTCCAGCAAGTAATAAAGCAAGTGCAGGTCCTTTGCCCATTCCAGCACCAAGTAAAGATTGTAAAATAGGAATTTCAGTTAAAGTAGCAAAATACATAAATGCACCAATAATAGCAGAATAAAAATTAGATAATAACGAATTGCCACCAACAAATTTACTAATCCAGTTATAAGGAATAATGCCATTATTAGAACCTGGCATGCCTAATAAAAAGCCAGCAGCAATCACACCAAAAAATAATAATGGTAAAATTTGTAATGAAAAATTAGTTGTTGCTTCTAACCAATTTTTTGTTTCTTCATTTGATATTTTTGCAGTATATATTAATCCAGCAATACCAATTGAAAATGATAATAAATGCCATTCTGGAAATAATATTGATGAAATAATAACTAAAATAATTGTAAGAATAATGGGAGTTAATTTTGCTTTAAAATATTTAACAAAAATAAAAGCAAAAATAATCGCAAAGAGAGCAGTTAAATACCATTTAATATTATAAATAGTAAACCAGATTGAATTATCTGTTTCTGGTTTAGCCCAATTTGCAAAAACTAATACACCAACCATTGAAAAAAAATAGAGAATATCTTGAAATAATGTTCTTTTAGTTTTTATATCAGTTGAAGTAAATAATTGCATCCGTTTTTTTTCATTAACTTCATTTTTAAAAGTTAGAGACATAAGAATTCCAATTACAAAAGCAAATAAAATAGCACCGAGCGCTCTTGCTAATCCAATTTTCCAGCCAAGAACTTTCGCAGTTAAAACAATAGCAAGAACATTTATAGCAGGACCTGAATAAAGAAAAGAACAAGCAGGACCTAAACCAGCACCCATTTTATAAATACCAGCAAATAAAGGAAGAACAGTGCAAGAACAAACTGCTAAAATAGTTCCTGTAATAGATGAAACAGAATATGCAATAAGTTTATTTGCATCAGCACCTAAATATTTCATCACTGAATCTTGCGAAACAAAAATTGAAATAGCACCAGCAATAAAAAAAGCTGGAACAAGACAAAGTAATACATGCTTCTGTGCATAATCCTGAATCATATAAAATGCTTCCATTATTGCATTTTGGATTTTTATATTTTTAAATGGAATAAAGTAAGCAAATAAAAAAACAAATAATACAATTAATAATTTATATTTTGTAGACATTTATTATTTCCTCCTTAATTTAAGAATTAAATATAAAAAAATTGTTAGAAAATTATGAACCTGCCCACCAACAATAACAAATTCTTTTTTTCATATAATTATTTGCACATCATACATTTAACAGTTTTTTTTATTGAATGACTGATAACTCGGTCTATACAATTCAAAAATTTTATAATACATTTAGTTTCAAGTTTATAAATCATATCAAGACCTTTTTTCTTAGATGAAACAATACCAGCATTTTTTAAGATTAGCAAATGTTTAGAAATAGTAGATTTATCAAAATCAAAAAGATTAAATAATTGTGAAAATAGTTTATCACCTTTATTTAATTCTTCGATAATCATAAGTCTGACAGGATGAGCAATAGCCTTAATAATTTTAGATCTTAATTCAACAGCATCAAATTTATTCATAAAAAAATTCCTTTCTCACTTATTGGTTTGTTGGTAATTTTACCAATAATTTATTTTTTTGTCAAGAATTTTTTTAAAATTGTAGTTTTTATTGTTAAAAAAATATGTATAAAATTTTAATTTAATTGGGATTATCAATTTTATCTTTACAAAAAATTTTTTATGATTTATAAATTCAATCTTATATTTTTAAAATAAGGTGATAATTATGCTTAATAAAAATCTAAATATTATTATTTTATTTCTTTTGATTTGCTTTACTGCATTTTCAGAGGAAGAGCCAAAAAACACATTAGTGCAAGACATTAAAATATTAGAAAAAGCATTAACAACAACGATAAAAAATTATGTAGAAGAAGTTGACCACACAAAAATAATAAGAAGTGCAATATCTGGATTATTAAAAGAATTAAATGATCCATACTCATATTATATGCCCCCACAAGCCCATCAAAAAATGATGGAAAATCTAAATCCAGAATTTGGTGGTGTTGGAATTCAAATAAGTTTAGAAAATGGAGTACTAACAATTATTGCACCACTTGATGAAACACCAGCAAAAAAAGCAGGTTTAAAAGCAAAAGACAAAATTTTAAAAATTGATGGTGAATCAACAAAAGATATGACAGTCGAAGATGCATCAAAAAAAATTCGTGGGGCAAAAGGAACAGAAGTAACATTAACAATCGAAAGAATGGAAGGCAACAAAAAAATAATAAAAGATTATACATTAACTCGTGATATAATAAAAATAAAAATGTCAAGATATCGAATAACAGAAGATAAAATTGGCTATTTGCGATTAGTTTCATTTACAAAAAATATTGCATTAGAAACAGAAGAAGCATTAAAAAGATTTGAAGAAGAGGATATAAAAGCATTAATTTTTGATTTAAGACATAATCCTGGTGGTTTTTTACAATCAGCCGTTGAAGTTGCGAGTTATTTTACTAATGAAAAAAAATTGGTAGTTTACACAAAAGGTCGGGGTGATAAAATAATTGAAGAATATTATTCACTTGATACAAAAATAAAATTTACCAAACCGATTATTTTACTAATTGATAATGGTTCGGCAAGTGCGTCAGAAATTGTCGCTGGTGCATTAAAGGATTGGAACCGTGCAATTTTAATTGGTGAAAAAACATTTGGTAAAGGTTCTGTTCAGCAGGTTTTTAATATGCTTGATAATTCTGGTTTAAGATTAACTGTTGCAAAATATTTTACTCCATCTGGACAATGCATACATAATATTGGTCTTGAACCACATATTATTGTTTCTTTACCATCAAATGAAGAAATATCAAAAATATTAAAAGAAAAAAAGGAAAAAGAAGAGAAGCAGCAGAAGAAAGAAGAAGAAGAACAAAATAATGATAATGAAAAAGGCGAAATAATTGATGAAATAAAATTAAATGATGATAATAATGATACAGAAAAAATAGATAGTGATTCAAAAACAGAAGAATTAGTAAATCAAGAAAAAAAATCGATTGAAAAGTTAGTAGTTGAAGAATATGATACACAATTAAAATTTGCATTAAATTATTTAAGGGTTATGTTAAAATTGATAAACTAAAAAATGAATTTTCAATTTGATAAAATTATAAATTTAGAAATTACTATTATTATTTTTTTTCTTTTTATTTTTTTACTGCAATTTTTTATTAAAAGAATTATTAAGAAAAAAATTTTTTCATTTCAATCAATTTTATTATTTATAATTTGTATTATTCTATATTTACTTTTCTTGAATTTTAGAATAATTATTTCTTATGATAAATATTATTCATCAAAAGTTCCATTTATTATTGATACATCAGAAAGTATGCTATTTAAAAAACAGTTAAAATTAGAACATCCTCAAATAATAAAATATTACTTTGGCAATTCATTATTAAGTCAAAAAAAAATTTTCTCTGGAACCGATATATTAATGCTAAATAAAATTTTTAATTATGAAGAGCCACAATATTTTGAAAATATTTTGTTTTATTCTGATGGTAATTTTACAGTAAATGCCATAAATGAAGTCAGAAACAAATTTATTGAGTATAACAAAAAAATTATTATTTTAATTGATGAAGATAATAACAGGATAAGAGATTTTGGAATAAATGAAATCCAGACAAATGATTATTTTATAGCAGATACAGAAAATTTTATAAATCTGAAATTTCAGGGAAATTTTTATCCTGCAAATATTAAATTAGATTTATTTGAAAATAATATTTTGATTAAATCAGTAAATTTAAGTCAGGAACAATTAAAAAGATTAAATAATAATTATTTATTTAATTTTGTTCCATTAATTACAGCGAAAAATCATTATAAAATTCATATTGCTGATTTGTCTGATTCTAATCAATATAATAATTCTTACGAATTTATAAATGAAGTAATAAGTGAACAAAAAAATATATATATTATTATGAATTATCCTTATTATGATTATAAATTTTTTAAATATGCTCTGGCAAATATAAAAAATTATTCAATAGTTGAATGTCAAAAATTTAATAATGAGAAATTGAATAAAAATAATTTAAAAAATTCTGAATTAATAATTTTATATAATTTAAAAATAAATAATTTTTTAGATGAAGAAATATCAATATTAAAAAATGAATTAAAACAAAAACCATTTATTTTATTTATAAACAATATATTTGATTATGAACTTATAAAAAAATTAGAACTAAATCAGAATTTTAAAGAAATAAATAATATATTTAGTACAGGTGAAATAAAAACAAAATTAAATTTTGATAATTCAAAAAAGTTAAATGATATTGTTCCTTATCTTAATGAAAATATTTCCTTACCGCCTGTTGAAACATATTTAAAAATAAAATTATCAGATGATTTTTTAAATTTAATTAATGTTGAAAATACTGATTTTTCTCTTATTGCTATAAATCCTATTAATAATATATGTATTATATCAGGTGCTGGTTTTTATAAATGGCAACTTAATCTTATTCCACTTAATGCTCATTTCTTTATTCAAGAATTTTATAAAAATATTACAAAATTTCTTATTGAAAATAAAAAACAACAATTGAGTGAGTTTCTGATATTTTTACCAAAAGATAATTTTTTTATTGATGATTTTATTTCTTTCAAAATTATAAAAAATTCTAATGAAATAAATAATGTCTTAATTGAATTATATAAAGAAAATAATCTGATAAAATCAGAAAAAATAAAATTAGTAGAAAAAGAGCAATTTATTAATTATGAATTAAATGAATATGGATTATATAAAATATTAATAAAGAGTCAAAATCAACAATTAGAAAAAATTTTTTGTATAATTAAAAATTTAAAAGAATTAAATCAAAATAATGTAAATTATGGCGTTCTGGAAACATTAGCAAATTCCACAAACGGTAAAATAATAAATATAAATTCAGAAAAAGTTAATGAATTAATTAGTGCAAATAAAATAAAAACCAATGTTAAACGAATTATAAATTTTAAAGACAATATTTTTGTGATAATAATTATTCTAACACTTTTGTCAATTATCTGGATAATAGATAAGTATTTTTTAGAAAACAAATAAAACTATTAATCTATTTATCTTCTCACTTAAAGGAATAATTTAATAATAAATTTAATATATATAAAATTGCAGCACTATTATTTTTAGTATTTATAATTTAAGCCATTCTTGTGCAGCCATTTGAACAGGATCCCAGGGCGAACTTAACGGTGGCGTATAACTCAAATCCATTTGAATAAATTCTGGAACAGTAACTTCTTTAAAAATAGCAACAGCAATTATATCAATTCGTTTTGAAATTTCAGCATTTATATTACCAAGAATCTGGCAGCCTAATATTCTTTTAGTTATTTTATCAGCAGTAAAACGAATTTTAGTTTTATATGCAGGTGGATAATAAACTTTATGGTCCCAGGTTTCAAATGAAATTGTCTGAGGTTGAAAACCTGCTGCTATTGCCTCTGCATCATTTAAACCAGTTCTTGCAACAACCAAATCAAATAATTTTATAGATTGAGTGCCGAGTGTGCCAGGATATTCTAAATTCATACCACAAATATTTTCTGCTATAATTCTTCCATGCTTATGTGCAGTTGTTCCTAATGCAATATATACTGGTTTTTTAGTTATTGCATTAAATGATTCAACGCAATCACCACCAGCATAAATATCAGGAATATTTGTTTCCAATTTAGTATTTACTTTTATTGCGTTTTTAATACCAGTTTCAATACCAATTGATTTTGCAAGCGTAGTTTCAGGTATTGCACCAACAGCTACTAAAACCATATCACCAGTTATACTTAAATCAGGCTCAGCAATTACTTTTAATTGTCCATTATCTTTTTTTATTGCTTTCACCTGTTTTCCTGTAAAAATTTTTGCACCTTTTTCTTCAAGTTTATTTTTTACAATTTCACTGAATTCACTGTCAACTGTTGTTAATATTCTCTCTGCAAATTCTATTAATGTTACTTTTAATCCTCGACGGATAAATGCTTCTGTCATTTCTAAACCAATATATCCACCACCAATGACTACAACAGAATTCGGTTGTTTCTTTTTTAAATGTTCGTCAATTCTTATTGCTTCGTCTATCCATCTTAAAAAAAATACATCTGGCAAATCTATACCTTCTATTTCAGGTTTAATTGATTTACCGCCTGTGGCTATAACTAATTTATCATAATCTAAATTTACAATATTTTTGTTTTCATCTATTACTCTAACTTTTTTATTGGCTTTATCAATCTCTTGTGCAGTTGAATTAAGCATTAATTTTAAACCAGTAGAACATATTTCAGCAGCCGTGCGGTGCGCTAAATCTTTGTAATGTTTAACTTCTCCGCCAATAAAGAATGGTATACCGCAGATACTGAAATTTGGAAAATTATTGTTAGAAACAATCGTAACATCAGAATTCTTATCAAGTTCGCGTATTCTTAAACCAGCAATTATACCAACATCACTGCCACCAATAATAACTATTTTACTCATTTATATTTGCAACCTCCTCAATAACTTTTTTAAATTCAGGATCACAACATCTTTTCAAAGGATGTTGATTCACACAATCTGAAATTACTGGATTTCGTAAATAACTTTTTATTTGTTTAATATTAGTAACTCCTGTTTTTTTTATTGTATCAATAATTTCTGTTTTAGTAATTTTATTACAATAACAGATATATTCAAATTCTATGTTTTCATTTTTAATCTTTGAACAACAATTACAATCCATAATTCCACCTCAATAATTTATATAATAATTTTTTAAAAAAACATAATTATTAATTATTATTGTTATGCAAAAAATTATTATCAACATCATTTTAATCACACCAAGCAGTATAACTGTTTCTTGTAAATTCAATTCAGCAATCATTTCCTTATAAAACTTAATAATTGTGTCTAAAAATACAATACTAATGCAAATATTAATAATCAAACATACAATTTCTATTATTATGAAAATTATTTCTATTTTTCAATTTCCAAACCTTTTTCATTCCAGTCTATTATTCCATATTTTAAATTATAAATATAACGAAAACCTTTATTCTTCAATAATTCTAAAGCAATTTTACTGCGTCTGCCTGACCTGCAATATACTAATATTTTCTTATCTTTATAATTTTCTATTTCATTTATACGATTCTGTAATTCATCAATAGGAATTAATTTTGAATTTTTTATATGTCCTTGTTCATATTCTTTTTTTGTTCGAACATCTAAAATTAATGGAGAATCATTTTTTATTAATTCAATTGCTTCCATTGTCAATAAATCTTTATATTCAGTAACCATTTTATAATCACCTATTAAAGTATTGGTATTGCAACAAATTTGAATAACTAAAAATATTATACAAAATAATACATTTTTACAAATTTTATTTTTTTCATATTTATCATATAATTTATTAAAGTTTAAATACATTCACCGATAAATGTTACTCTACTGGTTCGTTAATTTTAAATTCTTTATTATTTAAATATTTTTCCATTATTATTGCAATAATAATAAATACAGGCAAAGAAATAATTGTCCGTAATAATGTAAATTTCAAGCCTAAAAAATCTGTTTCAAAAGTCAACATTGGAATTTTAAGCGTAGAAAAAGCACCTAAATAAATAAAAATATTTCTTATTGAACAACCTTTTTTCCAGAGCATAAATGCAACCGGGAATGCACCATATAAAGGTCCTGCTTGCAGCATTGCTAACAGAATAATATATATTGTTCCTTTAATACCAGCAGTATTATCAATATGTTTTTGAATTTTTTCCTTAGGAAACCAGACATCAAATAGACCAATTAAAATAAACATTAATGGTAGAAACGAAATCATTTCAATAGTAAAAATTTTAAAATTATAAGATATTGCCTTTCCAGATGATAAATCAAAAATATAAGAAACAATAATAAAAATTCCAAATAGTATTGTGATTAAATATTTTTTCATATAAAAAATCCCATAATAAATCCGATTATCAAAGCACCAATAAAACATAGAACATTTCTAATTATGCTTACTCTTAATCCAAAAAATTTAACTTCAATCGGTAATGTCATAATGCCTACCATCATCAAAGTTGTAATAAAAACAGCGATTATTTTGTATGATACTCCTCCTTTTATTAAAATAGCAGCAAGCGGATATGCTATAAAACCAGGGATAAGTGCAATTGAACCAATAATAGCGGAAATAATAAAACCCATAAAACCAGATTCCTTACCAAGTGTTTTGATAATAAAGCTTTCAGGTATTAAATAAAGGCAGATGCAGACAAAAATAAGAATATTCAACATATCAGGTAAAAGATTAATAAACATTTTCAATCCTTTTTTTAATCCATATATTGTTTTATTTTTATCTAATGCAAATGATAAAACAAAAGAAAATAGTGTTATTATAAATAGTATTTTCATATAGTAAATTCCTTATTGTTTATAATGTCATAATCAGGACAACCATTGACTTCATATTGTAAAGTTATATGAGTAATTCCAAAATTATCATATAATAATTTTTTAATTTGCCTGGTTAATTCGGCTGTATTACTTACAGGCATATCTTTAATATTTATATGTGATTCAAAAAAAATTTCTTTCTCAGATAAAGACCAAATATGTGAATGATGTATATTTTCTACATTTTCAATTTTTTTAAGCAATTCTTCTATCTTCTTCAAATTAATATTAGTTGGTGCGCCTTGAAGTAGTATATGTAAAGTATCTCTAATAATATCCCAGCTTTCTTTTAAAATATAAAAAACAATAATAACAGTAATTAGCGGGTCAATCCAATAAATTTTATAAAAATAAATCAATACTGACCCAAAGATAACTCCAATTGATGAAAAAGTATCTGCCAATAAATGGAGATAAGCAGATTTAATATTCATACTCTCTTGTGAATGATTATGAAGCATTAGCACAGAAAAAAGATTTCCTAATAATCCAATTATTGAAATTATAAACATTATTTTACTATTAATAGATTGCGGTGTAATAAATCTTTCATAAGCGTGAATTATTAAAAATACAGAAATAACCCATAATGTAGCAGCATTAATCAAAGCAGATAAAATTTCTATTCGTTTGAATCCAAAAGTATATTTATAGGTTTTTTGTTTGCTACCAATTTTAATACTAATATAAGTCAACACTATTGAAACTGTATCAGATAAATTATGAACTGCATCAGATAATAAAGATAAACTATTGGAAACTAATCCACCAATAATTTCAGATATTGTAATTGTTAAATTTAAAATTATGCTTAATAATAATTTGATATTTAATTTATTTTTATGATCGTGATCATTATTATGTTTATGTTCTTTGTGATTATGTTCCATTTTTTTCACCTTTTTAAATGAAGACCAACAACTGCTGAAATTTTATAATTTTTTTAAAGCACAGATATGCAAAAACTCTGATAAATAAATATTTAATAACTTTTATATACTATGCTCCTGTTTTATAATTCAATTTTTTAAATATTTTATTTTTGTGGTATTCATTATTATATTCAAGCAATTCACTAATTTTTTTTTACTTATCAAAAATATAAAATTTTGTCAATGTTAAAAACTATAAAAATATAATGTGACAGTCCACGAAAATATAAAACATAAAGTTCAGACATTATCGTGATATATTCTTATGCCACTAAATTCTGCTCCATTGTCAACCTGTATTGTAATTTTGTTTAATGAAATATATTTTGATTTAAGACGATTTAAAACTATCTTTAATGCTATAATAGTTTAAGTTCCACATTTGAAAAATAAAGTTCCTGTTTTAACATCTCTTATTGTTATTTGATATTTTGGTAGTTTGTATTTTAAATAATATTTATAAAATTCTGGTATATCATCAAGATATTTTATATCCATCTGCAATAATTTGAATGGTTTTTATTCTGCTTTTATTTTCTTAAATCATTTGTTTTTTCTTTTCCACCATTCTTTTGGTTTCCTCTTGATTTATATTTTATTTTTAATAATATATTCTTAAGAAAATGTTCTAACTGGCAGTAAATATCCTGTAAAAAAAATAAAAAAATATTTGACTAAAATAAAAAAATAATATATAGTTAAAATTTGTATTGCGGGCGTTGCTTAGTGGTAAAGCTCCGGCCTTCCAAGCCGGTAACGTGGGTTCGATTCCCATCGCCCGCTCCATTTTATAAAAAATAAACACAAGTAAAATCCTATGGAAAAAAAGATTTTAGAAGAAATAAAATGTTTTTTATTTAATAAAGATAATTTTGTTATATCATCTCATATTCGTTCTGATGGGGATAGCATTGGTTCAGAATTAGCAATTGCAGAATTGTTAAGATTATTAAAAAAAAAATTTTTTATTTTCAATAATAATGAATGTAATGAGTATTTAAAATTTTTACCAGAAATAGAGGAAATAAAAACCGAATTAAGTTTACCAGAAAATGAGATAGAAAATATAATAATTTTAGATTCAGCATTTTCAGATAGATTGGGGAATAGGGTTTATGAAAAATTAAAAAAAGTAAAAGAAGAAAATATAGTAATAATAGATCATCATCCAAATAAAATAATAAATAATAAAACATATATAAAAACCAGTGCATCATCAACAGGCGAATTAATATATGATTTATTAGAATATATAGGAATAGAAATAAATGACAAATTAGCAATCTATTTATTTACAGCAATCTTTACAGATACTTATGGATTTCGGCAACAAAATACAACAGCAAGAGCATTTGAAATTTTTTCAAAAATATTTAACAAATTATCAGTTCCATATTATTATATAATTGAAAAACTATATGATAGCATAAGATATGAAGCAATAAAATTATTAGGTGAATTATTAAACACAGTAAAATTAACAGAAGATAAAAAAATTATATATGGTTTTTTAACAAGAGAAATGTTTGAAAAACATAATGCAATTGATGCTGATTTAGAAAATTTTATAAATTATTTAAGAAGTGTAAAAGGAATAAAAGTAGCGTGTATAATTCGAGAAACAGAAGATAATGATATAAAAGTAAATTTAAGAGCAAAAGAAGATGAAATAAATTTAATACCATTTGTAAAAAAATATAATGGCGGTGGTCATCCACTTGCAGCTGGTTTTTCTTTAGAAAAAGATGATATAAATAAAATAATAAATAATTTAATAACAGATTTGAGTGAGTATATAAATAATGGAAAAAGAAGATAAAAAGAAACTAAGGCAGGAATGGAAAGAAGTTTTTAAGTTTCTACCATTAATTTCACAGATTGGTTTTATGGTGGCTGGTTCAATTATTATTTTTTTAGCAATTGGTTTTTTTCTTGATAATTATTTTAAAACAAATCCATTATTTTTAATTATTTTTTTAATTGTTGGTATTTTTTCTGGTTTTTATAATGTATATGTTTCAGTGAATAAATTGTGTGATAAAAATATTTTCAAAAAATGATTAATAAAATTGATACCTTTTTTAATAAATTAATTGATAAAATATATTCAGAAAAATTTTCAACCTTATTTAAAATCATTACTTTTTTTGGAACAGCATTTTTTTGTTTTCCTTTTTATTTTATTTTTTATTTTATAAATAAGAAAATTTTCTTTGCATTATTTACTATTGAGTTTTTTAATTATTTAATTGTTATTCCAATTAGAATGATAGTAAAAAGAGCAAGACCAATGTCATATACATTTAATAAGATATATCATTGGTGGAATAAATATTCATTTCCATCAATTCACGCTACACGATGTGGAATGCTTTTTTTTTTCATATATAATTATTTGCGTTTTTATCAATTATTTTTTTCAATTTTAATAATCTTTATTTTTTCAATTATTTTTTCGAGATTGTATTTAAAGTATCATTTTTTTTCTGATTTATTTTTTGGCTTTTTACTTGGCTTATTAAATGCTATTTGCATTTATAAATTTTTATTTTTTTCTTGACATTTATTAAATTTCTTATTTATGAGAAATTAAGAATTTTAAAATTAATAAAAGGAGAGTGTTATATGATTTCATTATTAGAGAAAAAGAGAAATGGTTTATTAAATGAAGAAGAAGAATTATTACTAAGTGTTTTAATGCAGGCTAAAAAAGAAGATGATGATGAAGATTATGAAGAAGATGAAGACTGGGAAGACGACGAAGATTATGATGATGAAGATGAAGATTGGGATGAAGAAGAAGATGAGGACTGGGAAGACGACGAAGATTATGATGACGATGAAGATTATGAAGAAGATGAGGATTGGGATGAAGAAGAAGATGAGGACTGGGAAGATGACGAAGATTATGATGATGAAGATGAAGATTGGGATGAAGAAGAAGATGAGGATTGGTAAGACGATGAAGATTTTGAGGAAGATGAAGAAGAAGATGAAGAATGGGAAGATGATGAAGATTATGAAGAAGACGAAGAAGATGAGGACTGGGAAGACGACGAAGATTATGATGATGAAGATGAGGATTGGGATGATGAAGATGATGAAGAAGAAGAAAAAAAATCAAAACGTGGCAGAAAAAAATAAATTTTTCTTTAAAATTATTAAATATAAATGTTCACTTTATTTTTTGATACAAGTTCTGAAGTTTCAACTCTTGCAATTGCAGATAATGAAAAAAATAAATTATTATGTGAATTTTCAACCTATATAAAACGAACTCATAGTGAACAATTCTGGTTGAATATAGAGTATCTATTTAATGAATTAAAAATAGAAAAAAAAAGAATAAGTGAAATAGTAGTAGGAATAGGACCTGGTTCATTTACAGGATTAAGGATTGGACTGTCAGCAGCAAAAGGAATAGCAAGAGCAAATAAAGCAAAATTATTTACAATATCATCACTTGATTTATTAGCAAATAAATTTTATGATAATGAACGAATAATAGTATCAGCAATAGATGCGAAGAAAGGCGAAATATATTTTGCTATTTATACACATTATATAAATGAGAAAATAAAGTTATGCAGTCAATATTCATTAAGAAAACCAGAAGAATTTATTAACTCAATAAATAAAGAAGCAATAATAGTTGGTTCTGGAGCATTAACTTATAAGGATTATATATTAAAGAATGCGAGAAAGAAAGTAATAATAAATGATAATGAAATAATACATCAGGTAAATGCAATTGATATGTATATATTGCATAGACAGAAATTAACAAAAGAAGTAAAAATAAATGAATTAGAACCAATGTATTTAAGGAAATCAGATGCAGAAATAAAATTAGAAGAAAAATTAAATGTTGAAAATAGAATATGTTGATAGTCCATATATTTATAAAGACCAGCAAACCTTATTAACATATAAAATTACAAATTATAGTAATGAAATATTTAGTGATAGTCTATTTGAATTAGGGATAAGTGCTTTAAATATAAAAATAAAAAAAGAAATAGAACTAATAAGCCCGCAATCTTCAATTAATTTACAAATTCCAATAAAATTAAATATATTAGCAAACAAGATTTTAATTTCCATTCGTTTATTAACTATTTATAATGAATATAAATATGAGCATATAATTAGTTCAATAGAAAAATCACAGGGAATAAATGCAATAATAAAAGGTGATAACAATAAAGTTGAAATAACATCAGCAAGTGAAAGAAGTTTATTAATAAGTAAAGATGCAATAATTCAAAGAAGTATAATAGATAAACAAAATGAACAAATAGAAGAAAATGTCAATGAAAATATAAAGCAGATAGAAGAAGAAAAAAATTTTGATATTCAAAAAATAGAAAGTAAAAAAAAGAAATATATTTATTTTCAAATTGATGATATCAAATATTATGTATTTTCAAAAGCAAGTTTAAGTTTTGGCAGAGGCAAAGGTGTTGATATTCAATTTAAAAATATTTCAAAAGAAAAATTATTAAAAATTAGTCGAAAGCATTTTAATATACTTTTTTTAAATAATGAATTTTATATTGAACCAATAATAGAAGAAAATAAGATACCATATATAAAAAATAATAATAATCTTATAAATAAGGCAGTAATAATATCAACAGGCGAACTGAATATAAATAATGTAGTCATTTTAAAAATAATAAAAAAATCAAATTATTTATTAATAAATTTTTTAAAGCATAATATTTTAATTTTAAAAAATCAAATTGAAAATTTAGAAGAATTAGAGATAAATAAAAAAGTAAAATTGAATAATCAAAATGAAAGGAATTTATTTAATATATTAAAAGAAATAAATTTCAAAGAACAAAAAGAAGTAAAAGAAATAGAAGTTATCATAAAAGAAAGTGAAATAGCATTATAATAAAAAAATAAAAAAATATTTTTATAAAAATTTACTTGATTTATTTTAAAAAAATAAGTATAATAAATAATTTAAAAAAATAAAAGGTGGTGAATAAAATGGAATTAGATTTTTCAATTTTAAAGAGTTTAAGAAAATTAAAAAAAATAACATTAAAAGATTTAGCAGAAGGAACAGGAGTTTCAATTCAGGCATTAACAAAATTAGAGAATAATAAGACAAATCCAACATTAGAGACAATTAAAAGTATATGTAATTTTCTAAAGATCGATGTAACGAGTTTAATACAATGGGCTGAAATAGGCCATCCACGAAGATATAATGGAGAAAAAGTAATAAAAGAAGACCACACATATTATTCATTTAAAGTAAATAATGTTATAGCAACTTTTATTGAGATGCAGGCAGGTGGAAAAGGCGTAAAAACAATAAATCATACACTTGATTATGAAGCGTGTTATGTAATTTCTGGAAAAGTAAATGTAGTTATAAATAATGAAGTATATTTATTAAATACAGGCGAAGTATTATTATTTGATTGTATTTATAATCATCATTATGAAGCAGTAGAAGATAGTAAATTTATTGTATTGGTAATACCAAAAAAGACAGAAGAAGTATTAAGAATAGCAAATCCCTTTGAACCAAAAAAGCGAAAAAAAAGAGAGAATAAAGAGAATAATATAGAAGAAAAAGTAGAGGAGAATAAGAATGAGTGAATCGAATTTAGAAAAATTAATTGATGATTGGTTGGCACAGAGTAAACAATTAATAATAGATTATTTTGCAGCAAAAGAGCAAAATAATACAACACAAGTTGAAATATATCAAAAAGCAATAGATAAAATAGCACAGCAATTTATTACAGGATTAAAAGCAGAGACAAGAAGTGGTGGCTGGTTTTTTGAAAAATTAAGATTACTTGATGATTATTTTCTTGAAACAAGTGAACTTGCATTTGATAAATTATTTAATCTTTATTTAAAAACAATAAATGAAACTGAAGAAGAAATAAAGAAGCAGGCAATATCAGGAATAGTGAATAGTGAAGTAAATAAAAAAATAGCAATAGAATTAACACAAATAATAAAAAAAGAAGAGACATTTTTAACATTATTTGAATCATTATTAAATGATTTTAAATATCCAATAAGAATAATTGATAAAATCAGAAATTCCAAAAATTTAGTTAAGTGGATAAAATTTGTGTGTGTAAAAATAGATAGAAAATCAATTTCACAAATCGAATATAAAGATATAAATGATACAATTGATAGATTATTTAGTATAAAAGTAAGTGGCGATATACGAGATAAGAAAAAGAAAGAAGAAAGCAAAGTATTTGAAGAATATATAAATGTAAAAGTTTTTAATTATTATAATAAAGCCAAAGATTATGATGTTAAAAAAAAAGCAATACTTGCAGGTTTATTAAAAGGGATATTACAACTTGAACAATTTAAAAATGTGAAATTTACAATACACGATGTTAGAAATATAATTGAATTATGTAATCAGTTGAGGTATATGATAGAAGAAGAAAAAGAAATATTAACACAAATCAAAGTAACAATAAATCAATTTAAAAAATTTATAAATGCATCAAAACATTTTTCAATTTATTTTTTAAATAATGTAAATGTAGAAATAGAAAGTGAAAGTATGATTGATGTAATGGAAATACAGGGTAAAATAAAAAGAGTGAGTGAAAGTAAAGAATTTGTAGTGCCAGAAAATATAAATAACAATAATAATAAATGAATTTTAAAATTTTTTTTATAACATTTTTTACAATATTTCTTGCAGAGTTAGGTGATAAGACACAACTTGCAACTATTGGTTTTACTGTTGAAAATAATAAATACAAACTATTTGTTTTTTTAGGTGCTGCATTTGCACTTATATTAACATCATTTATTGGTGTATTTTTTGGAAGTGTGATAACAAAATATTTTCCTGAAAAATATATAAAATTTTTTTCTGCAATTTTATTTCTTATAATTGGTATAATTATGCTAATTTCATTAAGTAGAGAACAGGAAAATCAAAATGCCAAAATAATGAAGTTAATTGAAAAAATATCAAGTATTGAAAAGTGCAATAATTGTGTGAAATTTAATAAATTTAAAGAAGACAATCAAATTATTGATTCAAATAAAAAGTTAAAAAAAGAGGATTTACACGAACCATATAATTGTGAAAATTGCAATACTGAAAAATTGTATGCATTAATTAAAAATAAAAAAGAAAACCAGATATAAAAAAAATCAAAACAAAAAATTCAAAGTTAAAAATTATTTTTAAAAATTGAAAGTATTAATAATTGTTCCTGCATATAATGAAGAAAATGCAATTGTAAATGTAATAAATGATATAAAAATAAATATCCCAACCGCAGATATAGTAGTAATTAATGATGGGTCAATAGATAATACATCTGAAGTAGCCAAAAAAGAAAATGTAATAGTATTAGATTTAGTCAATAACTTAGGAATTGGTGGTGCAGTTCAAACTGGTTTTTTATTTGCGCAAAAGTATGATTACGATATTGCAGTTCAGGTTGATGGTGATGGTCAGCATCCAGCAGAATATATAAAACAAATAATAGAGCCAATACAAAAAAAAGAAGCAAATGTAGTAATAGGTAGCAGATTTTTAGTTAAAGATAATGATAGTTTTAAATCAAGTTTTTTTCGTAGAATTGGAATAAGAATTATTTCTTTTGTTTTAAAAATATTTACAAAAATGAATATAACAGATCCGACATCAGGTTTTCGGGCATTTGATAAGGAAGCAATTAGATTAAATGCTGAATTTTATCCAGATGATTATCCAGAACCTGAAATAATAATATTATTTTACAAGAAACAATTAAAAGTAAATGAAGTTCCAATTATTATGAATTCAAGACAGGCAGGTATTTCGTCAATTGGGAAGTTTGATTCAATTTATTATATGTTTAAAGTTATCTTTGCCATTATTTTACATAGTTTAGAAAAGAGGCAGAATATATGAATTATTTAATACCTGATGAAATAAAATTATTTTTTTTATTAACATCAATTATTATTATTTTTTTTTCAATAAAAAATATTAAAAAAGGATTACTTCATATTAAACATTCCATTGTCTGGTTATTATTATCAATCATTAATCTGATATATATAAGTTTGCCACAAAATATTTTTGAATATTTAAAAATAAAAGAACCAATTTATATATTATTTTTAATTGTTATTGTTTTTTTGTTGATGATAAATTTTATAATGAATCTGAACATTTCCATACTTGAAAAGAAAAATAAAAAATTAACACAGGAATTAGCATTATTAAAATTTGAAAAAGAAAAAGATAAGAATAAAAGATGACATTTAAAAAAGAATTAAATTTATTAGATATATATAGTTTAACAACAGGAATGATAAGTAGTGGAATTTTTCTATTACCTGGCTTAGCATTTGCACTTACAGGTTCATCTGCAATCTTAGCATATATATGTGCTGGTTTATTGGCAATGACAGGAATGTTTAGTATAGCAGAATTATCATCAGCAATGCCAAAATCTGGTGGTGATTATTTCTATATAAATAGATGTTTAGGACCAGCTGTTGGTTGTATTGCTGGGATAATTAGTTGGTTGGCATTAGTGTTTAAAGGTTCATTTGCAATAGTTGGTGTTGGCGAATTTATAAAATTATTAATGCATACATACAGTAATCTTACATTAATTTTGATTAGTGTATTTTTCATTTTAATAAATATATTAAGTGTAAAGAAGTCAAGTGGTATTCAAAATATATTTATATTTATTTTAATTAGTATTTTAATTTTTTTTATTTTAAAAGGTTTACCAAAAATAGATGTAAAACATTATAAATTTTTTATGCCTTTTGGTTTTAATAATTTTTTATTTACTACTGGTTTTATATTTATTTCTTATGGTGGATTATTAAAAGTAGCAAGCATATCAGAAGAAGATAAAAAACCAGAAAAAATAATTCCGCTTGGTTTGATATTATCATTAGGTTCGTGTGTAATTATGTATTCAGCATTAGTTTTTATCACAATAGGAGTATTAAATGCAGATACATTATCAAAAACATTAACACCATTATCAGATGCAGCACTAATTTTTATGGGAAAATCGGGTTATATAATTTTATCACTTGCTGGAATTTTTGCTTTTTTATCAACTGCTAATTTTGCATTAATTTCTGCATCGCGTTATCTTGTTGCTTTATCACAGGATAATCTTATTCCACCAATTTATTTAAAATTTCATCAACAATTTAAAACGCCCTATTTTTCCATACTTTTTTCTGGTTTTTTTATAATTTTTTTTCTTTTTGTAAAATTGGAAATATTAATTGAAGCAGCATCAATTGGTATAATACTAATTCAAATATTAACAAATTTATCAGTAATAATAATGCGTGAAAGTCATATTCAGAATTATCTTCCAAAATTTAAATCGCCATTATATCCGTTTTTTCAAATATTTGGTATTATATGTTTTATATTTTTAATTTTTCAAATGGGGCTAACAGCAACATTAATTACATTCATTTTTATTTTATTTAGTTTTTTTGTTTATTGGTTTTATGGGCGAAAAAGAGTTGAGCAAGAATTTGCATTATTGCATTTAATTGAAAGAATAACAGCAAAAGAATTAGTAACAGGCACATTAGAAAATGAATTAAAAGAAATAATTTTATATAGAGATGAAATTGTTCCAGATCAATTTGATAAGTTAATTGAAACAAGCAATATAATTGATTTAGAGAAAAGAATGAAACTTAATGAATTATTAAAACTAATAGCCGAAAGATTAGAAAAGATAATAGGCAAAAATAAAGAGAAATTATATGAATTATTATTAGAACGAGAAAATGTATCAAGCACAGCATTAACAGATTATTTAGCAATACCACACATTGTTTTTAATGAACCACAGCAATTTACATTATTAATAGTTCGAAATAAAGAAGGAATTTATTTTGATGAAGCACATCAAAATATAAAAGCAGTTTTTGTGATAGTCAGTTCGATAAATGATAGAAATTTACATCTAAAAATATTAGCAGCAATAGCACAAATAAGTATGGATGAGAAATTTTTAGAAAAATGGCTGAAAGCAAAAAATGAACAATCAATTAAAGATGTATTATTACTTGCCAGAAGAGTGCGAAATATTGCATTATAAATTTTCAGTTTTTAAAAATTCAAAAAAATAACTGCTTGTCGATTATTATTTCCAAAAGAAAAATATCTTGACTATAAATATTTTTTTTTATAAAAATTTATAATTTAAAATTGAATTTAATATGAGAAGTAAATATGAGTAATTTAATTTATTCAGATTGGTATGTAATAAATACATTATCAGGAAAAGAAGAATCTATTAAATATAAACTAATTGAAAATGAAATAATACCACCCACCAATTTATTATTACCAAAAAGAAAATTATTAATAAGAAAACAGAGACAATATTTTGATACAGAAAAAGTATTATTTCCTGGTTATTTATTTTACAAAGGTGATTATTTTGTAAAAATATATCAAAATAAAAAGAATTTAAAAGGATTTATAAAAGTAATAAATAATGATTTAAAACCATTACCATTATATCAATTTGAAATTGATAAAATATTAAATATGGTTAATGAAGATGAATTAATTGATTATTCAAAAATGATAATGGAAGGTGATTTAATAAAAGTCATTTCAGGTCCATTGGTTAATATGGAAGGAATAATAAAAAAAATAGATAAGCGCAAAGAAAGAGTGTGGGTTGAATTTTCATTATTTGGCAGAGTGCAATTAATACAATTAACATCAAGAATCATAGAAAAAATTTAGTTAAAGAGAGAAAAAAGATGGAAACAAGAGAACAATTATTAGAAAAGTATGAAGTTTTTAAAGAAGTTTCAACATTAGAAACCAATATACTTTTAAAGATATTTAAAAATTATCCAGAAAAATTTTTTGATTTATTTAAAGAGAAAAAGATTTCTGATAATTTTAGTTTTTATGAAAATTTTAATTATTTAGCAAAGGAATATTTAAGTAACATTAAAGAATTATATAGATTATATAAAGATATAAATGATAAAGATATTGGCGAAGATATTTTTCTGGTTTTAGCACTTCTATATCAAAAATTTAATATAACAGAAATAGAAGATTATTTTCTGGATTGTTTTCAAAATAATAATTCAGAAATAATAAAAAAATTAATTATCAAAATATTAATATCATCAAGAGTATCATTAGAAGAACTAATAAAAATAATTGATGAAAATTATGAAAAATTTTTTAATCAAGATTTATATAATTATTTATTATATAATTATCAACCATCAAATGAAGAACAAATAAAGAAAATATTTTTAAAACTAAATAAAAAGAAAAGTAGAAATTTTATATATTTTTTTAAGGCAATTGATAAGTTTTGTGTTGAAATAAAAACATTTTATTATAGAGGTGAACTTTTATTAAATAAAAAAAATATTTCAAAGGAAATATTGAAAAAAATTTTTTTATTCAGGAATAGATGTAATAAAGCAAAAGAAGAAGATTTTAATGAAATATTAAATAGGGGAAAAGAAATAATTATACAGATTGAAGAAGAGTTAAAAAAATTAAAACAGAGTTTTTATAAGCCGTGGTATGGTATAATACAACAATATAAATTTTTCTTTTTTGAACTAAGCGAAGAAGAACAAAAATCATTTTTTAAAGAAATTAATAATTCCAGGTTAAGAGAAATTTGGATAGATATATTAGTAAGAACAATTTATTTTATATATTTTTCAATAATATTTTTATTTGAAGAAGAGTTAGTAATTTTTAATTTTGAAAAAAATGAACAATTAGAAAAATTTATAAGATTAAGTAATTTTCAGCAAAATAATTATATAAAGGATTTTCTACATTATCATTTCAATAAAAGATATCCAGATGATAAAACAAAAATTGCAAGAATTAAAAAATATATAACATATTTAGTAGAAAAAGAAAATACATTAACATATTTTTTTGAATTATTTAATTTATTGCTTGACCTAAATTTAAGATTAGAAAAAGAAGATATAAGTTTCAAAAATTTTAATTTGCAGAATGTAGAAAAATTTTTAAAATATTGTTCAATATATAGTAATTTATATTCAGACGGAGTTAATAAAATTTATGAAAATATTGAAAAATATTTGACTTATCTTTTAAAATATAATTATTTAGATAAAATTAAAGAATTTTTAGATGTTTTTTTATTAGTTGGCACTAATAAAGATTTTGTTAGTTATTTTTTTGCATTATTAGATGATGAATATAAAATTTATTTTCTACAAAATCATTCAAAATTTTATTTTCATTCATTTCAAAATTTTTTAAAAATTATACTTTATTATCTTGATAAAGATTTCATTCCAATCGTAGAAGAATATCAGAAAAAAACAAATAGCAATTTATTGAAAGCATTATTATTTTATTTAAAACTATATAATAATGAAATAAAATTTGACAAAAATTTGGATTATGAAAAATTATTAGATGAAAGATACTTTTATTGGATTAAAGCAAATAATAAATTTGAAATTTTATTATTTTGTTTAAATTGCCAAAATTACTTTATAGCATATTGTGACAAGATATATTTTAGAAATCATAATTTACAAATGTTTTATATTGATTCATTGAATTATACCTGTCCAAATTGTAATTGTACTGGTTCTTTAATGGTTCACAAAAATATAATAAATTTAATCTATTTTAATAAAATAATTTTTTTCAATAGTTTTATTTATGATTTTCTTGATGAGAGAAATAAATATAATTTTATTGATTTTTCTTTAAATAAAATAATAGTTCCTTTTTATGGTGAAATTTCTTCTTATAAAGATTTAGTGGATTGCTTTTTAATTAAAAATGATGATGATTATTATCGATTTTTTATTGATAGAATTTATTTTTCTTTTTATATAAATGATTATTGGTTCTTTTATTATATGAGAAATTTAATAGATGAATTTTCAGTTCTTGAATTTTTTTATGGATTATATAAATTTTATAATGCAAATAATGATAAAGAAGAGGAAAAAAATATTTTAAATAAATTTTATAAGTTATATGTAAATAATGACATAGATTATATTGGTTCTTTTGTAAATAATATTCCAATTCGATTAGAAATAATAACTAAATTTAATAAAGTATTTGTTAATTTTATAAAAATGAATAAATTAAAAGTTCCAGAAAATAAATGTTTTTGTGGGTCATCAAAGAAATACAATAATTGTTGTTTTAAATTAAGAGAAAAGGGTCGATAAATATGTCAAAATTTTTTCTTTCTGATTTTTCGATAAATGTATTGGTTGAATATTCAAAAAAATTAATAGAGAAATTTAATAATTTCAATGAAGATATTGCTAAACATAGAGAGATGATAAAAAAAAGAGTTGAAAAAGGGATGAATAATAATCAATTATTAGAAAAGATAATTCAAGATATAGAAATGCGTAAAAAAGATATAGTGAATGATTTATTTATTTTGAAAAAAGATTTAGAAAAATTAGGAAAGACAATAGTAATAAGTGATAATGGGATGTATGTAAAAGACTATGATACGAAATAAAAAATGTTAGTTGTTTCTTTTAATATTTTTTTATGAATAATATCTTCTGGAAAATTGACCCACAATATAAAGTAAGTAAAGTTCAAATCTTATTTAATGGTAAAGAAATAGGGTTACAAAAATTAAAAGAATATTTCAGTAATGTAAAATCTTCCCAAATATATCCTTCATTTGAAAAGAACTATAAATATACAATTTTTTTTTATGATACATCAGAAGAATTTATAAATGCATTAAGAACAGCGTGTGAAAAAATTTTCCCTGAATATATTGATACATATAAACCAAAAAAGAAAAGTGCAATTACATATTTTTTGCCTTTAATTATTTTATCATTAATTGCTTATGGTGGGTATTATATTTACAATCAGATAGTAGCAAAAAAATTATTAGCAATTCAAGAACAATTAAAATTACAAGAACAAGAAATAGTAGTAACAGAACAACCAAAAATAACAGAAGAAAAAACAGTAGAAACAGAACAAAAAGAAATTGCAGAAGGTGAACAACCACCAATAAAAGAAGAGATAAAAGAAGGTACAGCGACAGAAGAGGAAGCAGCAGAAGAAGAAGACAAATCAAAACAAAAATTAATAATATTTTTTATTGATGTTGGACAGGGTGATGCAATATTAATAAAAACGCCAAAAAATTATTGGTATATGATTGATGCTGGTCCTGGTGGCAGTTATAGAAATTTATATGCAGTATTAAAAGATTTAAAAGTAAAAAAAATAGAAACATTAGTAATGACACACGCACATGAAGACCATATTGGTGGCGTGCCTAAATTATTAGAAGATTTTAAAATTAAAGAAGTCCTTGACCCTGGTGTTCCTTATACTTCATCGCTTTATAATAAAATACTTTCAAGAATAAAAAGTAAAAAAATAAAATATACAATAGCAAATGGCGGAATGAAATTAAAATGGTCTGGCTTAAAAAATGTAGTTGTATTAAATCCGTTTAAACATTCTGATTTTGAAGAAATAAATAATTCATCAGTAGTAATAAGAATAAAGCATAAAAATATAAGTTTTTTATTAACAGGTGATGCTGAAAAAGAAGTAGAAGAGGAAATAATAAAGAAATTTCAGAATATAAATTCGATAGTATTAAAAGTTGGTCATCATGGAAGTAATTCATCAACTTCAAAAAAGTTTTTAGAAAAAGTAAAACCAAAGTATGCAGTAATTAGTGTAGCAAGAGTAAATAAATATGGTCATCCACATCCAAAAACAATAAGATTATTACAGGAGAAACGAATCAAAATATTTCAAACAATGGATATGGGCACAATAGTTATGGAAACTGATGGTATGAAAATAAAAATAATGACATTAGATGAATATCTTTCAAGATAAAAAATAAATATTGAATTTTAAAATTTTTTTTGATAAATTATTTTTATTGAAAGGAGTAAGAAATGGAAACAATATTAGAAAATATTATAATGCCGTTTAAATATAATTTAGATTTACTTGCAAAAATTTACGATATATTTATTATCAGCATTTTAATTATATTAATTGGTCTTATTATTGCCAAATTGCTTTATTTGTCGCTTTTCAATATTTTAAAATTAATCCGTTTTGATTCTGCAATCGATTTTTTAGGGCTTTATGATTTTATAAATACTCATTTAAAAGATATTCCTTCGCGTTTGGTATCTAAATTATTTTATTGGTTAATTATTCTTTTGTTTATATCAATAGCTATAAACAGAACAGGAATTGATATGATAAAAGAGATAAATGATTATTTACGAATAGTTCCATCAATTTTAGCATTAATAACAATATTAATTTTTGCACTATTTATTGGTTCTGTAATGGGAAAAATACTTGAAATAATTTTTGCAATTACAGGTATTTTGCATTTGAAAATTTTACCTTTTCTTTTTGGCTTAATTTTTTTATTAATTGCTTTACCTTTTTCACTTTCACTTATTGATGTTAATGTTGATACAACAAATAATCTTATTAAATTAGCATTTGAAACCATTATAATTTGTTCTGGACTTTCATTTGCGGTTGCATCTATTGATTATTTTAAAAACATTATATATTATTTTAAAATAAAGAAAAAGTATAAAACAGGTGATACGATAATATATAATAATGAAGAGGTGAAAATTAGAAATATTACATTAACATCTGTTGAAATATATGCCAAAAATGGCAGGATTATTATTGAGAATAAAGATTTTTTTAATAAAGAAATAATTAAAATATATTTATAAAATGGATAAATATAAATATATATTTGGACCAGTTCCATCACGCCGACTTGGTTTTTCTCTTGGTATTGATTTAGTACCTTTTAAAACTTGTTCTTATAATTGCATTTATTGTGAATGTGGTAAAACAACTAATTTATCAATTGAGCGAAAAAGTTATATAAATAAAGAAGAAGCATTAAATGAATTAAAATTGTTTTTAGAAAAAAAGATAGAATTAAATTATATCACTTTTTCAGGTGGTGGTGAGCCAACACTATCAATTGACATTGAATTTTTTATAAATGAAATTAAAAAAATGTGTGAAATTCCTGTTTGCGTTTTAACTAATGGTTCGTTATTATTTTTAAAAGAAGTGCGAAAATCAATATTAAATGCTGATGTTGTTATACCATCACTTGATGCAGTAAGCATAGATATATTTCAAAAAATAAATAGACCACATAAAGAATTGAAAATCGAAAAAATAATAGAAGGGTTAATAGAATTTAGAAAAGAATATAAAGGCAAGTACATACTCGAAATATTATTTGTAAAAGGGATAAATGATAGTGAAGAAGAGGTAAAGAAGATAGCAGAAATAACAGAAAAAATAAGACCAGACAAAATTCAATTAAACACAATGGTAAGACCGGGAACGGAAAAAAATTTAACACCCTTGACAGAAATTGAATTAAATAATAAAATAAAATATTTCAATCGACCAGTTGAGATAATAAGCCATTTTAAAAGAGAAATTAAATCAGGAATAAATAAAAATGAAATTATCAGTATAATTGAAAGAAGACCTTGCACAATTAACGATTTAATAAAATTAACAAATCAAAAAAAATTAGAAATAGAAAAAATGATGTATTTATTAAAAGAAGAAGGAAATAAAATAAAAGAAATAAATAAAGATGGAGAGGTATATTATTTTATAGAAAAGGAAGAATAAAAGAAAGGAAAAGAAAATGGAACGGAAAAAAATTAAAGAAATATTAAAAAATAAAGAAGAATTGTTAAATAAAGATGTGGTGGTAAAAGGGTGGGTTCGAACTCGCCGTGATTCAAAAGCAGGTTTTTCATTTATTGAATTAAATGATGGTTCAACAATAAATAATATTCAGATAATAGCAGAAAATAAATTAGAATATTATGAGAGAGATATATTAAAATTAACCACAGGTTCTTCAATATGTGTAAAAGGCAAATTAACAAAATCAGAAGGAACAAAACAGGAAGTAGAAATAAAAGCAGAAAAAATAGAAGTATATGGGTTTACAGATGAAAAATATCCATTACAGAAAAAAGGGCATTCATTTGAATATATGCGAGAAATAGCACATTTACGACCTCGTTCAAATACATTTGGTGCAATAACACGAATAAGAAATAGTTTATCTTATGGAATACACAAATTTTTTCAGGAACGCGGATTTTATTATATTCATACGCCAATAATAACAGGCAGTGATTGTGAAGGTGCAGGTGAAATGTTTAAAGTAACAACATTAGATTTAGATAAAATACCTATAAAAGATGGGCGAGTAGATTATACAGGTGATTTTTTTAAAGCACCAGCATACTTAACAGTAAGTGGACAATTAGAAGGTGAGATATATGCATGTTCAATGGGCGATATTTATACATTTGGACCAACATTTCGTGCAGAGAATTCTACGACTCCACGGCATTTAGCAGAGTTCTGGATGGTAGAACCAGAAATGGCATTTTGTGAATTAGATGATAATATTAAGATAGCAGTTGAATTTATAAAATATTTAATTAAATTTGTTTTAGATAATAATAAAGAAGATTTAGAATTTTTAAATAAGATGATTGATAATGACTTATTAAAAAGATTAGATGGTGTATTAAATACAGAATTCAAAATAATAACATATAGCGAAGCAATAGAAATATTATTGAAAGCAAAAGTGGAATGGGAATATCCAGTTGAGTGGGGCAACAATTTACAGGCAGAGCATGAAAAATATTTAACAGAAAAAGAATTTAAGAAACCGCTTGTAGTAATATCATATCCACGAAAAATAAAGCCATTTTATATGTATGTAAATGATGATGAAAAAACAGTTCGTGCTATGGATATACTTGTTCCAGGAATAGGTGAAATAATAGGTGGTAGTCAAAGAGAACATAGATTAGAAAAATTAATGGAAAGAATCAAAGAGTGTGGATTAGATGAAGAAAAATATTGGTGGTATATAGACTTACGAAGATATGGGACAGTGCCACATTCAGGTTTTGGATTAGGTGTTGAACGAATGTTATTATTTATTACAGGAATGATAAATATAAGAGATGTTATACCGTGTCCAAGAACGCCAGGCAATTTAAAATTTTAGAAATAAAAATTATTGACAAAAATAAATAAAAAATATAAAAAGGATAAAATAATGGAAAAGATAAGTGAAGCCAAATTAAAGAATTTAATGAAGTATGAAGATTTGAGAAGAATTAAGTATAGTGAAGTAAGAAATTTTATACTCGATTACTTTAAAGAAAAAAAAGATAATTATCATCATATTTATTCAGCCATAGACCCAAGAAATGAAGATAAAATTATTTTTTGTCCAGAACGAATAAAACGCTATAAATCAACAAAAAAAATAAAAAAAGAAGAAGCAAAGCAGCAGTGTGAAATTTGTGAGGGAAAAACAACTCCAATAATTTGGCAGGAAAAATTGTCTGAAAATGATGTAACATTTATAAATGAAAATCTATATCCTGCAATAATATCACTAAATAATGAAGAAAATGAAGAAGTAGTATTACGAAGTATATATGAACAAAAATATAAAATATCAGGTTTACATTTTATAAATTGGTTATCATCAATACATACAAAAGATTTTCATAATATGAGTGTAGATGATGCAAATGTAATATTAAAGATGATAGCAGAATTTGAAATGTATTTATTACATTCAGAAGATTCAAACTTACCAATTTCACAAAGTATAAAAGATAATAAACATTATGGATATGTTTCAATAATAAAAAATTGTGGTAAATATGCTGGTAGTACAATCGAGCACCCACATATTCAGATAATTCACAGTAATATAATACCACGAACAATTGAGCAGGATACAAAATTTTTAATATTAAATAAAATTTCATTTATTGAATATATTGAGAAAATAAAAAAAGATGAATTAAAAATTTTAGAAGATGAATATATAAAAGCAGTAATACCATATTTTATGAAAAGACCATATCACATAATAATATATCCAAAAGATACAGTATCCGCAAATTTACATGAATTAACAATCGAAGAGATAAAATCATTTGCTACTTTTTTATGTAAAATAATAGGCGGGTTGAAAAAAATATTTGAGAATGCTAATATAGAATTAAGTTATAATTTATTATTCCATACAGGACCAGTTGGAACATTATATATAGAATTATTACCATATTTACAAACAAATGGTGGATATGAACAATCAGGATTATATATATGCGATAGTACACCTGAAATTTGTAAAAATCAAATAATAAAGGAGATGAAATAATATGCTAAATAAAAAAATCCAAAAAACAAAAGATAAAACACATTTGAACATATATGATTATTTTCAGGATGATGATACTTATGAAATAAGAGCATATTATTATTTTTATAAAACATTAAAGAAAATAAAATTCAGAAATAAAATGATAAAAGCAATGGATTTAATAAGTTTAATTACTGAAAAAGCAGTCAAAGATTTTGGTCCAATGGCTGATTTGGTTTTTTCAAAATGGCATATATATGATGTGAATGATATTATTTATATTGTGGAAAGATTATTGAAAATAAAAAATATAAATTTAAAAATTATAAAAAAAGATGAGTTACCAATGAGGAATGTTAAAGTAGATATTTTATTTAGAAATAAATTTGAGTGGTTAGAAACAATATGACAGATAATTATATTTCAGCAATTGATATAGGCTCACATAAAATAAAAGTAATAGTTGCTGAAGTAGAAGAAGAAAATAAATTTAAAATAATAGGCTTTTCTGAGACACCTTCAACTGCGATTAGAAAAGGGGAGGTAATGGAAATTGAAAAATTGAGGCAGGATATAGAAAAAGCAGTTGAAGCAGTAGAAATGCAAACAGGCTTGACAATTGATAATGTATATGTAGGAATAACAGGTGCGTCAATTCGGAGTAAAAATGCAAATCATCACATACCAATTACAAAGAAAGATAAAATAATTAGAAAGGATGATATTGAATTAGTTTTAGATGGTATAAAAGCATTAAACACAGAAGTTGGGCAGAGAATACTTCATATAATTCCATGGGAATATAGTGTAGATGAACAAAAAGATATAAAGGAGCCACCAATTGGAATAATGGGATTAAGATTAGAAATAAAAGCACATTTAATTTTAGCACAAATTATTAGTATTGATAATATTCTTCGTGCTGTAAACAAATCTGGTTTAATAATAAATGATTTTGTTTTATCGCCTTATGCTGCTTCACTTGCATCATTAACGAATGAAGATAAAGAACTTGGTTGTTGTTATATTGATATTGGAAGTGATTTAATAAATATTCTTACATTTATAAATGGTAGTTTATGGAAAACAGATTGTATGTCTTTTGGAAGTCAGATTATTACAAATGATATTGCATATACATTAAGAATAAGTATAGCAGATGCTGAAAAATTAAAAGTAAATTATGGCTTTGCAGCACCAGAATTTATCGAAGAAGATGAAATTCTAAAATATTCATTACTTGGTGATGAAAAAACAATTAAAAGTATTTCAAAAAAATATTTAGCAGAGATAATAGAAGAACGATTAAAAGAAATATTAATGCATATATTTGAAAAAGTAAATGAAACACAATCAAAATTATTACCAGGTGGTTTAATATTTGGAGGCGGTGGTAGTAAAATTAAAGGACTACAAGAATTTGCAAAAAAAATATTTGCAATTAATGATAATAATATCTATAATATAAGGATTAATTATTTTAATGATGAATATTTATTAAATAAACATCAGCTTGGATTAGAATGGGCTGCTGCAATTGGATTAATTAAATATGCATTTAATAATGAGAAAAAAGGTACAAAATTAGATTTTAGCGATGAAAAAAATTTTTTAAAAAATATATTAAAGACATTAAAAAGTTTTATAAAAGATAATTTTAATATTTAGTAAAGGGGTGAAAGTATGAAGAAAAAAGTTTTTGTTTTTTTGTTTCTTTATTTTTTTGTTTTTACAGCATTTGCTGAAAATTTAAAAAAATTACCTTTACCAGATGATTTTGATGAATTAACAGTAAAAAAAACAGTTGAAAAAGAGAAACCAATAAGTGATGAGAATGTGATAAAATCCACTCAGGAAATACAGGTAAAAGCAAAAGAAGAAACACCCGAAGTAATAGTCCAGCCAAGCGAAAAAATTGAAAATCAAACTATTAAATCAACTGATATAAATGGCACAAAAATATTACCAGCATCAAAGATAGATGAAAATTATCAGATATTAAATAAAGTTTCAGATGCTGTTTTTACTTCTTTGCGTGCACAATATTCTTATATCATTAAATTAGAAAATGAAATAAATAGATTACGAGCAATTCTTGAAGAAGAGCAGAAAAAAATGAATGTAGAAAGAAAAAATTTTGAAAATAACATAAATAAATTAAAAGAACAGAATGAATCATATTTAAGAATATTTGATAAGTTAAGAAATGATAATCAAAAATTAATGAATAATATAACAGCATTACAGGAAGCAATGAAATCTCGTGATTTTCAATTAAATAAGTTGAATGCTTCAATAAAAGCATTATATGATAGATTATTACAAATAAAAAATTTAAGTACAGTAAATCCTGAATAAATTTTATAAAATTTATTCTTGTTTCATTTACAATTTTATACAAATAAGAAAAATGAAATGTTAGAAAAAAGTAAGAGAGAGACATTATATCAAATATTAGAGACAGATAAAAATGCGGATGATGAAACAATAAAAGAAAATTTTGTTAAAAAAATTTTAGCACTATTTCCAAAAGATGGTATTTTTTCCAAAGAAAATTTAAGAACTTTTCATAAATGTATTATTTCTTATGAAATATTAATTGATGAAAAAATAAGAGAAGCATATAATAATTATTTAGAAAATAAAAAAAATGGTAATTTAGAAAAATTAAAAGAAAGATTAAAAGAAGCACAGATTAAGGCAAAATCAATATCAAAAATGAAATATGTTCAATTCATTAGATTTTTACAAAATGAATACAAATTAATAACACCGATTAGAGCAAATACATTAATTGGTTTATTATATGAAGATATAGAGAGAGAACTTGATGAAGTAGAAAATATTGACCCTGAAGATAAAGTTGAAATGCCTATTTATAAAGAAGTATTTATGGAATTTTCAAAATATTTAATAATAATTTTTCTTTTTATTATTTTTACTTTATTAATAGTTTTTTTCGGTGGCAGTAAATGATAAATTTACCATATTATATTAAACAACTTATATCAAATAAGGATTTTATAAGTACTATAAAAATAATTATTTTTATTTTAATTATTGCAGCAATTATTTATATAGTAAGTAAATATATAGAATTACCAAGATTATTTTAATAAAGACAGGAGAGGATATAAATGGTTGGAATTAGAGAAGATATTGTTAAAATGAAAGAAATAAATAAGAATAATGAGCGCTTAAAGAGAATAGAAAGAAATATAGAAGAATTGAAAAATAAAATAAGTGAATTGGAGAAAAATTTACAAAAAGAAAAAGAAATATATGAAAAGTTTCTTAATGAAAATAAAGCGAAAGAATTAAAGATAAAAGAATATGAACTTGAAATAAAAACTTATGAGGATAAAATAAAGGATTTAAATATAAAGAAAAATTCAGTAAAAACCCAAAAAGAATTTGATGCAATGACATCAGAAATTAAAAGTTTTAAAAAGAAAATAAATGAATTAGAAGATAATTATTTAAAAAGTTCAGAAGAAATAAAAGAGATAAAAAATAAGGTATCACAATATTTAGAAAAACTAAAAAAAGCAGAAGAAAATTTTAAAGAAAAAAAAACACAATTATTGAAAAATATTGAAGAATACGAAAATGAATATCAAAAATTAAAAAATGAAACAGACGAATTATATAAAAATATTTCTGGTGATTTAAAAAAAATAATAAATAGATTAACTTCTCGCAGAGGTGGAATTTTTTTATCACTTGTAAAAAATAATTCTTGCAGTATATGTGGTTTTAATTTGCCACCACAATTAATTCACGAAATAAAAACATATACAAATTTTTATCATTGTCCTGCTTGTTCAAGAATTTTATATTATGAAGAAGAAGAAGAAAATAATGAAGAAGAGAAAGTGGATAAAAAGGAAGAACAATAAGAATGCTTTGCAATAATTGTAATAGATTTATTGATTTTCATTATAAAGATTTAAAAAATAAGAGTTATTTTAAATGTGCAAATTGTGACCATTTGAATTACTATATAAAAGCAAATGAAACAATAATAGATAAAGAAGAAACAGAATATTCAGGTATTTTAAAAAAAATAATAAGTCGTGCAATTATTATAATTTTACTTGCTATTATTTTAAAGTTATTAAAATTTCGTAATTTTTTTTATTTATTAACAGGTGTTTTTATATGGGGAGTTATATTACAATTATTATCTTTTTTAATTTTTAATACTCCATATAATTTTTTTATTAAAGAAAAAAAAGATAAGATATTTATTTATCTTGATTTAATAATTTCTTTTATTTTCTTTATTTTTTATTTGTTATGGAAGAAAAATATTTAGAAATAATTTGTCCAGGTTGTAAAAAAAAGTTATTTATTGATGTTGAAAAAAAGATAGTAGTAAAAACTTATAATGGTGAAAGAGAAAAAGTAGAATTGAATGAAATAATAACAAAAGAGAAGGAAAAAGAGAAATTGTTAGATAATAAATTTTTATCCTCGCTTTCTTACGAGAAAAATAAAAAAGAAATATTAGATAAAAAATTTGGAAACATATTCAAAAAAGAGTAAAAAAATTTTCTAATGGCTAAGCAATACACAATTAGTTTTAGAATAAAAATAATTTTTGGTTTTGTTTTTATAGCGCTTTTTACTATATTTTTGGCGCAATCAGTATCACAGAATTATGTTAGAAAAATTTTAATCAGTCAATTATTAAAAAATCTTAATTTTATACCTGATATTATTTATAGTGCAAAGCAAGCAATACAATGGAATAATGAATTGTTGATTGCTGATAAAGTTATACAATTAAGTAAAAATGAAGATGTTGAATCAATAATAATATTAAAAGAAAATAATGAAGTGTATATAAGTAATGACCCAAATCAAATTAAAGTTGGTTCAATTTATGAAATAAAATTTTCTGATTATAAAAAAGCAGGTGAATATTTAGTTGATTATGAAGAAAAAGAATTATCTTTAATAAAAGATTTTTATTATGAAAATAAAGAAACGAATAAACAGAATAAATACTATATAGTTATTAAACTTCGTATAAATAAAATAATAAACACAATAAACGAATTAAATAAAAAATTTTTACTAATAGGCATAGGAATAATATTTTTTGGTATATCATTAGCCATACCTTTTAGTAGTTTCTTTTCAAAAAAATTAATTGAAATAAGTCAGGCAGTAAGAATAATAGGTCAGGGTAATTGGGATTATATAATACCAATAAGTAGAAAATTTAAAGATGAAATAGATGATGTAGCAGCAGAAATAAATCAAATGGCGCAGGATTTAAAAGTAGCAGAACATTTAAAAATAGAACAGGAAGTAATAAAACAAGAATTACAGATAGCAACAGAAATACAGCATACATTATTACCAAAGACAAATCCACAATTTGAAAATATTTCAACTTATAGTTTTTACAGGTCAGCAAAAGAAGTTGGCGGCGATTATTTTGATTGGTTAGAAGTTTCTGAAAATTTACTTGGTATTGTTATGGCTGATGTATCAGGTAAAGGTGTGCCGGGCGCATTTGTTATGACGATGATGCGTTCCACTTTGCGTTCGCATTCTAAAAATATTGATGAACCAGCAGAAGTGTTAAAGAGAGTAAATGCAGTGTTAAAACCAGATATTAAAAAAGGAATGTTTATTACAGTGTGGTATGGAATTTTAAATTTGAATACTTATTTATTGAAATTTGCTAATGCAGGTCATTTAGGATTAATAGTCTTTAAAAATTCAACAAAAACAATTGAAATATATCGACCAAAGGGAATGTCAGTTGGTTTGGTAAAACCAGAACAATTTAATAAAATTTTACAACCAATGGAAATTAAACTTGACAAAGGTGATATAATATTACAATATACTGATGGCGTAACAGAGGCATACGATAAAGAAGAAAATTTATTTGGCGATGAACGGTTAAAAAATATAATTTTAGAGCATAATGAAAAATCGCCGAAAGAGATAATAGAAAAGATTGTAGAAGCAATAGAAAAACATGCAGCAGAATGTGAGCAAAGTGATGATATTGCATTAATAGCATTAAAAATTGAAAAATAATAAATATTTAAAGGAGTTAGTTAAATGAGTGAGATAAATGTTGAGTTAAAACCTTTACCTGAAAATAATAATGTTTATGTTCTTACTCTTAATGGCACTTTAGATACTCATACTGTTCCAGGATTTTCCGAGAAATTAAGTAATTACATAAAAGAAGGAAAAACAAAATTAATATTTGATTGTAAAAATTTAAAATTTATTAGTAGTGCTGGACTTGGAACACTTGTTAGTGCTTTAGAAGATATTGAAGAGGCTGATGAAAATGGTTTTATTAAAATTTGTTCATTATCAGAAGATATTTTTGATATTTTTGAAATGATGGGTTTTTCTGAATTATTTGATATTTATAATACATTTGAAGAAGCAAAAAAAGTATATAATTATTTTTTATTGGATTTAACTGAAAAAGAAATAAAAAAAATTATTGAAGAATCTAAAATTAAAGATTATATAATTTTTAATTTATTAAACATTTCAGAATCAGTCAGCACAGTTAGAACATTAAATAATCTCATAAAAGTAATTGAATATAGTTGTATTGGTTTAATAAAACCTTCAATATTTTTGATTTATAATATTGATAAAGAAGGTAAATATTTTACGCCTATAAATACAGCAAAATTAAAGAAATTTCCTGAATTAAATTTTGATATACAAAATAAACCTGCTTTAAATCAGTTTTTTTTAACAAATAGAAAATTTTTTTATCATATTTCAGAATTAGAAAAATTAAATATTTTTGATATAGAATTATTAAATAATTTTAAAAAGTTAGAATTAGAATATTTTGTACCAATTATTTTAAAAGATAAATTAGAAAGTTTTTTTATTTTTACTAAAAAAAGAGATGGCAAATATTATATAGAAAAAGAATTTGAAGCAATATCAACAATAGGTCAACAGTATATTACAATTAAAGAAAATATTAAATTAATTGAAGAGACAATGGAAATAAATAGATTGCTTGAAAATGCAAATATTGAATTAAAAAAGAATTTAGCAGAACGAAAGATATTATTTGAAAAATTAGAAAGTGCATATAATGAATTAAAAAGAATTGACCAATTAAAAGATGATTTTATTGTTTTAATAAGTCATGAATTAAATACACCAGTGACAATAATAAAATCATATATAGAATCATTATGTATGAATATCGTCGAAGATGATGAAACGAAACGAGAATTTTATTATATAATTGATAATGAAGTAAACAGATTAATAAATTTTATAAAAAAGATAATTGAAATTACAAAATTAGAAGCAGATAAAATAACTTTTTATTTTTTACCAAATAATATTCATTCAATTATTAATGATGTTTTAAATAATTATCAAAAATCAATTAAAGAAAAGCAGATAAATATAAAAATAGAATTTGATGAAATAAATGTAAAAGAAGTAAATTTCGATGAGAATTATATTTACAAAGTTATAAGTGCAATTATAGATAATGCAATAAAATTCAATAAGCAAAATGGCGAAATCATAATAAAAACAAAATTTAATGATGAACATTTATTAGTAAGTATTCAAGATACAGGCAAAGGAATTGCCAGAGAAGATTACTCAAAAATTTTTAGTAAATTTGAACAGGTTGAATCAATGATGCATCATTCAGAAGGGCTTGGTCTTTCACTTGCAATAGCAAAATTAATTATTGAAAAAGCGCATAAAGGTAAGATTTGGTTTGAAAGTGAATTAAATAAAGGATCAACATTTTATTTTTCAATTCCTTATAATCTCGTTTCTAAAATTGAAGAGAAATAATTTTTATCAAAATTTTTGTTGATGATGTATTCTATTATTTTTACTATAATATTTTATTTAATAATTGTTCCATTTTCATTTTTTATTGTTGTGAGCACATATATTTTATCTTTTTTCCCTATTTTAAATAAGCCAGATGTAATATTTAAAATTCAGCGATTTTGGGGAATTTTTTGTTTAAAAGTTTTAGGTATTAAAATTGAAATATCAGGAATAGAAAATATAAATAATAAACAAAGATATTTAGTTATAGCAAATCATCAATCATCATTTGATATTATGCTTTTATTTAAACTTCTAAATATAAATTTTAGATTTATAATTAAAGAAGAATATTTTAAAATTCCGATTCTTGGCAGAACTTTTACTGCTGCTGAACATATCTCAATTAATCGAACAAATTCATTAAAAGCACTTGAAAGTTTAAATTCAGCATTAAAACTAATAACAGAAAAAAATTATTCAATAGCGATTTTTCCAGAAGGAACACGCTCATTAGATGGAAAAATACATAAGTTTAAAGCAGGGTTAACTTTTTTTCTTGAAAATATAAAGATACCTATTTTACCAATTGTAATAAAAGGCACATTTGATATAATGCCAAAAAAAAGTAGAATTATAAATCGTTCAAAAATAAAAGTAAAAATTTTAAAATCAATTGAAATTGAAAATTTTACAAAAAGTGAAAAAAAACAATTAGTAAATGACTTGCAAAATTTAATTGAAAAAGAATTTGAGAATTTATAATAATGGAAGATATAAAAAAGAAGATTGGGCAAATGTTAATAGTTGGTTTTCGTGGTTTTGAATTAAATAAAGAAAATCATATTTATAAAGATATAAAAAATAATAATATTGGTGGAGTAGTAATATTTGAACTTGATGGTCCGGCAGGTAAAAGACCGAGAAATATTATATCAAAAGAACAATTAAAAAAATTAATATTTAATTTACAGGATTTATCAGAAAAAAAATTATTTATTGCAATAGATGAAGAAGGTGGTAATGTCAATCGTTTAAAAGAAGAATATGGTTTTGAAAAATTTTTATCTGCACAAGAAATAAGTGCTTTAAATAATGAAAAATTAGCGGAAGAAAATTTTTTAAAAATTGCAATTGCATTAAGAGATGTCGGAATAAACCTTAATTTTGCACCAGTAGTTGATGTAAATATAAATCCCGATTGTCCAGTAATTGGTGCTAAAAAAAGAAGTTATTCTAATTTACCAGAAATTGTTTGTAAATATGCAGAATTATTTATTGAGGCGCATCATAAAAATGGGATATTAACAACTTTAAAACATTTTCCTGGGCATGGTAGTTCTTTAACTGATTCGCATATTGGTTTTGTTGATATTACCAATACCTGGAAAGAAGAGGAATTAATTCCATATCAAGAATTAATCAAAAAAGGAAAATGTAATTTAATAATGACAGGTCATTTATATAATAAAAAATTAGATGAAGAATATCCTGCAACATTATCCAAAAAAATAATAAATAATTTATTACGAGAAAAGATTGGCTGGCAAGGTCTTATAATTTCAGATGATTTACAAATGAAAGCAATCAGTGATTTTTTTGGACTTGAAAAAGCAATTGAATTAGCAATAAATGCAGGTATTGATTTATTATTATTTAGTAATAATACAACATTTTATGATGATTATATTGTTGAAAAAGTAATTTCAATAATTTTAAAATTAATTAAAGAAGGACGAATAAAAGAAGAACAAATAGAAAAGGCATATAAAAATATAATGCTTGCAAAAAAGAAATTAGTAAATTAACATAATGCCTTAAAAATGGGAAAGTTCATATTTTTCATTTTTTTTATTAATTCTTTACATTTTTAAAATTTTTAAATATAATTATATAAAAACTATTTATCAAAAAAAATGAAAAGAATATTTTTAATAATAAATATAATTATATTATTTTCAATAATACTATTTGCAGTAGATAAAACATATCTTGATGATATTATTGCAAATGGTTCATTAATAAGCGGTAGAATATCGGCGCTTGGTAATGCAGGTGTTGCTATTGTAAATGATGCTTCTGCTATTATATATAATCCATCATTAATGTTAGAATTACCAGTTCATACAATAAATTTAGAAAAAGCCACATTATTATATAAAACAGATTTAAATAATATTATGTATATAAAACCAGGTGAAAAGAATTGGTTTGGTATTGCTTATATATCATTAAAACCAGATAATACATATTTTATCCAGAGAGATAATGCAGGTAATTCAACAGGAAATTTTAATATTACAGAAGATATATATTTATTAAGTTATGCACGAAAAATAAAATTTTTAAAAAAGCCAATAAATTTTGGAACAACAATAAAGTATTTTAATAAGACAATTGGTAATTATTCAAATTCCTGTTTTGATATAGCGTTTGCTTTTTATAAAAATATAAATAAAAATATTGGTTATGCTTTTATGTTTGATAATCTGATTAGTTCAAAATTAGGTGATGATAATTTACCACGAAGAATAAATGCTGGCTGTTATTTTACTTTTTTTGAATATTTTTTACTAACAACACAAACAGGTTTTGTATTATCTCCATCAGCATTTAAATATAATGTAGGATTAGAATATAATTTTAAAAATTTTTTGTATTTAAGAACAGGATATGAAAATTCACGGATTAGTTGTGGGACTGGATTAAGATTCTCAGATTTTGAATTTAGTATTGTTTATAAAATGCTTGCAGAAAAAATACAAAACGAGACATTAACATTATTTAGTTTTAATTGGAAACTTGGATTAAATAAAAGAAATCGATTAATAAAATATGACTATTATTTTGAAAAAGCACGAGAAAGTTTAACACAGGAAAATTATAAAGCAGCAATAAATTTAATGGAACAAGCAATATCAGTAATAAAACCAAAATCAGATAAAGAGCAGTACAAATCAATAACATTACTTTTGCAGAATACAAAATCAATTTATGAAAATCAAATAAAAGAATTAGAAAGAAAAAGAGAAACAAATAAAGAGTATTTTTTAAAAGGAAAAGAATTATTTGAAAAAGAAGAATATGAACCAGCGAAATATGAATTTATGCGTATTGAAAAAGATTCAGAATTTTATGAAGAAGCACAAAAATATTTAGTTCAAACAGAGGAAAAAATAAGACAACAAAAATTAGAAACAGATGTTGAAATAAGAGTAAGTAGATTATTAGAAGAATATAATGGTGCAAAAGATTTAAGTTTGAAAATATCAATAGGTGAGATGATTATTCAATTAAAATATGATCAAAAAATAAAAGATGAAATTGATAAATTAAAGAAAGCTTTAGCAGCCCAAAAGATTTATATTGATAAAGATAAAACCTCAGTAGAATTACAAAAATTACTTGCAGAAACGAATAAACAACGGGCAGAAGAGAGTTTGAAAAAAATTAGAAAATATTATCAACAGGGTTATTATGAATTATGCCGCGATGAAATTTTAGAAGTGCAAAAATTAATTAATGATAATACCTGGGAAGAAAAATTACTAAATGAAGTTAATATAAAAATCACAAAGAAAAAAGAAGAAGAAGCATTTAATAGTACAGTAAAAACTTTATTTGATGAAGGCTTTAAAGATTTTGTAACAGGCAAATATTCAAGTGCATTAACAAAAATATCAAAAGTAATTTCAATGAAAAAAGATTATCCAGGTGCACAAAATTTATATGAAAGAATAAATGCTGAATTAGAAAAATCCGGGCAAAAAGTAAAAATAGAAAAGACAATGACAGAAGCAGAAATACAATTACAAAAAGCAAAAATAGAAAGATTATTTCAAGAAGGATTATCAATGTATATAGCAGGTAATATACCAGCAGCAAGAGAGAAATGGCAACAAATACTTGAACTTGATCCTGATAATGAAAAAGTAAAACAATATTTGAAAGTTATAAAATAAAAAGGAGTTAAAATGAAATACCAGATAAATGAAAATTTAATTAAATTAAAACAATCAGATATAAGGCGAATGACGATTGAATGCAATAAAATTAAAAATGGTATAAATTTAAGTCAAGGAATATGTGACCTTGATTTACCAGATAAATTAGTTAAAGCAGTTCCAACTGCAATTAAACAAGGTTATAATATTTATACAAGATATGATGGGATAATTGAATTAAGAAAATTAATAAGTAAAAAAATGCGTGATTTTAATAAAGTTGATTATAGTGAAGAAGAAATTGTAGTTACCTGTGGTTCAACAGGAGCATTTTTTTTATCTGTATTTTTATTATTAAAAAAGAATGATGAAATTATTTTATTTCAGCCTTATTATGGTTATCATTATAATACATTATGTGCCTGTGGTATAAAGCCAGTAATTGTTGCTATGAATTATGATATTAGTAAAAAGAAGTGGTTTATAAATTTTGAAGAATTAAAAAAGAAAATAAATAAGAAAACAAAAGCAATAGTAATAAATACACCAGCGAATCCATCAGGTAAAATATTTACAGAAACAGAAATATTAGAAATTGGTAAAATTGCAAAAAAGAATAATTTATTTTTAATCACTGATGAAATATATGAATACATAATATTTGACAATAAGAAACATATAAGTCCAGCAGCAATCTCTGATTTAAAAGAAATTACAATTACAATTGGTGGATTCTCAAAAACATTTAGTATTACAGGATGGCGAATAGGTTATCTTTGTGCACCAAAAGAAATAAGCGAAAAAATAGGAATAATAAATGATTTATTTTATGTATGTGCTCCAGCCCCATTACAAAAAGCAGTTTCAGAAGCAATGAAAATAAATAAAAAATATTTTACAAATTTATCTGCTTTTTATCAACGGAATCGTGATTTGATTATAGAAACATTGGAAAAAATTGGCTTTATAGTTTACTATCCAGAAGGTGCATATTATTTACTTGCTGATTTTACAAAACTTGGTTATAAAGATTGCTATGATGCTGCTTTTTCAATATTAAAAGAAACAGGCGTGGCTGCTGTGCCTGGTGCTGCTTTTTTTGAAGATAAAACAGGTTATAAATTATTAAGATTTTGTTTTGCGAAGAAATATCCTGTATTAAAAGAAGCGTGCAAAAGATTATTAAGATTAAAGAGATAATTATTTTATCCAGAATTTAAAAATTAAGAAAGCAAAAAAAGCAGCAGCAAAATAAAAAGGAAAATCAAGAAAAGAAAAAGAAGAACCAATTAAAGCACGAAGAAAAAAATTTTTTCTTAATTGTTCAAGAAAAGGAAATTTCAATAATTGTGAAAATTCAAGTAAAATTGTAACAATTAAAACAATAATAATAATTTTATCTGGATTAGTATTATGAAAAATAATAGTAAAAAAGGCAATCCAGAATAAAACATAAAAAAAACCTGCAAAATAATAATTAAAGAATAGCCCAAAATAAAATTTGCATAATAGACCAGCAAAAAGAGAAAAGAAAAAAATAAAAAGTTTTTTTAATAACATTAATCAATTCTGACAACAATTGTTTCTGCAATTTTTTCATCAACACCAAATTTTGAATTTCCGATTTGAAAAATATAAGAAGGAAAACGGCGTTCTACAATAACTTCACTTCCTGGTTGAATTCCCATTGATATTATTTTATTAACTTCTTCTGGTTCTTGCATTGCAATATAGATTATTTTTGCTTTCATACCAATTGGTAAATCATTTAAAGTAAAAATTTTTTTAGAACTTTCTTCTTTTGCTTTTTTACAACATTCACCTTCTGGTATAGGTGTGCCATGTGGACATTTTTTTGGATGACCTAATAAAGAACAAACTTTATCTTCAACACCTTCAATAAGTAAATGTTCTAATTTACACGCTTGATTGTGAATATCTGTTTTAATATCAAATAATTGAGAATAAACTAATTCAGATAATCTATGCCTGCGAATATATTTTTTTGCTAATTCACTACCATTTTCTGTTAATCTAATTTTTTCATTTTCAATTTTTATAATATCATTATCAAGCATATATTTTATAATCTCATCATTATTAAATGGCAAATTATTTTTATTTAATTCCTTATTTTTTTTCTCAACTTCATTTATCCAGATATATTCAAGATTTTCTTGTATTTGTTCTAATATTTTTTCATTATCCATTTTTTTCTCCTTTAATTAAAATTTACTAATATTAAAATATTATTCAAAATAAAACCGATAAAGAAAGCAAGAAAAATAATTAGAACAGTCATTAATAAAGTAATTTTAGTGCCGTGTTCTTTTTTCATAATTAGAAATTGAGCAACACAAGGAATAAACAGAGTTAAAACAACAGAAGCAATAATTAAATTTCTAAAATTTAAAATTCCAGAATTATTCAAATCATATAAGCCAGCCGCGCCATAATCTCTTCTGAAAAAACCAAATAAAAATATTTTTGCTGCTTCGGATGGTAAGCCAATAATTTTAACTATAAAAGACAAAATATAAAGAATTAAATCAAAAATTTTTAATAATTGACCAAGCCAGATATAGAAACTAATTAAAATAAATAATGGTAAAACTTCTTTTAAATACCAGATAATACGAGTATAAGTTTTAATAAGAACATTAGAAAGTAAAGGAAATCGGAGAGGTGGAATTTCAAGGAAAAAAGATTGTTTTTTTCCGGGTAAAATTTTATTAAGTAAAAAACCGGAAATCAAAAAAATAAAAATAATAGTAAAAAACCAGATTAAGAAAGCATATTTATTTACAGATAAAATAGCCATAATAACACCTAATTGAGCACTACAAGGTATAGTTAGGGCTAATAAAAAAGTAGCAATTAATCTTTCGCGTTTTGTTGGTAAAACACGAGTTGATAAAGTTGCCATAGTATCACAACCTAAACCAAGAATAAGAGGAATTACAGCTTTACCATTTAAACCAATTTTTTTACAAAAAATATCAAGCATACAAGCAAGCCTTGGTAAATAACCTGAATCTTCAAGAATAGAAAAAAATAAGAAAAAAAGCATAACAATAGGAAAAACAATTGCAATTGCATAAGAAAGGGCAAGAGTAAAAATTCCATATTCTCCAACAAATAAATTAAAAATTTCAAATTTTATTTTATCAAAAAAAGTAAAAGCAATTTTATTTTCAGGAATTTTTAAAAAATTTTCAAATATATTAATAATGAAAGGATTAATATATTTACCAAATAAAGTATTTTGTAAAAAATCAACTAAAACACCAGCACCTAATACACCAACAAATTGATATAAACCATAGTATAAAATAAGAACTAAAATTATCGAACCCCAGAATGGATGAAGAAATAAATAATCTAAAAATTTTTTAAATTTTTTCTTTTTAGTTTCCTCTGTGGTAATTACATCTTTTAAAATATTATCAATTTTTTCTTTTCTTTTATTAGAAATTATTATTGCAAAATTTTCTGAATATTTATTTTTTAAATGATTTAAATTGTTAATTATTTCATCATTTATTGAAATATTGAAATCAGAAAAATATTTATCATTTTGTATTATAAGTAAGGCAAGATATTTTTTATCAAATGATAGGTCAGTATTTATATTGTCAGCGATATTATTAATTATAGCATGAAATTCAGGTTCATAATTTATTTTAAATTCATCTGTAATTTGTATTTCAGAAATTCGCCTTTTAAGTTCTTCTATGCCTTTGCCAATTGTAGCAATAGTAGGTATAACAGGCACACCTAAAATATTTTCTAATTTTCTGGTATTTATATTTATTCCAAGACTTTGTGCTTCATCCATCATATTCAATACAAGTATTACAGGTAATTTTGCTTCAAGTAATTGTAAAGTTAAATGAAGCATTCTTGAAATATTTTTAGCATCAACTATATTTAAGATAATATCTGGTTTAAAATCAATAAGAACTTTTCTTGCAATTCTTTCATCTTCAGAAATAGGTAAAAGTGAATAAGTGCCAGGTGTATCAATAACAAGAAATTCTTTGCCATTTAATTTTGTTTTACCTGATTCATATTCAACTGTTGTTCCGGGGAAATTTGAAACAGTTGTATATTTACCAACTAATTTATTATAAATTACACTTTTGCCTACATTAGGGCAACCTATAAGAACAATTGATGGTATTTTTTCTTTTTTAGACATAATTATTTTTCTTCCTTTTTTTCATTTATATGTTCTAAACCTTCACATAATAAATTTTTTATATGAATATCATCAAGTCTATAAAAAATTTTTTTTCCTTTTCGTTTATAACGAACTAAATTTGCAGATTTTAAAATTTGTAATTGATGACTGATTAATGATTGTGATAATGATAATAATTTTGAAATATCGTTAACTGCTAATTCTTTTTCAGAAAGTAAAGCAATAATTTTTATTCTTGTTGGGTCAGCAATAATTTTAAAAGTTGTAGATAATTTTTGTAGGGATAGTTCAATTTTTATAATTGATTTTAAACTAATATTAAATTTTTCTTTATTTTTCATAACATTAAATATTTCACAATTATTAAATATGAATATATGAACAATAATTCATATATTCATATTTGTCAATATTTTTTTTAAGAAATTATTATTTTGAGATTTTAAATATATAATTTTTTTTATATGTTTAAGGTAAAACAAATATCTAGAATCTTCATATATTTATTTAATAAAAAAGTGTTTAAAAAATAAGTGAAGTATATATTCACAAATAAAAATTTTATTATTGACAGAATAAAAGATAAATATTATTTTAAAATTTATAATAATAAAGAAGAAAAAAATTAAAAAAGGAGCGATAAATATGAAGATAAAAAGAAGCGAAAAAGGACAGGGTATTGTAGAATATGGCTTAATTGTTGCCTTAATTGCACTAATTGTTTTAGGAATAGCAGTAAATTTAGGCGAATCATACGCACCTAAATTAAAAATTTTTATTTTAGAAAAATACAAATCTAATAAAACTTTATTTCAAAAATAAATAAATATATTCATTTATCATTGAAATTTTTTAATGAAGATATTTTTGTTATATATTTTTATTTTCTTTTTTTCTTTTCTATTCTTTTTTTATTTAACTTTTCCTTATGAAATTTTAATTAATTATTTTAATAAATATTCATCATCGAAAATTAATATACAAATTGAAAAAATTTCGCCAAAGTTATTTTTAAATTTTTATTTAACAAATACCAAAATTAAATATGGTAATATTGTTCAGTGTTCTATGAAGGAGATAAAATTAATTCCTTCTCTAATAAATTTTTTTTTAATAAAAAATGAAGTAAATGATATTAATATAAATTTATTTTCATCAAATAAAATAATAATAAATAAGATAAATACAGAATCTAAAATTAAGAAAAATGAAATAAATGGTAAATGCAAAATTGAAAATATGAAAATTAATTTTTTAAATAATTTAATAAATTTGCAAGAGCAGGAAATAAAATTTGATTATTCGAAATTAGACAATATTTTTGAATTTAAAATAAAATCAGAAGAAATAAATGGTGAAATAAAATTAAGAAATTCTCAAATAATAATAAATTTAAGATTTGATGAAAGATTTTTAAATAAATATTTAATTATTAGGCAAATAATACCAGCAAATAAATTTAATAATAATACTTATACTGATGTATTAACTTTTCAGTAAATAAAATGAATGAAGTAAATCAAATATTAGAAAAATATTCATTAACAAAAATAAAATATAATTTATTTAGAATTAAGCAACTAATAAAATTAGCAAACATAAATTTAAGTAAAATAAAATTTATTCATATAACAGGTTCAAAAGGAAAAGGTTCAACAGCATTTTATATAAGTAAATTTTTGGAAAGTGCAGGATTAAAAGTTGGATTATTTACATCACCACATATTCTTGATGTTTTAGAACGAATAAAAATAAATAGCAAAAAAATTACTACAAAAGAATTTTGTATTATTTACAATAGATATAAATTAATAATAGAAAAAATAAAACCATCATATTTTGAATTAATAACATTTATAGCAATAGTTCATTTTGCTGAAAATAAAATAGATTGGGCAGTAATGGAAGTTGGACTTGGCGGAAGATTAGATGCAACAAATATAATAAAATCAGAGATAGCAATAATAACAAATATTGAATTAGAACATACAAAAATATTAGGTAATTCAAAAACAAAAATATTAAAAGAAAAGAGAGAAATAATTAAAAAAGAGACAAAATTTTGTATAACTGGCTTATCATCAAAATATTTGATAAAAGAATTAGAAGAATATTGTAAAAAGAAAAAAGTAAAATTAATTATTTGTTCTAAATTTAGTAAATATGAAATCAAAAATAAAAAATTAAATTATGAAGATGCAAATATAAAAATTCCAAATATAAAAATAAATCAAAATGTTTATTATCAATTAAAAAATATATTAATTGCATTAAATGCTATTTCATTGACTAATAATTATTATCAAATTTCTTATGATTTTAATCTAATAAAAAAAATAATAGAAAAAGAAAATATATTTGGTCGATATACAATAATAAAAAAATTTATAAAGAAGAAAGATATAATGATTGATTGTGCACATACACCAGAGAGTATAAGAAAATTAATAACAAATATAGACAAAAATAAATATTCAAAAATACTGATAATTTTCAATTGTTTAAAAGATAAGAAGTATAAAATTATGCTTAATGAACTAATAAAACTAAGTAAAAAAATATATATAATGAAGATAGATAATGAACGAGAAATTAAATATGAAAAATTAGAAAAGTATATAAAAACAAAAAAGATAAAGACAAAATTGTTAGTTTCATTTAAAGAATTAAAAGAAATTGATTTAGAAGAAATTGATTTAATATTAGTGACAGGATCATTTTATTTAATAGCAAAATTTTGTGAAGAGTATAAAGAAATAATTAATAGAAAAAAATATTTAATTTAATATTTCAAATTCAGCGAAAAGACCTTTATGGTCAGAAACACCATCAGTTTTAATCCAATCATTTTCATTCCAAATTATTTTAGCGTCTATTATTTTAAGTTGATTATCAGCATTTATTCCATTATGGTCAGTAAGTAAATAATCAATTCGTTCATCGTTAGTGTTAATCAAATTGTTTTTATTATTTAAAAAAGCTAAAGGGTCAGAAAAATTTGAGTTTATAATTGCACGATTTTCATTTATTTTTTTTAATAAAGGCAATAAATATTTTTCTAATCTTTCAAATAAATTATAGAAAAAATTATCAGAAGTTGAAGCAAATTTTTTGTAATTTGCATAGTTAAATTTATAGGCTTTTTCTTTAATCTGGTCAAAAGAAAAGTTATTTTGGAAAAAAGGATAAAAACCAATATCAAGAGCATTTGGATTGGCTTCATAAGAAATAGCATTAAAATCGCCACCAATTATCGTGCCGATATAATTTCGTTTATAGCATTCACTTAAAGTTTCATTAAATCTTAACAAATTATTATTAAGCATTTCATTTAATAAATAATTTTCTAAATAAATTCTTATTGAAGCCTGTTGCTCGAGATTAAATAATTTATGGCCTAAATGAACATTACAAACAACCAATCGTTTATTTATTTTTTTTCGTTTAATCAGTAAAGTGATTAATTGAGCAGAAAAAGAATCATTAGTTCCAAAAATAGGAATTTTCTTTGTGGTGTTATTAACTAATAAAATATCAGATTTAGTTAAAATGCCAAAACCCTCAATTAATAAACCATCAGGAAAAGGTGGTTTATCTTTATCTAATATTTTAAAAAATTGATTATCTTTTTTAATATAAATATCAGATGGTTCGCCATTAAATTTGATTTGATTACCAGAAATCCAGCCAATATTTCCACGACAAAGTAAAATTGAATTATAAAAAATTTTTTTTGTAAGTAAATGATGTTTTAATCTAATTAAGGTATTAGTAGAAAAATGATTATTCAATTTAAATATTGGATGATTTTTTGAATAATTACCAGAATTAATAATTTCATCATCAACAAAAAATTCATTATAAAATTTTTGCTGAGATAAATCAGATTTAAAGCCAGCAGCAACTTCTTGAAAAAGATAAATATCAATATTTTGGTTAGCAATATCATTAGCTAATTTTTCTATTCGTTTATTATTTCCATTTATTATTTCTTTTTCTGTAAAATAATAAACATCATTAGATACAGGTAAAAAATTATTGGATTTATAAATATATCTAATAGGTGCGTACATTGCGTGATAGCCATGTAAATTTAAAGTTATAATTTTTAATTTGTTATTCATAAATAACTTTCAGTCAATAAATAATTATTGACTAATTTTGAAATATACATAGTTAAATCTAACAATTTATTATCTTCATCAACTTTTTTAAAAACTAATTCAAGAATATTTAATCTATTTTCTATTTTTTCAATTAAATCAGAAATAATATATTTAGATTTCAAATTATATAAACCAATAAATTTTTTTATTAAGGCTTGTTTATTTTCTTTAATTAATTCAACAGCAAATTTATATTTACTCTTATATTTTTTATGATTTTTTTTAAAAATTTTTTTCAAATCAAAATCAACAAAACCAGAAGCATTTTTAAGATATTTTCTTTTAGAACATTTAAGGAAATCAGCAACAGTCATATCTAATTCAGAAATTGGAATATGTAATTCGTGAGGATTATTTAAAACAAAAGGCTCTAATTTACCATATTTTCTAATAACACTTTTAACAAAGAAAATTTTTCTTAAAGCACCTTTTCTATTTTTATAAATGCTTCTCCAATCTTCATTTTTATTTAAATAGACAGCGAAAGTTTCAGCAAAATCATCATCAGGATGTTTTTGAGCATAATAATCGCCATCAGGATTAACATAATTTCTGCTCCAGGGATTAGGTTTATAATTATTATGGTCAGGATAAGTTCTAAAAAAATTACCTTCAACTTCAAATAATTCACGGAAATCATTTTCACGATATAATTTATAGGAATAACAAAAAGCATGTCCAAATTCGTGTCGAATTAAATTTAATAATTGGTCATAAGATCTTTTTTTCTTTTTTACTTCATAAACAATTTCACGAAGAATTTCATTAGCATCCCAGAATGCGAGACCAATATTAGCAGTTCCTTCACAACAACCATAACTATCAGATAAATAAAAATTAGGTCTTAAAATAATTTCATTTTCTTCAATTTCTTTATAAACTTCATCAATCGCCTGTTCTAAAATAGAACCTTCAATTTTAAGACCAAGTTTATTTATTGGTGTATTTAATAATTCACTTTTAATAGTTTCTAAATTATATAAGGATTTTTTTGTTTTACGCATATTCGATTAATAAAATTCATTAAACTCAGATTTTTCTAAACCTAATAAAACAATTCTATTAATCAAATCCTCATAAGGTAAGCCAGCATATTTTGCAGCTTTTGCAAAACCAGCATCAGGCGAAATATCAGGATTTGGATTCACTTCAAGAAAATATGGTTTTCCTTTTTTTAATCTTAAATCTATTCTTGCATAACCTTTGCACATAAATTTTTTATAGATAAATTTAGCCATTTCAGATAAATCATTATATAACTTTATATTTATTCGAGCTGGCAAAATAGGATTAGTATATTTATAATAAATAGAATTAGTTTGCCATTTTGCAGCATAAGAACAAATTTTTGGAAGACTTTTTGGCAAACCTTTATAATCAAGTTCTGCTATTGCTAATACATCTGGTTCTTTATTTCCTATTAATGATATTTGCAGTTCTTTGCCCTGTATGAATTCTTCAACTAATGCAAATTGTTTATATTTTGTAATTATAAATTTTACTCTTTTTTTTAATGCTTTTAAATTTTTAACAACAGACTTTGCTGAAATACCTTTTGAACCATCTTCTAAACCTGGTTTCACAATCAAAGGAAATTTCAAGTCAATATCATCAAAATCATAATTATTTAAAATTCTAAATTTTGGAGTAGGTATTTTATATAAATTGAAAAAGCGTTTTGTTAATGCTTTATTTAAGCAAATATATAAAGGAGTTAAAGTATTACCAGTAAAAGGCAAATTAACAATTTCATAAACAGCAACAGCATTTTTTTCAAGCATAGCATTATTATTTATCATTTCACATAAATTAAAAATAATATCAGGCTTAAATTTTTCAATAACAGCAATAAATTTTTTAAAATTCTTTTTTAAAGCAACTTTATTAATAAGATAACCTTTTGCTTCTAATGCTTTTTCAACTGCTTCGACAGTACTTATAATATTTGTATCAAGAATTAAATTGCCATTTTTATCGTGTGTAATACGAGAACTATTATATACAATTAATACTTTCAAAATTTAACACCTTTTAAAAAATTATTTCATTAACCAGCATTTGACTTTGGTATTCTCATTTATAGAAAATAGTTCTGGTTTTTGATGTAAACAAATTTCCTTTTTTTCAGTGCATCTATTTAAAAAAGGGCATAAAGTATTATCAATTATTTTTAATTCTGAATCATCAGCATTTTTTTGTGTCGTTATTTTTCGCTCGCCTAATTCAGGAACTGATGAAATAAGCATTTTAGTATAAGGATGAGAAGGTGATAAAATTATTTTTTCTGCATCACCATATTCCATTATTTCACCACCATATAAAACTAATACTTCATCAGCAATGTATTTAATCAGACCAATATCGTGTGAAATAAATATATATGTTAAATTATGTTCTTTTTTCAAATTCAATAAAAGATTTATAATTTGTGATTGAATAGAGACATCTAAAGAAGAAACAGGTTCATCAGCAATAATTAGTTCTGGTTCAATAGATAAAGCGCGAGCAATACTTATTCGTTGACGCTGACCACCACTAAATTGATGAGGATAATTATTTATTTGTTCTTCACTTAAACCAACTTCGTTCATTAATTTTATTACTTTTTCCATTATTTCTTTTTTATCATTATATAATTTATGTATTTTTATTCCTTCGCTTAAAATTGTATAAACTCTATGTCTTGGATTTAAAGAAGAATAAGGGTCTTGAAAAATAATTTGAACAGATTTTCTATATTTTTTTAATTCATCGCCATTAAAATTTAAGATATTTTTATTTTTAAAAAGAATGTCGCCAGAGTCAGGTGAAATAATTTTTAAAATAATTCTTGCTAAAGTAGTTTTACCACTACCACTTTCACCAACAATACCAAGAATTTTATTTTTTTGTAATTTAAAATTTATCTCATTTAAAGCATAAATAAATTTTGTGCATTTAAAAAATTTTCTTTCTATTGCTGAATATTTTTTTGTTATATTTCTTATATCAAGTAAAATATTATTTTCCATAATTTTATCTTAATTTTCTTTTATTAAAAAAGTTCATTAATTTTTTTTCATAAGGTTCATTTGTTTTAATTGCGATAGTATCAATTTCATATTTTTGAAATAATTCATTTCTAATTTTGATTAAATTATTTAAATTATTTTTAAAAACAGAATGAATATAATTGCTTGAAGTATCAAGTAAAATTTCTTGTTTTAATTCATTATCATAAAATTTAATTAAACCACATTCAGGTAAAACAAGTTCTGAAATATCATTAAAAACAATAGAAATTAAATCATGATTTTTGGAAGTGACTTTTAAACTTTTTTCATAATTATCAGCAAAAAAATCAGAAAATAAAAAAATAGTGCTTTTCTTTTTTTGAACTCTATTTAAAAATTCTAAAGCTTGATTTATATCAGTTTTAAAACTATCCTGTTTATGATAAAGAATTTCACGAATTAAATATAGTATGTGTTTTTTCCCTTTTTTTGGTGGAATATATTTTTCAATTTTATCAGAGAATAATAATAAACCAACTCTATCATTATTTTTAATAGCCGAAAAAGCAATGATAGCGGAAATTTCAGCAATAATTTCATATTTTAATTTTTGATAAGAACCAAAATAAACAGAATTACTGATATCAACAACAAGATTAACAATTAATTCACGTTCTTCACGAAAAACTTTTATATAAGGTCTATTATTGCGAGCAGTAACATTCCAATCAATAAAACGAACATCATCACCAGGCTGGTATTCACGAACTTCTTCGAATTCCATACCTCTGCCTTTAAAAGCAGAATGATATTCGCCAGAAAAAATTGTGTTTGTTAATCTTCTTATATTTAATTCAATTAATTTAACTTTTTTTAATATTTCTTTTGGTATCATAATTTTATAAAAATTACGGCACTTCAATATTATCAAATATTTTTTTAATTATATCATCAGTAGTAATTTCTTCAGCCTCAGCTTCATAAGTTAAAATAATGCGATGTCGCAAAATATCAGGACCAACAAGTTTAACATCTTCAGGAGTGACAAAACCACGATGTTTAAGAAAAGCATTTGCTTTTGCAGCTAAAGTAAGATAAATAGAGGCACGTGGCGAAGCACCATATTCAATATAATTACTAATATCAAGATTATATTTTTCAGGAGTTCTTGAGGCTTGAATAATATCAACAATATAAGATATAATTTTTTCATCAATATAAATCATATCAATAAGTTTTCTACTTTCCAAAATAACAGAAGGTTCAACTACTTTATTAACTTTGATAACATTATAATTTGCCATTCGTTTTATGATTTCAATTTCATCTTCTTTATCAGGATAAGTAATTTTAAGTTTAAACATAAATCTATCAACCTGAGCTTCTGGTAATGGATATGTTCCTTCTTGTTCAATAGGATTTTGCGTAGCAAGCACTAAAAAAGGTTCATCGAGTTTATAGGTTGTTTCACCGATAGTGACCTGTTTTTCTTGCATAGCTTCAAGCAAAGCACTTTGCACTTTCGCAGGTGCTCTATTTATTTCATCAGCAAGAATAATATTGGCAAAAATAGGTCCTTTTCTTGTAATAAATTCACCAGTTCGTTGATTATAAATTAAAGTACCAATTAAATCAGCAGGCAATAAATCAGGCGTGAATTGAATACGCTGAAATTTAGTATTTATTGTTTCAGATAAAGTTTTTATAGAAAGAGTTTTAGCAAGGCCAGGAACACCTTCGATTAAAATATGTCCACCAGTTAAAACACCTAATAATAATTTTTCAATAATTAAATTTTGACCAACAATAACTTTAGTAATTTGATTTAATATGTCATCAATAAAAATACTTTTTTCTTTAATAATTGCATTAACTTCCTGAATGTTCATAAAAGCCTCCTTTTTAAAAAGTTCAATAATTTTTTTTATTTCGATTTTTCGAAATTTGAAAAATCGAAATGCAATTATTTGATTATTAAACAAAAACAACTAATAAAAAATTTTATTCAGCATCTTTTACACATCTAAAACCAACAGCAGATAATCGAGCATTTGCTTTTTCAAAAGTTCGATAAAAAGTTTGTGCAAATTCTTTATTATTCAAATAAGAACCACCACGACAAACCCTTAAATCTTTCTCATCAGACGAAGTAGTAGATGTCCATTCATAAACATTACCACTCATATTTAAAATACCATAAGGACTTGCACCATCTGCATATTCATTTATATTTTTTAAAGAAAAATTATCATTTTCAAGTGTATTGCATTTTTTATTATCAAATTTATTGCCCCAGGGATATTTTCTACCATCAGTGCCTCTTGCTGCTTTTTCCCATTCCTCTTCTGTTGGTAATCGTTTATTTAAACTTTTAGCATAAGCAAGTGCTTCAAAATATGTAATATTTGTAACAGGTAAATTTTCTTCACCATCTTTATACTTATGTGTTTTATCGAATTGTGCATACATATAATTTGAAACTTCATATTTATCAATAAAAAATTTTTTTAATGTTATTTTTTTTTCTTCGCCTGGTGGACCATAAATAAATTCACCTGCTGGTATTAATATCATTTCCTGTTTTATTATATTTTTTTTACTTACTGTTTCTTCTGGTTCTGTTTTTTCAATTATTCGTTCGACAACTCTAACTTCATTTTTAGGTGCTGATTTTAATGCAGCAATTTCATTTTCTTTTTCTGCTAATAATTTTCTTAATTCATTTATTTGTTTAGTTAATTCATTGATTTGGGAACTTTTATTTTCACTCATTGCATTTGAATCATTACTTATATTTGTTTGTGATTGAAGATTTGCTTCTAATTCTTTTATCTTTTTTTCATAATCATAAATTTGCTGTTTTAAATCAGCAATTTCAAGAGAAAAATCTTTATCTTGTGTTTTTAATGAATTTAAAATCGAAGTTTCAATTAAAATATTTTTAGAAAGATATAAAGAAAGACCATCTTGATTTTCAGAACGCATAGCTAAAAAAAGAAAGTAAGAACCTGCAATAAGAAAAATAATAAATAAAAAAGTTGTATAATATTTAAAGAAAATATTTTTTAATGAATTATTATTCATTTGTAGCTTCTTTTTCAATTGCAATTAAATTCATTTTTTCTTTATAAAGATAAAATAAACCAGCAGCCACATCAACAATAAAACCAATAAGCCATAAAATCCAGGCAAAAGATAAAGCATCAGCACCCTGCACATTATACATAGATAAAACTAATTGTGCAGTAATATGATAAGTTCCAATAAAACCTGGAGCAGCAGGAATCATCACAGCAAAAACTAAAAAACCATTTAAAATAATTGCCTGCCAGAAATTCATTGGTAAATTAAAAGCAAGTATAGTAAAATATGCTGGTATTCCATTTATTAACCAAACAATAATTGATAAAATAATAATTCTTATAAAATATAAAAAAGAACCTAATGTGTCAAGACCTTCGATAAATGAATTAAAAAAATTTTCTAATTTAAAAATGAAATTACCTGAAAATGGAATTAATTTATGGAGAATAAAAGAGAATATAATTTTTGCTTGTTTTGAGAAAATTTTAATAAGAATCAGAACTAATAAAACTCCACCATAAAAAGTTGAAATATAAATAATAATTTTATTGAAATTAATATTATTTATATTTTCTAAATGAGCGATTGGATAAAGAATTAACGCAAAAAGAAAAAGAAGAATAGAAGCAATACCATCAAAAACACGCTCAAGTACAATAGTTGAAAGCACCATCATTTTTTTTATATTAACTCTTTTACCTAACAAATATGCTCTTAATAAATCACCTAATCTTGCAGGTAAAGTAAACAAAGCCATAAAGCCAATACAATTAACAACCCAAATATCATAAAATTTTATTTTCTGATGGTCTTTGATTAAGAATTTCCAGCGAATAGTTCTTGTCCATAAAGTAATAATAACAAAAAAGAGAGCAGGAATTAAATAAAAATAATTGACCTGTTTTAAAGCAATTATTATTTCATTTAATTTAATACCTTTAAAAGAATAATATAAACAAATAATTGAAATAATAAGACCAAACCAAAATTTTTTTGATTTTAACATAATTAATTTTTAAAATATAAAATAAATAAAATAGATAAAACCCATAAACATAAATTTATTAAAGTTGGCTTATCTTTAATAATTATTATTTCAGGCGTTTCAGTATATTTATTCTGTTGAATTAAAAAGAAATATCTTAAAATACCATAGACAACAAAAGGAATAGAGAACCGCATATTATACGAAAGTTTAGAAACAGTCCGTTCATCAAAAGCATATAAAATATAAGAAAAAATAATAGTAGAACCAACAATAGTTAAAAAATAATCGATAATTTGAATATTATAATCTGAGAGAATTTTTTTGAAATTTATAGCAATCTCCCCAAGATTTATAATTTCACTCCGGCGCTTACCAAGTGCTAAAAAAAGCGCAAGTAAAAATGTACAAATCACAAGCCAATTTGATATTTCTACTTTTATTAGTTCAGCACCAGAAATAGCGCGAAGAATAAAACCAAGTGCAATTACAATTACATCAGCAATAATAATATTTTTAAAATATAATGAATAAGCAACCATCATAAAAAAATAGATTAAAGCAGTAATCGTAAAATAAAAATTTTTTAAATAAGTTAAAAATACTAATATTAGAGAAAATAAAAAAGCAAGTAAAAAAATTGCTTCTATAATTTTTAATTTACCACTTGCGATAGGTCTTAATTTTTTTTGAGGATGTAATTTATCTTTTTCTATATCAATTATATCATTTATAATATAAACACAACTTGATAAAAGACAAAAAACAATAAAACCAAAAATAGTGATAATGATATATTTGATATTAAAAATATTACCGCTAAAAAATAAAGCAGAAAAAACAAGCAAATTTTTTAGCCACTGGTAATATCTTAATTCTTGAAATATTATTTTTATCATTAAAACAGGTTTAATAAAATAAAAAAAAATTTTTGTCAATGTTAATATTTTTAGTAGAAAAATAAAATAATAATTTTAATTATCTTGCGAAAAAATGTTAAATTCTAAAATTGATTTTTTTTGATTTTTAATTTATCTTAAAATTTGACTTTTATATTTATCGATCAACTGGTCCACTTCATCAGCACTCATTTTTTCTGGTAATGGTTTTTTTAATTCATCTCTAATTGCTTTTGCTGCTAAAAAAGGATTTGATTGGGATGCTTTATTTATTTGCTCTACTTTTTCTTCTACTTTATCAAGATTTTTATCCATAGAAAAAAAAGAAAATATAACAGCAACAACAATAATTATAAATATTATTATTTGAAAAAATTTTTTATTCATTTTCTTTAAGAGAAAAAACAAAATAAAAAATCGCAAATAAAACCAGATAATAAAGAATAGCAAACATTATTGCATAATATTCGATTCTATAAACAATACGATTTATTGTATTTATTGCTAATTTTACTTTTACATTTTTATAATCTATCTCTAAAATATCTTCTTTAAAATATTTATTTTTAATAAATTCATTAAATTCTTCATTGCTTTTATTTAATATATTAAATCTATAAATATTGCCATTACTTAATGCGATATCGCAAGAAAGCAAATTTTTGAATAAATATAATGTATTTGTAAAATTATCAATATTATTTTCATTTTCTAATAAAGAGTTTTCAACAGAATATTTAATAAACGAATAAACTGATTTTCTTTCATTTTTAAATAATCTGTCTTTTACATAATTAGCAGAAAAAAAACCAATCAAAATAAAAAATAAAAGACCGCATATACCAATAAGATTGAATAAATTTTGTATTTTAACTGATGATTGTTCAAAAATTCTTGCTATTTTGAGTAATCTCATTATTCTTAAAAATCTTAAAAATTTTATAATCCTTGAAAATCTAAATAATCTAAATATTTTTAAAACATTTATAAAATCAAGACAGGATAAAATATCTATGAGTATATCAGTGCTTTTTAAGTATTCTTTTTTATATAAAAAAATATTTATGAAAACATCGATAATAAATAAAACTGTAATAAATAATTGTAAATTTTCAATTTGATTTATTCTGGCAGGCTCAATTTCAAAATAAAATCTTAACATTAATACAATTGCTAATATGATTGCAATGTAAATAATTATTGTCTATATATGTAATAAAGTAGAATTATTTTTAATCATAGTCAAAAGTTATAATTAATTATTTTTTTTTGTCAAATAAAAAAAAAATTTATTTTGAAAATTTGTAAAAGGCAAAAAAATAAAATCAAAATGTGAAGTTAAAAATAAAAAAAATTATCTTGAAAAAAAAATGATTTAATTTTATAAGAATAAAAACTAAAACAAATAAGAAAAAGGAAAGTAAAAAGTATGATTTTTAAAGTAGGTATGGGCAGTTGTGGTATATCTGCTGGCGCTGAAAATGTTTATAAAAAATTATTAGAATTATCTTCAAAAGATAGAAATATCTCTGTCCAGATAACTGGTTGTCTTGGTTTTTGTTATGCTGAACCATTAATTGAATTTATAGATTCTGATGTTTCTTTTTTCTTAAAAAATGTTACAGAACAAGCGATAGAAAAAATTTTTAATGAAATTGTAGTAAATAAAAATTATAATTTGCCAGATTATATTTTTCAAATTGACAGGAATAGTGAATTATTTAGAAATCGAATTGTATTAAGAAATTGTGGTGTTATAAATCCAGAAGATATAAATGATTATATAAATAGAGAAGGTTATGAAGCAATTAAATATATTTTATCAAACAAAATACAACAAGATGAAATTATTAATGTAATAAAAATGTCTGGCTTGCGCGGCCGCGGCGGTGCAGGCTTTCCAACAGGACTTAAATGGGAAATAGTAAAAAATAGTAAATCAACAGCAACAGAAAATCAGAAGATAAAAAAATATATTGTTTGTAATGCTGATGAAGGTGACCCTGGTGCATTTATGGACCGTTCTGTTCTTGAAAGTGACCCACATTCTGTTATTGAAGGAATGTTGATTTGTGGCTATGCAGTTGGCGCGCAAAAAGGGATTATATATGTTCGCACAGAATATCCACTCGCAATAAAACGCTTGAAAATAGCAATTGAGCAAGCATATAAAAATAATTTATTAGGTTCAAATATTTGTGATTCAGATTTTTATTTTGACATTTCAATAAAAGAAGGTGCAGGCGCATTTGTTTGCGGTGAAGAAACAGCATTATTACAAAGTATAGAAGGAAAGCGAGGAATGCCAAGATATAGACCACCATATCCAGCAGAAAAAGGTTTGTTTAATTTACCAACAAATATAAATAATGTCGAAACTTATGCAAATATTCCGTGGATAATATTAAATGGAGCAACTAAATTTTATAAAATAGGAACAGAAAAAAGTAAAGGCACAAAGGTATTTGCATTGACAGGAAAAATACAAAATACTGGATTAATAGAAGTGCCGATGGGTATTACACTTGAAAAAATTATTTTTGATATTGGTGCAGGAATTAAAGATAATAAAAAAATAAAAGCAGTGCAAATAGGCGGACCATCAGGAGGTTGTATTCCAGCACATTTATTAAATACAATTATTGATTATGAAAGTTTAAAAGAATTAGGCGCAATAATGGGTTCTGGTGGATTAGTTGTTATGGATGAAGAAACCTGCATGGTAGATGTTGCTCGTTTCTTTTTAAATTTTACCAAAGATGAATCATGCGGCAAATGCACATATTGCCGAATTGGGACAAAAAGATTACTTGAGATATTAAATAAAATAACAGAAGGAAAAGGCGAATTAAGTGATATTGAAAAACTTGTTGAATTAGCGGAAAAAATAAAGATTTCATCATTATGTGGTTTAGGTCAGAGTGCACCAAATCCAGTTTTAACAACAGTAAAATATTTTAAGAATGAATATATAGAGCATATAGTAGAAAAAAAATGTACAGCACGAATTTGCAAAAATTTAATTTCTTATTTTATAGAAAAAGAAAAATGTATAAAATGTGGTTTATGCCAGAAAAATTGTCCAGTAAATACAATAAGTGGCGAAGTGAAAAAAACAGCATTTAAAATAATTCAAAAAAATTGTATAAAATGTGGCCGCTGCAAAACAGTTTGTCCTGTAAATGCAGTAAATATTCTTCCTGGTATTATTGATGATAATTATGAATCTAAAAATTAAATTAATTATTCTCTTAATTTTAGTTGGTATTTTGCCTTTAATTATTTTAAGTTTTATTTCTTATGATTTATCACAAAAGATAATAATCGAACAAATATCACAACAATTAATAAAATGTTCAGAAGAATTAAAAGAAAAGATAAATAATTTAATTCAAGAAAAAGAGATTAAAATCGAGCGGCTGGCAAATAATGAAAATTTTTTATTATGGGCTAAAAATGAACCACAGAAAAAAGAAAAGGTAGATTTCCTAAAAGATATTTTTTATTTGAATTTTGATTATTTTTTAAAAATAAATCCAGAATTTAAAAATATATTATATATAACAGAACAACAGGAAATAAAGATAAATTTAATAAACAAAAATGTGGAATTATTAGAGTTGTTAAATATAGATGAAAGCAAGATATATTTTTTAAGAACAAATAAAAATAATCAAAATGAAATGTATTTTCTAAATAAAATTGTATTTGAAAAAAAATTATTTGGTTGGTTAATATTTGAATTTGACTTAAATAATATATTAGAAAAATTAAATACAATAAAATTAAGTAATTTTAAATCATTTAAAATAATGCTGTTTTCTGATAAGATGAATAAATTAATATTAGAAACGCAGCAGAATATTCAAAAACAAAATTTAGAAATAAAAAAAATAACTTCAAAAAAATTAATGCCTCAAAAAATAAATAATAAAAGTTATATAGTTTATAAAGATAATTTTTTAGATTGGACATATTTATTTCTAATTGAAAGAAATGAAATTTTACAACCAATATTCTATTTAAGAAATACAGCAATAATACTTACAATAATTACAATTATTATTTTAATTATTTTAGCATTAATAGTTGGCAATAATTTTGTTAAACCAATATTATTATTAACCAAATCAGCCACGACGATAGCAGCAGGTAATTTGAATGAAAAAATACCAGTTCATAGTAAAGATGAGATAGGCATTTTAGCACATAATTTTGAGATAATGCGAGAGACAATAAAAAATCATATAGAAGAACTTGATAAAAAAGTATTAGAGCGAACAAAAGCAATAACAGATTTATTAAATAATGCAGGTCAGGGTTTTTTAACAATAAATCAGAATTTACTTATCAATAAAGAATATTCAAAACAATGCATTGATTTTATTGGTTGCCGAATAGAAAACAAAAATATATTAGAGATTTTATATCCTGATATTTATAATGATTATAAAACAAATCCAGAAAAATATGATGAAGAAAGTGATATTCGAGTAACAAATGATTTAATAAATGATATATTTAAAAATTCAGAAAAAGTTGATGTGATGTTATCATTACTACCAGCAGAATTAAAAATAAATAATAAAATTTTAACAATACAATATGTATTTTTAAAAGATGAATTTGACGAAAGAGAAACAAAAATAATGCTAATTTTAACAGATGTAACAAGAGAGAGAGAATTAAAAGAAAAAGCAAAAATAGAAGAAGAACGGAATAATTTAATTATAAAAGTAGCGCTTGATAAAACAGGTTTTATTGATTTTGTTCGTGATTTGAAAAATCAAATAAATTATGCTCGTAATTTAATATCTACTATAAATATTGATAAAAATTATATATATAAACTTGATGAATTATTTAGAATAATCCATACAATAAAAGGTAATTCGCCATTTTATAATTTAAAAAATGTAGCAGAAAATTCGCATAAATTTGAAGATTATATATCAGTGTTAATAAAAACAAAAACATTTACAAAAAAAGAAAGAGAAGAATTAAATGAATATCTTGATAAAATTATTGAAGGTTTAAATTATCATTTGAATTCAATAAAAGACTTTTTATCAACTGATGAAATATTTAAAAGTGAAGAAAAAGTCTTTGAAATTTCAGAAACAAAAATAAATTCACTAATTAGATTAATAAATGAAAAATTAAAAGAAGAAGATAAAAAAATAATTTTAGAAAAAGTGAAGGAATTAAAGAAATATTCAATAAAATTTTTATTAAAGCGATATATAACAAATGCAGAACAATTAGCAGCACGATTAGGTAAAAAAATAAAAATAACAATAAATAATGATGATTTTCTAATTGATTATGCATATTTAAAACCATTGTTTGATAATTATATACATATAATTCGTAATGCAATAGATCACGGCATAGAATATCCAGAAGAACGAATAAAGTTGAAAAAGACAGAGTTTGGAAATATAAATATTATTTTAGAAGAAATAGAAAAAGAAAATAAAAGATATTTTAAGATAGAAACAAATGATGATGGTAGAGGAATAAATATAGATAGAATAAAAGAACGAATAATTAAAAAGAAGATATTAAGAGAAGAAGAAGTAGAAAAGTTATCAAAAGAAGAATTATATAATTATATTTTTTATTCAGGTTTTTCAACAAAAGATACAATAACAGATATATCAGGACGAGGAATAGGAATGGATGCAATAAAAGAAGTAGTAACAAAATTAAATGGAGAGATAAAAATTTTTTCAGAGCAAAATATTGGCACAAGTATAATTATATTTATACCACTTGAAGATTGAATTAGGAGGAAAGAATATGAAAAGATATATGTTAAAATCCAAAATACATAATGGAGTAGTAAGTTATTGTGAATTAAATTATGAAGGAAGTATTGAAATCGATGAAGAACTTATGAAATTAGCAAATTTAGTTGAATATGAAAAAGTTCTGGTAGTGAATAAAAATAATGGTGAACGCTTTGAAACTTATGTGATAAAAGGTGACGAAGGCAGTCGAATAATTGGTTTAAATGGTGCAGCAGCACGACTTGCTTTACCAGGTGATGAAATTATTATTTTTGCTTTTACTGAAATTGATGATAATGAATTAAAAAATTTTAAACCAACAATTATTAAACTTGATAAATCAAATAATCCAGTATGGTAATAAATGTATTAAAACACAAAACAATTAAGCATTTTCTTATTACTTCTGCATTTGTTATTTTTTTTATTATTCTTTATTTCATAAATTCTTTACGATTATTTAAAATAAATAAAGAAAGAATTGATGTTGTAATAAATTACAATGAAGCCGAAAAAATAAGTGAAGATAAATTAAAATCATATCAAGAAAAATTCCTAACTGGTATTATTTTCAATGAAATAAAACTTGCTGATTTAGTTCAAGAAGGTAGTGCCTCAATTTTTAAAGGTAGAGAAATTATTGATGCTTTTAGAATACAACAAATTGTTAATATTTATATGTGGGAAATTATCAAGGATAAAGAAATCAATCTTGATGATTACTATATTTTTTTAAATGATGAAGTATTATTTAATCAATTGTTAAAAAATTTATCAGATATTTATTCAGATAAAGTTTCAGTTTATAGTGATAGTCAGTTTATTTTTGATGGAAATATTTCATTTAATTTTATAATTCGAATAAAGACAAATCAAACAAAAAACGAATTATTAAATACTCCATTATTTTTTAATGAAGAAAAAATAGAAAAATATCGAAAATTAAATTTTAAAATTTTTTTTGAAAGTGATAATATAGAAAAAATCAGAAAAATTTATTATGATAAAAAAAATTATCTTATAAGTAATAATTTTATAAAGAGAATTGAATTAAAAAAAGATGAGCATATATTTATTGCAGAGCCAAATCCTTTTATTAAGAATAAATTTGGCGCATATAAAATTATTTCATCGACTGGCGAATTAAATGGAAATATAAACACAAACCTTTTATATTTAAAGAATATTAATTTAAATTATTTTCAAGATACAAAATTTTATAATCAACTATTAAATAATGAAATCAAATTAAATAAGATAAATGATTATTATGTATTTGAAAACGAATTAGGAATCTGGAATATTTTTTTAAAAATATTTTCTTTTATTTGCCTTTTGTATTTACTTATCATTCATTTTAATTTTTTAAAAATTATTATTTTCTTTTTATACTATTCATTTTTCATTTCTATTTTATCAAAATATTTTTTGTTTTTAAATTTAATAATTATTTTAATTATCTTTTTATATTCATTATTTTTTTCAGAAAAAAATAAATATTTTATTAAAAACCAAAATTTATTTTCTCTATTTTTTATTTTTAAAAAAATTATTATTATTTATTTTATAATGCTTTTATTCTCGTTAATATTAATTAAATCAATTGATTGCAATAAGATAAATTATTACTTTAATCAGTTGAGTATAGAACTATTTAATGAAAAAATATTTATTATTATTTTTAGTTCATTTTTTTCAGTTCTTATTTATTTTCTTTTTACATTAAATCTTGCCAATGAAATAAAAGCAAATGATTTAATTATTCTTTTATTTTCTTTACCAATATTTAGTTTTTGTTTATTTTCCAATAGTTTTTTCTTTTTCTTTTATACTTTATTTTTTTTATCAATTTTTTTCATTGGTATTTGTTCTTATGTTTTTAATTCAATAATAAATTTTTTAGGCTATTTAGTAAATTCAATATTTTTCTCTCTTTTCATTATAAATTTTTCTATTTTATTTAGTGATTTTTTAAAAGGTTTTTTACTGCCTTTTTATGGATTTGCTATATTAACTTTTTTACTTCTAATTGTATTTTATTTATATACTAAAAAATTTCAAACACATAAAAAATGAAGATATTACATATAATAACAAAACTTGAATTAGGTGGCGCACAAAAAAACACTCTCGCAAATGTTATTTTTCTACAACACCATTATGAAACACATTTGATAAGTGGATTAGATGGTATTTTAAATGATTATGCGAAAAAAAATATAAAGAATTTTTTTGAAATAAAAGAATTAATTCGAGAGATAAATTTAAAAAATGATTTTATTGCTTTATTAAAAATAATAAAATACATAAAAAAAAATAGATTTGATATAGTTCATACACATTCATCAAAAGCAGGAATTTTAGGCAGATTTGCAGCATTTATATGTAAAACTCCATTGATAATACATTCGATTCATGGCTGGAGTTTTAATTCAGAACAAAAATTTTTAACTCGATATTTTTTTATTTTGTTGGAAAAATTATTTTCATTTTTTACTAATATTTTTATTGCTGTTTCTATTGATTGCATTAAAGTTGGCTTAAAAAGAATAAATAAAAATATTGAAAAATATGTATTAATTCATAGTGGAATAAACTTTGAAGAAATTTATAATGGAGCAAAAGAAGAAAATTTATGGAAAGAAATAAGAGAAAAATGTAACATTCTGGACGATGAAAAAATAATAGGGACAATCAGTTGTTATAAACCGCAGAAAAATTTAATTGATTTTATTTATATTGCAGATGAAATTGCAAAGCATTATAAAAATGTTAGATTTATTATAATTGGTGATGGTGAACAAAGAAAACAGATAGAAGATAAAATAAAGGAATTGAATTTATCAAAAAAAATTATATTAACTGGCTGGCTGCTAAATCCTTATGGAATTTTAAATCATTTTGATTTTTTTGTTTTAACATCATTATGGGAAGGCTTGCCAAGAGTTTTTGTGGAAGCAACATTATTGGAAATTCCAATTTTAACTTATGAAATAGAAGGCGCAAATGAAATCATAAAAAATAATTTTAATGGATTTATATTTAAGAAAAAAGATTATAAAGGTATTGCCGCAAAAATATTAGATTTATTAAAAAACAATGAAGAATATAATAAGATAAAAGAAAATATAAAGCAACAGAAAAAATTATTACCTGAAGATTTTGATATAAATAAAATGAATAGAAAAATTTTGAATTTATATAAAGATAATTTAAGAAGAGTTTAAAAATATAATATTTTAAAAGATTTACAAAAAAATTTATTTTTATATTACTTAATATTTTTTAAAGAGAAAAATTATGAAACAGAAATATTTATTTATTTTCATTATTTTTTTATTTGTTTTTTCGTTAAATTCAGCAATAGTAAAATTTAGTGATAACAGGGAAATTGAAACAGATGAAATATATTTCAATAATAATGAATTTACAATAAAGAATGCTACCTTTTCAAAAGATAAAATAAATGAAATAATTTTTATAAAATCAAAAAAAGAAAGCGAAGAACAAATAGCAGATACACAGGTAGAAGAAATAATAAACAAAGCAAAAGAAGCAATAGAAAAATATAAAGATTATCCAGCAATAATATTAATTGATAATGGCAAATGGCAATTAAAAGAAGATGGAAGTAGAAAATATAAATATCATTTTCAGGGGCTAATATTAAAAGAAAGCGGGAAAGAATTAGCAGAGGTATCACTAACATTTAATGAGACTGAAGAAAATGTAAATATATTATTAGCAAGAACAATACATTTTAATAAGAATGTTTATTATCTTTCATCAGATAAAATTCAAGTTGTTTCACCTCAGCAAGAAATAAAATATTTTATGAGGAATAAACAAAAAGTATTTCAACTCGAACATTTAGAATTACCGTGTATAATAGAATATATTTATGAATATGATGAATTTAATCCTTTTGATACAAATATATTTTCTGGTGGTTGGCATTTCCAATCAAATTATCCAGTTGTCTTATCAGAAGTTGAAATAGAAATTCCGAAAAAATCAGAGTTAAGTTATGAATTATATAATTGTAGTGAATATAAACCAGATAGTAAAATAATAGAAGAAGAAGAGAGTAAAATTTATTACTTTGCTCTTAAAAATGTCTTGCCATATTATAATGAACCATTTATGCCACCAAAAAATGATATTATTCCATCGTTAAGTTTTACAAATCAAATGAATTGGAATTATATTTTTGAATGGTATAAAAAGATGCAATTAAGAAGAATGGAACAAAAAGAAGAAATAATAAAAGTAGTAAAAGAAATAATCAGTGATGAAATAGAAAAAGAAAAACAAATAGCAAAAATATATCATTGGCTGCAAGAAAAGATTTTATATATATCAATAAAAGGTTCTGCTGGTTCAGGATTATCAGGTCATCCTGCAATAGAAACATTAGAAAATAAATATGGTGATTGTATAGATAAAGCAATTTTATTTTCGACAATGTTAAGTGTCATAGATATTAAAGCATATCCAGTAATAGTAAAAACAAATGATTATAGTTTGAGACCATATAAATTACCTACATTAGGCGGTAATCACGCAATAACAAAAATTGAATTAAATGGAAAAGAAATTTTTCTTGATGCAACATCTACCAGTCATCGTTATCCATCATTTCGTGCTGATGACCAGTTAGCGCCTTATGTTTGTGCATTAAAAGAAGAAATAGGCATTGTGCCATTACCAAGACCAGAAGAAAATGAGCGAAAATATAATTATACAATTTTAATAGAAAAAGATGAACCATTAAATTTGAATGTTGATTTTTTCACTGAATATAATGGTAATTATGAAGCAAATGTTCGAGCATTTTGGCGTGCACAGCGAAAAATAGATTTCCCTATAATAATGCGGCAGTGGATTAGTTCTATTCATCCTGATGCTGAAATTATTTCTTATGATGTTGAAAATCTTGATTTTTTAGAAAGACCATTATCTATAAAAACACAATACAAAATAAAAAATTATATAATAAAAGCAGGCAACATATATATATTAAAACTATTAGGTGTAAAAAAATATTTTCCAGAAATTGCCCTTGATGAAAATGTCAGGAAATATGATATTGTCTATCCAGCAATTGAATCAAAAGTGAATGAAATAAAAATTAAAATACCAGATTTTTATTCAGTTGATTTTTTACCAGAAGAGATAAAACTGGAAAATGATTTTATTTATTTTGAACGAAAAATAAATTATGATAAAGAAAATCAAATAATACATTATAAAGATAGATTTGATATAAAATCCAAAATAGTGCCTGTTTCAATGTATGCTTCACATAAAAATTTATTACAAAAAATTGAGAAATTAACAGATGAACAAATAATTCTAATAAGGAAATAAAATGAAAAAAATATTTATAATTTTTGTTTTCTGTATTTTTCAAATAATTTATGTATATTGTTATGATATTTTATATACAACAGATGGCGAGGAATATCAGGGCGAACTTATAAGTATTAATGAAAATGAAATAAAAATAAATATTAATGGTGAAGAAAAAATATTTGAGAGGGCAAAAGTAAATAAAATTAGAATAGCAGAAAAAAGTAATGAAATAAATATATCAGAAATAGAAGATACAATATTAAAAAATGTATATAATGCTTCATTAAATTATGATACTGACACATTTGATTATACAATTTTATATGACGAAGAAATTTATAAAATAAAGGATAATAGAATAACAAAAAGGATAATTTTAAAAATTCATACAGAAGAAGGAAAAGAAGCAGCAGCAAATTCAATTAAATATAATATATTATATGAAACAGCTATATTAAATTTTGCTCGTGTAATAAATTCCAATAGTTTTGTTTTTTCCATACCAAAGACTAATATTGAATATTCTGATGTCTATTCACAATTACCAGAATATAATAAAATAAAAGAGATAAAATATGTAATAAAACAAATTGAGTTAGGTTCACTTATTGATTATTCATATACCATTATTCAATCATCAAATAATCCAGTAAATAATAATTATTCAATTAGTTTTTTTCAAACTAATGTTCCAATATTAGAAAAGAGAATAATAATTGAATGTGAAGATAAAGAAAAATTATATATAAAAAAAGAGAATTATAACAGAATAAAATTTAATGAAGAAGAAAAAATAAATGAAAATGACTATCAATTAACTATATTGTGTAAAAATATAGAACCATTAAAAGAAGAAAGTTTAGTTGGTCCTGATATTGAATATATTCCTTATGTAATGTTTTCATATAATTATAATTGGAATGATTTAAAAGAATATATAAAAAGTAAAAACCAATATAAAAAAGAAGAAATTGAAAATATTGAAATTATTAAAAATTTTAATAACGATGATAAACTTGAAAATGCAAAAAATATATATGATTATGTAGCAAAAGAAATAAAATTATTTGATGTAGAAATAAATATAAATAATTTTGAGCATTTATCAATTGAGAAAATAAATAAAATAAGATATGCAAATAATTATGATAAAAATTATTTTTTATATCAACTCTTAAAATATTTTAATTATGATGCTGAATTATTATTAGTGAAAAAAAATAATACAGGCATTCTAATTAGTGAAATTCCATCATTACAACAATTTAATTCAAGTATTGTTAAATTACAAATTAATAATAATATTTTTTATTTAAATCCAATATATGAAAATTTCCCATTTGGTTATTTATCTGATAATTATGAGGATGTTGAGGCATTAAATATAACAAATGAAAAAACATTATTTGAAAAAATAAAAATTCATTCAATAGAAAATGAAAAGCGTAAATATGTATTAGAATGCGAGATAAATAATAATGGAGATTTAATTGGTAGTGGAAAAATTCAATTTAAAGGACTTAATAACATATACTCTAAGGATTTAAAATATTTAAATAACGAAGAGCGAAAAAGGCGATTAACAAAAATAATTACAAAATTATTTGAGAAAAATCCAAATATAATAGAACAGGAAATAAAAAATTTAGAAGAAAAAGAAAAGGAAACAGAAATAAATTTTAAATTTATGATAAAGGAATATGGGCAAAATATAGAGGATAAATATTTGATATTTAAAATGCCATTATTAAATTATTCAGCAGCAGATGTATCAGAAGAAGAACGAGAATATCCACTTTTTTTTGATTCAATAAATGAAAACGAAATTTTAGTTGAGATAAAAATTCCTGATAATTATAAGATTAATTATTTACCTGGTGATTTAGAAATTTCTATTGAAAATCATTATTCATTAAATTTATTTAAAGTTGAAGAAGAAAAAATAATATATAAACAAATATATCAAACAAAAAATTTACGTGCGAGTAAAGATTATTATAAAAAATATAAGGAATTTAAAGAGAGATTAAGCAGATTATCAGAAGATAGATGTGTATTAAAAGCAAAGTAAAAAAATAGTTTTTTATTATTTGTGAAAAAGCCTCTTTTAGATTTAAAAATTTTAATGAAACATTTTTTATATTACTAAGATTTTTTTGATAATAGTTCATTTTTTTAATTAGTATTTTTTTACTTTGTATTTTTCTATCAGCAAAAAAAGTTTTTGGTTTTGGTATTAATGGATTTAAACGAATAACAATATTACCTTTAAAAATATTAGATAATTCTTTTATTGCTAAAACATTTGTTTTTAAATCATCTTCATTTTCTTCATCAAAACCAAATAATAAATAGATTTTTAAATTTTCAATTTGATATTTATTTAACAAATTTAATTTTTCTTTTATATCATTAAAAATAATTTTTTTATTTAATAATTTTAAAATTTTTTCAGAAAAATTTTCAGGCGCTATTGTGAATGTTTGTTGATTTACTTTTTTTAATAAATAAATTTTATCTTCTGTTAAATCAGAAATATCAAGCGAAGAAAAATTTAGTTCAAGATTGTTATTTATAGCAAATTCACAAAGTGAACTAAAATATTTATATTTAAGAACAGCTAAACCAATTATTCCAAATTTATTTGAGAGATTTTTTAAAGAATTAAAAATAGAAATAATTTTATCAAAATCAATAAAATTAAAATAATTATGAGAATAACCATTTATACAAAAATTACAGTGATTAGGACAACCGCGTGTTAATTCAATTAAAAAAGTATTTTTAAAAACAGTATCAGAAGAAATAATAGTTGAATATGCTTCAATATTTTTTGCATTATAAAATTTATCACTTTTCTTGTCATTTATAATAATTTTTGAATTATAAAAAAAATCATAAAAATTGTTTTTATTATATTCATTATATAGAGAGAAATAATTTAATAATTCAGAATAAAAAATTTCAAAATCAGCAGAAATAACGAAATCAAAAATATCAAGAAAAATAAATGGATAAATTTTAATAATTTGACCACCAATAATAAAAATTGGCGTGAATTTATTTTGTCGTTTATTTTTATTTAATTCAAAATTATTTTTTTGAAAAAATTTTTTTATGTTAAAAATATCATTTTCAAAAGAAATAGTAAAAATGATTAAATCGAAATCAGCAATATTTCGTTTAGTTTCAAAAGATTTATTAGTTTGTGAATCTAAAAAGAACCGTTCACAAGAAGTAAAAGGGTTTTCATTTAATAAGCGATAAATATTTAAAAAAGACAAACTGGACATTGCGATAAAATAAGAATTAGGATAGACTAAAAGGACATTTACTTTTTTACCAAAAAAATTATATTTAATTCCATTTTCGAATTCTTTATTCATTTATTTAAAAATCTAAAAACCAATTCTTTGATATAATTAAAATCATTTTTACAAAAAATAATATTTTTTTCTTTTTTAAACCAGGTAAATTGTCGTTTTGCATAATGGCGAGTATTTAATTTTATTTTTTCTTTTGCTTCATTTAATGTGATTTTATTATTTAAATAATTAATAATTTCTTTATATCCAATAGTATTTAAACCTGGTGAATTTTCAGACCAACCAGCTGCTAATAAATTTTTTGTTTCATCAATTAAACCTTTTTTAATCATCACTTCAACTCTATTATTTATGTTATTATAAAGAATATTTCGCTTCAAAAAAATAAATATTTTTAGATAATCAAATTTTTTTTTGAAAAAATTTTGATTTTTAAGTTCTGAAACTTTTTGATTAGTAATACGAATAATTTCTAAATTTCTGATTAATCTATATTTATCATTTTTATTTATTTTTTTTGCTTCATCAGCGTCAAGTGCTAAAAGTAAATTAAATAATTTTTCAAAACCGTGTTTTTCATATTCTTTTTCAAGTTCATTTCTAATTTTTTCATCAGTAGGCAAATTAAGATTCCAATCAGTTAAAGAACGAATATAAAAACCAGTGCCACCGCAAATAATTGGAATTTTTGAACTAAAAAATTCAGATAAAATTTTTTCACAATCAAAAACAAAATTATTAGCCGAGTATTTTTCAGAAGGAAGAATAATATCAATTAAATAATGATTAATTTGGTTTAAAATAGATTTATCTGGTTTAGCAGTGCCAATATCAAGATATTTATAAACCTGTCTTGCATCAGCAGAAATAATTTCAGTTTTTAAAAATTGAGCAAGTTTAACTGCTAATTCAGTTTTACCACTTGCAGTTGGTCCGCAAATTATTATTATTTTTTTCATTGAAGAAAAAGAGAAACAGCCCCATAAATTCCAGCATCATTTAACAATTTTGCTTTTTTTATTTTACATTTTTTAAGTGGAATCGGTAAAGCAAATTTTTTTATTTTGTTTAATAATAATTTTTCAAATAAATGATAAGATTTAGAAATACCACCACCAATTAAAACTAATTCTGGGTTTAAAATATTTATACAGGAGCCAAGACCTATACTTAAATAATAAACATATATATCTAAAATTTGATTTGCTAACTCATCATTTTGTTTTATAGCATCAAATAAATGTTTTGCTTCAAGTTTATTTAAATCATTATTAGTAAATTTATGGAATACAGTATTTTTTTTATCTTTAATAAAATCGAGAATGATATTTTTAAGACCAGTAGCAGAACAATATGCTTCCCAACATCCTTTTTTCCCGCAGGAACATTCTTTGCCTTCTGGAATAATAATTAAGTGTCCGACTTCACCAGCAGCACCAATTGCACCAGTATATAATTTTTTATTTATAATAATTCCGCCACCAATACCTGTTCCAAGTGTAAACATAAAAACATTTTTTTTGTTTTTTGCATTGCCAAAAAATAATTCGCCAGTTACAGCAACATTAACATCATTATCAGCAATAATTTCTATATCAAAATATTTTTTTAGTTCTTTTTCAATATTTGTTCCATTCCAATTTTTAAAATTTTCTGCATTGCCAATAACAATATTATTTTTTATTATACCAGGCGAACCTAATCCAATTCCTTTTAGATTATTTTTTTTATTATTTGTTTCTTTCAATAAATCAAAAATAAGATTAACAATTTTATTTATAATTTTTTTTCTATCAGAAAAAGCATCAGTTTCAATTTCTTTTTTAGCAATGAATTGATTTAATTCAATATTAAAAAGACCCGATTTTATTTTTGTGCCGCCTAAATCAATTGCAACAATTAAATTTTTTTTGCTCATACGCCCTCTTTTAAAAAATAAAAAAAGAGCATACATAATTAAGTTATGTATGCTCTTTGTAAATGAAAATTAATTATTCTTCATCTTCTTCTTTTTCAGTACCGCCTGCAGCAGCGCCTTCGCCTATTCCTAATTTTTTAGCTACTGATTTACTTAATTTTGGTTCTTTACCTAATGCTTTTTTTGCTTCTTCATAAACACTTTTTGCAGTATCAACATCACCTAATTTTGAAGCATATAAATCTATAATATTTTTATAATATGTTTCTTTTGCCTTATCTTTCTTTTCTATTTTTAATCCTTCTTTAAAAGCATTTATAGCATCATTAAATGCTTTTTTTGATGCTTCACTATCTTCTTTCTTTAATAAAGTGCCAAGTGCTTTATATGCAGTGCCTGCATCTTTATATAATTTTAATGCAGTTAATGCAGCACCTGCTTTTTCATAGCATTCTCTTGCTTTTGCTGTGTCTTTTAATTTTTTATACATATCGCCTGCATCTTTATATGCTTTTGCACCTTTTTTTGTTTTAGCATTTGCTTTTGCATAAGATAAAAATAATTCTGCTGCTTTATCATAACTTTTTTCTTTCTTTGCTGCTTTTGCGTCTTTTAATGTTTTTTCACCAACACCTGATTTTGCTTCTTTTGCTTCACTTTTTTTCTCTGCTGCTTTTGCATCAGCCTTTTTTTCTTGTGCTGTTAAACTAAATGCAAAAATAAAAATTAAAAATAACACAAATAAAATTTTAAAATTTTTCATAAACATCCTCCTTTCAAATTTTAACAAATAACGACAAACAATTAACTAAAATTTTTATTTAAATCACATTCTCACCTCCTTTTTTTCGTTATAATTTTTTTCAATAATTCGCTACTTTCTTTCTTTACAAAATCATTTTAATTCTTTTTATAAACTTCCAAAATTTTTTTTGCTAAACTTTTATAATCAATTTTATATTTTTCAAATAATGCATCAACATTACCAGATTCGCCAAAAGTATCTTCAACACCTATGATTTTTAAAATATTATTATAAGGTAAAGAACAAATAAATTCAGCAACAGCTGAACCTAAACCACCAAAAATATTATGCTCTTCAATTGTAAAAAAAATTTTATATTTTTTAGCAATATTGTCAATAAAAAAATGATTTAATGGTTTTATAGTTGATAAATTTATAATTGTAAAAGATAAATTATTTTTTTCAAGTAATTTTACTGCTTTTAAAGTTTCAGAAAGCATAGTGCCAGCAGTAAAAATCGCACCATCATTTCCTTCACAAACAACATAATAATTATCAAAAGAAAATTTATAATTATCAGGTAAAATATCAGGTAATTTTATACGAGGCAAGCGCACATAAACAGGGCCTGGAATATTTACAACAGCAGAAATAATTTCTTCTGTTTCTTTAGCATCTGATGGCATAAATACTTTCATATTAGGTAAAACACGCATAAGTGCTATATCTTCAAGCATTTGATGAGTAGCACCATCTTCACCAACAGATAAACCAGCGTGAGTGGCAACAATTTTTACATTTAGATTTGGATAACAAATTGAATTACGAATTTGTTCATAAGCGCGTCCCGCAGCAAAAACAGCAAAAGTGCTAACAAAAGGAATAGCACCAGCCGCAGCCATACCAGCAGCAGTAGCGAACATATCCTGTTCTGAAATACCCATATCAAAAAATCTATCAGGAAATCTGGCTTTGAAATAATCAGTTTTTGTTGATTTTGATAAATCAGCATCGAGCACAACTATACGACTATTTAATTCACCTAATTTAACTAATGTCTCGCCATATACTTCTCTTAATGCTTTCATAAATTAAAAATAAAAATAATTGTATTCGATATAATTTATATATTCAAAATAATAATTATTTAAAAATTCATATAATTTTGCAAGTATTTTTTCTAAAAAATTTTTTTCATCATTACAAATAACAATTCCTATTTCAGAATTTTTTAAAAGGGAAGATTTTAATTCTGCTGCATTCACTTTAAATCTACTCTTAATTCTTTCTATGATTTGTCTGTTTAAGTTTCGTTTTTCTTTTATATTATTTGCAAATTTTAGATACAGATTTATTTTTACTGCGAGTATAACCATATTTTTATTTGATATGGGAAAAATATTTTTTGATTATAGTTTGAGTATCACTAATTGCTTCTTCTTTTTTCTTTTGTAATTCAAAAATTTTTTCAAGAAGTTTGATATTTTGTAAAGCACGCCATTTTAAATAACCTTTTTGAACTTCTGGATATTTGTAATAAACATTATGATAACATTGCATTGCTTCATAAAATTTTCCTATTTTTACATAGTAATCACCTAAGTTATATTCTTTAAAAATTGCCTCATTTTTATCATCTGTTATTTTTAATTCATTCTTTTTTTTATCAGCAAAACGCCAGGGGATTTGTTCATCTGTTTTTGTGAAAAAAATTACATACAGACCTGCAGCAAAGAATAGTAGAACAATAACAATTATTTTTATGGTTGGATGAAACATTATTTTATGTTCTATATCTTGAATTAATTTTTACATAATCTTCAGTTAAATCAGAAGTCAGGATAACAGCAGAAGTATTATTTTTTAGACCTAAATTTATTTTAATTTTTATATAATCTTTTTGTAATGCTTCTATTAACTTTGGTTCTTCATAATTTGTTGGTTCTTCATTATTATAAACTAAAATACCCTGAATATTTATTTGTAATTTTTTTGGTTCAAATTTAGCACCTGAATAACCGATAGCAGCAAGAATTCTGCCCCAATTTGGGTCAGCACCAGCTATTGCTGTTTTTACTAATAATGAATTTGCTATTGTTCTTGCAACTAATTCGCATTCTTTATCTGTCTTGCCATTTTCTACTTCTATCTTAATAACTTTTTTAACACCTTCACCATCCGCAACAATCATATAAGCAAGGTCTTTACAAACTTTTTTTAATGCATAAACAAACATTTCATAATCATTATTTTTTTTGTCAATAATATAATTTTGGGCTTTTTTACTTGCTATTATTGCGACCATATCATTTGTTGAACGGTCCCCATCAATTGTTATTTTATTAAATGTCTCATCTACACTTTCTTTTAATGCTGATTTTAACATTGGTAAAGAAATATTTACATCAGTTGTTAGAAAAGCAAGCATTGTTGCCATATTTGGATTTATCATTCCAGAACCTTTTGCTATTCCACCTATTTTTACACTTTTGGCGCCTAATCGCATTATTACTGATGTTTCTTTAATTTTTTGGTCAGTAGTCATTATTGCATTTGCGGCAAGTTGACTACCTGTTGATGATAATCGTGTCTCAAATTTTTCTATGCCCTGTATTATTTTATCAATAGGTAATGGCACGCCAATTACACCTGTCGAAGCCACAAGAACCTGTTCTTTTTTTATTTTTAATAAATTAGCAGTTGCTTCACACATTTTCTCTGCATCTTTTAATCCTTTTTTTCCTGTGCATGCATTTGCATTTCCGCTATTTATTATTATTGCTCGAATATCGCCTTTTTTAATATGCTTTTGTGATACTATTATTGGTGCAGCTTTAATTTTATTTGTTGTGAACATTGCAGCAGCGATGGCTGGTGTATTAGAATAAATTAGTGCTAAATCTAAACCACTTATTTTTATGCCGCAATGAATACCTGATGCCATAAAACCTAATGGTGCTGTTATTCCACCATTGATATGTCTTAATCTTAATAAATTTAAATCAATTTTTTTTTCTTTTGTCATAATAAGATTATTATATTTATTTTTTGAAAAAATGTCAAATGATTTTTTAAAAATTTTTATTTGACAATATCAATGGCTTTTAAGAACATATTTTTTGCGGATTTTATTGCTGTTACATTTGCTTCATAAGAGCGTGAGGCAGTAATTAAGTCAACCATTTCAGTGACTATATTTACATTTGGATAATGAACATAACCTTTTTCATCAGCATCTGGATGCGATGGGTCATACACTAATCTTAATGGCGATTGGTCTTCTACAATATCAACTACACGGACACCTGTGCCGACCTGTGTTTGTGGTGGTTTGCGAACTAATGGTATATAAAATTCCATACCATTAAATCCTTTTGGTTCAAATACTACATTTTTTCGTCTATATGGTGTGCCTTCGGCTGTTCTTGTTGTATTTACATTTGCTATATTATTTGCGATTACATCCATTCGTAATTGTTCGGCTGTTAATGCTGATGCATTAGTATTTATACTTCTAAATAAACCAAACATATCACCACTAACAACTGAAAATAAACTCATTTTTACCTACTCCCGCCTGATTTTATTACATTTCTTAATGTTCTATAATTTGTTTTTATTATTGATGTCAATGAAGAATACATTAGTTCATTTTTTGTTAGATTTGCCATTTCTTCATTTAAATCAACATTGTTTTCATCATTTCTTGAAAATGTATCTTTTTCTAAAAATATACCTGGTTTTACTTCATTTACTGTTATTTCACCTTTAAATTTAAAATGTTTTGGCATTGTTCTATTTGCTGGTATTGGTTGTGGTCCGTATAGTGCTCTTCTTAATTCTGATTCAAACACTACATCATCTCTTTTAAAGCCAGGTGTATTCAAATTTGCTAAATTGTTTGAATATACTTCCTGTCTTAACATTGAAGCATCGAGCCCTTTTGCTACTACTGTTGCTGTTAAGCCCCAACTACTATTTTCAAACATTCTATCACCTTTTTTTATAAAAATCTATTTTTATTATCGACACATTTTTTAAATTACTTAAATATTTTTTTATTTGTTTTGTTAATTTTTTTAATCAAATATTTTCATTAAATATTTCTTAAAATACTTGCTTTTTTGATAAATTTGTAATATAATGAAAATTGAAAAAAATTAAGGAAAATTGTAAAATGTCAATATTAAAAAAGAGAATAAAATTACGAGGTTCAAAAGGTGCGT
>Ga0209204_1000116_pt1 | contig 88575 bp, 73 predicted proteins | sample AD_JPNMR2_MetaG_FD_184425 | JGI IMG/M metagenome (GOLD analysis project Ga0209204, IMG submission 184425) | Active sludge microbial communities of municipal wastewater-treating anaerobic digesters from Japan - AD_JPNMR2_MetaG (SPAdes) (version 2) | ecosystem: Engineered > Bioreactor > Anaerobic...
TAGTTAAGTAATCAGTGCTCGATGGCTTGAACAAAGTGAAAAGCCAGCGTCATTTAGGCGCTGGCAAGTGGCACGCCCTTATAGGGCTTGTGCAAACCACCCGTTTTACGGGTGGTCATGATTTTTTAATCAATCTACTATAGAATTGTTATAAAGACGAAAGCATTGACAATTTACTAAAACAATATTATCATTATAATAATAACGAATCAACTAAGAAATAAATGAAGTTGGGTTGTATATATGGAGGCTTATAAATGGCACATGATGTCTTTATCTCATATTCATCGAAAAATATTAATACGGCAATTGCAGTATGTAATGCTTTAGAGAGAAATAATATTAAATGCTGGATTGCCTCGAGAGACGTGACACCTGGCAAGGAGTGGGGTGAAGAGATCGTTGATGCGATCTCTGTCAGCAAGGTGATGGTAGTAATCTTTTCAGAGGCAGCTAACCGCTCACAGCAAGTACTTCGTGAAGTTGAACGCGCTGTAAATAAGAATGTGATCATCATTCCGTTTCGGATCGAGAATGTTTTTCCCACCAAGTCAATGGAGTACTTTCTCTATTCAACGCATTGGTTGGACGCGCTTACACCTGATTTAGAACACCATATTGAACGTCTGGTGGCGATCGTCAGTAAATTACTGAAAGAACCTTGTAAAATAGAAGACTACAGAAGAGAAGAGGTTAAAAAAGAAGAACCAAGAAAGTCAGGTCCACATAAGAAGCCGATCCTGGCCGGTGCGACAATAACAGTGCTTATATTAGCTCTATGCAGTCTTTTGTTTTTAAGACCATCAGTCTTTAATCATAGTGGATCAGTTGAGGAAACTAAAGAGGGACAAGGAGTAATTGAAGAAAATAATACCGGTGATGACGGGAAAAGAGATACTGCTGTAGTTAATGGACAATTACCACCGGAACAGAATCCGGATTTGTTAAAAAGTTCGGCGGATGACAAGATTGGGACAAGTATTAATAATGATACAAATGATAAGGTTGTAATAGAAGATGAATTGGTGGAATTAAAGATTGGTGATTATATTCAATTTGGTCGTTACAATGGGAAACCAATCGCTTGGCAGGTAATTAATATTGACCACAATGGGCTATGGTTGTTTGCAAATCAAGTCCTATGTCAAAAAGCTTTCAGTGCTGCCGAGAGCGGAGTGGTCCACCAGCTGAAATCCGGTGAACGAAAGGCTGATGATTGTAAATACGATGATGATCTCATTCAGCGATATACGATGGAACAAATTCGGGAGATGCGGGGTAATAATAATTGGGAGAAGTCAAGTTTGCGCGAGTGGTTAAACAGTTCTGATGCAAAAGTTAATTATACCTCGCAGGCTCCAATTGCCACTGCAGTCGGATCGAATGCTGCGTATGATAAAGAACCCGGTTTTCTCTATAATTTTAATAAAAGAGAACTCCAGATGATCAAACCGATTTCACACAAGAATATTCTGCCGGTTTTGGATAAAGATGCTGCTGAAGGTGGTACGAAGTTACTTGAGTATGCAGCAAAAAAAAGACTCCGGGACTTAGTGGCTGATTATCAGAGTGCTTATTATAATAATGTAACGGATAAAGTCTTTTTACTTTCGATTGAAGAAGCTTCAGAGTTTGTACTTGATCGAGGGTGGCAATTACAATACGATTACTGGTGGTTTCGCACTCCGAACGCTGGTACTTCATTTGATGTACTGGCAAGTTATCGATCGGATTCTGTAACTCATTATAGTGCTTATAATGAACGTGGGGTTCGTCCTGCTTTGGTATTAAACACAACCAAAATATTAGTCACTGGAGAAGGGACAATTGACAAGCCATATGTTTTGAAGTGAATTAGTCTTTTCCAACACTAAAGTAAAAATGATTAATCAAGTGGAGGTTTTTTGATAATGACAACAGACAGGTTAGTAATGTTCCAAGATCTGATTGCTAATTTTATCAAGCGATTAGAACAGGCGTATGTTGAAAAGGATGAAGAGCAACTGACGGAGTTGTTTCATCCTGATCAACGCAATATGTCATTTTTGAATCGTTTTCAATTGCAGATGCTGTTTCAAATTTACGAGATTAGCTCTGAAATTATTGATCTGGAAGTACTGGATTTATTTGAAGATGAAGTGGTTTTTACATATACCAGAAAACACCTGTATACCTGTATTAACAGTGATGATGAACGGGATGAAAAACTGAATAATCTGACTAGTTATTATGTTGAGGTTAGTATCGAAGATGGTCAGCTCTGGATTACCAGATATGCGCCTTATAGTGTTGTTTATTTAGACAAGCAGGGTGAGATTTTACCAGGTGCAGAAGCGGTTGTACCGGAACGGGCGCAGTTTTTCGAAAAGATGCAACGGTTTAGCAAACATTTTGATTTGAATAATTATCAACCAGCAACATATAAGGTTTATCGTGACAGTGAATTTATTGGTTATTATCCAAAAGACGAGTTTTATAAATATGAAAATACAGAGAAGTTTACTATTGACTATTTTGAGGAGATGGCGGCAGAGTCGATCGCTGAACATAACCGGATTTATCTTGAACAGGAATTAGTATTGGGAGAGATTATTGCTGAAACTGAAGAATATTCAATTATTGAAACTCAGTATGAGGATGAAGGCCCGATCAATCATGAATTGGTATTGAGTATGTTAGCTCCGGACGGTTTTTTTATGATCCGTTATCAGCGTAACAAGCAATTGATCGATCCCGAAGTGCGGGCGTCCTGGATTCGGCAGATGCAACAAGCTGCCACAGAGATTAATAATGTTTAAAGCCTCTTTATCGTATTAATACCTCTTACTGCCTGGATTAGATCCAGGTTTTTATTTTTAAACAAAGTAAATAATGAATATTTATTTAGTTTATCCTTTAATAACTGCTTGAACAGGTTGAATGGGAACAGCAAACGCACAACATAATGTATAAATATGCATTATTCATTCAATAATGCAATGTTCGCAAAACAACAGAAAAATATTATTAATTAACATATTTTTATCTTGAATTGTACGTGATAATTATGTATAATTATAAAATATATTAACCAATAACAGGAATAACTATCAAGGAGACTAAAGAAATGGTTAAAATCGGTATTATTGGTGCAACCGGATATACAGGCGGAGAATTAATTCGTATTTTAGCTGGACATCCGGAAGCTGAGATAACTGCCATTACCTCACGTAGTAATGATGGAAAGAAGTTGGAGGAGATCTACCCTAATTTTACTGGATGGGACGGGCCAACTTTTAGTGGTTCCGATTCACCGGATGCGGTTGCCGGTTGTGATGTCGTATTTCTGGCGGTTCCGCACGGTGTAGCAATGAATCTGGCTCCGGCGTTACTGGAACGTGGTCAAAAAGTGATTGATTTAGGTTCGGATTTTCGTTTCCGCGATTACCGAACCTTTGAAACCTATTATAAACATCAACATTGCCAGCCAGAGCTTACGAAAGCAGCTTCTTATGGATTGCCGGAGCTCTATCGTAAAGAGATTCGTAATGCACAGGTTGTTGGCAATCCAGGTTGTTATCCAACCAGTATTATTTTAGGCTGTTATCCGTTTATCAAAGCCGGAGTCATCGATAGTTCGTTGATCATTGCTGACTCCAAGTCAGGAGTATCTGGTGCCGGACGGAAAGCGGAGTTGGGTTATATCTATCCCGAACTGTTCGGTAACTTTAAAGCTTACGGTGTGCCGTTACATCGTCATACGCCGGAGATTGAACAGGAATTAAGCTTTCTTGGCGGCAGGGAGACTAAAGTCTCATTCACTCCACATTTACTACCAATTGCACGGGGGATTTTAAGCACTTTACATCTGACCCTCACGAAATTAATTACTACCAGTGAGGCAGAAGCAATTATAATGGATACATATAAGGGAGAGCCGTTTGTAAAATTAATCAAAGCTCCGGGATTGCCGGATATTAAAGGAGTTGTAGGAACTAACTGTTGTCACCTCGGAGTCCGGGTTGATGAACGCACCAATCAGTTGATTGTGATTTCGGTGATTGACAATATGGTAAAAGGGGCATCGGGGCAAGCGGTTCAAAATATGAACCTGATGTGCGATCTTCCTGAAACGATGGGATTAGTACAATGGCCGGTATATCCGTGATTGTTGAATAATATTTTTAGAGAACTAAGATATAAGGAAGGAATCAAGTGATGAAACAGATCGCTGGAGGAGTTACCGCTCCTAAAGGATATTTAGCAGGTGGTATTGCTTGCGGAATTAAAAAAACCGGGACCCCAGACTTGGCAATCATTGCTTCGGAAGTCCCGGCGAAAGCCGCTGCTGTCTTCACCAAAAATAAAGTGCAGGCCGCTCCAATCGCAATCTCTAAGCAACATCTACAAAATGGTGAAGCGCAAGCGATTATTGTTAATAGTGGTAATGCGAATGCATGTGTGGGACCGATTGGTGACGAAATTGCCGTTACAATGTGTCAGGCAGCAGCAGATTATTTGAATATCGCTGCCGAACAGGTGTTAGTCGCATCCACCGGTGTTATTGGAGTACCGTTGCCGGTTGAAAAGATAGTTACTGCCCTTTCGGTTCATAAAGATATCCTTTCGAAGCAAGGAAGTGTTGCGGCAGCAACTGCGATCATGACTACAGATACGTTTATGAAAGAAGTTGCCGTTGAGTTCGAACTGGAAGGTACTATAGTTACTATTGGTGGTATTGCCAAAGGTTCGGGGATGATTCATCCGAATATGGCGACAATGCTTGGGTTTATTACAACGGACGTGGCGATTGAACAACCACTGTTACAGAAAGCTTTAAGCCGTGCCTGTGACCTTTCTTTCAACCGGGTTACTGTTGATGGTGATACCAGTACTAATGATTCCTTGTTTGTCCTTGCAAATGGGATGGCCGGGAATAAAATTATTGATCAGGTAGATAAAGCCTATTCCCAATTTGTGGCGGCCTTAGAGTATGTCTGTCTTGAACTTGCAAAAATGTTAGCCCGTGACGGTGAGGGGGCTACGAAATTTATTGAAATCCAGGTTAATGGGGCAAAGAACGAGCACGATGCGGTCACTATTGCCAAATCAATTGCTACTTCCAGTCTGGTCAAGACAGCCCTCTTCGGTGAAGATGCTAACTGGGGGCGGATCTTATGTGCTGCCGGTTATTCGGGAGTTGATTTCGATCCGGATCAGGTCAGTATTGCTTTAGGGGATTTACTGGTCTATCAAAATGGTGTTGGGATCGTCTTTGATGAAGCAAAGGCCAAAACAATCCTCTCCCAGCATGATATTGTCATTCGGTTAGAGATAGGAGCAGGTAACGCGGCAGCTACTGTTTGGACTTGTGATTTTTCATATGATTATGTGAAGATTAATGGAAGTTATCGGACCTGATATTAAAAGGAGTGTTTTGAGATGGAATCGTTGATTGCCAAGGCTAATGTGCTGGTTGAAGCAGTACCATATATCCGTACCTTTTATGGGAAGACCTTTGTGATTAAATACGGCGGGAACGCGATGATCAATGAAGAACTCAAAAAAGGTGTGATGCAAGATGTTGTCTTGCTAAAATTTTTGGGTGTTAACCCGGTATTGATCCATGGAGGCGGACCGGAGATCAATCAGATGTTAAAACGGGTCGGGAAGCAATCGCAATTTGTACAAGGATTGCGGGTGACCGATGCCGAAACAATGGAAATAGTCCAGATGGTTTTGGTCGGTAAGTTGAATAAGGAGATTGTCAGTCAGCTTAATCTGATTGGTGGTAAAGCAGTAGGGTTATCCGGTCAAGATGCCAATCTGATCCTGGCCCGGAAGACGATCCCGACCATGCCCAGTGATTATCAGGGAGAAATCCCGGATATCGGATTTGTCGGTGAAGTTGCGGATATTAATACTGCAATCTTAAATGAGTTGATTGATAATGGTTACATCCCGGTTATCTCCTCAATTGGGGTGGGTAGTGACGGAGTCAGTTACAATATTAATGCTGATACTGCTGCCGGTGAGTTGGCAGCTGCCTTAAAGGCAGAGAAATTGATTATGCTTACTGATGTTGAAGGTATTTTTGAAGACTATAATGATAAATCAAGTTTAATCTCTGCCTTGAAGGTGGACCGTGCTTATCAGATGATCAATGAAGGCAAAATTGACGGTGGAATGATCCCGAAAGTCGAAGCATGTATCAAAGCCTTACAAAGCGGAGTAAGAAGGACCCATATCATTGATGGACGCCAACTACATTCGATGTTGCTGGAGATCCTTACTGATAAAGGGATTGGGACGATGGTGGTCTAACAAAATAGGATACAGAGTTTGTGATACAGGAGTGCTGGAGATGAATAATCAAACGTTTGTTGAAATCGGTAAAAAAGTGGTCATGAATAACGTAGCCAGATTACCGGTAACCATCAGTAAAGGGATTGGTTCACGGGTTTGGGACGCTGATGGCAAGGAATACATTGATTTTTTAACCGGAATCTCGGTTGCCAATTATGGGCATTCTCATCCGGAGATTACCAAAGCTTTGCAGGAACAAGCGGGAAAAATTCTTCATATGTCGAATTATTTTTATCTGGAAGAGCAAGTGCAATTGGCGGAAGAGTTAATCAAGTTAAGCGGTTATGAACAGGTTTTTTTCTGCAATAGCGGTGCTGAAGCCAATGAAGCGGCAATCAAATTAGCACGTAAATATGGCAAGACCAAGCTGGGTGGAAAATTTGAAATTATTACAGCAAAACAGTCTTTTCATGGGCGTACTTTAGGAGCATTATCAGCGACAGGACAGCCAAAATATCAGGAAAGCTTTCAACCGGTTGTCCCTGGTTTTGTCTATGCCGAGTATAATAACCTTAGTGCTTGGGAAGCGGCAGTAACCGATCAGACCTGTGCAATTATGTTAGAGTTAGTACAAGGTGAGGGCGGTGTCACACCTGCAACTCCGGAGTTTATTGCCGGATTGATCAAGCTTTGTCAGGAGAAGGACTTACTCTTTATTGTCGATGAGGTTCAGACTGGGTTAGGACGGACCGGTAAATACTTTGCTTATGAGCATTTTGGTTTTCAACCTGATGTGGTAACGTTAGCCAAGAGTTTAGGCGGTGGAGTTCCGTTTGGAGCATTGTTGGTAAATCAGAAAGCGAACCTTTTTACCCCTGGAGATCACAGTACTACGATCGGAGGAGGGGGAATGGCTTTTGCTGCCGGAATGGTAACCCTCAAATTATTGCAACAACCAGGTTTAATGGCGGAAGTAGTCCGAAAGGGCAAGTACATTCAAGATACTTGGGAGAGTTGGAAGAATGAATTGCCGGTTATTAAGAGCAGTCGTGGGTTAGGGTTAATGTTAGCCCTTGAGCTGACGATTCCCAGTAAACAAGTGATGCTAGCTTGCCTTGAAGCGGGATTGATCGTTAATGCAGTGACTGAAACCGCTTTAAGAATCCTTCCGGCTTTAAATATTACTGAGGATGATTTAGAAGCCGGTTTGCAGATTATGAAGAATGTCTTGGCTAAGTTTTAAAGCCAACGCTTTTTTGGTATGATAATTAATTATTACTTAACACAATATAATAATCAAGATTGGGAGGAATTAAATTGGAACAACGTGTCAAGAAAGTAGTTTTAGCTTATTCGGGTGGTTTAGACACATCAATAATTATCCCCTGGCTCAAAGAGAACTATGATGGTTGCGAAGTTATTGCTTATGCGGCTGATGTCGGTCAAGGCGAAGAGTTGGAACCGTTAAAAGAAAAAGCGATTAAAACCGGTGCCAGCAAGATCTATATCGAAGATTTAAAACATGAATTTGTTACTGATTTCATTTATCCAATGCTGAAATCAGGAGCGATTTATGAAGGTAAGTATTTGATGGGGACTTCGGTGGCGCGGCCGGTTATTGCCAAACGTCATGTCGAGATTGCCATCAAAGAGGGTGCTGACGCAGTAGCTCATGGCGCAACCGGAAAAGGTAATGATCAGGTCCGATTCGAGTTAACTTTTAAAGCATTAAAGCCGGATCTGAAGATCATTGCTCCTTGGCGTGAATGGAACATTAAATCACGTGAGGAAGCAATTGACTATGCTGAAAAACGTGGTATCCCGGTACCGGTTACTAAGGCAAAGCCTTACTCCATGGATCGTAATTTATGGCATATTAGTTACGAGGGTGGTATCTTAGAAGAACCCTGGAATGAGTATAATGATGATATGTTTATCTATACTGTTTCCCCGGAAAAAGCACCAGATCAGGCTGAAATTATCACCATTGATTTTGAAAAAGGTGTTCCGGTAGCGATAAATGGTCAGGGTTATGATCCGGTGGCCTTAATCTTTAAGCTCAATGAATTAGGTGGAAAACATGGTATCGGGCGGGTTGATATTGTCGAGAACCGTCTGGTCGGGATGAAGTCACGTGGTGTTTATGAAACTCCGGGTGGTACGATTCTTTATGAAGCACATCATGCTTTGGAGACAATTTGCCTTGACCGTGACACTTTACACTATAAACAAATGATTGGCGGCCGGTATGCTGAACTGGTCTATAACGGTCAATGGTTTACTCCATTGAAAGCAGCGCTTGATGCTTTTATTGATAAGACGCAGGAACGGGTTACCGGTTCGGTTAAAGTCAAATTATATAAAGGCAGTGTTCAGGCTGTTGGACGTAAATCCCGTTATTCACTTTATCAAGAGAATTTGGCAACATTTGGAGCTGATGAAGTTTACAATCAAAAGGATGCCGAAGGCTTTATTAACCTGTTTGGTTTACCAATGAAAGTCCAGGCAACTTTGGAACAATCATTGAATAAATAGTAAATCGAAAACTATTGAAGATTTAAGGTTAATAAACCGAAAGAATAATTAAGAATTCGATCAAGTGTTAGTTCATATATTTTTCCGGAGGTGATGGTATGAAGCTTGCTTTTTCAACATTGGGATGTCCTGACTGGAGTTGGAACGAGACTGTAGCAACGGCTAAAGATTTAGGTTATGACGGGATCGAATTACGAGGAATTGAACATCAGATGTATTTACCAAAAGCGCCCCAGCTTGTTGGTGATCAACTTAATGTTACAATCAAACACCTGAACGAACTTGGTTTAACAATCTCTTGCTTAACCTCTGCTTGTTATTTACACGAAGCTGATTTTGAAGCAGCGCTCAAAATTGGCGAAGAATATATTACTTTGGCGTCGCAAATGGGAGTTCCATTTGTAAGAGTTTTAGGTGATACCAACCCGGAGCCTGGATTTAAACCATTTCCAAAGTCGCAGGTTAGCGAAGGCCTAAAATTACTGGGTCAAAAAGCCGGGCAACAAGGGGTGACTGTGTTAATCGAAACCAACGGTCACTTGGCAGACAGTAAGTTATTAGCCGATTTACTTGAGGAAGTAGCTGAACCAAACGTCGGAGTTCTTTGGGATCTCCATCATCCATATCGTTTCTTTAATGAAGAACCCCAACTGACAACTGCGCGATTGGGACAATTAATCAAGTATGTTCATATTAAAGACTCACAGTTACTTCACGGCCAATTGAAGTATTGTATTCTTGGTACGGGCGATGTCCCAATCAAAGAGGCTTTGAAAGCTCTAAAAGCAATCGGTTATACCGGCTGGTTGTCGCTGGAATGGGTCAAAAAATGGAATCCGGATATTGAAGAACCGGGTGTCGTTTTCCCACATTTTATTTCGACAATTGAGCGTTATTTGAAAGAAGTATAATTGATATTTTTTCTCAAGTGCGAAAGCTGTTGCAGAGGCAACAGCTTTTTTATGTGATCATTAGCAGGGAAAAGGGTTAGGAATACTTCCTATGTAATTGGAATAAATTGCTTAGGAGAGGTGATTTGGTGATGACGATTACTCACGAATACCGGTTGTTGGCAGCCTTTTCTTATTTGTTTTGGCCATTTAGTCTTCTGCTGGTTCTGACAATGTATAAGAAGGATCGTTTCTTAAGGTTTCATGGGTATCAGGCTTTATTTTTGGGGATTTGCGGTACAGTCTTTTATCTGGTTGGCGGTGGGCTTTTGTATATAATTCCGTTCTTTGGGGTTTTGATTAACAAAGCATTGCTTATTGTCTGGTTCATTTTTACTTTGCTGCTTGCGTTCAGATGTTTTCAAGGTGAGAAATTTAAAATTCCGGTGATTTATGATTTAGCTTATGGAGTGATGGAGTAAACTGTATTATAATAGTAACAAGGATTCAAGTGTTAAGGTAAGGAGTTGAAGGAAGTGAACCGGGTTACTTTTTGGTATGATACTGGACTGGTAATTATTCATCGAATTATTAAACCGAAAACTGCCGTTTAGGCAGTTTTTTAATCTATGTAAACATTTAGTAACAATTATTCATTTAAAAGGAAAATTAAAGTAATCCACCGAAACACTAATATATGGAAAAGATGTTAAATAAAAGTATTATAGTGTATATGCTTATTGCTGTATTTTTGGGTGGGTGCCTCGGTAAAGATCATCTGCCAAAACCAATGCAGGGTGACCTTGTCGGAAGAGTTGTTGATGGTCAGACCCAAGCGGGTATTCCCGGTGTTACGATTGATTTTGGCAATGGGTTAGTGACAGTCAGTGATTTGAATGGCAGTTTTTGCTTTGAAGTATTACCACCGGGTCAGTATCAGGTCAAACTACAACGTGATTGGTATCAACCGAAGGAATTGACGGTTAGGCATGTTGGGAAGAAGGATCCGGTAGTATTAGTGATGCAAAGTCAACCCTTACCAGGCGCGATCCTTTACAACCGAAATGAAAATTCGGCCGATAAACAAGAAATTTTTTGCCTGGAGTTAAAAAACCGGAAACAAAATAAGATTTTGGGTTGTTTGAATTCTTCAGAGATCCAACCAAGCTTTCGATTGCCAAATCAACTGATCTATACTTCGGATAAACAAGGGAAGAAAGATTTATATTGTTATAATTTAACGACGAAAGAGGATCAAATTATCAGTAATAGCCTGGCCAATACTTATCATCCGTCAGTTTCACAGGATAGTAATGTCCTTGTGTTTGAGTCAAACCGTAATGGTAAAAAAGAAGTTTTCTTAAGCAATCTCAATAACTTAAATAGCATACAGATGATCGCAGCCGGTCAAAATCCTGTGGTCAGCCATGATGGGAGTCAAGTCGCCTATGTTGATGGGAGTTACCGGCTTTGGATCTATGATATCAAACAAAATCAGAGCCGGATGATTAATTTGCCTTATAAAGTGAATAATCCCTCTTGGGCTCCGGATCAGATTCATCTTGCCGTAGAAGGATGGAGCGGTTCCGGGCAACCGCATCTGATCTATGTTGTAAATACTCATACAAACACATGGGAGCAGATTACTTACCGCTATACAGAGTATGACAGTCATGAACACCCCAGTTGGTCAAGTGACGGGACACTCATCTTCTTTGCGGCGAATATTACCAGCAAGACCAAGAATGAGATCTATTGCATTCGTAAGGATGATGCCTTGTCATTAAAAGAGAAGGCCATTTGGGTAATGGTAAGTGGCGGGGCTGGAAGTAAAGATAATCCGGTTTGGGTGGAACTCGATTAGTTTAAGGGAAAAATAAAGAAGAATAGAGCGATCATCGCCAGTAATAACGGTTGGTGGAGTAAATAAATTACCAGAGAGTTCTTTCCTAAAAACGATAACAATCTGATTAGCGAAAAGTTAGATAATTTGGAAGGCAACAGTTGGTATGGTTTATCTTTGCTGGCAAATAATTTGTTGCCAAGAAAGATACCGATCAGATAATAACCAAACCATGGTAAAAGAGGGAAATAATCAAAACTGCTGAAGCCTCGGGGGATAAAACCGAGCCACAGCAGGTATGAAAAGGGAAATGTTTGTTGATCAAGGTAATTGCCGATCAGGATCATTGCTATTCCGGCGACAAGATTGGTATATTCCAGACGGAGCAGCGGGATTGCGATAATAGTAGCCAATCCCATCAGATGTAAAATGCCGAAGATGATAAAGCTGTTACCAAGGGCAATCTTGGTGACGATAGTGATGATGATCCCGAAAGAGAAGATTTTTGTCCCCCGCTTTAGTAATTTGGTTACCAGTTCATTGGGAGATTTGAGGTTTGAAGTGCTTAATACCAATGATGTTCCGGAAATCATCAGAAACAGAGCAGCCGTAACCGTTTGGAAATACTTCCAGAAGCCCGTAGTCAGTGGCAGGTAGATACCTGATACTAACTCAACATCGACTAATCCATGATAGATAATCATCATGATAATGGCGATCCCGCGTAAGGTGTCGATTTCCCAATAACGGACTTTGGATTGTTCAGCCATCTTTTTTCTCCTAATTTCATTTAGAACATTCTAATTATATCCGATTTTTTGGCAGTAAAAAAGAGGAGAATTGATCTTGGTTATACTAATAATTAATTTTTCCTTAAACCCTTGAGTCGGACTTGACTCTTTTATTTTTTGGGTTATAATCAAAGTAGATAACCGTATGACTGGCGGATAAGTGGATTAAACCACTGGGGAGTACGGGGTAAGAATTGCCGACCGCCTGGGCAGAATATGCCTGGGTGGTTTTTGTTTTATATAAGGAAGCTAGCAGGCATATCCTTTTAAGAAATGAAGCGATTGGAGGAGAACACTATGGATCCATGGCGGAGTTTTAAAGGAGAAGTATGGCGGAGCAGAATTGATGTTGCAGAATTTGTCCGGGATAATTATCAACCATATTATGGAGACGCCTCTTTTTTGGCAGGAGCTTCCGAAAGGACTAAGCGGTTGTGGCAGAAGTGTCAGGATTTAATGGAAGAAGAACGGCAAGCCGGTGGCGTCTTAAAGATTGACACCAAAAGAGTGGCTGGGATCACCGCTTGGCCACCAGGCTATATTGATCAAGAGAACGAAGTAATTTTCGGATTACAGACTGATGAACCTTTAAAGCGAATGGTTAACCCCTGGGGTGGGTGGCGAATGGTCGAAGCTGCCTGTAAAGCAAGGGGAGTCGAGCCTGATAAAACGATGGCCAAGATCTTCACTCGCTATCGACGTACTCAAAATGAAGCGATCTTTAGGATTTATACACCGGCAATGCGTCAGGCGCGTAGTCTTGGAATCATAACCGGGCTTCCGGATGCATATGGCCGGGGCCGGCTTATTGGTGATTACCGGCGGGTCCCTCTCTATGGTACTGCTTATTTGATGGAACAGAAGAAGAAAGATTTATATGAGTTGGATAATATTGACGATACGACGATTCATCTTCGAGAAGACATTGCTGACCAGGTCCGTGCTTTAGAAAGAATGGCGGAACTGGGGAAAGCTTATGGGTGTGATATTTCCCGTCCCGCTTTAAATGCCAAAGAAGCTGTCCAATGGTTATATATGGCTTATCTCTGTGCCGTTAAAGAACAAAACGGAGCGGCGATGTCATTCGGTCATACCAGTCCGTTTCTTGATATTTATATCCAAAGGGATCTGGAAGAAGGCACAATTACTGAGACAGAAGCGCAGGAATTGATCGATCAAATGACGATTAAGCTAAGATTAGTGCGTCATTTGCGTACTCCTGAATATGATGAGTTATTTGCCGGTGATCCTACTTGGATTACGGAGTCTTTAGGAGGAATGGCTGAGGATGGAAGGCCATTGGTTACAAAGACTGACTATCGCTGGTTACAGACATTACGTAATTTAGGTACTTCACCTGAACCGAATTTAACCGTTTTATGGAGTCCAAGGCTACCAAAAGCATTTAAGGATTTTTGTGCTGAGATGGCAATTGAGACTTCTTCGCTCCAGTTCGAGAATGATGATTTGATGCGGCCGATCTTTGGTGACGATTACGCCATCTCTTGTTGCGTTTCAGCTACCAGATTGGGGAAGGATATGCAGTTTTTCGGTGCGCGGGTCAATCTGGCCAAGGCGTTGTTATTAGCAATTAACGGTGGTAAAGATGAGCTTACCGGAGATTCGGTCGTTGAGGTACCTCAATTGCAAGGTGACTATTTGGAATGGGATCAGGTTTGGAGCAATTATGAAAAAGTCTTGACCTGGTTATCGGTCTTGTACAGCCGGACAATGAATTGCATCCATTATATGCATGATAAATATAACTACGAACGGGTCCAGATGGCTTTAATCGATTCCAAACCGCACCGTCATATGGCGTTTGGGGTGGCAGGTCTATCAGTTGTCGCTGATTCGCTTAGTGCAATTAAATACAACCGGGTTAAAGTGATCCGGGATGAAAGAGGAATTGCCACTGGATTCCAAATTGATGGTCAATTTCCGTGCTTTGGCAACGACGATGATCGGGTTGACGGATTGGCGGTAAGAGTTTTGCGTTATTTCTTTAATTCACTTTCAGAACAACCAATATATCGCAATGCGATTCCAACAATGTCGGTACTGACGATTACTTCAAATGTGGTCTATGGTAAGAAAACCGGTCCTACGCCTGACGGACGGGAAGCTGGCAAACCATTTGCACCGGGAGCCAATCCAATGCATGGCCGTGAGTTGACCGGAGTAGTTGCCGCGATGCGTTCGGTAGCTAAGTTACCCTATGATATTTGTCGTGACGGTATTTCTTATACTTTTTCAATAACTCCGAGGGCTTTAGGCAGTAATCAAAGCGAACGGACTAAAAATTTAATCAGTTTGATCGATGGCTACTTCACTTCTGGCGGACATCATATCAATGTTAATGTCTATAGTCGCGAAACACTAATTGATGCGATGGAACATCCGGAATTATATCCTAATTTGACAATCAGAGTTTCCGGTTATGCAGTCCACTTTATTAAGTTGAGTAAGGAACAACAGTTGGAAGTGATTGAACGTACGATTCACGAACGGATGTAAGACAAAGTTTCAGTGGTTGATCGGTTAAGTGCTTGATGACCACCAGTGGAGTGATTAATTTGGGCTCAGGAAGAATTCAACAGATCCAGAGTTTTAGCACAGTCGATGGCCCCGGAACACGTTCAGTAGTCTTTTTACAGGGTTGTCCAGTTAGTTGTCTATTCTGTCATAATCCTGATTCTTGGGATCGAGATGGTGGAGAAGTAATTGAGGTTGATCAATTATTGCGCCGGTTGGAACGTTTTCGTCCTTTCTTAAGTTCGAAAGGGTTGACAATCAGTGGCGGGGAACCATTATTTCAACCGGACTTCACTATCGAACTGGCACAGAAAGCGCGTGACGAAGGATGGCATGTTGCTTTAGATACTTCTGGTTGGGGAACCCGGGAGCAGTTTATTAAGGTTGCGAAGAATTTTGATTTAGTATTGTTCTCGATTAAACACCCGCTTGCTCCCGAGTCAGTTTCGCGGTGTCGGTTAGAGGCAGTAATGGATAACCTTGAAAGTTTGGCAGAATTAAAGATTCCGCTCTGGTTACGCTATGTTTTGATTCCTGGCTGGACTAACCAGCCTGATGCTTTAGCAGAGTTACGTAGGATTGTTTCCGGATTACCCAATCTTCAGAAAGTGGAGATTTTACCCTATAATAGTTTGGCGGAGAATAAATGGAAGAAACTTGGTTGGGATAGCCCGTTATTTCATGACGTCAGCCCGGTAACTGAAGGACAGATAAAGATGGTTGAAGAGTTTATTGCGTTTACTCCAAAATAAGTTTCTGCTTTTCTATCATCTAACAGGGTTGGTTTAATCTTGGTATTGCCAAAATGAATGGAATATTGTAAAATACTAATGCAGTCTTGCGCCCGTAGCTCAGGGGATAGAGCACTGGCCTCCGGAGCCAGGTGCACAGGTTCGATTCCTGTCGGGCGCACCATTTATTATATAAATTAACAATAATCCTCCTTAAGGGAGGTTTTTTTGTGTTTGGATTTATAATTTTAAAAGAGGAAAAGAGATACAGGTGTCGAATTTTATGATGGATTTTGTGTCATCAAGAATGAAGTTGATGGTACTACGGGTAGGGATCTGCAGAATGGTATATGACGGGAGGATGGTTGAAAGTGGGTCTGGTATTATTTCGTTGGGCAGCAATTTTCGCGTTTGTAGCAGTAATGATTGGAATCGGTATTTATGCGATGCGTCGTACGAAGACAGCATCAGACTTCTTTTTAGGCGGGAGAGATGTCGGTCCTTGGATTTCGGCATTTGCTTATGGTACATCCTACTTTTCGGCAGTTATTTTCATCGGATATGCCGGTAAGTTAGGATGGGGTTATGGTATTTCCACGTTGTGGATTGCGATTGGCAATACCATTGTTGGCAGTTGGTTAGCGTGGAAGCTACTGGCACGTCGTACCAGAGCGATGACCACCAATTTGGATGCGATGACAATGCCCGAATTTTTAGAAGCCCGTTATCAATCAAAATGGCTCAAGATTGTTTCAGCTGCTTTGATCTTCATTTTTCTAATCCCATACTGTGGTTCGGTGTTTACGGGATTAGGATTCCTCTTTGAAAATGTCCTCAAGATCGATTACCAGCTTTCGTTGATTGTAATGATTTTAATAACTGGAGTTTATCTGATCTTAGGTGGTTACTTTGCAGTCGCCCTGACAGATTTTATTCAAGGCCTGATTATGCTGGTTGGAACGGTACTGATGATCGGTTGTATCTTTAATCAACCTGAAGTGGGTGGTTTCAGTGGCTGGTTGACCAATCTCTCCAAGATTGATCCTGGTTTAACTCAGGTAATCCCGAAGAACTGGTCAGGAATGTTGGGTTTAGTACTAATGACCAGCTTGGGAGCTTGGGGAATGCCGCAGATGGTCCAGAAATTTTATGCTATTAAAAATGAACAAGTAATTAAAACGGCGACAATAGTGGCTTCGCTGTTTGCGTTGATTGTTGCCGGTGCAGCTTATTTAGTCGGCTCAACCGTGCATCTGTTCTTTGATGCAGTTCCACTAAATGCAGCTGGTAATCCGGAATTTAATGCTTTGATTCCAAAATTACTTGAACAGACGATGCCGGAATTTTTATTAATAATCATCTTATTATTGGTATTGTCGGCTTCGATGTCCACCTTATCATCATTAGTATTGGTAGCCAGTTCGGCCTTAACAATTGACCTGCTCCAGGGAGTTTTCTTCCCGAAGTTGGACAAGAAACATTCAGTAACTATTTTAAGAATCTTTTGTGGAATCTTTATTCTCTGTTCAATTGGGGTGGCGATCTCCAAGTCTGATTTAATAATCAAACTGATGAGTTTGTCATGGGGGACGATCTCCGGAGCGTTTTTAGCCCCATATCTCTATGGACTGTTTTGGAAGAACACTACTAAAAGTGGCGCTTGGGCCGGATTAATAACCGGAATTGTAGTTTCGGTTGTAGGTAGCCGGATCTTTCCTGATGAAAAGATCGCCCCACTAATCAGTATAAGTGCAATGATTATTCCAATGTTGGTTGTTCCGGTAGTAAGTTTAGTTACAAAGAAGTTTGACACCGGTCATTTGGAACGGGTTTTTGGTGTGTCCGAGACTGATCAGGTTGGTGACGATTTAGAAGAGATGGCCGGATAAAAATTATAAGGAGAAGAATGGGTTATGATTTGGGAACCACAATTTGAGTGCATGGAACGTAACGAATTACGTAAGTTACAGTTGGAACGGTTGCAAAAGGTAGTTGAACGGGTTTATAATCAAGTGCCTTTCTATAGAAGGAAGTTTGATGAAGTTGGAGTAAAACCCGGTGATATCAAACACTTGGAGGATCTTGCCAAACTGCCTTTCACCGTCAAAAACGATCTGCGTGACAATTATCCTTATGGGATGTTCGCAGTTCCAATGAAAGAGATTGTGCGGATTCATTCCTCATCCGGGACTACCGGAATTCCTACTGTGGTTGGTTATACCAAAAATGATTTGGTAACATGGTCGAATTTGGCATCCCGCTTTATTACTGCAGCCGGAGTGACCAGTGAAGATATTGTCCAGATTTCTTTTGGATATGGCTTGTTTACCGGAGGATTTGGACTTCATTATGGGATGGAACGGGTTGGAGCAACTGTAATTCCGGTTTCGAGTGGCAATACGGAACGGCAAATCAAGATCATGAAGGATTTTGGGAGTACTGTTTTAGTGGCAACTCCATCTTATGCTTTATATATGGCTGAGATTGCCCAAGAACTTAACATGGTGGATGACTTAAAACTGCGGGTTGGTTTATTTGGAGCCGAACCCTGGTCGGAAAATATGCGAAAAGAGCTTGAAAAAGCCTGGAATATTATTGCGACTGATAACTATGGTTTGAGCGAAGTCATGGGCCCCGGAGTTTCGGGTGAATGTACATACTGTTCAGGGCTGCATATTGCTGAAGATCATTTTATTCCGGAGATTATCGATCCGGAGACCGGCGAAGTCAAAGGCCCAGGTGAAGAGGGTGAGCTGGTACTGACGGCAATGACCAAAGAAGCGCTACCAATCATTAGATATCGGACCCGTGATATTACTGCACTCAATTATGAGAAATGCCAATGTGGCAGGACGATGGTCCGGATGCGGAAAACTTTGGGACGAAACGATGATATGCTGATTATTCGGGGGGTCAACGTCTTCCCATCGCAGATTGAAAGTGTCTTAATGGAGATTGAAGAGGTCGAACCCCACTATCTATTAATAGTTGACCGCGTTGGTCATCTGGATACGCTGGAAGTCCGAGTCGAAGTACCGGAGCATATCTTTACCGGAAATCTTAGAGATCTTGAGGACCTAACCGAAAAGATCAAACGTAAGATTGACTCTTTATTGAATATCAGTGTGAAAGTAAAATTGGTTGAACCAAAGAGCATTGAACGGAGTATTGGTAAGGCAAAACGAGTAATTGATAACCGTAAATTTTAGAGTTGAAAACGCCCTTGTAACAAAGGGCGTTTTTTGATGTCAAAATCCAATATAATATTATTCAGACTAGTAAAGATTAAAAATATTGCATTTTTAAAAAGTAGTGCAAAAATATTACAAATTGACGATAATATATTATATAAGAACGGTTCTAGCTGGGAAATAAAATGCTCATAATTAACAGAGGAGGTGTTGAGGGTGAAGCGGTTACCTATTGGCTTACATATCCGTCCAATGCAAAACACGGATTATCATTCGATTTATCGTTTGTATCGCCAATTGATTGGTAAGGGTAATTATTGTTCTGAAGAAACCTTTGCCAGGATCTTCAAGAGTTTTTTTGAAAAACAAGACCGGGAAGCTTTTGTTGCCGATGTTCAAGAACAAGTAATTGGATTTGTTACATTATATTATTTGGATGTGTTTCATCGTTCTGGTCAGATCGCCAGTATTCAAGAGTTGATAGTTACTGAAGAATTTCGTGGCCGGGGTGTAGGGAAATCATTGGTTGAGTTTGTAAAGTTGAAACTTAAAGAGCGACATTGTCGGGGGTTAGAGGTAGCTACCGATTTATGGGAGAATGGTGCCAAATCCTTTTATGAGCATTGTGGCTTCAGTGGAAAATCGATATTGATTGGTAATTAAGTTAAAATCGAGAGTGAAACTTAAAACATTAGTAATCAAATAAAAAAAACTAGCTGATTAATGCTAGTTTGTATTGGAATCAGGCTCAATTTCCAGTAATTCAAAACTAGTGGCAGGATTAATCTTTCTGGTAGTGAGCTTCTGTGGCAGCAATTCCGTAATGATCACTTCGCCGATCTGCCAGATTAAAACACCTTCACGGGTACAACCGGAAGTGGTATGCTCCTCGCGTCCAAATGCCGCGTGCAAATGAAGCTTCGGAATGTTACTTTCGTTTCTGATTAATGTTCCGACTCCGACGGCTTCACTGGTCCCCTTTAAAGCAGTTACCATTGGCACCGGGTGGGGTGAATTACCGTCTGCTGGCCCGACAACAATTTTGCTGCCAGTGTCAGCTCCACCTAAAAATAAGACTGAAGCCATATTGATATTGTGATCGGTTGCAAATTTTTCAATGACATTGGGTATTCGATCGCCGTGTTCTAATCGAAAAATAAAAACTCTGCCAATTGCTGCTTCGGTATATTTCATTCTGGCCTCCTTAATTGTTGATCAATTATGATAATGGCTGAACGCTCATTGGTTCGAAATATCATTTGTGATGTGTTCATGACTGTTTAAGTGTTCCATACAGTATTCGTGATCACCGGCGCATTTTGAACAATAGCGGAAATCAAGCTTCGGGTTGTCTTTTTCGGTGATACCACAGATGGTACACTTATGAAACGGTTTTTCAGATTCCTTGGTTAATTGTCCATAGAAATGCTGCCGCTTTTTGTATACGGTGCGGCGTTGTTTAATAGCTAATAAGAGATCTTTGCCAAAAAATACAAAGTAATTGGTGAGTGAAGCTGCTACAAATATTTTTTGGGGGATCGAAGGACTGAATAAAATAATATATCCAAAGAAAATCCAATTGATCATTGCAAGATACTTGATCTTTACCGGAATTATGAAAAAGATCAGGATTTCGAAATTCGGATAGAGGGTGGCAAATGCCAAAAACAGTGAGAGATTTAGGTAAAATGAAGTGGCAATATTGCCGGTCAATAACGCGGCGATTGCCGTTACAGCAGTTCCTAAAAAGTAAAATAAATTAAACCGGAAGGTACCCCATTCTTGTTCGAGAGTGATTCCGATCATATAATAAAAGTAAAACGCAAATATAATAAAAAGTGGGTGTGAACTGGGCGGGATAAAGATAAAGGTGATTAACCGCCAGAGTTCACCTTTGAGTACCAATTCAGGGACCAAACATAGGTTATAAATATCAAACGTTTGAGGAAAAAGAAACTCCAAGATAAAGACTAAGATGTTAAATGCAATGATGTAAGTCATCAAATTTTTGATCGCAAATTTACTTAACTTTCGTTCCAATTTATTGAATAGTTTCAAAGATTGACGCTCCTTTTTGTTAAAGTTTGGTTGTTTTTGAATTTGATCAAAAAATTATCTGGTCAAAATGTTCAACAACTTGATCAGCGAGTTTTAGATCTTGATTGTATGAATTAGGATTAACGTAACCGATACAGGACATTCCGGCTGCTTTGGCGGCTTTTACACCGTTGGTTGAATCTTCGATTGCCCAGCATCTGCCAGGATTAACAGCCAGTTGTTTCGCTGCCAGTAAATAAATATCCGGAGCGGGTTTGCCATTAGCTACCTGTTCACTGCTGACGATTACATCAAAATAATTGCGAATGTTGCATTTTTCTAAGACTGTTTCAATCAGGTGAAGTGGTGATGATGAAGCAAGCCCGATTTTGATCCGGTTGTGTTTCAGTCGGTTAAGCAACTGGACAACACCGGAAATAGGCTCAAATGGATAAGTACTAAGCAACTCCCGGTTTTGCCGTACTTGAAACTCTAATAATTGTTGAATTGTCTGTGGTAATTGGTAGGTTGCTTTTAACTGGTTCCACATATCGGTATCAGTAATTCCAACGTATTTTTGATACTCGGTTTCAGTAAGATTTATTCCCAGTTGGTTGAAGATCTCAAGATTTACTTGGTAATAGATTGGTTCGCTGTCAATTATTACTCCATCCATGTCAAAGATTACCGCTTCGACTTGGAAGTATTCTGACCTTAAAATTGACATAATTGCTAATGATTCATATTCCTGATTGGCCTGATTAAAGAGGCATTCCCGCAGGATCCCTTCTTCCTTAAAACCTGCTGCTTGGTAGAGTGTTCGGGCGCGAATGTTATTGAGTTTAACATCGAGCCATAACCGGTGTGCGTTATATTGCTTAAAGATTAGATTTTTTATTAACTGGATTGTTTCTTTACCGTATCCCAAGCCTTTGTCAACAATAACGATTCGTTTTAACTCGATATTCTTATTGGGGTTGTTGATTCCCGCAATAATTAAATATCCGACTCTTTTCTTATTTAACTTTGTTTCAATTGTTAGATGAAGGACAGCTTCATCCTGAAGCGCTTGTAAATGTTCCTTTTCAGTCCATTGACTGACAAACATACTGTTTTCGGGATGGTTTTCGGCTTCTGTCACAAAACCGATATCGGTCTGTTCGGTCCTGCGGATTATTAGGTTGTCTGACTCGATTACAGAATTCATAACGACTCCAATTAAATTTTTAATTTAGATCTCTATTATATACTAAAATAACGATTCTGGAGAATATAAAAATAGACTTGACAGTCGAAATGAATAATGATAAATTGATAATAACAATAAAAAATAAACTAAATATTTCAGTAGATGCATAATTGTTTAGAGTTACTACAAAAAAGTTTTAAAATTAAAATTCTTAAAAAATATACCCAAAAATATCAAATAATGCTATAGTTGATGTTTAGAAGGAGCTATTTTGAAACAGAATTTGACAGGGATAAAGGAGCGTTAAGAACGGATCATGGAACAACTGAATCGAGTCGACCAAGCAACTCAACCAATTAAAAAGGTAAATCCAGTCTGGGAATTTTGGAAACGGATTTTTACCAAAATTAAGTTTAGATGGGTTTTTATCTATTTAGGCGGATTAATAATCTTGTCAATCGTTGCTTTTTATCTGGTTTGTTTATTAACACCGTTACCAACACCACCGGTCCTCGCGGCAAGTGAAGTTTATGATATCAATAATAATCTGGTGGCGACCTTTTATGATGAAAACCGTCGTCCGGTTGAGTTGGAAGAGGTGCCTTTATTCTTAAAACAAGCATTTTTAGCGTTGGAGGACCACCGGTTCTATGAACATAATGGTGTTAATTTCGGACGAATTTTCAAAGCGGCATGGCATAATCTGATCCACGGACGGATTGAACAGGGTGGCAGCACCATCACCCAACAATTAGCCAAGAATGTCTACTTATCGAATGAACGGAAATTGTCACGTAAATTACGTGAGCTGTATTATACCATTAAATTGGAGATGCGTCTTACCAAAGATGAGATCTTCGAACTCTACTTAAATCAAATCTGTTTCGGTCATGCCGCGTATGGTGTGAAAGTAGCTGCTGACATCTATTTTGATAAAGAATTATCGGAGTTAAATGAGGCCGAGATGGCATTGCTTGCGGGATTGCCGCGTTGGCCGGCTCATTATTCACCATATAAAAACCCGAAAGCGGCCCGCGAGCGTTTGAAGCAAACCTTAAGGCGAATGGTGGAATGTAAGTACATAACTGAAGAACAGTATGAAATCTATTCGAAACAAGAGCTGAATTTACCCGGACTTAAAACCTATAAGACAGCACCTTATTTTATGGATTTGATTAAGCGCGAGATTGCTACCATTTTTCCCGAGGATCCGGAAATGATGCTTACTGCCGGGTGGCGAATCGAATCGACGATTGATTTAGAGCTGCAGAAAGCGGCGAATGATGCTTTTGAGCAGGGCTTGTCAAAGCTGGTTCGGGTTAAAGACGGAATTCCCTATCATCCACAGGGAGCATTTGTAGCAATTGATCCTTCTAACGGAGAGATTCGGGCGTTGATTGGGGGAACTGATTTTGCAAAGTCACAGTTTAACCGGGCGTTTCAAGCTAAACGGCAACCAGGTTCCGCTTTCAAACCAATTTTATATGCAACTGCCTTAAAAGGAAGTTTCTCATTAGCCAGTGCTTTTGAGTTAGAACCAAAGACTTATATTGTTAATGGCCGACGCTATTGCCCGACCGATGGTCGGAAGAAGGATGTTGAGGGTAAGATTACATTGCGGGACGCTTTAGCACGTTCCAGTAATGTGGTTGCAGTTCGATTGATCGAGCAGGTTGGAGCCGGCAATGTGGTTGCTTTGGCTGAAAAATTGGGGATTAAATCAGATTTACAAGCTAACTTGTCGTTGGCCTTAGGGACCAGTGAGGTAACTCCGGTGGAACTGGTTACTGCATACGTTCCATTTGCTAATGGAGGGATAGCCTACGAACCGCGAGTGATCAGACGAATCTTAGACAGTTATGGTAATGTATTATATGATAATCAACCACAGGAAGGTGTCCGGGTACTAGATTCCAAAGTAGCTTTTCTGGTCACTGATGCATTAAGAGGAGTACTTCGCAGTGGCGGTACCGCTGCTAATGTTGGTCACAAGATCAATCGCCCTGCTGCCGGAAAGACCGGGACTACAAATAAAAACCGTGATGCCTGGTTTGTAGGATACACTCCGGATCTGGTCGCCGGGGTTTATGTAGGTTATGACCAGAATGAACGGACTTTGCCAAGCGCAGCGAACCGGGTCGCTGCGCCGATTTGGGCTGATTTCATGGCTGCAGCTTTTAAGGGAAAACCGGTGAAGCAATTTCGGAAACCGGCTAACCTGACCAGCGCGATGATCTGTACCGAGTCAGGGATGCTTCCGGTGAAGGGTTGTCCAACCAGATCGGAACTTTTTATTAAAGGTACGGAGCCAGTTGATGAATGTGAAGAACATCTTCTGGTAGACCTAAAAGTATGTAGTGTTACCGGGAAATTACCAGGGCTACATTGTCGTCAGGTTCAACGCTCGATGATTTCTAAAGATGTACCAACTGAAACTTGTACGACTTGTGTTCCGCAATTAATCAAAGAAAATGAACGTCCGAAAGAAAGTAGCCCTAATGAAGAGAACGAAGGCCAGAAAAAAGGCGGGCTTAAAAATATCTTCCGGCGGATCTTTGGTAAGAAGAAGGATAAGAACGAGTAAGACAATTAAAATACTGGAAACGAAAAACAGTAGTTACTTGAGAAACTACTGTTTTTTTGGATGATTGGCTAAAGTTGCTATTATAACTAAATTCTATTAACGTCTTTTTAGAAACATTCCAAAATATTTTTCGTTGAAAACAATATTCACAATGGAACATTTTGAAAAAAGGATTGTCTAAATGAACGAAAGTATCATCAAAAAACAACTTAATGATTCTGATGATGACCGGCAACTGATCAGCCGTTTTATCGCTGGAGATATCAGGTCTTTTGATGAACTTGTTTTGAAGTATCAAGATCCGGTATACCGGTTGTGCCTGCAAATCTTGGGAAACAGTCATGATGCGGAGGATTGCGCCCAAGAAGTATTTATTAAAGTATATCATAACTTAAAAAGTTTTAAATTTGAGGCAAAATTTTCAACCTGGCTTTACCGGGTTGTAGTAAATACATGCAAAAATAAGAATAATTCGTTGGAATTCCGGTTGCGAAAGCTTTATTACTGGCTTGATAAACCTGAAGCTGGGATTGAAAATGCTTATTTACCGGAATTAAAAAGCAATATTGACAGTCCGGCGCAGGCTTTTGAACGTCAGGAAGTGACGCGAGCGATCTGTGAAGCAATTCAGTCTTTACCACTCGATCAAAAGACGTTAATTGTTTTATTTGATTTTGAAGGTAAGACCTATACCGAATTGGTTGCAATCACCGGTTATAAAATGGGAACCGTCAAATCAAAGCTTGCCAGAGCACGAGAAAAGCTCCGCAGTAAGCTTGAGGGGGTGATTGATTGAGTAAGTTAAAGTGTAGTGAATGCCAAGCGTTGGTCGTTGACTATATTAAAGATCAGATCGATAGTGTTGCCAAGCAAAATATTAGCCGTCATATTAATGAGTGTGAACAATGCCATTCTTACTGCCGGTTCATGCAGGTCTATTTGCAGAGTATAGCAGATATTGAAGCGCCGACAGCCCCAGCCGGGTTTTTAAATAAGGTGCATGGACGGTTGGAAAAGCAGAGATCAATACTTGTTCAATACTTTTTGCTATCAAAGCAGTTTATTCTAAAAGGGGCAGGGGTATTAACACTGGTTTTATGTTTAATCTTGTTATTAAATAACCAGCAACGTTTATCATCATTAGAAAAACAGAGTCCGCAACCGTTAGAAACGATTACCGATCTTAATCAGGATGCTTCTGAACAAGCGGTGGAGTCTGCACCAAATGTAAGCTTGTCACCAACTGCGGAGAGTTCAAAACCCAAAACAGTTCCAAAACCGGCTTTAACTATTGATACCAATAAAGTTCAGAATGAGTTAACATACAGATTAGTAGTTGGCACTGAGGCAGTTGCCAATAATGCACTTGAATCCCAAGCCAAACATCCGCTGCCCTTGATAAATAGGAGAATTAAGCAACCAGAGCCTGAAGCTGAAATAATGGAAGAGTCACTGTCTGGCGAGTCAGAAGTTGCAGCAGGTCGGTTACAATTTTTAAGCAATTCAATTGCAAAACAAGTTACTGTTTTTAAAGGGGAGATATTGGGTCAAAACGACCATGATGTGAATATAGTACGGATAAGGATTAAAATTCCTAAAGTTAACCTAAATAGTTTTTTGACTGAATTAAAAACTTTAGGAGAACTTCAAGGTGAGCTTATTGACCAAGGATCCATTGATAATGCAAGTGATTATCAAGTTTTAAATTTGGAGCTGCAAATCAACAGAACGTGATTTTTTTAGAGAAGATCTACCGATCTTCTTTTTTTATGACAGGATTAATCTTGCTTATTTTTTTGCTATTTGCAGGAATTTTAATTGTTACGACGAATTTTTTATAAAGCTTGCCACTTATGTCATCTATTGCTGAGAATGGATCGTTTTTTTCCAAAAAGAAAAAATACCTATCATCTAAACTTTTTTAAAAGTTTTTCCGATTATACAATTAGATGCTTGTTTGGTTGAGGATTTAATCGGATGAGGTGAGGTACATATGTGGCACAACCTATTGAATAGTCGAACCAGTTTAAAATTGGAAAAAGCAATGGACTATTCGGCATTACGGGGTCAATTATTATCGCATAATATTGCCAATGTAAATACGCCTAATTATAAACGTGTTGACCTTAATTTTGCAGCAATTTTAGATGAAAATGTCAATCAGACAACTCTTCCTTTGACTAAGACCCATCCTCGGCATTTAGCTGGATATCCTACAGGAATTAACAATCCTCCAATTATGACAGAAGCAGGTACAACATCCAGAATGGATGGCAATAATGTTGATGTCGAATATGAAATGGTCAAAATCGCAGAAAATTCAATGTTTTATCAAGCGTTAACTTCATCATGGAAACGGCAGATGTCGCGCTTGAAGATGGCTATTGAAGGGAGAGTTTGATGATGAACTTGTTTCGTAATTTTGATATTAGTGCAAGCGCTTTAACGGCTGAAAGGCTGCGAATGGATCTAATCTCTAATAATATTGCAAATGCACGGACAACCAGAACTGAGGAAGGTGGTCCATACCGGCGTCAAGTCCCGATCTTTGCAACAGTATTGGAAGATAAAATTAATGCGGCGGGTCAGGTTGTTAGAAATTATGCCGGAGTTAAAGTGGTCGGGATCAGAAATGACAATCGTCCTCCCCAAATAGTGTATGATCCGTCACATCCTGATGCTAATGAAGCCGGTTATGTTGCTTATCCCGATATTAATGTGGTAACTGAAATGGTCGATCTGATTGGAGCCAGTAGGGCATATGAGGCCAATATTACCGCTTTTAATGCGGCAAAAGACATGTTTCGGGCAGCCCTTGAACTTGGACGGGCATAGGAGGTAACTGTTAATGGATGTACGTTCGGTAATCCCAGTATCATTAACTAGACCAGAGAGTTTTTTAAATAATAAAACCGAGCCCAAAGTAACTACCGAGTCGTTTGAGAAAGTACTTGGCAGGGTCCTTAATGATGTTAACGAACTTCAGCTTCAATCAGCCGAGCTGAATGACAAGTTGGCATCCGGCCAATTGGAATATTTGCATCAGGCAACAGTTATTTCTGAAAAGGCAACTTTAGCGTTGCAACTGACAATTCAGGTTCGTAATAAAGTAGTTGAAGCGTACCAGGAAATTATGCGAACTCAATTCTGATCATTCTTAATTATAATATTCTACCTTCATTTTGGAGGCTAACCCCTTGAATGAATTAGTCGCTCAAGTTAAGAATTTATGGAATCAAATGGATACCACCCGGCGAATATTTGCTGCGGTGGTTCTACTGTTAGTTATTGTTACAATTATCTTGATGGCAGTCCGGATTGGTACTCCGAAGTATGAGTTGCTGTACGCGCGGTTGTCCGAGCAGGATCGGAGTGAAATTATTGTAAAATTGGAAGAGCTGAAAGTGCCATATCGCACTACCGCTGGTGGTGGTATCGAGGTTCCCAATGCTGTTTCAGTACGAGCCTCGTTACTGAAGGAAGGTATTCCTAATGGCGGTGTTGTGGGATGGGAGATCTTTGATCAAAGTTCATTCAGCGCTACTGATTTTAGCAATCAGATCAACCGGCAACGCGCCATTGCCGGCGAACTGACCCGTACCTTGCAACGGCTTGATGGGATTGTTGATGCCAAGATTTTATTGAATATTCCTGATCCCGGAGATTACCTCTTTAGTGATGATAAACCGGAGGGTACCGCTTCGGTGCAACTTCAGTTACGGTCGCAGGGAGTCTTATCACAATCGCAGGTTGAGGCAATTGCCAATCTGTTGGCCGCCAGTTGCGGAATCAAGCCGGAAAATGTAACGATTGTCGATAACTATGCCAATGATTTAACTGCAATGTTGCGTTCCAAACGGGGGAAAAAATTTGGAATGGGATCAGCTACCGAGCTTTTTGCTGCTCAAACTGAATATGAGTCCCAATTAGAGAAACGAATTGAAACTATGTTAGCCAAGGTCTTTGGTTTCAATAAGTCGGTAGTAAGAGTTAACGCCGAACTGGATTTGGACTATCAGGAGATCAAAAGTGAGAAATATGGTGATGTCGGTGTTCCCCGCAGTGAACAGGAACGCAGTGAAAAATACGAAGGTGCCGGTGGCGACGGTTATGGAGTCCCTGGTACGGATACGAATATTACCCAATATAAAGCTGATGATGACCAGGGAAACAGGTACCGGGCTGAAAAAGAAGAACGAATTGTTAATTATGAGATCAGTAAAGTAGAAGAATTTCGGATTAGTGCCCCTGGTAAAGTAAGAAGATTAGCGGTCGGTGTCTGGGTGGACGGCAATCTGCCTGATGATATCCGCCAAAAAGTAGCCAATACGGTTGGAGCTGCGGTAGGATTGTCAGAAAACCGGGGTGATCAACTGACAGTTGAAACAATTGAGTTTACTAAGCCAACAGCTTCGAGTGGTCAGAAATCAGAAATAGCAATTTCGTGGCAGACGGTTATTCAGTATCTAATGTTGGGATTATTTTTAGTAGCTCTGTTGTGGATGTTGAAGAAGATCTTTGTTGTTAATAATGCTGAACCGGCAACTATTGCCGGGACTAGAATCGATCAACTGATTGATGGTAATGTCCAACAAGAACAAGCAGCTGGGTTAGAATTAACGCAGGAAGAGAAGAATCGGATTGATAAGCTGAATACTTTGGAGAAGATTGCGCTGGAAAAACCTGACGAAGTGGCTGCATTATTGAAATCATGGCTTTCTGAAGAATACTAGTAAAATGAAATTTTGGTAAATAAGATGGAGTGATACTGTGGCGCGTTCACAAGAGTTGACTGGAAAACAGAAGGCAGCAATACTGATGATCTCGCTTGGCTCTGAGGTATCATCTAAAGTTATGAAATCATTGCGTGAAGATGAGATTGAAGAGTTGACAATGGAGATTGCTAACTTAAAACGAGTTACTGCTGAAATCAAGGACCGTGTCATTGACGAGTTTCTCCAGATCTGTGTTGCCCAAGAATATATTGTCACTGGTGGTATTGATTATGCACGCGAAATTTTGGAGAAAGCGCTTGGTTCTCAGAAAGCAAAAGATATTATTGGGAAGCTGACTGCATCATTACAGATTCGGCCCTTTGATTTTGCGCGCAAGACCGAACCAAGCCAGTTGTTGAACTTCTTGCAAAATGAACATCCGCAAACTATTGCGCTGGTGATGGCGTATTTACGACCAGAACAGGCAGCGATCATTTTGTCAGCCTTACCACCATTGCAACAGGTAGAGGTAGCGAGACGAATTGCGATTATGGACCGGACTTCCCCGGAGGTTTTAAGAGAAGTCGAACAGGTGTTGGAGAAGAAATTATCTTCATTTGTAATGCATGACTTTACAATTGCCGGTGGTATTGAGCCGATGGTTGAGATCTTAAACCGGGTTGATCGTGGTACTGAAAAGACAATTTTGGAAGCATTAGCTGAAGAAGATCCGGAACTGGCTGATGAGATTAAGAGTCGAATGTTTGTCTTTGAAGATGTTACGGCACTTGATAACCGTTCAGTACAGCGTTTCTTGCGTGAAGTCGACGTTAAAGATCTTGGTCTGGCACTAAAAACTGCCAGTGATGAGGTCCGTGATTTGATAATGAAGAATATGTCAAAACGTGCTGCCGAAATGTTGAAGGAAGATATGGAGATGATGGGACCGGTTCGTTTGCGGGATGTTGAAGAAGCCCAGCAGAAGATTGTTAATATTATCAGGCAATTGGAGGATTCTGGCGAATTAGTAATCTCCCGTAGTAAGGAGGATGAGATGATTGTCTAGGATATTTAAATCCGAAGATTGTATCGAGGCGCTTCCATGCCGGCTGGAGCCGATTAGTGAGGTTGCCTTTTTTAATAATAATAATATTAATGATGAAGTCTCTGATCAGGATGACAATGAAGTTGATATAGAAACAGTAGTGGAGTTAGAACCTGTCGAACCACCGGTTGATCCACCCAAGGTAGCCGAAGAGATTATTCAAAATGCGCAGAATGAAGCAGCGCAACTGTTGGATTCAGCCCGCAATCAAGTCGAACAATTACTGGCTGAAGCTAAGCTTCAAGTTGATACTATTAAAGACAATGCCCGTCAGGAAGGATTTGCGCAGGGGAAAGAGGAAGGTTTGTCCCAAATCAGACAAGAATTGAATGCTCAACTCATGGCTGCTTTATTATTATTAAATGAAGCTGAATTGGAACGGGAAAGGCGAATCTTGGATTCGGAGACCGAACTCCTAAAGTTAGCTCAAAAAATAGCGGAGAAGATCATTGGAATGGAGTTGCAGTCAAACACTGCTCAAGTTCAGACCGCGGTCGCCAAACAGGCGTTGGCGAAGATTGCCGGCGCTAACAAAATTAAGGTCAGAATCCATCCGGACAGTTTGAAATCTTTAACGGACCAAAACTTAGCCGATTTGCAGAGCGTTTTCTCGGAGCCGAAACCAATCCAGATTGAAGCCGATCCTAATATAGCTGCAGGTGGTTGTTATATTGAGTCAGAACAAGGTAATGTCGATGCCCGATTGCAAATCCAGTTGGAAAAAATACTAACCGAACTGCTTAAAGTGGGTCAATTAAGATGAGTAGGATAATTCCACCATTTGCAGCTGCAAACTACATCCCAATAGTCGAATCAACCGCTTCGATTAAATGTACCGGAAAAGTCAGCCAAATACTGGGTTTAACCATTGAAGGGGATGGTCCGGCGGTTAATATGGGTGAATATTGTTTGATCAAGACTAAAGACGGTGAATTATTACCGTCTGAAGTTGTGGGTTTTAAATCGGGGCGGGTAATTTTGATGCCCCTGGGTGAGATGACCGGAATCAGTCCGGGCTGCGAGATTATCGCTTCCGGTCAGCAATTACGGGTTGAGGTTGGTGAAGGGCTTCTGGGCCGGGTCTTAGATGGATTGGGTAATCCGATGGATCAAAAAGGTCCATTATTATCGGGGCAGTTTTACCCACTCAATGCCAATCCGCCGAATCCATTGACCAGAAAAAGAATTAATGCCCCACTGGCGTTGGGGATCAAAGCGATTGACGGACTGCTTACCTGTGGCCGGGGACAAAGGGTAGGTATCTTTGCGGGTAGTGGTGTTGGAAAGAGTACATTGTTGGGAATGATCGCCCGGAATACTGATGCGGATATCAATGTAATCGGATTGATTGGTGAACGGGGGCGTGAAGTCCGTGACTTTTTAGAGCGGGATTTAGGACCTGAAGGGTTGGCACGTTCGGTGGTGGTGGTGGCGACTTCGGATCAACCGGCATTGGTCCGGATCAAAGGCGCAATGGTAGCAACGGCTGTTGCCGAGTATTTCCGGGATCGCGGTTATGACGTAATGCTGATGATGGATTCGGTAACCCGCTTTGCAATGGCGCAACGGGAAGTAGGTTTAGCTGTTGGAGAACCACCAACCACCCGTGGTTATACGCCATCAGTTTTTGCAATGTTACCACGGCTCTTGGAACGTTCGGGAACAGCTGACCAAGGAAGTATCACAGGGTTATACACCGTCCTGGTCGAAGGCGATGATATGAATGAGCCGATTGCGGACGCTGTACGTGGTATCTTAGACGGACATATTGTTTTATCACGGGAATTAGCGCATTTGAATCATTATCCGGCAATTGATGTTTTAGCCAGTGTCAGCCGTCTGATGGTTGAGTTGGTTTCCCAAGAACACTTACGGACGGCAGGAGAGTTGCGAAATAACCTGGCAACATATCGTAACAATCAGGATTTGATTAATATCGGAGCTTATTCTAGAGGCAGTAATCCCCAGATCGACAGTGCGATCGATATGATTTCGACAATCAATGATTTTTTACGGCAGGGTGTTGAAGAGAAGATATCGTATGCTGCTACCGTTTCCCAGTTGATTACGATGATGGGCGGAAACCTCGACAATGAAGAAGTTTAAGTTTAAGTTAGAGACGGTTTTAAAAGTAAGGACCAGGCTGGAGGATCTACGGAAACGGGAATTGCGTCAGGCAGAACTCCGCTTGGAGGAAGCTTTGCGGCAACTGAAGCGTCGTCAGGCAGAGATTGCCGAAACGACTGCAATGTATCAGGAAAATTTGCAAAAACAACGTCTTGATTTGAATTTAGCAACTTATTATCATAATTATTTGAACAAACTAAACCAATTATTAGTAGAAGATTACGCGAGAATTGATCGTTGCAACGAAGATTTGGCCAAAGCGCGGCAAAACCTGATTGAAGCGACTAAGGAGAAGAAAATAGTTGAAAAGCTTAAAGAAAAAGCTTATGAGGAATATAAATCAGCAGAGCTAAAGCAGGAGACGGAATTCCTGGATGAATTAGGGACAACCCGGTTTATTCACCAGGAAACAACTGATTGAGGAGGGAGCCGGAGAAGTGGTTCGTTACTTTTTAGGTATTTTGACGGTAATTGCTTTACTGGTGGTTTTGGTCCTCGGTATCTGGGTAGGGGACCTGATTGGGTTCTGGGAGATCAATAAATTAGCTTTGAGTGCGGTTAGTTCGTTACCGGAGTTAAAGGATGTAGCTCAAAATTATGAACTTGGAAAAAAGCGGAGTGAGGTATTAAAAAAGAAAGAAGCTGAACTCCAAGCGTTGCAAGAAAGATTGAGCCAATCAGAAGCGGAGTTAGATAAAAGAATTAAGAGTTTTGAAACTGAAAAATTAAATTGGGAACGACAACAGTTAAAACGGGATACTGCTAAAACTGCTACTGATGTAACGCCGGATGATCACCGTAAGTATTTGGCAATGGTTGGTGGAATGAAGCCTGATAAAGCGGCAGTAGTTATTAGAGAGTTACCGGTAGAAACTACGATTCTAATCTTTAATCAACTTCGTTCGTCACAAGTAATTAAGATTATGGAAAACTTACCAGCTGAATATGTAATAAAGCTGACGCAAAGTCAGGTCAATAACAATTAACTGTTATTAAAAGAACTAATGGGCTGCTTGCAAAATGAATCAAGCAGCTCTTATTTTTTGGTCAAGAAAGAACACTAAATTAAGCGGTTTGTTATTGTATCTGAACCACGATAGTTGTAAAATAATAGAATCCAGGTTAAAAGAGGTGGATTATGGCAACCAATTATCATACTCATTGTTATTTCTGTGACGGTCAACAGGAACCGGAAGCTTTTATTCAAGCCGCACTTGCCAAAGGCTTTCAAGCTCTCGGTTTCTCTTCTCACGCACCGGTCCCGTTTGATTGTGACTGGACAATGCCTGCTGATCGAGCGCAGCGGTATTATACAACAATTAATGCTTTAAAGATCAAGTATCAAAATCAGATTGAAGTTTATCAAGGGCTAGAAATCGACTACTTTTCAAACAATACCCATAATCTGTTTGCGCAGTATCAATGGGACTACTGTATTGGTTCAATCCATTTTATTGCTGATTTTGAAAGACAACAATATTTAAGTATTGATGGCAGTAAGGCAGATTTTGAACAGACGCTGGATTATTTTCAGGGGGAGATTCAAGAGTTTGTCACCGAATACTACCGTTTAGTCAGGGAGATGGTTACTGAGGTTCAGCCAACCATCATTGGTCATTTCGATATCATCAAAAAGAACAACCAAAACGAGCAGTTTTTCTCGGAACGGGAAAAGTGGTATCAAAGAATTGTCCTTGAAACCTTGAAAGTTATAGCTGATTCGGGATCTATTTTGGAGGTAAATACGGGTGGAATTTTAAGAGGATATCTGTCCGAACCTTACCCAAGCCCCTGGATCTTAAGGGAGTGCAGTAAGCTGAAGATTCCGATTGTGCTTAATTCTGATGCTCATTCTCCGGAAATGATTGATGGTTGGTTTGATGAAGCTAAAGCTTTGTTAAGGGAAGTTGGTTATCAGGAACAACAAGTTTTACTCAATAGTAAGTGGACTACGGTCAGTTTAGAAACTGGCAAGGTTGGAAGGTGAAAACATGAAAAATTTACATCCGGCATTCAAGATTGTTTTGTTTCTGATTTTGTTTCTGTTGATTCTGTTTATTGGAATATTTATTACGGGGATCGTGTTTAAAACTTTGCAGTTACAAGATTTACAGATCAAAGAGTTGCTCAGTGAGTTGGCCTTGTTGTTGGTTGTAGTGACAGCAATAGCAGTTTCAAACCGGGTATTAGGCAGTATTGGTTTACAGGAATGCGGCCTTAAAGTTAATAAAAATTCCGGCAGGGAGTTGTTGACCGGATTAATGGTTGGGACATCAATTATGTTCACTTTTTTGATAATTGTACTCACATGCGGTTGGATGGAGATTAAAGGATTTGCATGGAATGAACGGGATTGGGTTTCAATCTTGAAAGATTTTTCATTGGCGGTGGGTTATATGGCAGCGGTAGCGGTAACTGAAGAACTTTTTTTTCGTGGCTACCTGCTGCAAATGTTTGAAAAGTTTTTGAATCTGAAAATGGCAGTCATTGTCTCATCCGTTATCTTTGCATTAGTTCATCTGTTAAATCCGGGAATTGCCGGGACGGATTTGATTTTTGTGGTAATATCCCATACTTTGGCAGCGATTTTAATTGCAATGAGCTTTGTAACGAATCGGAGTTTATGGGCACCTGTAGGAATCCATTTTGCCTGGAATCTGATGGAGTATTATTTGTTGGGACTTACCGGAATCAATGCCAATGAAGCTGTTTTTTTAGTAACTAAGATTACCGGTCCCAAATTATGGGTAGGAATTCCCGGGACTACATTTGGACCGGAGACAAGCATTACCGGAATTATTGTCTTGATAGGGGTTATAGTTGTCTTTTTGAGGATCAATAAACTAAAGGTTAATCAAGACAGGTAAAGAATGATTCAGGAACTCATGATCAAACGTTGTGGCGGTATTGAAGATATTATGTTGTTGATAGGAGCGGAGGCTATTATGACTATAAATTATAAAGAGATTCCTTTCTCGGAAGTAGAACAGCTTAGACCGTTATGGGAGAAACTGCGAATCCACCATTATGAACGGGCAAGTGATTTTAAAAATGACTTTGCGACGACAACCTTTGAGCAACGTCAACAGAAACTTATGAAAAATAAAAAAGCGATTAAAATTTATGTTGCCGAGGAAACCAGTTTAGGTCGGATTATTGGCTACTGTATTGCATCGCTTCATGAAGATGGCCGCGGAGAAATTGATTCAATTTATATTGAAGCAGAATACCGGAAATTGGGGATCGGGAGAACTTTGATGAAACGTTCGCTGGAATGGTTTGCAGCAGTTGGAGTAACTGAGATTCTAATCGAGGTGGCAGTTGGCAATGAAGCAGCATTGCCGTTCTACCGTCAGTTTGGATTTGCTCCTCGGACTTATCTGTTGAAGCGTAAACCGGTTTAATTTGGATAATAAAATGAGCTAATTTGACTGGGAAATAATGTCTTGACATCGCTTGTTGATTGGGTTATTGTTAAAAAAGATTAATTGGGAGGGGGATTATCGGTATGAAATTGTTTCGGAATAGTGTTCTAATCTGTTTGTGTCTGGTTTTAGCATTAACTATTGCAGGATGCGGCGGTTCAAGCAAATCCAAAACTTCAAATCCAGGACCTCAAGTTGGTAATGATCCTACCATCCAAGTGTCTCTTGGTTATAACGATCAATTTATTGTTTCACGGAGCTCTGTTTTTGATGTGCCGGTAATAAATAACGCGGCTACCTGAAAAAGGCATTAATGCTTTATCTTTTTCGATCAACTATGATTCTAACGTTTTAGAATTTGTGAATTTAACTCCGGCTTCAATGGTCACGGACCTGTCAGAATTTAATTATTATGCTGGAAAAATAGGAATTATCACTTTAACTTATACTCCGGAAGACAGTTTTGTAACAAGTGATGGACTATTTGTTACAGTAAAGATGAAGGTTAAAGATGATGCTGTACCTGGTAATTACCAATTAATTGCGGAAAATGGGGAACGGGGAAGTTTCCATACTATTATTTATGAGAATGGAAAAGTGAAAGAGAATGTCTGGCATTATGTCTATTATAAGCCGGCAGCGGTAGTTGTTAAGTAAAAATTAGATTTACTTGTATATTAACAAAGCCCTACGGGGCTTTTTTGTTTATAATAAATTGGTTTTTCTTAGAAAAAGTGTTACAATTATTTTAGTTTAGTTGATTAGCCATAGCAAACAGGAGGAGATAAATTGTTTCAGAATCTCGATTTAGCAGAGTTAATACTTAAGTTACCGGCAATTCTTTTTGGGCTTGCAATTCACGAGTTTTCTCATGCTTTGACAGCAACGAAGCTTGGCGATGACACTCCAGAAAGACAGGGGCGTTTAACCTTAAATCCGGTTGCCCACATTGATCCAATTGGTTTTCTAATGCTGTTGGTTGCTGGTTTTGGTTGGGCCAAACCGGTACAGATTGATCCCCGGGCTTTTAAAAAGTCCCGCCGTGATGAAATCCTGGTCTCAATCGCCGGACCAATCTCTAATATCCTGGCAGCGGTATTTTTTGTATTTTTACTTAAACTAATGTTGTCGGTAGATTTGAGTTGGATTCAGATTGAAAATTTTCAACCCTATTTTGCACGGATGTTATTTTATTTTATTATCATTAATGTCGTATTAGCCGTCTTTAACATGCTGCCAATTCCTCCACTCGATGGTTCGCATCTGATCTCGGTATTTATCCCGGGACGGTATGCTGGTTTTAAAGAAGGATTATTGCGTTATGGGAGTATGATTTTTATTTTAATTATTATTGCTGAAAATATCACTCAAATTAACTTTTTCCCGATTGCGGAGGTCACCATTGTGATAACCGATTTTTTATTTAGGATTTTTGGAATAAATTGAAGTAATAAAAAATCAATCTAATATATTAATATATTTGAGGGACAATTAATTATCTTTCATTTTAAGGAGGTACTTGATTGCTTTATCCGTTAAAGTTTCAACCGGTTTATAAAGATTATCTGTGGGGTGGACGTAATCTTGAAAAGTTAGGCCGGAAGCTGCCTCAGGGGATTATTGCCGAGAGTTGGGAAGTCTCGGCCCATCCTGACGGACTTAGTGTGATTTCAAACGGTCCGGAAGCCGGGTTAATCCTCAATGATTATTTAATGAAATATGGTAAAGCAGCAGTTGGTGAGCTGGTCGCTGAACAGTACCTCATGAGGTTTCCGCTCTTAGTAAAGTTAATCGATGCCAATCAGCAATTATCAGTCCAAGTCCACCCGGATGATGAATACGCGGCTCAAAATGAAGCCGGTGAATTTGGAAAGACGGAGATGTGGTATATCATCAGTGCCGAGCCGGGAGCAGAGATTGTTTACAATTTAAAACCGGGAGTAACTAAGGAAGTGTTCCGCCAGGCGATTAAAGCGGAGCAAATTGAAGAACAGTTGCAGTATATGGAGGTATTTGCCGGTGACGTCATCTTTATTCCGGCTGGCGTGGTTCATGCTTTGGGAGCCGGGATTGTATTAGTCGAGATTCAGCAGAGTTCCAATGCAACTTACCGGGTTTATGATTATAACCGGACCGATGCCAATGGCAATAAACGCCCATTACATATTGATAAAGCACTGGAAGTGATTGACTTTGATAATCAACAGCTGTTTAAATCAAAGGGACTGAAGCTGAATCTAAATTCGGAAGTTGCCAGAAGCGTCCTTACAGTTAATCCCTATTTTATTGTTGAGTTATATGAAGTTGATGGCGATGTTTTTGAAAACGCCACCGGTGATTGTTTTTGTCTGTATACTTTTATTGAAGGGACCGCTACGCTAACAAGTGCTGCAGGCTCGTTACCAATTGATGTCCCAGAGTCAGTTTTTATCCCCGCCAAGATGGGGAAATATCAAATTACCGGTTCGTTTAAAGCGTTAAAATCATACATTTATAATATTAATAATCGCAATTCATTATTGACATTTTTAAAACAGGCTTATGATGAAACAGAGATTAATAAAGTTTTCTGGGGGGTTTTTTAATAACCTTCATTTTAAGTAATTTTGAAAACAATTAGAAAATAATTTCCGGAAACTAAAATGTTAAATTTTTATTAAAAACTATAATCCTGATTGCAAATGCTGCCGATAAAGAAATTGTGAAAATAGAATGAGCTTCACTTAGATTTTATAATGGGAGGTAACAATGGCAGCACGCAATATAGGAATTGATCTCGGGTTTGGTTTCGTAAAAGCTAGCAACGGGGATACGGATTATATTTTCCCAAGTGTTGTTGGTGCCGGTCAAGACTTAACCTATCGTTCTGAGCTGACAACATATGTGGAGCCAATTGAAAATCTAGCAGTTACTATTGATGGTAAAAAGTATTTTGTCGGGGATTTGGCGATTCGCCAAAGTGAAATCTTAAGCCGTTCGTTAGGTGAAAATCATGCTCAGGAAAAAAACACCAAAGTGCTCCTTTTGGCAGCTTTAGCCTTGTATGTTCAGGGAGAATCTGAGGAATTTAATGTGGTTACGGGTCTACCTCCCAGTTATTATCTGTCGAATAAGGATCTGTTAGCCCAAGTCATCAAAGGGACACACACAATCATGTTAAACGTTGATGGAGTTGATCGCAAGAAAGTGATCACCATCAATAATGTTAAAATAATCCCGCAACCATTAGGGACATTGTTCCAGAAGATCTTTGATCAGCGGGGTGTGATTGCTGATAAAGAATTATCCCGTTCTAAAGTAGGGATTATTGATGTAGGATTTAGGACAACTGACTTTGTGGTAGTTGATAAACTTGAGTATATTGATAAACTCAGTTATTCAACCAATACAGGTATGTCGAATGCTTATGCGATTGTTGCGGATTACCTCCGGAACCAACATCGAATCTTTAAAGAAAATTATGAATTAGACGGGATTGTCCAAAAGGCGCAGATTAAAGTGGCTGGTAAAGTTCATTCGCTTGAGGAGATCAAAGATGAAGCTTATGAACAAGTAACCGCGAAGATTATTACTGAAATGAATTCCATCTGGGATCGCCGTGAACTGGATTTAATCCTGCTTTCCGGCGGTGGCGGTAAGGAGTTGGCTGATTACATTGCCATGGAATTGGAAACAGCTACGCTGGTTGATGATTCACAGACCGCCAATGTTCACGGCTATTTAAAATTAGCGCATAAAGTATTCGGCTATACTGAAAATAAACCGAAAACTGTTGCGTTTGAGACTAGTGGAAGTAATGGGAGTAACGTGGCAAGTATTACATCAGCATCCAGTAATAATAACTCAGCACCTTATAATGGCAATGAAAACCGGTTTGCCGGAAATAAATTCTTTGAAGATGAAAAGATCGATAAAGTTGCCGCAGGAAAAAAATAAGCTGAATTGGGTGTGTTATCTTCGTAACTTAATTAATAACCCGCCAAGAGGCGGGTTTTTAGTTTTTTTAATAGGATTTTAAAAAGTGTTTTAATAATAGTACTTGTTTAGCAGTAAAAATCAGTAGCATTTGGGTAAAATAAAAAGGTTTATATTTTCTTTGGAGGAGTTGAATCAGATCAATAAATCGGCCCGTTTTGAAAAAAAGTATCTGGAATTAGTGGAGAATCAAATTGGACGGGAATTGGAACGTCGCCAGCAAAACTTTGCGGTTTTGCAAGGTCAATTAGATGATGTACTGGAGTCATACTGGAATGAAAAACGGAGTAACTCGATTGATGAAGCACAGTTAGTTGAGTCGGTATCCCGTGAACGCAGTTTATATTTGAATAATGAGAAAGCTATTAAACGATTGCTAAGGATGGCGGATTCCCCATACTTCGCGCGTATGGATTTTAAAACTGATGGTTTAGTTTTAGTTTATATCGGAATTAATGCATTATTTGATGATGCCGGAAAATGTCTGATCTTTGATTGGCGTTTACCAATTGCCGGAATGTACTATGATTTTGAACCGGGGCCAGCCAGTTACTTATCTCCCGGAGGATTGATTGCTGGGGAGATAACCTTGAAGCGCCAATATAAGGTTGATTCCGGAAGATTGGTCTACTTCTTTGATAGTGATATCAGGATTGAGGATCAGATTCTTCAGGATATTCTGAGCCGTAATGCTGATGGAAAGATGAAGACGGTAGTTACCAGTATTCAAAGAGAGCAAAACAAGGTGATTCGTGATGACTGCCATTTGGTGCTAATTGTAACCGGGCCTGCCGGCAGTGGCAAAACCTCGATTGCCCTGCACCGGGCAGCTTATTTGCTTTACAAAGAGCGGGATACGATCAATTCAAGTAATATCAGGATTTTCTCACCTAATCATTTATTCAATAATTATATTGCTGATGTCCTTCCCGAACTGGGTGAAGATCTTATTCCGCAAATAACCTTCAGTGATTTTGGTTCTGGTTTGAGAGACCAATTTATGATTCGGGTTGAACAATGGTCAGAACAGATGGAGTTGATCCTCAAAGGTGAAGATTCAACGATTCAGGAACGAATTCATCAGATTAATTTTTTCTCCTCAGTCCGGTTTTTTGAATTGTTAACTAAATATCTCGATTATTTGGAGCAGAATTTTGTAAAAGATTATCCGGATTTATATTTTCAGGGAGAATTAATCATTGACAACAGGGAATGGCAAGAATTGTTCAATCACCATTATGCATTTTTGTCGATCGCGAAAAGATTGTCCAAGATTGAGGAGTTAATTTGGCAACGGTTAAAACCACAGAAAAAAGAGTTAGAACGGCTAGCGGAGCAGACGATTGCTGATAGTGGTGAAGAAGTTAATGAACAGGGTATCAAAGCGCGGGCGAGAATCGCTGTCCGCCAACAGATGCAGGATTTTCGCAGCAGGGTTCAGATGTTGACCAACTTACAACCTTTAACTTTATTCCGGAGAATGTTTGATGAGGAAGTGATCGGTGAATTCTTCCCCGGTTTTGTCCCTCCACCGGAATGGGAAAAGATCTGTTGCCGTGTTAAAAGCAATCTTAATCATCGCTTGATATCTGTTGAAGAATTAGCTCCTCTTTTGTTTTTTGTTGGCAGAGTGACCGAATTTTCGGTTGACAATACAGTACGCCATGTAATTGTCGACGAAGCACAGGATTATTCGGTCACACAGTTAGCGTATTTAAGCAAACTTTATCCTAGAGCGCGTTGGACATTGCTTGGTGATCCGGTCCAGACGCTGCTGCCAACGGCCAATCCGTTACAACTGGAGACGGTTACCGAGGTTTTTTCCGCTGCTGGAACTGCTGCAATCCGCTTGCAGAAAAGTTATCGTTCATCTTATGAGATTGCTTTATTCAGCCAAGCCTTACTGGGAAGAAAGCTGGATTTTGATTTGGTAATCAGACATGGCACTAAACCCAGGATAGTCTTTACCCGAAATGTTCAAGAGACAGTTATGGCAATGGAGTCGGAAGCTTATCAGTTACTTAAAGCGGGGTTACGGACGATTGCGATTATTACCAAAACTGCGGCGCAAGGGATCACCATCTTAAATCAATGGACTGCTCCTGATAAGCCGCACCTGGTTAAAGAGGATGATCCGGCATTAATAACCGGGATAATTGTTATTCCGGTCTATATGGCGAAAGGTTTGGAGTTTGACGCCGTCCTGATCTATGAAGCCAGTAACAGTAACTATCATAATGCGAGTGAGCGTCAGGTACTTTATGTGGGATGCAGTCGTGCTTTGCATCATTTATCACTTTATAGCTCGGATGGACTGCCTCCTTTTATTGCAAGTATTCCGGCTGAGTTATACGAGACCAATCTGTTTGATTTGCTTTCGACTGAAACAGTAAAGTAATTAGTTTCAGGTTAAGTAAAATCTTTATTAAATCGGTCGCTTAACAAGGAAAACAGGTTTGCTTGCGAGAATTAATTTTAAGGAGATGTAACTTAATCTGTTTTGTCATGGAGGTCTTTATGATATACGATATTGCAATCATCGGCGGTGGTCCTGCCGGTTTGGCTGCCGCTTTAAATGCCAGACGCCGCAATAAGAATACAATATTAATCAGTAAGGAAGCGTTGAGTTCCAAGCTGACTCAGGCACATACGATTGATAATTATCCGGGATTACCGGAGATTTCCGGGTTGGAACTGGCGATGAAGCTCCGAGAGCATGCTGAAAGTAATGGTACCAACTTTATAAAAGACGAAATTCAAAACATCTATCAGGAAGATCAGATCTTTAATCTGGTTGGGCGGGAGAGCGCAGTTCAAAGTCGTACGGTAGTTTTGGCAACCGGAGTTACGCTGGACTCCAAGCTCAGTGGCGAAACCGATTTTATCGGTAAAGGTGTTAGCTATTGCGCTACCTGTGACGGGATGTTCTTTAAAGGTAAACCGGTAGCAGTCATTGGTTATATTCGGGAAGCCGAGGCGGAGACCGAGTTTTTAGCGGAGATCTGTGACAAAGTATATTATCTTCCGATGTATAAAGAACCGGGGCTATCCAATCATAAGGTGGAGATTGTCAAGGGGAAACCGGTGGCGATCGTTGGACAGAACCGGGTTGAATTCTTGAAGACAACTGTTGGCGATTTACCGGTTGCGGGGGTCTTTATTGAACGCGCCGGCAGGCCGGTTGAACAGTTGTTGCTGGGTTTGGAGATTGAAGACGGTGTTATCGTTACTGATAATAATCAGGCAACCAACATCGAAGGAGTGTTTGCCGCCGGAGACTGTACCGGAAAACCCTGGCAGATCTCCAGAGCGATTGGTCAGGGGCAGGTTGCGGCATTGAGTGCGGTCCAATATTTGGAACGGCTGAAATTGACGATTTAAATATAATTACTCATTCATGTAAATAAAACCCTGCAAACTTCCGATTACTATAGATATCGGAAGTTTATTTTTTATGGGGCGAAGATGAATCAATTGCTGAAAATAAGTTGCCTGATTATTATAAACATCATATTAGTAGGACTTGCTGCCGTCAGGGTTGATGCTGATTGGTTGAAGATTACCGGAGAGAAGGGTTTTTCGTTTTCATATGACTATAACGAAACCACTGATTCGGATTGGTTAGAGCATGGTTATAGTTTTAGCCAGTCATTATTATTGGATGTTGAAGGTGAATTTGGCGATGGTTATTCACTGGAAGGGCATTTAATCGACCAACAGAACTCACCGGTACAGTTGTTTTTAAAGATTACCGGCAGAAATTCGGGATTGAGTTTTGGGAATGGGAACCTGAACTTGTTTTCAACGCCATTATCAAGCTGGAGTGGAGACTATAACGGGCTCGATCTTTATTACAAAAAAGACCGTCATGATTTCAAATTGACTTATGCTAATCCGACAGGGGTAGCGGTACGGGAGAATGCAGTAGTCAATACGGGTAACAATTATTGTTATCTAACATACTTACCGATCAAAGAAGGTTCATTAAAGGTTTATTCAAACGGGAGGTTACTGAATGAGGGAGTTGATTATCAATATAATTATTTCACCGGTAAATTGGAACTGACTTTCTTTCCGGAGCAGGACTTGCAACTGGAGTTGGAATACCATTATTTAGTCAGTGAAGTACTGGGTAATCGTTTTTTGGGAATCAGTGAGCAATATAGCTGGAATAATCAGTGGATTGGGGTTGAACATTTTTCAGCGTTAAGCCGGAAGAAGAAAGACCCCATCCTGATTGGTGAAGAGAAACAACCCGGTTCCTATGATTTAAGCGGTATCTATTATGGTTTTTCCACCCCGAAGTGGCGTTGGGATTTGGAGTACTGGAACAGTCGCGAAAAGAATGATTATCTGTGGGACTATCTCGATGATATGGAAGGGGTTGAAGTTGAGACGGAAGCCTTCTCGCGGTCAACGATGGCGCAGAGTTGGTATGCTAACGCTTATGGTTCGGCTGCTGTAGATTTGGATGAAGTCTCCGCAATTAAAGATGGCTATCATACCCGCGAAGGAAAGCCTTCTTTGGTGATTGACTATCGGCTGCAACGTACCGGAGATTCGATTGTATTATTACATGATTTGAACTCCTATCGTGACTTTAATTTACTGTCGAAGTTGAGTTTTTGGTTTTTCCTCAATAATCAGGACCTCCAATTACGGTTTGAACTGCTTACATCAGAGAATAATTACTATTATTATACCTTTACTAATTTAAGCAATAACTATGGCTGGCATAAATTTGACCTGTTGATTGACCCGGTTTTGCTGGCGAAGATCGGCGCGCCGGACTTAAAGCGGATCCGTTATGTTAGAGTAGTGCTTTCCAGTCCGGTAGGTGCTTCTTATGAAGGGAAATTATATTTAGCTCCGGTAGTGGCTACTACCAGAAATTTGGCCGAACAACGCTGGTCAACCATTAAAACTGCTCCAGGCAGTACCATATCAGTAACAACCGTTAAAGAAACTGTCATAGGTGAGGCGCCTGATAACCAGGTCTTAGAGGTGGATTATAACCTGGCAGGAGACGGTTGGGGCAGTATCACTTACCAACCGTCGGTTGTAATGGATATCAGCAAGTATCAGGATTTAAAATTGTTTATAAATCATAGCAGGCTTGCCTCTGATACGGCACCCTTAAGAATGACGGTTATTGCAGGTCGCGGCAGAGAAGAGTATCAGATTGGTACAGTGATTGTCTCACCCAATAATGGATGGCGGGAGTATTCATTAAGTTTAAAATCAGTCCCGCGGCGGATCTTGGAACGGGTTGAACAGGTTTCGATTCGGATTGATGGATCAGGGAGTGGCGCGTTAAAGCTTGATGCTTTAAAATTTACCGGTTATACACCAATTGAAGCGTCTGCGTTAAAGGTCCAAGGAAGGTATCAGGATGGTGCCTGGAGTAACTTCTTCGAGTTGCAACAGCTGGAAACCGGTTTTCGCGATTTATATCCGGGAGTAGGGATCGAGCGTTATAACGTCCGCAATATTACCGAGTATCTGCAGGATAAATGGCGGTTAAAGACTGACTTGGCAACTTACAGTCAGGCCGATGCGCAAAGCGGGCTGCCGGTCAGCGGTAATAAAAATTTAATTGAAGTTAGCCGTGGACCGGCATTGATATCACTGTTACAGACTACCGAGGAGGTAACTGACAATGATGAACAGATCTCGGGCGAACGCCAGGAAGTAACTTGGCGCTATAATTACCAATGGCGGTTATTTAACTTTGATTATAGACGGAGTAATTTTGAGAGTACGATTTTGGAGCGGCGTTTTGATACCAGCGATTCTTTGATGGTTAAATACCAACGGGAGAACTTGTGGCTGGGAACCCAATTATGGCAGGCGGATCAGGAGATTGATTCGTTAAATACACGTAAGCATGGCCGTAATTATGAGGTTGGTCTGAGTTATTTAAATCTAACCAAATTACAGCTTAATGGAGGAATAACCGTTGCTGAGACTGCTACCGGTGAATCCCATAGTAATTTTTGGAATTCTGATTTTGCTTTTTTCATTAACGACTGGATCAACCTTGAAGGAGTAGCCCGGGCAGTCAATACTCCCGAAGATCGTGAAGGTTTAATGGAGGAAAATCAATATAATCTTCGGCTGGTATTAACTCCCAAACCGCAATTCAAGATTGTTCTTGACCAGAATGTACGCTCCTGGGAAACCGTTGAATCAGGAGACTCCAAACAAGTTTTAACCGGGCTTAATTCCAGTTATTATTGGGGCAATCAAGAAAAGTTGATCGGATATTATACAGTCGAAGATTTATCAGACAACTCCGGTATTAAAGAAGGTTCACGTTTTGGTCTGAATGGTGATTTGGTATTATTTGATCCCTGGCTGACCCAGTTTGCAATCGAATATAATATTATTGACAATTATAACAGCCTGTTTAACAACGAACGGGCAACTTACAAATATAATATTAAAAATTCGCTCAAGAAGGAGACTCAGACCTATTATTGGGGTGGTTGGGTTGAGGGAATTGATTACAACGACCCCTGGAAACGGGAGATGTTACAATTAGGATGGGAAAAATCAGGTATTTGGTCGTATGGGAACAAACTTGATTTTGGGGTTGAATCTGATGATAATACTGAATTTGAATGGGGATTAAGTAATTTTTTGAAATACACCGCCCAGCAGCATTTGTTGGAAGTGAATTTAAATTATCAGACCTATGCAGAGTATTTATGGAAATTTTCAATAAATTACCGTTTTGTTCAAAGTGAGTTATTAACGTTTAATCTCAGTGGCGACTTTCTTCAGGACCGTAGCCGTGGCCGTGATCTACGCGTGCGGGCCGATTGCCTCTTTTACCTCCGTTAAGTTTTGCTTAAGAACTGCCAAATCAACCGTTATTTACCGCTTGAAGAATTACCCAGATAAATGTAGTATTAAAGAGAACCATTGTTACAAATTTTTAAGAGAATTGTAATAAAGATTGTCCTCTTATTACTTATTACAATTTTACAAAGGGCTTCATCTGGTTATCTTTCTCGTCTCGTTTTTAAAAATGAAAAATGAGGTGATAATGGTGAACCAAATGGGATTTATGCACGATTTGCAGCAAAATCCTAAATTAGCGTTACCACCAGATTGGGCTTCGAAATCAATCTTTTATCAGATCTTCCCGGACCGTTTTTACAATGGTAATCCTGATAATGATCCCGTTGGTAAAGTTGATTGGGATGCTCAACCAACCTATGATAATTTCTTCGGTGGCGATTTGGAAGGGATCATCGAGAAGATTCCTTATTTAAAAGAGTTAGGTGTAACGGCCTTGTATCTCAATCCGATCTTTGACTCACCATCCAACCATAAGTATAATGCAACCGATTATTTAAAGATAGCTCCCGAGTTTGGTGATATCTGGACTTTTAAAAAACTGATCGGTAAATTGCATGAGGTTGGGATGAAGATTATCATTGATGGCGTTTTCAATCATACGGGTGATACTTTCTGGGCGTTTCAAGATATTTTAAAACGTGGTTGTAACTCACGTTTCAAAGACTGGTATTATATCAAAGGTTATCCTGTCTGTCAGGGTCAGAACCCTAATTATGAATGTTGGTGGAACTTTGGAACATTACCGAAGTTGAATCATCAAAATCCCGAAGTGATTCGTTATCTGCTCCGGGTCGTTGCTTTCTGGACCAGTATTGGGATTGATGGTTGGAGACTTGATGTCCCCAATGAAGTACCAATGGAGTTCTGGAGAATTTTCAGGCGCTTGGTCCGTTCAATTAATCCCGAAGCCTTTATTGTTGGTGAGATTTGGGATGATGCTCATACATGGCTCAAAGGTGACAGTTGTGATGCGGTAATGAATTATCGGTGGCGTGATGCAGTGATCAAGTATTTTGCCCATCAAAGTATTTCAGTAGAGCATTTTCGTGCCGAGTTAGCGAATATCCGGGCAGGTTTGCCATGGGAGTATGTTATCAGTGCTTATAATTTATTAGGCAGTCATGATACACCACGGTATTTGACGATTTGTGGCGGTGAACGCCGTAAGTTATTAGCAACCCTGGCATTTCAGTTCACCTATCCCGGCATTCCGGCGATGTATTATGGTGATGAGATTGGTCTAACTGGCGATAAAGATCCCGATTGCCGCAAAACAATGCGCTGGAACGAAGCACAACAGGATCAGGTCATCCTTGAAACCAATCGTAGTTTGGCCAAACTGCGGCAACAGTATCAATCATTACAGACCGGTTGCTATCACGAGTTGCATTTGGGCGATAACATTTTTGGGTTTGTCAGAAGCGGCAAGCAGGAGCAGATCCTGGTCTGTATCAACATGAGTCATGAATGCTATTCAATTAAGGTCCCTAATGAATGGGAGCACGGCTGGGAACCCGTCTTTGCGGTTGGTACCAGTCTGTCAAGTTTAGCTTATCCGGAGTTACCTCCAATGGGGGTGCGGATTTTTAAACGGGGAAGCTCGTGAAGATTGATCAGCGCAAAACAGACAACCGATTCAATCAGATTGGTTGTCTGTTTTTTTTAATGGTAAAAATGCTTGATCTGGATTATATTAGAATCAGGCGCTTCATTTAATTTAAGTTTGCAGCGCAAATTATTGTCGCAGCCAGAAATTGAAACGGAGTGTTACGATGCAGGTATTAGTGGATGCGGATGCTTGTCCCAAAAATGTGCTGAAAATTATCCGTCAATTACAGGCAGAATACCGGTTTAGATTGATTACGGTAGCTTCTTTTAATCATCTGTTTGATAATCCGGACCATATTACTGTTGGGAATGAGAGTCAGGCTACAGATATTGAGATTATTAACAGGATTCAAGCTGGTGACCTGCTGGTGACTCATGATTATGGATTGGCAGCGCTGGCGTTAGGAAAAAAAGCATTGGTGATCGGGATCAATGGCCGGATCTATAGTGATGCGACGATCGATTTTTTACTGGAAGAACGTAATCTGAAATCGCGGTTGCGACGTAGCGGTCTAAAGACCAAAGGCCCTGCGGCCCGTACCGAAACCGATGATCGTAGATTTCGGGATAATTTTTTGAAATTGCTTTCCGGTACTAATGAATTTTAACTAAAAAAGATTACCAGTATTGTAGTTGTTGTTGGCTGGTTAATAATTCAAGAAAGATTTTTAACTATTTCAATTGACACTGTCATGATTCTATGGTATCATAACCTGTGCACGGATGGTGGGCGTAGCTCAGTTGGTTAGAGTGCCAGGTTGTGGCCCTGGAGGTCGTGGGTTCGAACCCCATCGCTCACCCCATTATAAAAAAGCTATTATAGGAACCTCGGTTCCTTTTTTATTTTCAGGTATTATTTATTGAAGTAAGAATATATTTTTTAATAATTTGGCGAACTTCAGTAGCAACCGGGAGGAAGCTAGATGAAAAGTCTATTAATAAATTGGAATGTTTTGATGTTGGCTTTTACAACTTTATTCATTGCGGAGATGGGTGATAAGACCCAGCTTGCAGTATTTACCCTGGTTACGGAGTCAAAAGCGCCGCTTTCGGTGTTTTTAGGAGCCAGTCTTGCTTTGGCAGTCGTAACATTAATCGGGGTTATTTTTGGTGGTGTGATAACTAAGGTTATTCCCACAAACTATCTCAAAATTGGGGCTGGTTTTCTCTTTTGCGGAATTGGTGGTTATACACTGTGGGAGGCTTTCTCGGGTATAATCAATAAACTGTAAAGAGTGATGCTAATGACTGACTTTGATAAAAAACTGATTTTAATTCTGCTGCTCAGCGCAGCGCTTTTATTTGGACTGAAGTTTATCCCAAGTCATGCGGAAGCCGGAATTGCCAAAGTTGAATTGCAGGGTAAAACGGTTGGCAAATATAATTTAAGCAGTGAATCAGGAAAGACGGTTTCGATTAACCTTCCTAACGGTATTGCCCAATTGGAGTTTAAAGATGGCGCGGTGCGGATGTTACCGATGAGTGTAACAGTCTGTCCGCGGCAGATCTGTTTCCATACGGGCTGGATCAGCAGATCAGGGGAGACAATTATTTGTATCCCCAATCAACTGGTGGTCAGGATTATAACCGGTAATAACAGAATTGATGCGGTTACGCGCTGATCTTTTTAATTAGTAAATTCGATTACCAGTGCCAAATCGTCTGTTTTTAGCATATTGTATTGTTGAAAGGGGCGAGGCTGCTTGTTAACCAAAACCTCAGAATTACGCGAGCGGGAAGTCGTTAATATTTTAGATGGAAAAAGGTTAGGATTAGCCAGTGATTTGGAGATTGATGTTGAAACCGGCCGGATTAAGGCGATCGTTGTGCCTGGGCCGGGAAAGTTTCTCTGGTTTTTTGGCAAGAGTGAAGATTTTATAATCCCCTGGGAACGGATTAAGAAGATTGGGGTCGATGTGATTTTGGTTGATGCTCCCAATTACCAGGATGAAAAAGCTTCAATTATTGACTTTAGTCAAACCGTTTAAGTCAGTCAGGATGATTGACTTTAATTTTTGCAGTTATTAAGGAGTAGCCAATGAATCCTTCACACTATAAAATGATTGTCACTGATTTAGATGGGACCTTGATTCCCTATGGAAGTGATTTGGTTGCAGCGGAAACCGTAAAAGTAATCACGGCCCTTCAGCAACAAGGATTGTTATTTACGATTGCTACCGGCCGCAGCTGGCGGCAGACAAAATTGATCACCGATCAGCTCCCAGTTTTTCATCCGGTTATAGTACAAGCAGGAGCGATTGTAATCGATCCGCTAACCGGGAAGCCATTGCGGATTCAGCCGTTACGCCCCGAACTGGAAGTGAAGTTAAGGGTGATTCTTGATTCGCCCCATGTGGACCAGTTATGCCTGAACGAAAGTGGTTTGTATTATACAACCAAGATTAATACTAAAGGTGGAAGCTGGGTCTTGGGAAGTGGTGAAGAGTGTTGTGTAGTCTCCGAATTAGCTCCCGGCAACCAACAGGTAATTAAGCATTTGTTTATCGGGCCGGAACTGGAATTGAAAGAATTAATCACTAAAATTAAGGCAATGGATCCCACACCGACCTGGATCCTTTGGCCTCCGGATGACTACAGTGAAGACTGGTTTTTAGAAGTGTTTGATCCATTGGTCTCAAAAGGACAAGCATTAACATGGCTGGTTGGTCAACTGGGATTAACGCTGGAACAGGTTATTGCTTTTGGCGATGGCTATAATGACCTAGATATGCTTCGTGTGGCCGGCTTGGGTGTTGCCATCGATAAAGCTCCAGCGGCAGTCCGCTCGGTTGCGGATACGGTAATTTCAGGACCGGAATCGAATGGTGTAGCCAAGTTCTTAAAAGAATTAATAAACAGTAATCGATAGCGATATCATTTAAAAGTTCAAAGCTTCATTCGCAACGATAAAGTTTATTATTTGTTGAGCTTGACTGTAAAGTTGCTGATGTTATCTTTGAATTAGGGAGGGTGCAATATCCGGGACGTTATTGTATAATTGGAATGGTAATATGATAAGTGATTATCAAGTAGTCCAGCCTAGGGTGATTAAAATTGTAAAGTGAGGACGGTTCTTAAATTTACTAATGATCCAATTAACATAATACAATAACTTGACACTTTGTTTGTCCTGGTGTTAAAATAAGCTAAATGAAGAAAAGAGATTTTCAAAGACAATGATTAAGGAAAGTATTCTGTCTAAGCCCTTCAGAGAGGACGGGTCAGCGGCTGTAAGCCCGTTTAGGAGTTAACCAGAAGAAGTTCCCTTAGGAGTCGATCGTTGAAGGTAATAGCCTATAATGGTTGTTACTGCGTAGATTGATCCGGATGCCTGCCGTTACAAGGGATAGGGTATCGAGTATGAGTTTCAGCTCCGTACCTGAAAATGAGTGAGTCTTTGCAAAAAGGCTAAAATGGGTGGTACCGCGAAATTGGACCCACATTTCGTCCCATATTGGGATCGAAATGTGGGTTTATTTATTTTTAATCTCAATTTATGTGGAGGGATAGTCGATGATTATTGTTACTAACAGTGGAATTACCAAGGAACAATGGAATAACATTTGGGAGAAACTTGAGAGTTGGGGCTTTCAGTTACATGTGATTCAGGGGGTTGAGAAGAAAGTTATTGGAGCAGTTGGTGATAAACGGAAAGTTGATTTTCACTTTTTGGAAAACATCCCTGGAGTCGAGAAAGTGATCCCGATTCTTAGTCCTTATAAACTAGCAGCTAAAGATGTTAAACCGGAAGGGACTATTATTGAGATTGGCAATCTGAAGATTGGCGGCGGTCATTTTGGTTTAATTGCCGGACCTTGCGCGGTTGAAAGCGAAGAACAATTAATCCAGATAGCCCGGGGTTTAAAAGATGCCGGAGCCAATGGATTGAGAGGCGGAGCATTCAAACCAAGGACTTCCCCGTATAGTTTCCAGGGCTTAGAGAAGGAAGGCCTGCTTCTCTTGGCAAAAGCAAGAGAGGAGACTGGGTTGCCGGTAATTACGGAGTTGATGAATTTGACCGAATTGGACTTACTGGTGGAATACGCCGATATTATCCAAATTGGCGCGCGGAATATGCAGAATTTCGGGTTGTTAAAAGCAGTGGGACGGCAACCGAAGCCGGTATTATTGAAGCGGGGGTTAGCCGCTACAATTGAGGAATGGATTATGGCGGCTGAATATATTATTGCTGAAGGCAATGAAAAAGTAATCCTCTGTGAACGCGGAATCCGCACTTTTGAGACTGCGACAAGGAATACACTTGATTTAAGCGCAATCCCGTTGGTTAAGAGTCTGACCCATTTACCGGTAGTGGTTGACCCCAGCCATGGGACCGGCAAACGCAAACTGGTTATTCCGATGGCAAAAGCGGCAATAGTTGCCGGGGCAGACGGCTTATTGATTGAAGCGCATCCTGATCCTGCCAATGCCTGGAGTGATGGCGAGCAGTCACTTGATCTGGCAGAATTTAAAATTTTGGTGGAACAAATCCAACCATTACTGGAGTTAGAAAATAAACGTCTTTAACTTGACATTATAATTTTTCCGGCGTTATAATTGGTACAAATAGGAATGAGGTTGGCTCCTGTTGGCCAAATGTGTTTATGGGCCTTAACATTTTTTGTTATGGCCTTTTTTCAGTGATTACCAGCTTCGGAAACTCTGTTTGTTACTGATACTTATCATGCTGAGGTGATTAAATGGATAATAATACCAGGATGGTATTTAGCGATTTCAACCTGGTTGAAAGAGTTACTGCGGATCTTGTCGAAAAATACCGGGGTATTGTATTGGATGAGATACTCGAAATATGGCAGGAATACGGGTTTGGGGATTGTTTAAATGGATATTTAAAAGTTATCAATCCAGATGAATATCTACCATTTTTAAAGGAAGTATATAGTTGCACACCTGATGAAATTCCTGTATTTGCAACCGGAATGGGAGATATCATTAATTGTAATGGGAATGGATATTTGGAATGGTTGAATTTTAGGTATAATGAATGCAGTATGATTGGGAAGAAGTTCTCGCTTACTATGCGCCGGTTTACAACTGATGATTTTCTGGAAAATACGCTAAAATGGCTGCCATACCCAGAGGCTGTTGCGAAGTATGGACGGCCAAAATACAATGAATGCTTTGGTTATAATACTCTTTTAAGCCTTGGCGGTAGTGAGAAGGTTGAGAATTTATCCAAAGTTAAATTGGTTGAACACATTTATCTGATCTGTCAGATGCAAGGAATCCTCTCTTTTTAGGTCAATAGCAATAATGAAGAATTCAAAGAATGGCAAGTAATAGTGATTGATAAAAGCTTAATTATATTTTAAACGAGGTGGGAATAACTAATATGTGGAAGACAGCGTCATTAGCAACCAAGACAAGAGTAGAATTTGTTGATGTTACAGCATTGGTAAACAAAGAAGTTGTTGAGAGTAAAATTAAAAATGGGGTTTGTTATGTTTTTATACCTCATACTACCGCTGCAGTAACCATTAATGAAAATACGGACCCGGATGTCTTACGCGATTTAACAGCCGGACTGGAACGAAATGCTCCTAAAAACGGAGGATATAAGCACAGTGAAGGTAATTCCGATGCGCACATCAAAGCGTCGTTAATCGGAAATACCGTAGTAGTACCGGTGATTAATGGACGGTTGGGTTTGGGGACCTGGCAAGGTATTTATTTTTGTGAATTTGACGGACCACGTAATCGAAACCTGAAAATTGGTGTTATGGGGGAATGAAGGACAATTGGACAAGTTAACATGGTATCAAAAAAAAGCTGTTGAGGTTGGAGAATTGTTGAATTCCAACCTGGAAACCGGATTGACAGAAGCAGCAGTAACAGAAAAGCGTGCTCAATACGGATTGAATGAACTGACGGAGCAGCAGGGAAAGACCGTTTGGTCGATGTTTATTGAGCAATTTAAGGATTTTTTAGTCATTCTGCTTTTCGTAGCGGCGATCATCTCGGGTGTTCTTGGTGAATGGCTTGATGCAGGAGTAATCCTGGTTATTGTTGCGCTCAATGCCTTTTTGGGAGTATTTCAGGAGTATAAGGCAGAAAAATCACTGGCAGCATTAAAGAAGCTGGCTGCGCCGAAGGCTAAAGTCTTACGGGACAGTCAGGTTAAAGAGATTGCGGCCCAAGATTTGGTCCCTGGTGATGTCATCGTCTTGGAAGCCGGGGATTTTGTTCCTGCTGATGCCCTGCTCTTTGAAGTTGCCAATCTGAAAGTTGAAGAATCGGCCCTTACCGGCGAGTCGGTCCCGGTTGATAAGGAAGTGGCAACCTATAATGAAGAGATACCGTTAGCTGACCGTAAAAACATGGTTTACATGGGGACGATCGTTACTTATGGCCGTGGCAAAGCGATTGTTGTCAATACAGGAATGCAGACCGAGATTGGTCAGATTGCTACCATGATTCAGCAGGTAGAACCGGAGTCGACGCCCTTGCAGCAAAAACTGGAGGAGTTTGGGAAACAGCTTGGGATTCTGGCATTGATTGTTTGTGCTTTGATCTTTGTAGTTGGTTTGATTCGGGGCGAAAAACTGATTGAGATCTTTATGATCTCGGTAAGTTTGGCGGTTGCCGCCATTCCTGAAGGATTACCGGCAATAGTGACCATTGTTCTGGCCTTGGGTGTTCAACGGATGGCCAAACAACGGGCAATTATTCGTAAATTGCCGGCAGTAGAGACCCTTGGCGCAGCGACGATAATCTGTTCCGATAAGACCGGGACATTGACGCAGAATCAAATGACCGTAAGACAGATTTATACCGCCGATCAAATCTATGAGGTAACCGGTTTGGGTTATCAACCGGAAGGTGATTTTGTACTGGCAGGAAAGCCGGTCCTCCCCGATTCTGATGCTAATTTAAGCTTTACTTTATTGTGTGGCGCTCTCTGTAATGATTCTAATTTGGATAAAGAAGAAGCTGAAGGTAAGGAGCAATGGAAGATCATCGGTGATCCGACTGAAGGGGCATTGATGGTAGTGGCGGCTAAGGCCGGTATTGCCCGTAAAGATGTCAATCGGGATTATCCCAGAGTGAAGGAGATTCCGTTTGATTCCGACCGGAAATTGATGACCACCCTGCATAAAGGAAGTTTCAAGTTTGCAGCGTTAAAGTCAGTCGAGGCCGAACAACCGGATGGTTTATGGGTGATAACCAAAGGAGCTCCTGATAATGTTTTAAAACGTTGCCGAAGCTATTTGGGTGCTACTGGAGTTGAAAAATTAACCGAGGAGCGGCGTAATGAGTTCTTAAAACAGAATGAGCTCATGGGCAAAGAAGCTTTACGGGTTTTAGGAGTGGCAATTCGCCGTGTGGCAGCGGATTTTCAGCTGGAACAGGTAGAAGACGATTTGATCTTCGTTGGTTTCTGGGGAATGATTGATCCGCCACGTCTTGAGGTTAAAGACTCAATTGCCGAATGCCGTAATGCCGGCATTACTCCAGTTTTGATTACAGGGGATCACCAGATTACAGCGGCGGCTATCGCCGGTGAGCTTGGCTTATTGGCTGAAGGGCAAAAGGTGATCAGCGGTCAGGAGTTGGACCGTCTGTCCGATCAGGAACTGCGGGAACAGGTTGAACAAATAGCGGTTTATGCCAGAGTATCTCCGGAACATAAAGTGCGGATCGTCGACGCGTTTCGGAGTAAGGAACATATTGTAGCAATGACCGGTGACGGTGTCAATGATGCTCCGGCTTTAAAACGGGCTGATATCGGAGCAGCGATGGGGATTACCGGTACTGATGTTGCCAAAAGTGCTGCCGAGATGGTACTTGCCGACGATAATTTTGCAACGATTGTCGGGGCAGTCCGCGAGGGCCGGATTATCTTTGAGAACATCAAGAAATCAGTTTATTTCTTACTCTCATGTAATATTGGTGAGATTGTAGCCATTCTACTGGCGATCCTCTTCCAAATACCGGTGCCGTTAATTGCGATCCAAATTTTATGGGTAAATTTAGTTACTGACAGTTTACCGGCATTAGCACTTGGGATGGAACCGGCTGAACCAGGCATTATGCAACGTAAACCACGCCGTAAGGAGGAAGGAATCTTTGCTCCGGGGATGAAACTAAGTATTTTTGCCGAAGGGATAGTTATTGGGGCGATAACCCTAATTGCCTTTTATCTTGGTTATTCAACCGATCAGGAGTTAGCTGCGAAGATCGTTGCCGGATTTGGATTTGCAGTGAATAATCCGTCTTTAGCGATTGGGAGGACGATGGCATTTGGCGCTCTGAGTTTGTCCCAGTTGTTCCATGTATTTAACTTCAGATCAGTACGCAACTCCATCTTTAGGTCCGGTATGAAGCAAAATTACTTCCTGATTGGAGCTGCGTTAATATCTGGTTTAATTCAGGTGGCGGTTATGACCATACCGTTCTTTCAAAATATTTTTAAGGCAGCTCCACTCGCTGTCCAACACTGGTTGATTGTCATTGGATTGGCTGTTTCGACCATTCCGTTGGTAGAGCTTTGGAAGGGTCTTGTTTTGCGGAAATTCTTCAAATAAGCTTTAACCATATTTTTGGTTGCTCTGTGGTTGATGGGGGCTATCATATTAGCCCTCTTTTTATTTTGGCAGGGAAAGATCATGTTATTTAGCAACAGTGAACAGTTGTTTTGGCTGTTTTTAGAATGTAATTAACAGCTTCTTGAAGGTTCAGGCAATTATAATCAGCGCCTGAAACCGGAGCCCCGATTTTTATCGTCCGGCATCCGGCACGAATACCAGCTTCAATATCAGTCTGTCGATCGCCAATCATCCAGGATTGAGCAAGATCAACCCGATGTTTTTTGGCCAATTTTAAAATTAAACCGGGATGAGGCTTGCGACAATCACATTGATGATCAAAATGGGGACAGAAAGCAATATCATCTATATTTGTCCCTCCGGCTTGAAGTAGATTGATCAGATGTTGATGGACCCGTTTCAGATTGACTTCAGTAAAATAACCAAGCTCTAAACCGCCCTGGAAATACTGTAATTGGTGAGGATGGAGTATTCTGAGCGCTATAGAGTTAAGTTAACAATATTTATGGTTAATAACTTCAGGTTGATAGTCTTCGATATAGCGCAGTGCTTCGTGAATATCAGTGGTTACGAAGTAGAGCTTTTGACACTCGGGTTTGGCAAATTGCTGATTTAAAATGGTATCAAATTGTTCTAATAATGCTTGATAGAAGTTGTTTACGTTTAATATTACAATTGGTTTGTTGTGGTAGCGAAGCTGTTTCAAGGTGATCATCTCTAATAGTTCTTCCAGGGTGCCGTACCCGCCGGGAAGGGCGATAAAGGCATCTGAACGGGCATCCATTATTGCTTTACGGGTCCTCATGTCTTCGGTAACGATCAGTTCATCGCAATTTTCGTAGACTATATTTTTAACGTTTAAAGCCTTGGGGATAATTCCAATTACCTTGCCATTTGACTGATGTACTGCCCGTGCGGTTACTCCCATTAGTCCCGTCATTCCTCCGCCAAATAAAAGTGAATCACCGTTTGCGGCTATTTGCCGGCCTAACCGTTCAGCGGCTTGAACATAAATTTGATCGATTAAACAACTTGAAGAACTATAGACACAAATAATTTTATTCATCGTTTGGTTTCCTTTTTTTATTCTAATTATAGCATAAAACAAGATAATCTTGGGACAGAAATTTCCAAAAATCGTGTGGACAAATATCAAAAAAAAGGTATAATTTTAACTAAAGTTACATATAAAATTTGTGAGGTGGAATTAATGAGACAAGTCTTGATTATCTTGGTTTGTTTTATCTTTTTTTGTTCGCTACAAGTTAATGCGTTTCCAATTTATAGTCCCTGGGAAACAGAGTTGCAATTAAATGTTCATCATCCGTGTACGATTGCCGGTTTTGGAAGCGGAGGGATGTTTGGGGTTTCGGTTGGTGAAAGGGGACAGTGTTATTATACTGTTGATAGCGGTGGCATGTGGATTAATGCTAAAACTGATACCTCATCGCGGTATGGATTGGAGCTTTCGCTTTACCAGGCGATAATTAGTTGTGGTACGGATGGTAAGATAAGGCTCAGCGCCGACAATGGCCGTTCTTGGGAAAAACGGGCTGATTTTATACCTTCAGGTAAGTCCCATTGTCGTTATTTGAGTTTTTGTAACGTTGTTACCGGCTGGATTGCAGGTCCGGATTCATTGGGAATGACCAGAGACGGCGGGAAAAGCTGGACCAAACTGGACTTACCAAAAGGAATTAAACGGATTGATGCAATTGCGTTACGGACCCCCACCGAAGGGTATTTACTGGATGCCAGTGGTGCCGGTGAACTATATTTTACTGAGGACGGCGGTATGACTTGGGGAAAGTTACCTATTGGTTTAAAGGGAGAGAGTTTGGAACTCGCTCCAGCGCCTACTGCTGCCATGCGGTTTACCTCGGCTGATAATGGGATTATTGTGATTAACCGTAAGTTCAAAACCGGTGTTCAGATTTGGGCTGCTATAACTAAGGATGGAGGCCTAACCTGGAAACATGGAAAAGTTCCTGGTGAATACAGCCACCTGTTTTTGGCAAGAGATGGGTTAACATTGACCTTAACCGTTCCATCGAAGAAGATAACGGTCTTAAAGCGTAAAATGTGAGATATAATCTAAATTTATTTATTAATACCTCGAAAATGGACAAAAATGTAAAAAAAGGGTATAATTAAAGCGATTTACATAAAAAACGAGGTGAAACTATGAGAAAAGCGCTTTTGATCGTAGTTGGTTTAATATTCTTTTGTTCCTTGGTAAAAGTTAATGCATTGCAAGATTTTGGTCCTTGGGAGACAGAGTTACAATTAGATATTAATCATCCGTGTACGATTGCCGGTTTTGTAAGTGGTGGAATGATAGGCATTTCGGTTGGTGAAGATGGACAGTGTTATTATACTATGGATAGCGGTAACACGTGGGTTAAGACTGAAACTAATACATCATCACGATATGGAATAGATCTTTCACTTTATCAAACGGTGTTTACCTGTGGGACTGACGGGAAGGTAAGGATTAGCACCAATAATGGTCGTTCATGGGAAGAAAGAGCTGATTTTATACCTTCTGGAAATTTACATTGCCGTTATTTAAGTTTTTGTAATATATTTACTGGTTGGATTGCAGCTCCGGATTCATTGGGAATGACCAAAGATAGCGGGAGAAGTTGGACTGGATTAAACTTACCCGAAGGAATTAACCGGATTGATGCAATTGCATTACGAACACCAACAGAAGGTTATTTACTTGATGCCAGTGATAATGGTGTACTTTATATTACTGAAGATGGTGGTGTGACTTGGAGAAAGATATCAATCGGTTTACAGGGAGAAAGCCTGGAAATCTCTCAAGCGCCTACTGCCGCCATGCGTTTTACATCAGCTGATAATGGGATAATTATAATCAATCGAAAATTCAAAACAGGGATTCAGATTTGGGCCGCCATAACCAAGGATGGTGGTTCAACTTGGCAACATGAAAGAGTTCCTGGTGAATACAGCCACCTGTTTTTGGCAAGAGATGGGTTAACATTGACCTTAACAAATCCATCGAAGAAGATAACAGTCTTGAAACGGAAAATGTGAAACTCATTCGAATATAACTTATTAAAGCCCTGAAGATTTCAGGGTTTTTTTATAAAAAATTGGTATTGCATAAAATATTTTTATATAGTAATATTTTATATAGAATAATTTAAAGGTGGAGATCATGGCACAAAAACAAGGGGGCTTTCTGATTTCAAAGATTCATCAGTTAGCAGGAAGAATCTTTGATAAAAAATTAAAAACTTACAACTTGGACCAATTTAATAATGCTCAAGGGAGAATTCTCTTTGTCCTTTGGCAACATGACGGACCAATCTCAATCAGCCAACTGTCGGTTGAAACTGCATTGGATAAATCCACTTTAACCAGTATGTTGGATCGTTTAGAACAAAAGGAGTTTTTGCGACGGATTCGTTCCAATGAAGACCGACGGATCATTCTGATTGAGTTGACTGAAAAGAGTTTAGCATTGCGATCCAGTTATGAATCAGTTTCTAAAAGCATGATTGACCTTTTTTACGATGGTTTTAGTGAGAAAGAGATAACTATCTTTGAAGAGTGTTTAAAGCGGATTTATGCTAATCTGACCCGTTTTGAGGAGTGATTTAAGAATTGATGGATCAGAAGAAGTATTTTCAAGGGTTTTTTCCGGAAACGATCGATTTTTTAAATGCGATCAGTTATAACAATAATAAACAATGGTTTGAGTTACATAAAAACGATTATGAACAATATTTACTTGAACCTTTCAAATTTTTGGTTGCAGACTTATCAGAATCAATCTTGAAAATTGATCCTTTACTGGAAGTGAGACCACAAGTTAATAAAACAATATCCCGTATTTATCGGGATACCAGATTTTCTAAAGATAAAAGATTATACCGGGATCGAATGTGGTTGACTTTTAAACGGCCGACTGAAAATTGGCTTGAAGCCCCGGCTTATTTCTTTGAATTGATGCCAGATGGTTATCGTTTCGGAATGGGTTTTTACAATGCAACTAAATTAACAATGGATTATTTTCGGCAACAGTTGACTGAACATCCCGAAGAATTTGAACGGGTGATAACTTTTTTATCTGATCGTACCTTTCGGGTCGAAGGAGAACTTTATAAGAAAAACATGTGTCCTGATGCGGAGAATAACTTACGGCAATGGTATCAATGGAAAACATTTTATATCAGTTGTAACAACGAGATTGATGATTTGCTATTTTCTGATGAGTTAACCGCAAGGATTATCCTTGCTTTTGAGAAAATGGCTTCATTATATCACTATTTAATGAAGATTAAGGAAGAGGCAATTTCAAATAATGTTGGGAGATGAGAAGATGAATAATCATGAAGCGATTACTATTGCTCAGAAGTTGGTAGCCGAATCAAAGTCTGTCTTGGTCGGGAGTAATGATGAAGCAGGTTTTCCCAATATAAAAGCAATGTTCAATCTGGAGCATAATGGTTTAAAAGAATTTTGGTTTTCAACCAACACTTCCTCAAAACGGGTTGCTCAATTTCGGAATAATTCCAAGGCTTCATTGTATTTTGTTGATTTTAATAATTTTTGTGGTCTCTTGTTGATTGGAACGATGGAAGTGTTGCAGGATGATGCTTCACGAAAGCGGCTCTGGCGTGAGGGTTTTGAAATGTATTATCCGCAGGGAGTGGACGATCCGGATTATTCGGTATTAAAATTTACGGCAATTCGTGGCAATATTTACCACCAGTTGCAAAATATCAGTTTTGAGCTTTAAAATATATTTGAATAGCAATGTGGTAGTTAGGGGGAAGAGGGATAATGTATTTTCTAATTGATGAATTAAAGAAATTATCTCAAAAGAAAAAAACTTATTTTGCTGCTTGTTGTGTAGAGAGAGTTGTTCAGATATATGAATTTAACTATGATAATACTATCGTAGAACCACGAAACATAATCGAAACCATAATTAGTGATTTAGTTTCAGATAAACCTGATACTGCAAAAACAGCTAAACAAAGAGAGATCCTGCGGGATTTGATTCCTGATGTTGATGAGATGGGCTCGGAATTTACCCCATCAATGTTAGCAGGTGTTGCAATGTTGCATCTTTTAAATTGTATCATATCGTATAATGATGCAGATATTATCAATGCACTTGAGTACTCATTACAGGCTGTTGACAGTTTTAGCGAATATAATGAAGCAGGTTTAGCGGAGGAACAGCTCTGGCATCAGAAAGCTCTAGAAATAATCCGGGAAAATGAGATTTATCCTCTAAATGAAATTAGAGCGATCAATGAAGCAGATCCGAAATGGTCAGAATTGTGGAGGGATTAATGTATGATAATAAAGTGCGTTGATCTATCAATTTAGGTCTGTTTATTGGAGTAAAATCAGGTTATTATTTTGATTTTTCATGGTAGATTCAATAATGCAATTTTGCCATTGGCTTACATATTTTGTTTAATTCCGGCAATTAATAGTGTGAATTTGAACTAGCAGTATCAAAATTGAAGATCCAATTCAATTTTATGATCGTTATTTATCCATATTTGACAAGGGTTTTGACGATTTCCAAATTTTTTTTGAAAAAAATTAAAATTACCTATTTACAAAATGACATTTTTTCAGTATACTAATAAATGCGCCGCGGAACTGCAGCGCAAGACAAAAACGGGCGATTAGCTCAGTTGGTGAGAGCACCTGCCTTACAAGCAGGGGGCCGTAGGTTCGAGTCCTACATTGCCCACCATGTTATGCGGAGCCGTGGTGTAGTCGGCTAACATGCCAGCCTGTCACGCTGGAGACCGCGGGTTCGAGTCCCGTCGGCTCCGCCAGTAAATATAAAAAGCCACGATAGCTCAGTCGGTAGAGCAGAGGACTGAAAATCCTCGTGTCGCTGGTTCGATTCCGGCTCGTGGCACCATTCAAACAAAGTTAATAAGCGGAAGTAGCTCAGTGGTAGAGCATCGCCTTGCCAAGGCGAGGGTCGCGAGTTCGAATCTCGTTTTCCGCTCCAAAAGTTTGAACGTATAGACAGGTATTTACCTGTCTATACTTACCAAATATAGAAGAACAGTTTGTAGGCTAGTTGCATAAGATATATCAATAGTCGGCGGCATAGCCAAGCGGTAAGGCAGAGGTCTGCAAAACCTTTATTCCCCAGTTCAAATCTGGGTGCCGCCTCCATATTAAGGTTGAAAAGTTTGTTGCCGAAGTGGCGGAACTGGCAGACGCAAGGGACTTAAAATCCCTCGGTCCAAAAGACCGTACCGGTTCGATTCCGGTCTTCGGCACCAATATTTTATAAAAAGGCTGTCTGAAAAGACAATCTTAGTTTATATCGAAGACCGGAATCAGAACCGATGTTACGAACCCAGGGAGGGTGAGTATACCGGGTTCGGATCACGATGATGAGTTCGACCGAAAGGAGAAATTCCGGTCTTCGGCACCAATATTTTATAAAAAGGCTGTCTGAAAAGACAGTCTTAGTTTATATCGAAGACCGGAATCAGAACCGATGTTACGAACCCAGGGAGGGTGAGTATACCGGGTTCGGATCACGATGATGAGTTCGACCGAAGGGAGAAATTCCGGTCTTCGGCACCAATATTTTATAAAAAGGCTGTCTGAAAAGACAGTCTTAGTTTATATCGAAGACCGGAATCAGAACCGATGTTACGAACCCAGGGAGGGTGGGAGAATTCTAAAATTAAAGTAGGATTTAGTGGATATTTGTGGAATATGATTATGAAAACCTGTAATTAGAGGTGTTCCATGTTACTGACAATAACCTATACCGGTCAGTCGGCTACCGATCTTGGCTATTTATTACATAAAAATCCAAAGCGAGTTCATTCATTTGAACTCAATTTTGGAAGCGCTTATGTATTCTATCCCGAAGCTACCTTTGAACGCTGTACGGCAGCGTTGTTATTGGATATTAATCCAGTAGATTTAGCCAAAGATTTTCGTAATTCTAGTTCGGAGGAGCCACTTTTTGAATATGTCAACGATCGGCCGTATGTGGCTTCTTCTTTTTTAAGTGTGGCTATTGCTAATGTGTTTGGTACGGCAATGTCGGGTCGCTCTAAAGAAAGACCTGAGTTAGTAGATCAACAACTCTCGTTGCAGGCTACGATTACTATGCTTCCTGCAAGCGGTGGTGAAGATGTTATTCGGAGATTATTTGAGCCTCTTGGGTATAAAGTGGCGACACAGGGCTATTTACTTGATCAAAAATTCATTGAATGGGGTTCAAGCCGCTATTTTACGGTAACAATCGAATCAAACTGTCGGTTAGTTGACCTGTTAAATCATATCTATGTTTTAATGCCTGTCCTTGATGTGAAGAAACATTATTGGATCGGACATGATGAAATTGAAAAGTTACTTAATCGTGGCTCGGGGTGGTTATCGACTCATCCTGAAAGAGAGATGATTACTAACCGGTATTTGAAGCGAAAGCGTAGTTTGGTTAATCAAGCATTGAGCCGTTTACTGGCTGCTGAAGAAACGGTTAAAGAAGATACTGTTCAGGATGAAGTTGGAGAGAGTGCTGCTGAAGGTAAAATGGAACGCGATTTGAATCTTAATGAACGCCGACTTGGAACTGTGGCAGCTGTTTTAAGAAATCTTTCGGCAAAACGAGTCATTGATTTGGGTTGTGGGGAAGGAAGATTGCTCAGTATCTTACTTAAAGATCGAGAGTTTATTCGAATTGCAGGAATGGATGTGTCTTACCGGGTGCTTGAGAAGGCTAAAGAGCGGTTGCGACTGGAGGAGTTACCTCCATTCCAACGGGAGCGGATTAAATTATTTCAAGGCTCTCTAATTTATCGTGATCATAGAATTCAAGGTTATGATGCAGTAACGGTAATTGAGGTGATTGAACATTTGGATCTCAACCGGTTGGTTGCATTTGAAAAGGTCTTGTTTGAGTATACTCATCCTCCGGCGGTTGTTATTACTACTCCTAACCGGGAGTATAACGTTAAATATCTGAACCTAAATAAGGAATTTCGCCACAATGACCATCGGTTTGAATGGACTCGTGAGGAATTTAAAACTTGGGCAACGGCAATTGCTGGCCGTTATGGTTATCAGGTTGATTTTTTAAATATTGGGGACGAAGATCCTGAGTATGGTGCACCAACTCAGATGGGGGTATTTACAAGATGAAAATGATCATTCCTGAATTAGCATTAGTGGTGTTGATTGGACCGTCAGGAGCGGGGAAGTCAACCTTTGCCAAGCAACATTTTAAAGCCACCGAGATTCTTTCTTCGGATTTTTGTCGTGGTTTGGTTGCTGATGATGAGAACGACCAGTCGGCAACGAAAGATGCTTTTGAAGTCTTACATTTTATTGCTGCGAAACGATTGGCTGCCGGACGATTGACAGTTGTTGATGCGACCAATGTTCAACCCGAAGCAAGAAAACCCTTGATTGAACTTGCCCGAAAATACCATTGTCTTCCGGTGGCGATAGTATTTGATCTCCCTGAAGATATCTGCCACGAACGGAATAAAGCTCGGGTTGACCGGGATTTTGGACCTCATGTCATCCGACAACATTACCAGATGATGCATCGGTCACTTCGAAGTCTATCCAAGGAAGGGTTCCGTCATATCTTTACATTGAAAAGCCTTAATGATGTAGAATATGTTGAGATTGAACGACAACCGCTTTGGAATAACCTGAAAACGGAACATGGGCCATTTGATATTATCGGAGATATTCACGGATGCTTTGATGAACTGAGAATATTACTCGAAAAACTCGGATACCAAATTGTTGAGGGTTCTGGAGAATATGGTTTTTCTGTCACTCATCCTGAAAAAAGGAAAGTTATCTTTTTAGGGGACTTAGTAGACCGTGGACCGAAGATAGTCTCTGTCTTAAAGATTGTTATGAGTATGGTTAATTCGGGTGTTGCTTATTGTGTACTCGGAAACCATGATATCAAATTAGTTCGGAAACTATCGGGACGTGATGTTCAGATCACTCATGGTCTGGCAGAAACTCTCAATCAATTGGCTACGGAACCATCAGAGTTTGCGACAACTGTTAAAGTGTTTCTTGATAATTTAGTAAGTCATTATGTGTTTGACGACGGTAAACTGGTTGTTGCCCACGCCGGCATGAAAGAAGAATATCAAGGTCGGGGTTCAAAGACAGTTCGAGAGTTTGCCTTGTTTGGAGAAACAACTGGCGAAACGGATGAATTTGGTCTACCAATACGTTATAATTGGGCTTCAGAATATCGGGGAAGAGCAATGGTTGTTTATGGTCACACTCCCGTTGCTGAGGCTGAGTGGTTAAACAGGACGATTGACATCGATACAGGATGTGTTTTCGGTGGGAAATTAACTGCTTTAAGATATCCTGAAAAAGAATTGGTTGATGTTCCTGCACTTTATACATATTATGAACCGGCGAAACCATTTTTAACTGAAGATATTCAAGCGCCCAGTTTTGCAGATAATCGGGATGATTCTCTAAATATCGAGGATGTTCTTGGTAAACGAATCATCAGCACCCGGCTCTATCGGAATATTACGATTCGTGAAGAAAACTCGATCGCAGCGTTAGAAGTGATGAGCCGATTTGCAGTTGATCCCCACTGGATTATCTATTTACCACCGACAATGTCACCATCGGAAACTTCAAAACAACCAGAATTTTTGGAATACCCTACGGAAGCATTTGCTTATTATCGCAATCGCGGGGTACCAAAAGTAGTTTGTGAACAAAAACATATGGGTTCACGGGCGGTGGTGGTTGTTTGTCGTTCTGAAGAGGTTGCTAAGAAACGATTTAATGTCAAGGACGGCACATCGGGTGTCTGTTATACCCGTACGGGACGACAATTTTTTGAAGACCGTGCTTTAGAAACGGAATTTCTTAACCAGATTCAACTGGCTTTAACCGAGGCACAATTTTGGGAGAAGTTCAACACCAACTGGTTCTGCTTTGACTGTGAATTAATGCCGTGGTCTGCCAAGGCTCAAGTATTATTATCAGATCAATATGCTCCGGTTGGCGTGTCTGGAAGTATTGCATTACAAAAAGCAGCAGAATTATTAGAACAGACCCGAAATTCAGGGGTTGAGATCGGGGATCTGGCTGAACAATTTGAAACCAGAGCAGAGTTGGTATTAAAATATATTGATGCTTATCGGCAGTATTGCTGGCCGGTTAGCTCGTTAAACGATTTAAAGCTAGCACCTTTTCATCTTTTAGCTACTGAAGGAAGGGTTTATACTGATAAAGATCATCTGTGGCATATGAATACTTTAGCTGATTTGGCCAAATATGATCCGGAATTGCTGCTGGCGACCAATCATATCGTTGTTTCATTAACCGACCCTTCAAGTGAAGCTGAAGGGATCAAATGGTGGGAAGAGTTGACTGCTTCTGGTGGCGAAGGGATGGTTGTCAAACCGTTTGACTTTATTGTCAAGACTCCTAAAGAACTGGTTCAACCAGCGATTAAGTGCCGGGGACGGGAGTATTTGCGGATTATCTATGGACCGGAATATACAATTCCTAAAAATTTGGAGCGGTTAAAGAATCGGTCGCTGGGAAAGAAACGCGCATTGGCTTTGAGGGAGTTTGCTTTGGGTATTGAAGCACTGGAGCGGTTTGTTAGAGAGGAACCGCTTTATCGGGTACATGAGTGTGTATTCGGTGTGCTGGCGCTCGAGAGTGAACCGGTTGATCCACGGTTATAGCATTGAACTATATAAAAACGGGAAATGTTCATCATGTAGGGGTTGGATCGTTGATATCCTGATTGATAACAATATTCTACCGGATTGGATGGCTCAAGAATGTCTTTATGACAGTAATTTTGATATTCATCAAAGTGTCGCGGATTATTTAAATAGCAAATCGGGTATTGAATCAATACATTACGATAAGAATGGTTGATTCCTAAAGTGATGCATGCTAATATTATTATGAGGGTTTATAGACGTCTTCTTACCGATGTGGAGATTTCGGAATAATCTCGCAGTGCTTTTGTCCATGACAACAAGTATGCTGGGAAGAAGAGATATGAATTCTCTCAGATGTGAAGGTTCGACTCCTTCTCAAGGAAACTGTCCTTTTCCTTGGCAACTCAACGGTAGAGTACTCGACTTAAAATCGGGCAAAAATTATCTCTTAAAAGACCTTTTTTGGAATTCCATGCGGAATTAACCTGGTTAATTCCGAACCAAAATCAGGCTTTGCAGGTCGACGGATACCGGAAGGGATAACGGGACTTTGTTATTTATTGAAAGTTATTTCTATGGTTTGATCCATACAAATAACAGGAGATGAATTTCAATGGCTCAGGCACCCTCTCTTAAGTCAACCTCCGCCATGATTTTGGAGGAATTCAAAAAAGGTTTGTCAAACCCATGTTGCAGGCCAACATTTCTGATATAAGCATTGGTAATGGATGTGATAACGTTGATGATTACAATTCGAAATGATGAACGGGGTATTTTATTTAAAGACGGTAACTATCTTCGTCATTTAAAACCCGGAAAATACTTTTTTTGGCAACCTTTTTTTAATTATAAAGTTGTTGTTGTTAATGTTAATAAACCGTTTTTTATTGAAGGTAAGGATTTTAACCTGTTTCAGCATGACCAAAACTTGCTGGAGGAACTGGTTGTCATCGATGTCAAAGATTATGAGCTGGTTTTGCATTTTGAGGACGGCAAGTTTTCCGATGTCTACCAGGCAGGTAAGTATGCTTTTTGGAATGTCTTGAAAAAGCATGAGTTTGTTGTTGTTGATACCCGGCAGCCAATAGTTGATCCCCAGCTCTATCCGATATTGTCCAACCCTAAATTGGAAGGTTGTTTTAAATATTTAGAGATTGGGGCATATGAGAAAGGTCTGTTATATTTCAACAACCAGTTTCAAAAAGTACTGGAACCGGGAATCTATTATTATTGGAACGGGATGGTCAATATAACAGTTGCCAAAATTGACATGCGTCAACAACAAATTGATATGACCGGACAAGAGATTATGACCGAGGATAAGATTACTTTACGGATTAATTTTGTCTGCCAGTATAAAATAGTTGATCCGGTTAAGTATGTTGAAATTAAGTCTCATGAAGAACAGATGTATATTTTGCTTCAACTGATTTTAAGAGAATATGTCGGTACCTTAAAATTAGATGATCTTTTAGCTAAAAAACGGGAAATAGGCGAATTTGTACTAGCGCGGCTGCAGGAACGGAATGCCGAATTTGGCGTGGTTTTTTTGAGCGCAGGTGTTAAGGATATTATTTTACCTGGAGAGATTCGAGAAATTTTGAATACGGTCCTGATTGCCGAAAAGAAAGCGCAGGCTAATGTGATTACTCGTCGCGAGGAGACAGCTTCAACCCGGAGCTTATTGAACACAGCAAAACTGATGGATGAGAATCAAACCTTATACCGTCTTAAAGAACTAGAGTTTTTAGAAAAAATATGCGATAAAATCGGTCATATCTCTTTGACGGGTGGAGGCGGCTTATTAGAACAGCTTAACGCTTTGCTTGCCGAACGAAAAGAACGAAAGTAAACAGGATATGTTCCGAATTGCAAAAATTACCAACTCATCATCTCAAAGAACAGGTGATGAGTTTTTCTTTTTGTACAATTAGTTTCAACATACTACTTTCTACTTGAATAAAAGCCAAAAATGGGATAAATTTATTAAGTGTTGGTAATTTTGTTTTAAGGGTGACTTTTTGATGAGGAAAAAATACAGCATTTTTGGCATCAGCATTCTTCTTTTGTTAGCTGTAAACATTTCCGTAGCCGCTCTTCCGGTCAGAACGATGGACAATACCAGGCTTGAGATGTTCGATCCTGATTACTGGATTGAGAAGATAGACGAACAAAACAAAGTTATCATGACGCTTGCAGAGATTCAAGACTATAACCGGGAGATAATTAGACAACTTCCGAATGTTACTTATGACCTGGCTTCATTCCCGGCCAAGTTTAGCAAAGAAGCGCTTTTTAAACATGTGGACATTCCTTTCCCCAAGACGAGATTATTTATTAGGGGAAAAGAGTTGACTGATGAGTATATCTTCACACTTCGGGAGCGGCTAAATCTTGATGCGATCAAAGAAGTGAATGAAGTTAAATATGGTTTTACCGTCAAGCGGGCCAATCTGAAGATGTTTCCCACTCATGATATTATAAGTGATGCCGCTAATGATCCTGCTTTTGATCAATTTCAGTATACGGCAGTGCTTGCTTATGAACCGGTGTTGGTCTTACATCAAAGTTTGGATCAACAATGGTTTTATATCTACATGTATAATTGCACAGGGTGGGTGCCTGCCACAGCTGTTGCCATCTGCCCGGATAAGGAAAGTTGGCTAAAAGCGCAGCAACTGGCAGACAATCAATTTTTGGTTGTTACTGCCAATAAAATTAAGTTAGATGTCAATCTGGAGTCTCCTGAAGTCTCCGAGTTAGAGTTGTCGATGGGGACGATCCTGCCACTGGCTCCGGAAACGGAGATCCCTTCATTGATTGATGGCCGGGCTCCTTATGATGGTTATGTTGTTAAGTTATTAGTCCGTAATCAAAGGGGAGAGCTTGACCATCGGTTTGCTTTAGTGCCGGTTTCCAAGGATGTCTCCTTGGGATATCTGAAGTTTACCCGGCAAAATGTTATCAGGCAAGTCTTTAAAATGCACGGTGATCGTTACGGGTGGGGCGGAATGTTAAATGCCAGAGACTGTTCTTCCTTGGTACTGGAAACCTACCGTTGTTTTGGTTTCAGACTGCCGCGAAATACTGCTTCGCAAGCGAAGTGCCCGGGAAGAACCCTTAATTTTGTTGGTTTAAGTATCAAAGAAAGAGAAGCGATGCTTGGTGAATTAGGACCGGGAGCAGCTTTGTATTTTCCCGGACATACAATGATTTATATTGGAAAAGATCAAGGCCGTTATTATGTGATTAGCGCGCTTGGAACATTTGGCAATAATCCAGGTGATTATCAGACTGCTAAATCAACCAGGACCCGCACCGTAGTGATTAATGAACTTAATCTGAAGCGGGTTAACGGACAAAGTTGGCTTGAAGCGCTTACAGTGGGAAAACAATTCGAAACGATCAAATTTACGGATCTGGATGGCTATAGTAAAAAGCAGCTGATCGAGGATTATGCCAATCGCTTAATAATAGCCGAGAGAGCCATTGGGAAGTTTGAACCGTCAGCCTTGATGACTCAGGCAGAGTTTGTTTCGGTTTTGACTAAAATATTCAAGGTTGATCAACAGCAACTAAAGTCAAGTAAATATTACAGTCCGAACCGGGAGGTTGACTATCAATATTTAGAATCAGTAGTAATTATGTTGTTGAAGGATAATGGTTTATTCAAAAATAGCTTTAAGGCCAAAAAAGTTGTCAGTAATATCTTGAAGGTAAATGAAACACAGGAAAAGCTTAATAAAAAAGACTGTCTGACCAGGTATGAAATAATAGTTATTCTTGATAACTTGAAAAAATATATCAATCAGTCTAAAAAGTAATTTGATCCGTTTGCAGAATCATCTCTTAGGTAAAACAATAGTAAACGTTGCTCCCTTGCCAACACCTTCGCTGTCTACGGAGATACTGCCACCAATCTCTGTTAAATAATTGGCACAGGTGTGAAGGCCAAATCCATGGCCATTTTTTTTGGTGGTAAATCTGTATGTGAAAAGTTTAGTAACAGTCTCAGGGCTAATACCATGACCGGTATCTTTGATTTTAATAACCGGTCTTTCTTCTTGGTCAAGCAACAAATCCAATGTTAAGACTCTTTCATCCGAAGGAGTATTTTCCATTGCTTCAATTGCATTTTTGATAATATTTACTAAAATGTGGATCAGTTTGGTCCTTTGGACAAGGTAAGGATCGAGTGATGCATAATTTTTAATGACTTGAATGTTGTACTTAATAATTCTTGATGTTTCAATTTTTAGGGCCGTTTCAACCAGATCTGTTAAATCGCTCTTGAGTTCCAGTACGGTATCAAAATTATTACGGGCATGATCTTGCAAATTTTGAATGATTTCATCAATTAGATTGATGCGGTCTTTTAATTCCAGGATCTCACTGGTTATTTTGGACTGATCTGACTTTAAGCTTTGTCCGATACTATTGTAGTATTTAGGAAGATGGGTTGCTGATTTGTCAGAGGTAAAATACTCGGCCAAATTATCTTGATGAGCAATAAATAATTCATTTGCTTTCAATAAACCATCAACTTTAGTATTTTTGATAATATTGTAGATTTCTTCAGCAGAGATATTGATACTGTTAAGTAAATTGCCAATATTATGCATCACTCCAATGGCGATTTCAGCCATGCCGGCCTGATGAGCAGTTTCTAACATCTGTTGCTGAATTTCCTTTAACTGTTGAGTCCGTTTTTCAACTTTCTCTTCAAGATTTTGTGTGTATTTGGCAATTTCACAGGTTATCAGGATTAATTTAATCGCATTATTAATCAGAATGAAAAAGACATTGTTGTTAAAAACATCAAGATTAGTTAATTCATAAAGCGCATAACCAATTTGCAAAATCGGTAAAATGAAATAGGAGAAACCCGATTCCCCCTGGCAAAATTCGCCGGGGATTAAATTTTGGGCTAAAAAGGCTTCATCATTCTTATGCAGCTTAATATTGGTACTGTTATTAAAATAAGAATTAATCTTTGCTAATGTGGGGTTGTTTTCATCATAAAGTGCGAGAAAAAAACTGTTGATATTCATCTGCTGAAAATTAGGCGCCAGATCTGCTAAGGGTATTAGTTTATCGATTTCTGAACCTTCAAAGCGAAAATTGATTGCCCAATAGATGCGGTGAATTATGTTGAAGTTGGTTTCAAGCCTGTTATAACGTGAGTTTAGAAATTCATCCGATATTAGCCCAATAATCTTATAAGCTGTTTTTGTAAGTTCGTAAATTTGATTTTGATATTGATCATAATTAGGATGTTTTTTATAACTTTCTTCTAACAGATCAATCGTTTTAATCCAAGGTGTTGCCGAAAGGCCATTTTGCAATCCCAAATTAACATATTCATGTAATATTGCCTCAAAATCATTGGTACTGTTTTTAAGTGAACGATTAAAGGCATCAACAAATTCCCAAGACCATTTCAGGGAAGGATCCAGATTTAACATTTCTGCAATTTCCGGAATTTTCTCTTCTAGGGCATTAATTGTGTTATTCAAAAATGAACTGTCCGGATCTAGAGTTTGCGTCAAATTTAGTTCAATAATATTATTATGAGTTCCGCAACCACAGGAATGTCTTATGATTAGCTGAGGTTTTAAATAAATATTTGTGGGGAACGATTCGCCGTTGACCAGCGCGGCAATTGTCGTAATTGCCGTTTCGCCAAAAGAAACAAACGGCTGACTCATTGTAGTTAATGATGGTTTTACAGTCCGGGCATAAAGGGTATCATCAAAACCGGTTACCGCAATTTCCTCGGGGACGCGATAACCTCTGCATTGTAGCTCCATAAGTGCGTAAGTTGCCATCAAATCATTTGCGGCGACGATCGCTTCAGGAGTAATCTTACGTTCATCAAGGAAAACACTGATCGCTTGACTGCCGGTATCGCCCCAAAAATTGCCATGAAAAACATAATCAGGATCATAAGGGATTTGGTTTTCTGATAAGGCTTCCAGATAAGCCTGTAATCTTAATTGCGCTTCAGCATTGTTAGGAGGCCCTCCGATATAAGCAATCCGCCGGTAATGATGAACATTGATTAAATGGTCCATTATTTGATGGATGCCATTTTTATTATCCAGCAATAAGTTTACGGTTCCGGCTGTTCTTCCGATGCTAACAACCGGTAAAGGGTTGAAAAGGTTGCAAAATTCATTTAACTGTTCGTCAGTCGAAATACGGCCTATTGTACCGGAAATAGCAATAATACCATTGATCATCTTGGTGCTGACTAATTTGATTGTTTTGTTATGATACCAGTCGTCCAGTCCACCACCGGCATAATTGAGCAGGTTGATCTTCATACTTCTTGCTTTTTGGATTACGCTGCTCCAGATTTCATTTTCATAACCGTCTAAAAAAAGATTTGTCCCCAGGATTCCGATAGTTGGATGGGATTTACTGTTCAAGTTCAATCTCTCCTAAATTATTTGAAATAACAGATAAGTACATAATATATATCGGCAAAATTAATATAGTTTATTATGGCAAGTAAAGTTGGATTACGGATCTGGATGGCTATAGTAAAAGTCGAGGATTATGCCAATCGCTTAATAATAGTAGAGAGAACCATTGGAAGTTTGAACCGTCAGCTTCGATGACTTATGCAGGTTTGTTTCTTTGACCAAAATAATCAAAGCTGATCAACATCAATTAAGGTTGTTAATATTATAGTCCGAACCAAATCAGTAATTATGCCGTTGAAGGATAATGGTTTATACCAAAATAGTTGTTCTTGATAACTTGAAAAATATCGATCAGTTGAAAAAACAATCAGTTTGACAATATTTGATCCAATACTGAAGAATCATTTCTTAGGTAAAACGATAGTAAACGTTGCTCCCTTACCAACACCTTCGCTGTCTACGGAGATACTGCCGCCAATCTCTGTTAAATAATTGGCGCAGGTGTGAAGGCCAAATCCATGGCCATTTTTTTTGGTGGTAAATCCATATGTGAAAAGTTTAGTAACAGTTTCAGGGCTAATACCATGGCCGGTATCTTTGATTTTAATAACCGGTTTTTCTTCCTCGTCAAGAAACAATTCTAATGTTAAGACTCTTTCATCCGCGGGAGTATTTTCCATTGCTTCAATTGCATTTTTAATAATATTTACTAAAATGTGAGTCAGTTTGGTCTTTTGGACAAGGTAAGAGTCGAGTTTTGCATAATTCTTTATGACCTGGATGTTATACTTAATAATGCTGGCTGTTTCAATTTTTAAGGCAGTATCAATCAGCTCCGCTAGATCAACTTTAAGTTCCAGTACGGTATCAAAATTATTACGGGCATGATCTTGCAAATTTTGAATGATTTCATCAATTAGATTGATGCGGTCTTTTAATTCCAGGATCTCACTGGTTATTTTGGACTGATCTGACTTTAAGCTTTGTCCGATACTATTGTAGTATTTAGGAAGATGGGTTGCTGATTTGTCAGAGGTAAAATACTCGGCCAAATTATCTTGATGAGCAATAAATAATTCATTTGCTTTCAATAAACCATCAACTTTAGTATTTTTGATAATATTGTAGATTTCTTCAGCAGAGATATTGATACTGTTAAGTAAATTGCCAATATTATGCATCACTCCAATGGCGATTTCAGCCATGCCGGCCTGATGAGCAGTTTCTAACATCTGTTGCTGAATTTCCTTTAACTGTTGAGTCCGTTTTTCAACTTTCTCTTCAAGATTTTGTGTGTATTTGGCAATTTCACAGGTTATCAGGATTAATTTAATCGCATTATTAATCAGAATGAAAAAGACATTGTTGTTAAAAACATCAAGATTAGTTAATTCATAAAGCGCATAACCAATTTGCAAAATCGGTAAAATGAAATAGGAGAAACCCGATTCCCCCTGGCAAAATTCGCCGGGGATTAAATTTTGGGCTAAAAAGGCTTCATCATTCTTATGCAGCTTAATATTGGTACTGTTATTAAAATAAGAATTAATCTTTGCTAATGTGGGGTTGTTTTCATCATAAAGTGCGAGAAAAAAACTGTTGATATTCATCTGCTGAAAATTAGGCGCCAGATCTGCTAAGGGTATTAGTTTATCGATTTCTGAACCTTCAAAGCGAAAATTGATTGCCCAATAGATGCGGTGAATTATGTTGAAGTTGGTTTCAAGCCTGTTATAACGTGAGTTTAGAAATTCATCCGATATTAGCCCAATAATCTTATAAGCTGTTTTTGTAAGTTCGTAAATTTGATTTTGATATTGATCATAATTAGGATGTTTTTTATAACTTTCTTCTAACAGATCAATCGTTTTAATCCAAGGTGTTGCCGAAAGGCCATTTTGCAATCCCAAATTAACATATTCATGTAATATTGCCTCAAAATCATTGGTACTGTTTTTAAGTGAACGATTAAAGGCATCAACAAATTCCCAAGACCATTTCAGGGAAGGATCCAGATTTAACATTTCTGCAATTTCCGGAATTTTCTCTTCTAGGGCATTAATTGTGTTATTCAAAAATGAACTGTCCGGATCTAGAGTTTGCGTCAAATTTAGTTCAATAATATTATTATGAGTTCCGCAACCACAGGAATGTCTTATGATTAGCTGAGGTTTTAAATAAATATTTGTGGGGAACGATTCGCCGTTGACCAGCGCGGCAATTGTCGTAATTGCCGTTTCGCCAAAAGAAACAAACGGCTGACTCATTGTAGTTAATGATGGTTTTACAGTCCGGGCATAAAGGGTATCATCAAAACCGGTTACCGCAATTTCCTCGGGGACGCGATAACCTCTGCATTGTAGCTCCATAAGTGCGTAAGTTGCCATCAAATCATTTGCGGCGACGATCGCTTCAGGAGTAATCTTACGTTCATCAAGGAAAACACTGATCGCTTGACTGCCGGTATCGCCCCAAAAATTGCCATGAAAAACATAATCAGGATCATAAGGGATTTGGTTTTCTGATAAGGCTTCCAGATAAGCCTGTAATCTTAATTGCGCTTCAGCATTGTTAGGAGGCCCTCCGATATAAGCAATCCGCCGGTAATGATGAACATTGATTAAATGGTCCATTATTTGATGGATGCCATTTTTATTATCCAGCAATAAGTTTACGGTTCCGGCTGTTCTTCCGATGCTAACAACCGGTAAAGGGTTGAAAAGGTTGCAAAATTCATTTAACTGTTCGTCAGTCGAAATACGGCCTATTGTACCGGAAATAGCAATAATACCATTGATCATCTTGGTGCTGACTAATTTGATTGTTTTGTTATGATACCAGTCGTCCAGTCCACCACCGGCATAATTGAGCAGGTTGATCTTCATACTTCTTGCTTTTTGGATTACGCTGCTCCAGATTTCATTCTCATAACCATCCAAAAAAAGATTTGACCCCAAGATTCCGATAGTTGGTTTGTTCAAATTGTTCTCCCCTAAATCCGTTTAATAAATATAATACATAAGTATATATCGGCAAAATATGGAGAGTTAAATAGTTATTTATTTTTAAATCTTTCTATAGTGGCGTTTTACTGAAGAGGTAACGAAAAGTAAGATTGAATTAGAATTTCATCAGAAAAGATACTAAATGATAAAGGTCGGGGCGAGGAAAAATACCGAAGTCAGACATTCTGAATTATTTGGAAAATAAGTTGTTTATGGCCATCTTCCAACTTTAATGTGGCCTAATTGAATTAGCTCCCGTTGCCGTTGGAAGAGGTATTTGATGATGTCATTTTCAATCTTTTCATTAATGCCTTCAAAACTTAATGCGACTCCCTGATTGGTTTCTGACTCCGTTCTTTCAAACCGTATTACTTTGGCGTCAAAGAAGATTGGTTCGGTGAGTGTCGGTAAATTGATTTGGCAATGGAGTAATGCTGATTTTTTAAGTGAGCGATCATAAGGGACAATGGCATATAAGCCACTGGCTGAAAGATTAATTACTTTACCAACCTTTTCAATTTTGGAATCATCCCAATAGATCAAGGTTAAATCAACATCACACCGGAAGAAGTTGCGCCGGGAGTATGTTTTGATTTGCTTTGGCTTGTTCAATATCAACTTGGGAGGAGTACCAGGAATAATTTCAATAATCTCCGAGATGAAGTAGTAATTCTCTGAAGATTCCTTACAGATTACGACCAGATCTGTACCTGGCTGGATATTTATCTCTTGATCTTCGGGTAAGATGATAGTCAAAGAAGCAGCGTTCGCCTCCATAATAAAAGTTTTATAGACTTTTCTAACATTTGCTTGGTCACGAAATTCAATTTGGATACTATTGCCGGGTTTGAATAACTCATTATTGAATGAATCACTAGACATCGTTATGCCACCTTTGGAGTTTAGGTAAAGTTCTTTAACAAATAGATTACCTGTTTTAGTTAATGAAGATAAATTTCTGCAAATCGAAATAAAAATCCTCCCCGAATACCGCATGTTTTTTTAGCTACAACACATAATAAAGAAATGAGGGAGGTTTTTTTGTTGGATAATAACTTTACTGTCAATCAGAATCAGCATCAAAATGAGGCTCCGATCGAACCGGTTGAACAGCCGGTCCGGCAAAGTCCCCGTAAACAAAGGTTGGTTTTACAAAATCTTAAGAATCTTGGACAAATAAACACTCCTGCAGCGCCTGAGAACAATATTCATACGCTGATCATTGTTGGTCAAATTGAGGGTCATATTATTCTGCCTCCCAAAAACAAGACTACCAAGTATGAACATATTATTCCCCAATTAGTAGCGATTGAACAGAATAAAAGCATTGAAGGTGTTTTGATAATCTTAAACACTGTTGGTGGCGATGTCGAAGCTGGTTTGGCAATAGCAGAAATGTTAGAAAGCCTTTCAAAAGCAACTGTGTCGCTGGTTTTAGGCGGAGGACATTCAATTGGAGTTCCGATTGCGGTATCGACAGATTATAGTTTTATTGCTGAGACTGCTACGATGACAATCCATCCGTTGCGTCTAACCGGAATGGTAATCGGAGTTCCTCAAACATATGAATACCTTGATAAGATGCAGGATCGGGTCATTAAGTTTGTTACTAAACACTCCAAGATTACTGAAGAACATTTTCGGGAGTTAATGTTTCGGAATGGCGATTTGGTTCGTGATATTGGGACGGTTTTAGTTGGTAAAGATGCCGTAAGCTCTGGTTTAATCGACGAGGTTGGCGGTATTAGGGAAGCTTTAAAAAAACTGGATGAGTTGATTGAGATTAAAGTCCGCTCAAAGAGGAGGGGATTTCAATAAGATGCTCTATACAATCATTCCTGAAGAATATATTTTTGAAGAAAATAACGCTCTACCCGAAACAAACCAGGCAGAAATCGAGGTTCGTCAAGGAAGTCTGAGTTTAATCTGTCATCATTCATCCAGTGGCGAACTGATCATCAATAGAATTATCAGCAGTAACCCCCAAGATTATCTGAATCCTGATTGGCAACCCGGTTCAGTATTAAATAAAAGTTAAGTTTAATATTAATGAAAGAAAGCAAAACTCTAACAGTAAAATAATCATCTTTTTACTGATTAGAGTTTTTTGTTTTGCCATAAGCGAACAATATTTTGAGGGAATGAGGCTTAATTTTGATTATTAATATGCAGGAAAATCAGGAGATTTAAAGAATGTATTGTAACTGAACGTTAAGTTAGATTTGAGTTATCTATTTACAGGAGGCCATAGCTTTGTCAGCGGTTATTGAGGGATTGTTAATCATTTTAGGAGCGTTAGGGCTGTTTCTCCAAGCTATCGGAAGATTTGGAGACGGTGTCCAAAAAAGAGTCGGCGAAAAGATCAGGATCATCATCGAAAAACAATCTAGAAAACCATTACCAAGTGTTTTAAATGGCATCGCGATGGCAGCGGCGCTTCAAAGTAACTACTTAACTTTTGGAACGGTTTCCAGTTTGGTTAATGCGGGCTTACTTGGCTTATTGCCGGCTTTATGTATCATGCTTGGTGTTAATTTGGGGCTGACTGTTACTGCACAATTGATGTCGCTGAATATTGGTGTTTTCTTATTTGTATTGCTGTTCTGTGGTTATCTGTTGAATTTTTATGGAAAGAAGCGTGGCTGGCACTATCTGGGGCAAATATTGTTTAATTTAGGCCTGATGTATCTTAGTTTCTATATTTTTCATTATGCTTTTCAAACCTTAGGGATGCAATCATTAGCGGTTGACGCTTTAAGAGGAATAATCCTCAATCCGTGGCTTTGTTTTTTTGTTGGATTAGGATTAGCGGCAATCTTTCGTAGTAGCAATACGGTTGTTGTATTGACGCAAAGTATGGTCGGTCTTCAAGTAGCTTTAAATCCGGTAACTTTTTTAAGCGGGGCATTTGCAATTGTGATTGGGGCCAATATCGGCACTACTTTCATCAACATGCTGGTCGGAATGGACCGCCAACCAATCGTCAAAAAAGCAAATTGGATGCATTTTTCATTCAATTTAATAACTGGTCTAATCTGGTTAACCTTTTTACCGGTTGCTTTTTACATGGTTAGCAATTTTAGTGTTCAGTTATATCAGATTTTTCAAAAATTCTTTGCAGTGGTTTTTAATATCAAAATTCCCAATGTTATTCCTACCGAACGGTGGTTTAATATTTGGGAGATTGCAATGGCGAATACCATCTATAATTTGTCAGTAATTTTTATTTGGTTTCCGATTACATTACTTGCTTCTAAATTAGGGGTAGCCTTCTTTTCTGAAAAAAGCAAAATCGGAACTAACGGCACTACTTATCTGGACCGCAGAGCGCTGCAAACTCCGGCCTTAGCCTTAATGTTGGCAAGTCATGAGATCAAACAGATGGCCAATATCACCCGGGAGATGTTAAAATCAGCCCGGTTAGCCTTTTCCAAAGGACAGATCCATTTACTTGACGGTATCGGTCGTGATGAAGAGATTGTTGATGAGATGCAGGAGCAGATCACTTTTTATCTGTCAGCATTATTATCCCAAAATTCGTTAACTGAAGAACAATCGCACCGTTTAGCAGGATTGTTGCATATTGTTAGCGATATCGAACGGGTGGGGGATCATGCTTATAATGTTGCCAATCTGGCTGAAAAAAAGTATCTTGAAAAATTGCAATTTTCGGAACTGGCAATTAATGAAATCGAATTAATGTTTGGTAAGGCAATGGACTTCTATAATAAAGCCTGCATGGCATTTTATGAAGATAAATCGGAATTATCAAAGCAACTGTTAAACCGTGAAGAAAATATTGATAAACTGGAAGAGGAACTGCGCCAAAATCACATTCATCGTCTAAATCAAGGAAAATGTTGGCCCAGTTCGGGAGTTGTCTATGTAGAAATGTTGAGTAATTTACAGCGGATCGCTGCTCATGCAGCTAATATTGCAAGTGCGATTTTAGAAGAAGGGGAAGCCTGATGCCTCGCTATAAACGGAAAACAAATTCAAAATCTAACCAGCGGCTTAAGGAACAAAAAGCAGAGATTACAGGAGTATTACTAATTGGTTTTGCGTCATTGGCAGTTGTAGCAATGTATCTTGATAACGCAGGAGTTATTGGGGATATTCTTAAACGTGTTATCTACTATTTATTTGGCGAACGTGGCGCTTTCCTGCCGATGGTCTTTGTTGCAATCTTTGGCGGAATGTTAATCAGTCGGAAGAAGCTTAGATTCTTCAATCGGCGTTTAATCTCACTATTGCTCTTAATGGTTTTTGCATTGGTTTTTTTAAATATTATCAGTAAGGCCCCAATTACAAACTCTGATTGGGAGGTTGCCATTAAAAGCTGTGGTGTTATTGGCTATCTGTTAACCAAACTTTTTCTTGCTTGTTTTGGTAAATTAGGGACCGGAATTGTTTTAGTGATTTTAGTGTTAATTGCCTTTATCTTAGCTTTGGAAAAACCGCTGATTGAGGTTGTAAAGAGTATGCTGCCTCAGATGAATTCGGAGGATAACCGTTACGAAGAATCCAATAACAAGAAAGCTAAGGGAAAAGAGGTAAAAGTAGTAACGGAAGATGAAGTTCCGGCCGCACCGCAATCCCAAAATAAGGTGCTGGTGACATTACAAGAGATGATGCGCGATCAGGGACAACGTAAGGATGCATTAAAATCAGATAATAAAAAAGAGGATCAGGATTTAGATAATAATACGATCGATTTCGTTCCGAAGACTCCGATGAAATCAGGTCCTTATAAGTTGCCAGATATTCAGTTGATTGAAAAACCGGCGGGTCGGAGCCGTAAGACCAGTCAAATGCCCGATCAGTCAAAGCAACTTGAAGAGGCATTGGCTCAATTTGGAGTTCAAGTAAAAGTTATTGATGTTCATCACGGACCGGTGATTACCAGATATGATTTACAGCCGGCTCCGGGCGTGAAGATCAGTAAGATTGTTAATTTGACAGATGATCTGGCGTTAGCGTTGGCGGCCAAAGGCCTTCGATTGGAAGCGCCAATTCCCGGAAAAGCTGCTATCGGAGTGGAAGTCCCCAATAAAGAAACCCAAATTGTTGTTTTCAGGGATATGATTGAATCAAAGGCTTTTTGGGATTCAGGTAAACTTTGCGTTGCTTTAGGGGTAGATATTGCGGGTGAGGTGGTTTTGGCCGATTTGGGCAAGATGCCACACCTTTTGATCGCCGGAGCAACCGGGTCCGGAAAGAGTGTTTGTGTTAACACTTTGATTATGAGTGTTCTGTTTAAAGCATTTCCCAATGAAGTCAAATTCATCATGATTGACCCGAAGATGGTTGAGTTGTCGATGTATAATGGAATACCCCATTTATTAGCACCGGTCGTTACTGAAGCCAAAAAGGCATCAGGTGCACTCAAACTGGTCGTTGATGAGATGGAGCGCCGTTATAAATTATTTGCCGAAGCCCGAGTCAGGGATCTCGAGAAGTACAATGCGTTACAGGAGGATGAAGCCGAAAAACTTCCCTTTATCATTGTTCTGATCGACGAATTAGCAGATTTAATGATGGTTGCACCTGTTGAAGTAGAAGATTCGATCTGCCGGCTGGCGCAAATGGCCCGGGCAACAGGAATCCATCTGGTAGTTGCTACTCAGCGTCCTTCGGTCGATGTCATTACCGGATTGATCAAAGCCAATATCCCGTCACGAATTGCGTTTGCGGTTTCTTCACAAGTTGATTCACGGACCATCCTCGACTGTATGGGAGCCGAACGTTTACTGGGGAGAGGCGATATGCTTTTTTCTCCGGTCGGGTCGATGAAACCGCGGCGGGTTCAAGGAGCTTTGGTTGTTGAAAAAGAAATAGAAGCTGTTATCAAGCATTGGAAAGAACAAGGCGAGCCGGATTATCAGGAGAAATTCTTAAATATCCCTGAAAAAACCGAAAAAGTAGTTGAAGAGGAAGAAGACGAGCTGTTTTGGGATGCTGTTAAAATTGTGGTCGATCACGGACAAGCTTCGGCATCGATTTTACAACGTCGTTTGCGAATCGGTTATACCAGAGCGGCGCGTTTAGTAGATATGATGGAATCGAAAGGAATAGTTGGCCCCTACGAAGGAAGCAAACCACGCGAAGTTCATATTACTGCGCGTCAGATGGAGGAAATTAGAATGCGCAGTCAGGGATGAATTAAATTTTTGAAGAAGGATCTTTAGTTTAACCAGAGAATATATACATCATTGAAGTTAACATATTATACAATATTTGAAAAAACCGCGAAACTAAGTAACTTTAAGTATAAATTATACCGTTGTTTGATTTACTATAATATTTTAGTAAAGGAGGTTTCCGGTGAAAGAGATTGGAGTATACCTCCGTAAAGAGAGAGAGGCAAGGAAGATCCGCTTAGAGGACGTTCAGGAGATTACCAAAATCCGTCTTCGTTATCTTCAAGCAATTGAAGAAGGGGATTTGGAGGTGATTCCTGGCGAGGTTTATCGTAAAGGATTTATTGCCAGTTATGCTAATGCAATCGGTTTGGATGGACAAGAGGTAGTCGAAAAGTATAATAACTTAAAACTGGAGCAAGAAAACCAAGCGCGTTTAGAGTTGGAAAAGTTAAGTAATAAGAGAAAAAGTCAGCCCAAACCCCAAAAAAGCGTGCCAAGTGATAATTCTCATGAAAATGAAAACCCCAAAAAAAAGATTAAACCCAAGAATAAAAATGCTAAGAAGAGTAAGAAGACCAACCGTAATCTCTCAAAACTTGTTATCGCATTGACAGTAATTATTATATTATTGGGTTTGATGTTGGTATTGCCGAAGTTGAATGGGGGCAATCAAGTAACCGATAACCTTGAACGCGAGACAACCATACCGGAAAATAGGGTTGTTGCGAACGATAACGCAGAAAATACTGATAATATTAATACTACAGAGACTGATGCTAATCTTAGGCCGGAAAATGAAGCCGAAGCTGATCAGGATGATGTTACTACAGACCAGATTTATCCGGCACCGGTGACCGTCTTTGCGGAGTTCACTGAACAAGTGTGGGTTCAAGTAAAATCAGACGGTAAATCAATTTTTTTCAATAACGGAGCTGTCTTCGATTCCAAAACTCCACGACAAGTATGGACTGCCAAGGAACAGTTAGAGATTCGAATCGGAAACCCGGCAGGGATAAAATTATACTTTAATGGTAAAGAAATCAGTCAAATCGGAGAACGAGGAATTCCAAAGACTGTTAAATTTAACACGGAAGGTTTAGTAATGACGCCGTAAGGCGTTTTTTTTCGCAATCCGGAGTTAATATTTTTAAAGATAAGAAGTGAAATATTGAAATGGAACATCAACAATTAATCCAAGAAATTAAAGAGAAGAACAATATTGCTGATGTAATTTCAGAGTATGTTACCCTAAAACGAGCCGGACGGTCATTAATTGGGTTGTGTCCGTTTCATAATGAAAAGACCCCTTCGTTTAATGTAAATCCTGACCGGCAATTCTTTTACTGTTTTGGTTGCGGAGCCGGGGGCGATGTGATCAGTTTTATTATGAAAGTCGAAAATCTTGATTTCATGGCTGCAGCTAAGAAGTTGGCAGAACGGGCCGGAATCAGCTGGCAAACAGATGATCATACTGATGAAGACCAATCTAAAACAGAACTTTACAAAATTAATAAATTAGCGGCATACTATTATAACCAATGTCTGTTGAACCCCGATCACGGAAAGGTTGCTCAAGAGTATTTAAATAATCGAGGAATTAATCAGGAGATTTGGAGTAAATTTAATCTGGGATATGCCTTGCCGGGATGGACCAATTTGACAAACATTCTTCGTCAGAAAAATGTTTCGTTGGAAAAAGCCGAAAAGTTAGGCTTATTGGGTTTTGGCGAAAATAGTTTCTTTGATCGCTTTAGAGAACGGATCATTTTTCCGATATTTGATCCGAGAGGAAATATTTGTGGTTTTGGTGGCCGGATTATTAATAATAATGCCAACGCCCCAAAGTATTTAAATTCGCCTGAATCAAGTATTTTTCATAAAGGTCAGAGCCTCTACGGAATTCATCTTGCTAAGGATTCGATCAGGCGGGAACAACGGGCGATCTTTGTCGAAGGTAATATCGATGTTCTCCAGGCTCACCAAGCAGGTTTTACCAATACGGTGGCTTCATTGGGAACAGCTTTAACATTGCAACAGGCAAAGCTGATCAAGCGTTATGCCCCTGAAGCAATATTAGCTTATGATGCTGATGCAGCCGGTCAAAAGGCTACTGTTAAAGGGCTCGAAATTTTACGGGAAGCAGGGTTAACCGTCAAGATAGTAATATTACCTGAAGGGGAAGATCCGGACTCATTGATCAGGAAATATGGTCCGGCTGCTTTTAAAGAACTGTTGGACCAGGCATTAAATTTTGTTGATTATCGGATTAAATTGTCAGTAAAAAGCCATGACCTGAAAACAACTCAAGGAAAAGCTGCTGTTGTTAATGAGATCATTCCAATTGTTGCCACCTTGGGAAGTAGTACCGAAATAGAAGAATATGTCAGGAAGTTGTCGCGGGAAATAGGGGTCAGTGAAACGTCAATTTTTGAAGATTTAAAAAAATGGCGTCTGAATAACAGGAAAAAAACTCAGATTTTGGATATTAATTATAATAATAGAAATAATAATAAAGATACTAACGAAAAAAATAGCACTAATATAGGTATTACGGCACTTGAAGAACTGTCGCCTTTACAAAAAGCGATTTTTAAAGCTGAAAAAGAACTTTTACAAATCGCTTTGCAGGAATATGATAAATTTGAGCGAATTAAAGAAGAATTAAGGCCTGAAGAACTTTATTTTGAGCCGTGGCGGGAGTTATTCTCGGAATTATTGAAATTAGATATTGCTAATAATGAAAATATCACAGTACTTGAAGAGATTAGCAGTTCCTTGAGAGAAACAGCCGCGAGCCTAGTTGCTGAATTGCAGATCAAAGATTACCAGACTGATGTTGACGGTCTGTTAAACCGAATCGCAATGTTACGGCTTCAGGAGAAGATTCAAATATTGACAACCCAAATATCTTTGGGGCGTGATGAAGCAGGTAAAAGTTTAACTGATGAAGAATTAAAACAGAAAATAAAGGAATTTACCGAATTGAAGAAGAAATTACAGAAAGAGTTTCCGAATTTTACAGGAGAATTATTTTAACCCGTTTTTTAATCCGCTGGAAGGATGGTAATATAAAGTTGAGCAATGAAAAAACCTTGCCAAATATTGATGGAATTAAAGAATTAATTGCAAAGGGCAAGCGCAAAGGAATTCTGTCGTATCGTGAAATAATGGACAGTCTTGAACAAGTTGACCTTACGACTGAACAGATAGATGAAGTCTATGAGACTTTAGCGAATCACGGTATTGAGATTCTCCCTGATACGAGCGAAGACATAGTAGATAGCATTGATACCAGTCTTGATGAAGATCGGTTTCAACCGGACCTTGATGATGAAGAAGAGGTTGAGATTGATCTGACTATTCCTGAAGGAATTGCTTTGGATGATCCGGTCAGAATGTACCTCAAGGAGATTGGCCGAGTTCCATTATTGTCTGCAGCTGAAGAGATTGAATTAGCCAGACGGGTCGAAGCCGGTGATGAAGCTGCTAAAAGGCGGTTGGCGGAGGCTAATTTGCGTTTGGTAGTCAGCATCGCGAAACGTTATGTAGGACGCGGGATGCTTTTCCTTGACTTGATTCAAGAGGGTAATCTGGGATTGATCAAAGCCGTTGAAAAATTTGATTATTTAAAGGGTTATAAGTTTAGTACCTATGCAACCTGGTGGATTAGACAGGCGATCACCAGAGCGATTGCTGATCAGGCACGGACAATCAGAATTCCGGTTCATATGGTCGAAACTATTAATAAGTTAATTAGGGTTTCCCGTCAGTTGTTACAGACGTTAGGGCGCGAACCAACTGCGGAAGAGATTGCTGCCGAGATGGAGATGAGCCCGGAACGGGTCCGCGAGATTATTAAAATCGCTCAGGAGCCGGTATCTTTGGAAACTCCGATTGGTGAAGAAGAAGACAGTCATTTAGGTGACTTTATTGAAGATCAGGATGCTCCTGCACCGGCTGAAGCTGCATCATTTAGGTTATTAAAAGAACAGTTGGAAGATGTACTCAATACATTGACACCCCGTGAAGAGAAGGTACTTCGTTTACGGTTCGGAATTGATGATGGCCGGGCAAGGACGCTGGAGGAAGTTGGACAGATCTTTAATGTTACCAGGGAACGGATCCGTCAAATTGAAGCAAAAGCATTACGGAAGTTACGCCATCCCAGTCGTAGTAAGAAGTTGAAAGACTTTCTTGATTAGCTCTTCTTTTATACTTGATTTTTTAAAAGATTGATTGTATAATATTCTATGTTACGTTTGGGCCCATAGCTCAGCGGTAGAGCAGTCGGCTCATAACCGATCGGTCCTTGGTTCGAACCCGAGTGGGCCCACCAAATTGTATAATATTAGTAAACAGACACGGTTAACCGATACCGTGTTTTTTATTGTATAAATGAAAACCCCGGTAATCCGGGGTTTTTCATTTATACAACATAAGTATTTATTATTCTATGAAAGAGATTTTGGATATTATTCTGGAACAACGAACGAATTGGTTAGTTCAACTAGGTTTTCTGCGAGATTATGCAATTTGACTGCTAAAGTTTTAACTTGTTCGGAAATAGCGGTTTGTTCTTCTGTAGAAGCAAGAACTTCCTGAGTTGCAGCTGCAGTTTCTTCTGAGACGGAGCTAATTACCATGATTGAATTAATTGTTTGGTTTTTCAGGCTATCAATCTCTTTTATTGCTGTAATTATATCCAAAATTCGTTTAGTAATGCCATCTAATGCTATAATAATTTCATCATGAGAAACCCGAACTGAAGAAACAGCATCCATCTGTTTCTCAACAATTACGTGGGCTTGTTCTGAAGTTTGAGCGGTAACTTTAGTCTTTGTTAAGATATCTTTAATGATATTAGTGATCATTCTTGCCGATTCTTTTGATTGGTTGGCAAGCCTGGTAACTTCGTCAGCTACTACCGCAAAGCCTTTTCCCGCTTCACCGGCACGAGCTGCTTCAATTGCGGCATTTAAAGCAAGCAGGTTTGTTTGTTCGGTGATTCCAGTGATTACATCGGTGATTTTTAGAATTTCTTCCATACTAATATTTAAATCGTGGATGTTTTCAGTTACCTTTTTTGTAATTTCACCGGTTTCATTAGCTTTGTTAATTAATAGATTAATCGAATCTTTTGATTTAATACCCTATAATGATACCAGAAATTAAGACAGACAAAACGGCCAAAATAAGTTAGTATGGAACTATGGAAAAGAGAAGAAATTTTACACCGGAAGAAAAAGCAAAAATAGTGATTGAGGTCTTAAGGGAAGAA
>Ga0209204_1000126_pt1 | contig 86474 bp, 67 predicted proteins | sample AD_JPNMR2_MetaG_FD_184425 | JGI IMG/M metagenome (GOLD analysis project Ga0209204, IMG submission 184425) | Active sludge microbial communities of municipal wastewater-treating anaerobic digesters from Japan - AD_JPNMR2_MetaG (SPAdes) (version 2) | ecosystem: Engineered > Bioreactor > Anaerobic...
TTCTTTGGGAAAAGGATTACGTCTTACTTTTTTGGCTTTTTGTTTCATTTTTTTAATGTTTGTCAATTAACAAATTATTGCAAAATAAAAAGTAAAATGATTTATCAACACATATTTGAAATATATTTTTATTTTTTAAAAAAACATCTCTCCAATTCATAAATACATCTTCAAAATTTTAAAAAATACACTTCCACATTTACGACATCCCTTAATTGCATGGTGCAAAATTTCTTGCCAGAAAGGATTGTGTTTTCACTTTTTGTATTTTTTAATTTTTAAAATGTTTTTCAATTAACCAACTTGTGCAAATATAATAAAAATTGAAATATTCACACATCTTCAAATAGATTATATAACCCGAATTAAGCATTAATCATTTACATTCCGACTGTTTTGTAAATTGGCAATAATTCTGTCTAGCATAAACAATAATTGATGGTGTTCCAAAAACTTCAAAGTTCAAATTTATTAAGCTTTACGCAAATAACAATTTTTTTACAATAAGTACTTTGAGGTAATTAAAACTTTACAGTTTACGTTGCTGTCTCATAATTTCTAAATTTTTAAAAACATATTCCACAGCCGGACAAAATTTTATATTTTTATTGCATAATTCAAGAATACCTCGAATATTTTTCCTATTGGTATGAGGGTAATCTTTGCATGCTTTTGGACGAACATCATAAACCGAACAATAATTATCTTCTCCTAAAAAAGGACAAGGCATATTTTTAAAAACATAGTCCCCATCCTCATCAATTTTCAAATATTTCTCAATGAAATCGGAACTTCTGATTTTCAAAAGATGTGAAATTTTATCAATATCATGTGTGTTAAAACGTGGGCCTAAGTGTTTACAACAATTTGCACAAGTTAAACAATCAAAATCGCAAAAAAATTTCTCATGTAAACTTCCAAACAAAGAATCAAGTTTAGAGGAGTTTATTTGCCTTAATTTATTTAGAAGATTTTTGTAATCAGGCATTACTCACAACCAGTTTTTACTAATCGCACAGTTTGATGTTCTTTTTCGCCTCGGAAGTTTAAAATATAAATACCCGGACATAAATCATGAACATTAATTTGATGCAATTGTTCGGATAATGAATATATTTCATTTAGCGATTTTACCAGTTTACCCGAAATATCGTAAATGTTAACATGAATTTTTTGGGGGTAAGATGATTTTACCACAAAATTAAGATTATCACATGCCGGATTATCAACGTTTACATAAAAATCCGGATTGGAAGATAAAGATATTATGGAATTCTGTTCGCCAATATAAAACTCTGCCACAACCGGCAAATGATCGCTCATGTGATAAAGAGCGGTGATCACTTCTTCAGGTAAAGTTGTATTAACAGGATTGTTAATACTCATATTAAACCTCATACCGTCCTGTCCTACTGCCCAGTAGGAATCCTCTTTATATTTAACACCAGCTGTACCGTCTTTTACCGAAGCATTTATCAAAACAAAGTCAAATCTATCATCTAATCCTCCCCCGGAATGACAATCAGAGTTGAAATCTTCATGAGTAGATTGAGTATGATAATGCCTAAAACCATAGTTATTATTCCATTGACCCAATTTATTTACAGGATCGTAAAATGCATACGAAGGATTGTTTGGATTTATTAGCAATTGAAATGCCGGTTCACTGCTGCTTGTTACATTAAAATCCCCAGCAATTATAAAATTTTCGTTAGCATTTTGTGTGGACAACCAATCAAAGATTGCCTGCACCATATCTCTACGCTGTTGAATATCACTTTCAGAAGACCCGGCTTTTAAATGAGCAATGATAACATTCAAATACACATCTACTGAGCTGAGTTTATATTTCAGTTTATAAACGTTTATATCTCTTAAGCTAGTACTTATAACTGGTTGGGAAAGCAATTCAAACTTGTTTTTATCATAGAAGAACCCATTTATTAGATATGTTCCTGTAGGAGAACCTGCACGCCATTTTGTTTCTCCATCTACATTAAGAGAATTACCAAGAATATAATTTGTAGTATAGGTTGCGCTTATATTTGTTCCCAATTCGCAAAACAATAATAAATCCGGATTTTGATTCTTTACTATTGTTTTTAAATATGCAGCTTTGTCAACATGATTATTATTAGATTGTGTACAGTCAGAGGTGTAATTATTGAAGTTTAAAAGATTATATGTCAAAACTTTGATTGTTCCCTGTGAATAAACAGCAAAAACAATCCCTACAAAAATAAACAAAAAAAACGAAAGTTTTTTCATAGAATAAAATCTGTATTGCTAATTAACAATTTGCTTCTTTTCAACATAAACAACCTTCCCGAATTTTGACAATTTTTGGAGATCAATATCTTTTTTATTTCCTACAATAGTAATTAACATCGGCCGTTTTTGAACATTATTTTTATAAAACTCCAAAATTTGATCAAAGTTTAATTTTTTGTAAACTTTAAATTCAACTTCTCGAGGATCATAGTTGTATCCCTGGTTTTTCCATCTCTCTACACTTTGTGTCAATTGTCGAAATTCAGGTTTACCGCTGTTAACAGACTGAATCAATGACCTTTGAATATCTGTCAATCTATTTTCTTTTAAAGGCATGTTATTGATCAAGCTATCCATTGTGGAAATTGCATCTATAGTTTTATCACATTGTGTTCCGACAAAAGCTTGTAAATATCCTTTAGTTTTAAAGTTTTCGCCGTTTCTATATACTGCATAAGCTGAGTATGCCATAGAACGAAATTCTCTTATTTCCTGAAAAACTATTGCCGACATTCCAGTGCCAAAATAATGATTATATGCTCCAGCAATAGCACGTTCCCTTTCATCGTTTATATTTCCAGTTACATAGAAATTAATCCTGCTTTGTAAAGATTTTGGATCATCTAAAATCAATACTGTATTTTCAGAATACTCTTTACGAGGCAATATCTCCGGAAATTCTTTTCCCTTTTTGGAATTATTAGTTATTATCTTTGTATTCAAATATTCAGCAATATTTTTTTCATTTAGCGTTCCAGAATAATGAACACTAACACCACTGTTGATAATATTATTAAGTACTTGTATCAGGTCATCGGGTTTTAGTTTTGAAATCTCCTTATGAGTTGTTCTACGCAAATATTGGGAATTTTCCCCATAAACTCCATATTCAAACAAAGCCGAAGATAAATCGTCAGGAGATTTCTTCTCATATTTTCTTGTAAATGCAGATGTTTGCACTAATTTTTTAATTTTAGATTTATCTTTTTCCGGTTTGTACAATAAATTTAAAATCAAATCAACAGACTCATTGAAGTATTTATCAAATCCTGAAATTTTAACAACAAAGTAATTATCCCCGGCATCAATGCTAAAGGAGCACGCATAACTTTGTAGTTTTTGATTAAATTCATTATAAGAAAGATTTTCTGTACCCACAAGCATAAGATATTGAGCAAGTTGTTCAGCTTTGCTGTTATCTAAATTTCCACTCTTGAATTTAAGTGTAAGTTCAAACAAATCATTAACTTTATTGTAAACATGATAAAACTCAATACCGTTGTTCAAAATATTGTATGAAAAGTCCTTTTGGAAATTAATAAATTCAGGCATTATGTCTTTGTCGGGAATATTTTCGAACTTTTCAGCAAATTTTGATTTGGCTTCGGCATTTTCTGGAATTATCGGGTCAAATCCTGGTTTTTCAAGCTTATCTTTCTTTGGAAATCCCATCTTTGAATGAAGCGACAGGTAATTATCTCCAAAATATTTATTCCCGATTCTTTTTATATCTTCAATTGTTATAGCCGCAATCTCATTGGGATAATTCATAATTTCATCCCAGTCTTTTCCCGTAACAAACATCTGACCAATTAAAAAGGCTCTTTGTGTAGGACTTTCCAATGATTGTTCAAATTCCTTAATCATACTCAGTTTTATTGATTCCAAAAATTTTGGATCAATATCTTCGGTATAAACTTTTTTGATTTCATTTACAACAAGTTTTTCAGCATTTTTCAATGATTGTCCCACTATTTTTGGTATGAAAACTACCATTAATGCTCCATGATCATTACGAATATCATTAAAACACATGGTCTCAAGAACTTTCCCATTAGCACTTAACTTATTTAAACGACCGGTGGATGCTGAATTATAAATTAGGTTGCAAAATACTTCAATAGCAACCTCGTCTCTATGATTTTTCGGTACTGTACGGTATGCCAGCAATCCTACTTTTACGGGAGTCATGCGTACTACGTAGCGTTCAACTCCTTTAAAAGGTTCTTCTTTGTATTCGGGAAATTTAGGAACATCTCCGCTTTTCCAATCACTAAAGTATAATTTTATAAGATCCGCTGCTTGATTGGTATCAAAACTTCCGGTAAGCACTAAAGCCATATTATTTGCTACATAATATGTCTCAAACATTTTTTGCATGTTTGTCAACGACGGATTTTTAATATGTTCGGCTTTACCAATAACTGTTTGAGTTCCATAAGGATGATTTTTATAAAGTTTGGAATAGAAATTTTCTATTAGGTTCGTAAAAAAGTCGTCTGAATACATATTTTTTTCTTCGAAAACAGTTTCAAGTTCTGACTGAAAAAGCCTGAAAACAGGATTTTTAAATCTATGGCTGTAAAGTATTAACCATTTTTCCAATTGATTGGACGGGAAAACATTAAAATAAGCCACAATTTCTTCTGATGTAAAAGCATTGACCATACTCGACCCAATCTGGTCGAGTAAACGGTCTAGTTCGTTGGGAATTGCATATTTTCCTGCTTCGAGAGAAAGTTTGTTTATGTTTTTTTGAATATTTTTTCTTTCCTGATCGTCAGTAGTTTTAGCAAGAATATCATATTGCGTTCTGATTTCCTCCAATAAAACCTTTTCTTTTTCATAATCTACTGTACCTATTTCATCAGTACCTTTAAACATCATGTGTTCAAGATAGTGAGATGTCCCGGTATGATTTGGGTCATCATATTTTCCTCCGGTTTTTATTATAACAGCGCCTAATACGTTGGGAATGCTATGATCTTCGTTCAAATATACGGTAAGTCCATTATCCAGTTTAAATTGATATAATTTTATATTCTCATTCTTCTGAGAATATGATATCAAACTTAAGAAAGCAAGAAAAATCAAAATAATAATATTTCTTTTCATATCCATAAATTTTTATTTTTACAAAATTACTTTTTATTTTTCAGCTTTTTGTATTCAGTTTTTGAAATAATTCCAGCAGATAAAATCATTATATTTTCAAAAGGTTTATTATTCAATTTTGTTTTAATTGAACTTATTTTTTCAATTGTTTCATAACCGTATAAAACTTCTCCAAAAACAGTATAGCTGTAATCATATATAGGGATTCCTCCTTCTTTTTGATAAACTTTCTTTTGATAATCAGACAGTTTAAACAACTTTTTCCCGTCGGCTTCGATTAATGGAAGAACATTTTTACTTAATTCACCATATAATCTTAGATATTCATCATTTTGACGATTAGTTTTATAAAAGTCGAGGCTGTCTTTATATATCATATTTTCGGGCATTTGCAACCACACTGTCATATAATCGGCAATCAAAGGAGCATTTCTTTTTGATTCAAGTGTTTGAAGCACTTTTTCACCAGCTTTTATTCCTTGAACAACATAAAAAATTTCAGGGTCCGACAATTGTTTAGGATTTTCATTGTCGGGCAATCTCCACATTCCTACCGCAGATCTCTTATTTATAATTTTTTTATGAAATTCAGGTTTAAGCCCTCGATTACTTTGATAATTTTCTTTTAACCTAATATTTTCGTCAACCCCCTGCTTTAAACCTGCTTTTTGAACGCTATTAGGAATAACCGAATAAAAAAGGGTACTGTCGTAAACGCCTTTCTCAACATTTGAGATAAAATTTTTACGATGCTGTTCGGTAAAATAATATAATCCAATCACAAAATCCCCTTGAGTGGTTTTAATTAAGGCATAATCAGTGATTTTTACAGGATTTTTTAAGAGATTACAGGAGGTTAATAACAAAGTAATGATACAGATAAAAAATATTTTTGTTAATTTTTGAATTTTCATAATTTTTTTTTAGTTTTGTAAAAAATAATTTTCTAAAATTGTAAGTTACAAAGATATTATTTTGAGATATTTGTTTTTAAAATTAATTGTTAAAAATTTAAAGTAATGAAAAAATACTTAAGTCTTTTAGTGTTTGCAGTGATTTTAACAGGAGTAATTGTATTTAATCAAAGTTGTAAACAACCTGCACCGCCAAAAGCCATTGTTACTGTTGTAGATGTTAACAATAAGCCGGTTGAAGGTGCAAGAGTTATTGTAAAAGCTGCAAATCCTGACAGTGCACACACAGTTATTTATCTTTTAAACGAAGCAAAACCTGTTGCTGACACTCGTTACACAAATGCTGAAGGAAAAGTATATTATGATTTTAAGTACGAGGCCATTTATAGAGTTGAAGTTACAAAAAGTAAGGACAGAGACAATCCTTTTGTAAGAAGAGGTCTTGGTGTTTTAATTCTTGAAAATGATAAAACTGCTGAAATTACAATTGAAATAAACGATCAAACAGTATTCAACTAATAAAAACATAACCATGAAAAAGTTTTATCTGATAAGTTTACTTATCACAATTTCGTATTTATGCCAAAGCCAAATCAGTATCACACAAAACGACTATTTCAATGCCAACGATTCGATACCAAGAATTTTTTACGGTTTTGAATTTGATACTCAAGCAGTCCCTAAAGACAGTGTTTGGCCCAACGATATGACTTTTGGAGACTATGAGTTTCCGGTTATCATAACAGACACAATGGTATTCCATCCCGCTCAGGGAACTCAGTTTAGCGATGCAACATGTTGGTTTCTCAATAGAGACGGGTCTAAAATGTATATGAAAATTCAAGCTGATAAAGCTGATTTAATTGGTGCTGAGATGGAGATGCCGTTTAATGAAGATACAATTTTTTTTCGTTTTGCAGATCCTCTTATTATAACCCCTTTCCCTGCAAATTATCAAACTCAAAACATTGATCAGGGAATTGCAATGGACAAAAGACATATTTCTGTTTTTGAATCCATAATTCCTCCAGACTATTACGGAACAATAAGCATGCTTTATGATACTGTGAGATTTTTTATGGACTTGAGAATTAATGGCAATTTTGACGAATCAGGAAACATAATTTTTAACGGTAAATATAACCAAAACGGCAATTTCGAATATCTAAGAGAAAATCGTGTTTTTATAACATCTCTGGATGTACAACTCAGAAGCAAATTTAACGGCAGCTATACTTCTTTGAGTCAAATTCCCGGAATAAGCGATATGTTGCCAATGCAATTGCCCGTTGTTGACACCACAAAATCATATTTATACTGGGTTAAAAACATGAAATATCCCATCCTGGAAGTTGAATTTACTAATAATTACGACTCTGTAAAAAACTTGAACTTTAAATATGCATATTTAAGCAATATCGAAACTACTAATTACGGGTTACTGAAAATTTATCCAAATCCTGCAACAGATTTCATTAATTTTGATTTGGAAAATTCCTCAAATTATACTTTTTTTGTAATCGATATTACTGGAAAAATTATAGAAGAGAAAAAGTTCTTTGAAAACAATAATTTACTGAATATCAAGGATTATTCTGAAGGAATGTATTTCTTCAAAATTGTTGATTCTAACACTAATAAAAATATTTTTGATGGAAAATTTATTAAGAAATAAGGGGTATTAGCTCAGCTGGCTAGAGTGCTTGACTGGCAGTCAAGAGGTCACCGGTTCGACTCCGGTATACTCCACCAGAAAGCTGTCTTTTGACAGCTTTTGTTTTTTGAAATCCAATTTAAAAAATTTTACTATTATTTTATATCCAGAAACAGTTAATTAATATTCATATTAGTTTGTATTTAAACATATAACTTAAACCTAACGAAATTATTTACGCGTTTTTATTTCTACTACTAAAATTTTCCTTTAAAAATTTTAGGGTTAAAAATTTTTATTAACGTAAGCATTTAAATAAAAAAATCTTGAATATATTCTAGAACAAAACATCCCTTAGCAAATTTTGGGTTATTGACAGTACAGAATAGAATATTACTTTAATTTACTAAATATGCCTCTAAATACGCCTAACCTCCTCTTTCTTATCTCTGATAAACAAGTCAACAAGGCGATTTTTAAAATTTTCTATCCTTTGATCTTCAAAGGAATCGGGCGAAGTTACAAATTCCAGGGCAAAGCCTTTTAAAACTGAGATAAAAATTGTTAGTTCTGTTTCAGAATTTTCAAATCTTTCTTCAAAGTATTTCTTTATAAGTTTAAACTCTTTCAATATCTGTTCTATGTCTACTTGTTGCGACACAAATTTGTATATGTCGTTTTTTAATGAGAGTTCAAAATACAATTTTATATGATCTGTTTTTCGTTTCAGTAGGTCTATTAAAAAAGTAAAAAAGTCTTTCATCTCACTGGAGGTAATTTCGTTGTCATGATCGGGATTCATTAAATCCATCAGTTCTAAACTTAATTCATACATTATCTGAGCCAGCAGATCTTCTTTGCTTTTATAATAATTGTACAACAATCCTTTTGAAATACCAGCCTTACGCGAAATCATATCAACGGTAGTTGCATGAAAACCCTTTTCGGAAAAAAGTTTCACCGCAACTTCAATTATCAAAGCACGCTTTTCACGGCGAATTTTTTCAAAATTTTCTTTTATTCTGGGTGACATTTTTTTAATTGAACGACTGTTCAAAGATAGAATATTATTTTCACTATGCAAAATATATCAGTTTTGTTACTTATTTTTCAAAAATTCATCTATTTCGTTACGGGATTCCTGAGATGTAAAGAAATTCCTCACAATTGAATAATTTTGTTTATCGGAGCAATAATTATAAGCATATTTTGCAAATTCTATTTTATCATTTTCCATAAATAATAAAGAAAGGATTTCTTTAATCTGAGAAGAACTTATACATTTAGCTTCATTAATTTTTGCTTTTGCAACATCGAGTTTTTCAAAAGAACTGTATTTACTGCGAATAGCAGATTTAATATTATCAAAATCTTTATCATTTAAAACACAAGCTCTTTCTGTGTTGGATTCGAAATTTCCCGGATTAGGTTTTTTCTGAGCCGGAACAACATAAATCTCGTTTATGCCATTTATAAAACGATCTTCGGTCAAGAGCTGTTTTACATAAAGAAAATTATCTCTGTCGTAAACAGTTTCATAAGCAGTTTTAAAAAATATAAATCTGTATGCTTCATTTTTAATAATTATACCAAGTTTCATAATTTGCTCCGTAGTAAAACAATAAGTATGAGAATATTCCATACAAATTTTCACTTTTTCCTGATCATCTTCTATCTGAGCTACTGCGTTAGCAAAAGCAAGGAATTGTTTTTCGCCAAGATAATTATCACAGGCTTTTGCACCTTTATAATCAAGTGCAGATGGAAAAACTAAAGATTTCTTTTCTTCCTTCTGGTTTTCAACTATTTTCTCGTCTTTCTTTTCCTCAGCTGGAGTTTTTTCAGAAATAGAGTTTTTTATTTGAGCAGTTTCCATTTCAACAATCTTTTCCACGTGTTTATTTGTACTTTCGACAATAATATCATCGTCATCATCAAAATCGGAAACCTCAGTTTTTTTATTTTTGTCCGTATTGTCGGCAGTTAATTTATCTCTTTGTTTGTCTTTCCTTTTATCTTTCAGCAATAAATAATTAGCATAAGAATTTAAATCCGGTTCCGGTACACCGTAATTTTTATTTTGTTGCTTAATAAATTCCCACAAAATTTGAGCGTGAGAAAAACGATTAAAGGCATCGCAAATAATTATTGCATGGGACTTATCGGTAATTTTCGGATAAATTTCTTTTACGTACACAAGCCTTAAATTGTCGTCAGCAAACAAATTTGCTACTTTAAAAACCTGATTTGAGGAAATATTTTTGTTTCTCAAAAGTTTAATTCCTTTTTTCACTCGTTTTTCATCAGTTTTAGGCTTCTGCATTTTTTTGTAATATGATTTAAAAGCCATTCCCGACATCGGTTTTGGAGATTGCTGCGAATATGAAATCATAAAACAAAAAACGGTCAATAGAGAAATTAATGATAACTTTTTCATATTTTTAAATTTTACTATGAACGACTTTCAAAAAAAGTGCCGTAATTATAAAATACAAATTTAGTAAAATTGGGCTTAAAATGTTATTTTTTTGCAAATTTGCATTATTTTTGAAAAACTTAGATTACATTTATAAAAGTTGAAAAGATTTTCCATAAAAATATTACTCGTTTTTTTTGTTGCATTAGTAAGTTTTGAAGCCTTAGCCCAACTAAAACCCGATGTTAAGTTAAGACCGGAAGAAGATGCTATTCTTAGGAAAAGTCTCACACAATTTAAAGACAAAGATTATTACGAAGCTTACAAAGGTTTTTCACAATTATTGAGTGTTTATCCGGTGGAGCCTGTTTTTAATTTTTATTATGGAGCCTGTTTTGTTTTGATTGACGAAAACCTTCAAAATGCGAGAAAATATTTAGAATATGCCGCTGGAAAAGGAATTTATCAGGCAAAATTTTTCATCGGGCTTTCTTATCATAACGAGTATGAATTTGAAAAAGCTTTGGTATTTTATGAGGAATTTAAAAATTCGGCAAAAAGATCCGAAATCAAAGAATACGATCTCGACAGGTTTATTAGAATTGCCAATAATGGTATAGAATTAATTAATTACGCTTATAACCTTAAAGTTATTTCCACAAAAAAAGTAAATGAAAATAATTTTTATTATTCATATAACCTTAAAGATTTTGAAGGAGACATAATTATTAAAACTCCGGAATTCAAATCAAAACTTGATTCCAGAATCAAACATGCGGACTTAATGTACATAAGCGAACGGCATAATGTACTATTTTACAGTAGTTATGGAGAAAATACAAAAACCGGTCTTGATATTTACGTTTCACAAAAAATAAACGACCAATGGACTCCTGGAATAAAGTTGCCTGCAGAAATTAATACAGAATATGACGAAGCTTTTCCCTTTTTAAGTGAAGATGGGCTCACTCTGTATTTCTCTTCAAAAGGACACAACAGTATGGGAGGATACGACATCTTTAAATCAGACTTTGATCCCAAAACAAATACCTGGACTCAAGCCGTAAATTTAGATTTCCCGATTAATACTCCTTATGATGAAATTATGTTTGCTGTTGACAGTTTTTACGAAACAGCCTTTTTTTCTTCAAAACGCGAAACCCGTCCAGGACAGATTAATGTTTATCGAATACTTTATGAGGCAAATCCCGAAAAACGAAAACTAGAAAATCTATCTCAGGTCAAAAAAACCGCCACCCTCGAAATAAATCCATTGGCAATAAACGAACTCAATACCAGACAAGAAATCAGAGCGAAGAACAACTTCAACATCAAACCCGAAGAAACGCCAGATACCATTCAAACAAAAGCCTTCGACAAAGAACTGGCTCTGGTTAAAACAGATGAACTAATCAATAACAAACAAAATATTGCTTTTGAATACAAAAAACTTGCAAGCTCTTCATTTGAATTAACAAAAAACAAAATTCAAGAAATAAAATCTTTAAACAATGAACTAAACGAATTAAAAAAACAACAAGACCAAAAATCCAACCAAAGACGAATCGAAATTGAAAATCTCATTCAAAATCTATATCAGGAAATTGACCTTCTTTATAACCTTTCGATATTTTTTAACGATAAAGCTGTTCAAACAACAGCCTTGCTTCAACATTATAAAGATGAATTAAAAATCCTTGAGAATACGCAAAATAAAGACCCTAATTTTGAAAAAAGATTGAATGAGCTTAATCAAAAAGTCAATCTCATTTCTAGTGAAAATCCTTTTGAATTATACTCAAAAAATCTTGACGAAGACATTAGAGTTAAACAAGGGAATTTGAATAAGTACAAAGTAGAAAACGATGCTCTACTAAATTTGCTTAACGACCTCGACGAAAGAATTGAAACAAAACTAAATCTGGCAAAAAACGAGAAAGACTACTATTTGCGAGAAAAATACATCAATGATGTAAAAATGCATGAAAATGATAAACTCGATCTGATACCGAAAATAAAACAAAATATTGTTCAACAAGAGTTTCTAAATTTTGATATAAAACAAATTAACCTATCAAAAGAAAAGATTAAAAAAATTGCACTTGAAATAGAAGAAAATCCAATTGTTATAGAAAATTTAAACATAAAATCAATAGTTAATGATGTAGAAATTATCAGAACCGCAGCCAATCAAAATTATCTCAAACAATTGAGCCTGATTCAAGAAAAAATTATGGCCGACACTAAGTATTTTTCCCCGAAACGAGACTTAGATGCTATACTTCATGAAAGCTCGGAAGACACTCAAGAATTACTTTCTTCGTTTTCAGAAACCGCCGTTAATGAATATGGCATTTATGCGTCAGAAAAAACAACTCAAATTTTTAAAGCAGCACAAACAACAGACAGTTTAAAAATCATTGTAAAAATTAAAGAAACCGAATTTGACAATACCAATGATCCGGCAACAAAAAACGAAATTATTAAAGAATTGAATTTGATAAATCAGGAAATAAAGAAAAATGAACAAATAATTGCACAAGCTTCAGCTCCGAAAACATCTAAAAGCGATATCCATAAAATAAATGAAAACATAAATGCAACAGATAATATAAGCAACAAGCCAGAAAAACTGAATATAATATTAGCCGAAACAAAAAATCTGATTCAGATTTACGATTCTTTGCAAGTTGATCTGAATATTATAAATATTTATGATCCCAATCTTTCCACACCACAGGCAAAAATATATCTTTCACTTATAAATGATGTTGAAACAAAACTCGAAGATCTTAATTCCCAATTAATAGCTATAATCGAAAACAAAGAAATAATCGCTTCAAAACCAGATTACACATCAACTTTAAGTAAAATAAGTTTAAATTATCAGCAAATTATAAATCAATATAAAAACTACTATCCTGAATTAAAAACACTTGCCGAAAATATCATAAATGAGGCTGATGATGAACGAGCAAATCAATTTATAAACCAATATAATAACCTAAAATTACAAACAATTGCGCAATTTTTTGCAACTGCAGAGGATATATTTTCGAAATTTGAAAAAGATTATTTGATCATTACAAATGAAATTATTGAAAAAGACGATAAACTAAAAAATTCTCCGGAAGCAAGACAAATAAAAGCGGCAAAATCAGAATACGATTTTGTGTTAGATAAGACCATGCAAAACAATCCCGACAATGTTAAATTAAAGAATATTGAAGAAGCTCTTATAGAACTACAATCTTTAATGATGCTAATTCATAAAAACCTCTCAGAAAAAATTGAAATTTCAGAAGTATTTAATAATAACACTATTGAATTTATTTCAGCTATCTCACAAAATATTACAGAGTTTTCTGATCTCCCGTCGTTCAAATTTAGAAATATATTTGTTCAAGTTACAAACGAAATCAAACCTCAGAACATTCAAAAAATTATTACCGAAACCCTTGATTTAAAAATAAAATCCGATAATATTCATACTGAATTACAAAGTACACAATTAAATGCAAGCGAAGAAAAATTAAATGAACTTATAAAAACCAATAATGATATTGCCGAAAATCTAAAAAGGATTAAAACCGAAATCGCAACATTACAATATCAAACAATCAACTCAAACAAATCACATCCTAATGTTGAGGAATTAAATATCAGCAGCGAAATTGATGATTTTTTTACCCTTTACAACAAAGTTTTTAATGAAGGACAATTTTATATGATTGATGAAGTAATTATCAGCGGCGAAAAAGTCATTAACAAACAAAATAAAGTCTTACCGGTAATTACTTTAATAGACTATCAAGCAGATAAAGTTATTGAGCTTCAAAGAATTTACGAACAAAACAATAATTTTATCAATTCCAGACAAGCGGAAATAATTGCCTATAAAGATTATATAAATAAACAAAACCAAACAGGAATCGACACTTTAATTATCGTATCATATGAGACACAATATTCACCAAAAGACAGTTCAGATAATTTAATGCAAACACAAACAACTTTTCAAGATACAGTCATAAATGATAGGCTTGGTATTTCACAAAATCGCATAGTAGATACCGGTAACAAACCTGAAAACATGGAACAGATTATTAACATAGAAACTCAAGATGATACAGTTCAACATAATGACACAATAACCACTGAAATTCTATTGACGGAAAATCTTTCGGAAACAAACACAAGCCAAGAAGATACTATAAAAATTACGAATATTACAGAAAATCCCGGAATAAACAACATCAATACTAATATTGTAAAAACCGAAAAACAAAATGTTTTTTCTGACACTTTAATAACTCAAGAACAAAATCTGATTAACAAAAATACAGATATTATAAATGATCACGAAATCAATGACACAATTTCAAAAATTATACAACCGGTGCGTATTACCGATGATTCAAAAATTTCGGAATTAAACAAGTATTTTGATCAAATTAAAGATGACATCCAATCACTACAAAACAAAAGAAAAAAAATAGAAAATGAATTAGCAAATACAAATAATCGCAGAAAACAGGTAAAACTCAGTCAAGAAATTGCGATTGTTGACAGACAAATTGTTGAAGAAATAAAGAAGTTATCTCAGGGCAAAATCAATTTAATTGTTGAATTAGAAAAAACTATAACTGCAACTTCCGATCCGCTTATCTCAAAACTAAAAACCGAACATAGCGAATTAAGAAACTCTATAATTTACTACTCAAATTTCTATTCAATTGATGAAATCGCAGAAAAAAACGAAAGAGCCAACCTGCTGGAAAACGAAATTTTAAACTATTATTATCAACATCGCCTTGATACTTTAATTGCAGAACAAACTCAACAACCAGTTTCTTCTGACAGTTCAGAATATCAGAATCCTCTTGAAAAAATAAGTATAATTTACAATATCGAACCAAATAACATTAGAAGACTTGATTATCTCGAGACAAAAATTATCAATTATGATAATCAGATTGAAGACTTGTTAACAAAGAACAAATCCCTCGAAAAAAATGCAGCTTACGCAAAAACTTTTAAAGAATTCAAAAAAATACAGAAACAGATTGATAAAAACAACAAACAAATGATTAAAACTGCAAAACTAGATGCAAAATTAAAATCGGAATTTTTAAGTTTAAAATATGATATATATTCAAATTACTATCAACAGAATTCATCAGGAATTACAGGAGATATTTCTTATGTAGGCGATAGTTTGAAAAAATTATCCTATGAGGATTACCTAGAAAGTCTTTCATCGTTCGAAGTTATTGTAACATACAAAGGAAAATCAGCTAATACACAAACAATAAACAAATTTTTGGAGGCTGACAGTCTTGCAAATAATTCATTAAAGCTTTTGCACAAATCAAACATGATTATAACTATTAACAATGAACAACATCCCGAAATAATAGCATACCAAAACTTAAAAAACAAAAATTTATTTGATGAAACTACAAATTTAGCAACAACAACCAACAACTATGCAGTCAACCGTGATACAGTACTTTCAGAAACTATCATCACCAGCGATACAGTTTCTACAAAAACAAGTACAGAAGAATTAGCTGCAAAAATTGAACTCGATTTTAATGCTTCCGATCGAAATGCGACTTATTTAATACCCTGTGAAGACTTGTGTTATAAAATTCAAATCGGAGCATTTTATCAAGAATTAACCAGCGACAAACTGCCGTCAGTAAGTCCGATTTACATTGAGAAAGTTCCTGAGAGCAGACTGTTAAGATATCTGGTAGGTCATTTCCTCAAATATCCAAATGCGGTCAAGTCGCTTCCAAAAGTCAGAAATCTTGGTTTTAACGATGCATTCATTGTTGCATATTATAAAGGAAAAAGAATACCGATTTATGAAGCCCGACAACTCGAAGAGCAAACACCTCTGATTGCTGAAAATAAAAATATACATCAGCAAAATACGGAAATTAATCCGGAAAACAGGGAACTTTCAACCCAAAACTTCACCAGCAACTATAATGTTGACCTTAAAAGCACAACCGGAATATTTTATTGCGTTCAGATTGGAGTTTTCAGAAACAGAGTAAGTTCAGAAAGATTGTTCAATTTACATCCTATAATGTTCGACGAATACAAACCCGGACTTGTGCGACACACTTTCGGAAAATACTATTCTTTACAAAAAGCAATTGAAGAGCAAAATAAAATACGGGCATTAGGAATTCCAGACGCTTTTGTTATAGCATACAAAGATGGAGAAAAAATTGACTTGAATACTGCAGGAAAACTCTTAGCTTTAGAAAATAATTTGCCACAAGACGAAATTTTAGTCAATCTTGATGTAAAACCTCAGAATATTCCTCAAAATCCTGTTCAAAATCAAGTAAATCAACAACAGTCCGGACAAGCCGCCGAAACTAATCAGACTCTTTCAAAACCCGAGTATTACATTCAAATTGGAGTTTTCAGCAAAGAGCTTAATACTTTTATTGTTGATAATTTCAGAAAAATTGCTGGTAACAGTCAACTAATAAGCATAAAACAAAATAATCTCACAATTTACAGAATTGGTAAGTTTAATAAATACTCCGATGCACAAAATAAACTAACGGAAGTAAGACAATCCGGAATTAAAGATGCTTTTGTTATAGCTTTGATTGATGGAAAAAGAGTAGCTTTAAATATAGCAAGGAATATAGAATAGAAAAATCAACCTAAAAAAATTTTTATTTATATTTAAAAATCACCAATAAATCCAATTTAATTTTTCTTTTAAATTAAATATCAAATATTTAAACTATACTAAGTACTTTTTGATACTTTTTTAATTTAATGTTTTATTTTAAACAATTAAGAGTTAATCGCATAAATTAAAATATAAATATATATTATTTTTTTGTTGAACATTTTTTTGAATAATTAGATTAGTTTTATAGTATAATTCTTACTCTAAAACTATCTTTATTTTTTCTCCGCTATCTTTTGCTCGCATAATATATATTCCTGGACTTAAGTTTTCTTCTATCAACTTTTCTGAATCATTCGGCAATGTGTATGTTTTAAGTATTTGACCCTGCGCATCTATCAGCTCAAAAGTTCCTCCATTGGTTGTTCGTATAGTAAAAGTACCTTGATTGGGATTGGGATATACCATAAAATCCACATTAGCATTTGTTTCGCTTATGCCCGAACACGAATTCACTGTGATGGTTCCCGTAACATTTACATTACCACAACCACCTGTCATCGGTATGCTGTAATTGAAGATCCCTGTTTGTGTGGGAGTTCCACTAATGAGTATAACATTCGCACTCCAATTGGCTGTTACACCAGCAGGCAAGTTCGTTGGCGTTCCTATTCCCGTTGCCCCGGTAGTAGTATATACTATGCTCGTGATGGCTGTATTGACACATACAGTTTGACTATCAGTACCTGCTGATGATAATAAACTTGCCGTATTATCGGGGATAACTGTAATCGTACCCGTAGCACTTACATTGCCACAACCGCCCGTTAACGGTATGCTGTAATTAAACGTTCCACTTTCGCTTGGTGTACCGTTAATCATTAGTACATTCATATTCCAGCTGGCTGTTACTCCCGTTGGTAAACCTACCGGAACACCTATGCCCGTTGCACCAACTGTTGTGTATATGATAGGAGAAAGTGAAGTATTGATACATAAGGTTTGATGGTCTGTTCCAGAAGCCGACGCAAGCGCAGTACTCATATTGTCTGGATTAACTATAATCGTTCCCGTAGCATTTACATTGCCACAACCACCGGTTAAAGGAATACTGTAATTAAACGTTCCACTCTCAGTAGGAGTACCACTGATAGTTATGGTATCGGATGCAAAACTAGCTGTAATACCAGCAGGTAAGCCTGTTGGCGTTCCTATACCTGTTGCACCCGTTGTAACGTAACTAATATCTGCTATTGGAGTATTTACACATACCGTTTGATTATCGCTACTCGTTGACGATAAGGTTACTGTATTATCAGGCTCAATAGTAATAATGCCGTTAATACTAACATTACCGCAACCTCCTGTTAATGGAATGGTGTAATTAAACGTACCTAATTCGGTAGGTGAACCAGATATAGTAATAACATCTGATAAAAAGTTAGCTGTTATTCCGGCAGGTAAGCCTGTGGGTGTTCCTATCCCCGTAGCACCCATTGTGGCATAGGTAATGTCGGTAATGGCTGTGTTTAGACACGCCGTTTGATTATCTGTTCCCGGATCTGAGGTTAGCGTAAATGTATTATCCGGTTCTACATTAATAGTTCCCGTAACGTATATAGTGCCACAATCAACGGTCATAGGAATAGTATAAGTAAAGGTTCCTGATACGGTGGGAGTACCACTAATGGATAAAGTATTAAATACAGAAAAAGACATTAGTCCATCAGGCAAACCTGTTGTTGTGCCAATATTTGTTACTCCTAAAGTTGAATAATTAATAGTAGTTATAGGAGTATTAATACATACGGTTTGATTGTCTGTACCAGGTGCAGAGGTAAGTGTTACTCCTTTTAAGCATAATTTCGTTACAAATACATCACCATCTCCTCCATAAGTGGTTTGAAAAGCACCCGTCGTTACATCATAGTTGGAAGAAGTTGTCTCGCCTGTTACATACGCATTCCCATTACCATCAAGGGCTATTCCAAAGGCATAATCATCATCACTTCCACCTAAATAAGTCGAATACAATAAACTTGTGCCTGTGGGATTTAACTTCGTAACAAATGCATCAACAGCCCCTCTTAATGATGTTTGAAAAGCACCCGTCGTTACAGGATAGTTGGTAGAAAAGGTATATCCTGTTACATACGCATTCCCACTTCCATCAAGGGCTATGCCATAGGCTTTATCATCAAAACTTCCACCTAAATAGGTAGAATATAGTAAACTTGTGCCCGTAGCATTTAACTTCGTTACAAAAACATCTCCATTTCCGCGATAAAAGGTTTGAAACGCACCCGACATTACATCATAGGTGTAAGAAAATGTATATCCCGTTACATACGCCTGCCCACTCCCATCTACTGCTATGCCATAGCTTTCATCATTACTACTCCCTCCTATGTAGGTGGAATACACTAAGCCTGATCCCGCAGGATTTATCTTCGTTACAAAGACTTCCTTACCTCCTTCATAAGTGGTTTGAAACGCACCCGATGTTACATCATAGTTGGAAGAAGTTGTATATCCCGTAATATAAGCATTTCCACTACCATCAAGGGCTATGCTATAGCCTATATCATCACCACTTCCACCTAAATAAGTAGAATACACTAAACTTGTGCCTGTGGCATTTAACTTGGTTACAAATGCATCACTTTGACCTCCATTCGTGGTTTGAAACACCCCAGTCGTAACAGGATAGTTAAGAGAAAATGTCTCACCCGTTACATACGCATACCCACTGCCATCCACTGCGATACCATAACTAAATTCATAACTATTTCCTCCCAGATAAGTAGAATAGACCAATGCCGTGCCTGTAGCATTTAACTTCGTTACAAATACATCATAAGTCCCTCCTCCATAAGTAGTTTGAAAGGCACCCGGCGTTACATCATAGTTGGAAGAAGATGTCCCACCCGTTACATATACATTTCCACTGCCATCAAGGGCTATGCTTTTGCCTCTATCATCACCATTTCCACCTATATAGGTAGAATACACTAAGCCCGTACCTGTGGAATTCAATTTTGTTACAAATACATCATAATATCCTCCCCCATGAGTAGTTTGAAAAGCCCCCGGCGTAATATCATAGTTGGAAGAAATTGTATATCCCGTAATATATGCATTTCCACTACCATCAAGGACTATGTCATTAACAGCATCTGTACCACTTCCACCTATGTAAGTTGAATAAATTAGCGGATCGATAATCAAAGGCTGATTTTGGTCGTATTGGCCTAATGCTATTCGCCACTGATTGTTTTTGCAGATAAACATAGCCTCAACTTTCTTTCCATCGCTTTGATATACATACAACTCCCGCATTTGTACTTCGCCAAAGCGGGTAGTAAAGGCTATATTGTTGCTTTTTAAGTATTCTTTTTCTTGACCACGCAATTTAAATACTATCTGATTAGGGTCGGCTCCGGGTTGCACTATGTAATCATAACGCAAACCGCCTTTGTCGAAATAATATCGTACATCAATTCCTTCGTACACATTCTTTATTATCGCTTCCTTGTACAAACCTACATACGTAGCATGTTTGCTCGGGTCGTTGCCTATCAGGTAATTGTAATACCCTTCTTGCTTTTGCTTGCCTTCGCGTTGGGGATTGGCATTGCTGCCTACTAAATCCATAATCACACGGTGTCCCAGCAAAATTTCATTTGCATGGTCGTGGCGGAATTTATCCGGCAAAAAGTCATCTTCTTCCCGTTTAGGTGCATTCGAATCTTTTTCGATTTTGTAAAAGGTGTAGTTCACCCCTTGTTTGGTAATCCATACATCCAATCCGCCCATGCGGGTTAAATACAAAACCTCATCTGGCCACTGACCTTTGTTTTCAATAAAAAAACGACGATCTAAATTTGTTAATGCTTGCGTAGCATCCTGAGATTTCGTTTTAACTATACATAATAGCAATAAAATAAAAACATAAAGCAATGCTCTTAATCTAAATTTTAATTTGATATTGCCCATATTAGTAATTTTAAATTAATAATTATAATTAAATAAATTTATTTAATTATACAAATATATAGTAAAAAAATATATTTATGCTCATTAGTGATTTAAAAATCTTTTTTTAATTTAATCTAAATCCCGAATTAGAAAATTCGAAAATTCCTAAAATTAAACATTGATTATAGGGTGTTGAGGTATTATACTGAGCTTTTCGATGTAATACGGAAACTCCCATATGCCGGAAATTTTTCTAATCCCTAATCCGCTAAGCTTTATTTTTTAGCATTTCTAATGATTATTACGGATTTATAACAAATTAATAACTTATGTTTCATCTTGTAATTGGATAACAAAAGTATCAGGTAACTGTAAAATAACAATCAAAAAAACTACTTGTAGCTTTGATATTTTCACTTACACCAATATCATTAGTGAGGATGTCATTACCAGCTGAAAGAATAAACTTAAAAGAAAATAGAATAATATTAAAGCTAAATTTAGCCCTTATAGATATAAAATGGTTAATTTATATTTTATCCAAAGCTTGTTTTAGGTCATCAATAATATCCTGACAATCTTCTATCCCAACAGACATTCTTACCAAACCGTCAGTAATTCCGGCAGCTTCTCTGTCTTTTTTTGAAATAGCGGCATGAGTCATTGAAGCAGGATGCTGTATTAAAGATTCAACTCCACCTAGAGATACAGCCAGAAGAGATAATTTTACATTATTCATAAGAGTTTCTCCAGCAGTATATCCGCCTTTAAGTTCAAAACTTATCATTGCACCAAAACCAGACATCTGAGCTTTAGCAAGTTCGTGTTGAGGATGAGATGGAAGTCCCGGATATTTTACCCATTCAACCTTTGGATGACTTTCAAGGAATTTTGCTACTTTCATTGCATTTTTTTCGGATCTTTCCATTCTGAGAGCCAGAGTTTTTACCCCCCGAATCACAAGATAAGCCTGATGTGGATCCATATTGCTTCCCATATATACCATAGTTTGACGAAGCTTCTTATACACTTCTTCGTCTTTTGCAATTAAAGCTCCCCCAACCACGTCAGCATGTCCGTTAATAAATTTTGTAACTGAATGTAATACAATGTCAGCTCCTAAATCAAGAGGTTTTTGAAGATAAGGAGAACAAAATGTATTGTCAACACAAAGCAAAATTCCATGTTTATGAGCAAGTTCCGAAGCTCTACGAATATCGGTTAATGCCATTGTTGGATTTGTTGGGGTTTCTATATACAAAAGCCTTGTATTTGGTTTAATTGCTTGCTCAATATTTTTTATTTCTGATGTATCAATACAATCAAATTGAACACCAAAATTTACATAATACTTTTCAAGAACAGCTCTTGAAGGTCCATACATGGCATCGGTAGTAATTATATGAAGGTCTTTTCCAAGAATTGCCATATAAACTGCATTAACTGCACTCATACCACTTGAAAAAGCAATGCCTCTATACCCGTTTTCTAATTCTGCTAGTTTCTCTTCCAGAGCATTTATCGTTGGATTGCCAATACGAGTATAAATATATCCAGGGTCAATTCCAGCAAAACAATCTGCTCCGTGTTTAGCATCTCTGAATTTAAAAGTTGAAGTTTGATAAATCGGAGTTACTGCTGACCCATAAGAATCTTCAAAATCTCCTGCGTGAACTAATTTGGTATTAAAACCTTTACTGCGAGTTTCCATTATAAGTTAAATTAAGTAATTATTAATTAATTTTGTCGCAAAGTTATAAAAGTTGTTTTAAATTTAATTGATTTAAAATTATGTTCGAAAAAATAAAAATATGTCCTAACTGCGGTAAAAAATTTTCATGTTTACATTCTTGTGATTGTTGGTGTACTAAAATTAGCATCAGTAAAGAACTTTCTGAATATTTACGTTCCAGATTTACTGATTGTATTTGCGAAGATTGCTTAAAATATTTTGAGCAAAACGAAAAAAATATTTTGTCAGATAGATAAAATTATTTATTTTTGTAGCTCAAAACAAATCGGTACCTTGGCCGAGTGGCTAGGCATCGGTCTGCAAAACCGACTACGGCGGTTCGACTCCGCCAGGTACCTCAAAAAAACACTGCTTTTGTAGTGTTTTTTATTTATCTTCGTCTTCAAAATCACCTTCTTCAAAGTCTTCAGGGGAATCGCTGTCATCATCAGCATCTTCAATCACGTCTTTTGAATGAGTATCATATAATTCTCTCACCTGACGATAAACTTTTAAAGCTCTTTCAAAATCTTTCTGTAAAACCAGAACTTTAACACCATCTACCAGACTAAATGCAGATTCTGTAGTTACAATACAATCAATTCCTTCTTCCTGAAGACGCGCTTTCAAAATCTCAGCTCTGTAAGGGTAGCGATACTTTACTAATGTTACTATTTTATCTTCCATAACAAATAAATTTATACTGTAAAAATAGTTATAAATCTAATAAAAAACAACTTGTTCAAAAACATTTGTTAATATTGCAAAAACTTTTGTAAAAATGAAAAAATACACCGACTTTTTAGTTATAGGTAGCGGAATAGCAGGATTGTTTTATGCACACAAAGTTAGTCGCTACGGAAAAGTAGCTATTATTTGTAAAACAAAAATAAACGATACCACTACTGTAAAAGCTCAAGGTGGAATAGCATCGGTAATGTACGACACTGACTCATTTAACAAACATATTAATGACACTTTAAAAGCTGGATCAGGAATAAATGACAGGGAAGTGGTAGAAACTGTTATTAAAGAAGGTCCTACTAGGATTTTGGATTTAATAAACATCGGAACTCATTTTGATAAAAATTCAAAAGGAGACTTTGATTTACATAAAGAAGGAGGGCATTCCGAAAATCGCATTTTACATTACAAAGATAAAACAGGAGAAGAAATACAAAGAGCTCTAATCAATGAAATAAAAAACAATCCCAACATAGAAATTTATGAAAATCACTTTGCAATTGAAATAATAACACAACACCATTTAGGTATAAAAGTTACACGACGAACTCCTGATATCAAATGCTTTGGTGCTTATATTTTTGATGAAAAAAACAATAAGATAATAAACTTCCTTGCAAAAAAAATAATGTTAGCTACAGGAGGTGCCGGAAACGTTTACTTAAACACAACAAATCCGCCATCTATAACAGGAGATGGTATTGCAATGGTTTACAGAGCGAAAGGCATGGTTAAAGATATGGAATTTGTGCAATTTCATCCCACATCTTTATATAATCCTTCGGAAAAACCATCATTTCTAATAACCGAAGCTCTTAGAGGAGCAGGAGCAATATTAAAAAATCATAAAAACGAAGATTTTTGTTTAAAATATGATCCACGTGGTTCGCTGGCTCCAAGAGATATTGTTGCAAGAGCAATTGATACTGAAATGAAATTATCTGGACAGGAGTACGTTTTCCTTGATGCTCGACATCTTAGCAAAAACGAATTTTTGACCAAATTCCCTACAATTTATGCTAAATGCATGGAAATTGGAATAAATATTACCAAAGACATGATTCCTGTAACTCCAGCAGCACATTACTTATGTGGAGGAGTAAAAACTGATATTAATGGGCGTACTTCGATAATCAACCTTTATGCTGCAGGTGAAACGGCTTGTACCGGTCTTCACGGGGCAAACAGACTTGCGTCCAATTCTTTGCTCGAAGCTGTTGTTTTTGCTCACAGAGCTGCAGAAGACTCAAAAAATATTCCTAACAGTTTCGATGATATTTATAATGATTTTCCACTTTGGGATGATAAAGGTACTATTGAAAACGAAGAGCTGAGCCTAGTTTTGCACTCATTAAAAGAAGTCCAAACTATAATGAGTAATTATGTTGGAATTGTGAGATCGAATTTAAGATTAAAAAGAGCTTTCGACAGATTGGAAATTATATACCGCGAGACTGAAGAACTATACAAAAAATCTAAAATCACAGTTAGTATTTGTGAACTTAGAAACATTATTAACGTTGCATATCTAATCATTAGAATGGCTCAAGAAAGAAAAGAATCCGTAGGATTACATTACAATCAGGATTTTATAAGCAAAATGCAACCATAAGTATAATTTTTTAATCTTTTATCTGATTATTAAAAAAAATTTTTTTACTTTGTTATGAATTATTAAACCTTAAAGAAGTTTTATGAAAAATTTAGTATTTTTTGTTTGTTTTATTTTCGTGAGCAATTTGATTTTTGCAGGATTTGTTCCACGCAAAGAAGCTGAAATGGTTGCAAAAAGCCATTATTATCAAAGTATTAACAATATCGAACAAAAATCCTGGGATGATATCAGGTTAACCTGTTTGTTTGATCCTGCACAAAACAGTGAATACAATTTCTATGTATTTAACATCAATGGTGATGAAGGATATGTAATTGTTAGTTCTGATGATCAAATTGCTCCTATTCTGGCATATTCTTTCGAAGGAGGCTTCAATCACAATAACATGTCTCCCGGACAAAAAGAGTTTTTAAAATATTTTGAAGATTGCATTAACTATGCTTCAAAAAACATTCTGGAAGAAAACATTAAAGTTCGTTCAGAATGGGAAGAGCTGCTCAGTTATACACCGGATAAAGCAATAAAACAAAAAACAACCAGTCCGAATTTATTGAAAAACATAAATTGGAATCAGCTTTATCCATACAACATTAATTGTCCTGAAGATCCTGAAGCTTATGGAGGCAGAGTCCCTGTTGGATGTGTTGCAACAGCTATGCTTCAGATAATGAAATATTACAACTGGCCACCATCAGGAGAAGGATCAAAAACTCACTATTCATGGTTTAATGGAGGATACGGCAATATTACAGTAAACTTTGCTCAACAAACTTACGACTGGAGTTCCATTCCCAACACAGCTTCATCTTACGCAAATCCCGAACTAGGTAAAATAAATTTACACGCCGGTGTTGCTGTATCAATGTATTGGGGACCTGATGGTTCTGCAAGTACTACAGATAAAATTGCCACTGCTTTAAAAACATATTTTAAATATGCATCATCAACACAATACGTACAAAAATCAAGTTATTCAGAAACTGCGTGGAAAAATTTAATAAGGTCACAGATTGATGATAAAAAACCTGTTGTATATTCAGGTAATTCAACAACAACAGGACATGCATGGAATTGCGATGGATATCAAGATGAGGATTACTTCCACATGAATTGGGGATGGGGTGGAGCAGGTAATGGATATTACACTCTTGATAATTTAGTTTCCACAGCAACACCCGGAGGTCCTGAAAACAATTTTAATTTAAATAACGACATGGTGATAAATATTTATCCTCGTGATGCTTATCCATCATATTGCAGCGGAATCAAAACAATCACCGGACTCGAAGGTTCATTCGACGATGGAAGTTCAATGAATGACTATCAGGCTAATTCAAATTGTACTTATGTAATTAATCCAACTTGTGGAGCATCTGTTCAAGTGAAATTCAATGATTTCGACCTCGGTGACGGCGATTATGTAAAACTTTATGACGGAGATGAAAATTCAACCATTTTGATTGCAAGTTTTGATAAAAACAATACTCCAGGAACAAACCTTTATTATGGAACTCGTGGAGCTTTGACAATTAAGTTTAACACTAATGCAAGTTCACAGGCTGCAGGTTGGAATGTTGATTATTCAGTGAAAAACTGTAGAATCAACAGTGTTTTTACAGAACCTACTGCAACATTTGATGATGGCAGCGGACCATGCGAATATGCAAATTCAACAGTTTGTTCTTGGATAATTCAACCGGAAGGAGCTTCTACTATATATATTAACTTCAACAGTTTCGACTTATCAGATAATACCGACTTTGTTAAAATTTTCAGAGATGCTCAACAAACGGCTAATTTACTTTACACATTAAAGAAAGACGCCCCACCTTCAGGAACATACACTGTACCAAGTGGTGTTGCTGTTGTTCAGTTTTTCTCAAATGCTTCAGGAACCGCTGAAGGATGGTCTTTAACTTATACCACTAATCTTACCGAAATTGAACAAAATCTCATATTCTCCGATTTTTCAATCATTCCAAATCCCGGGGATTTAAATTCCAAACTAAATATTTCAGCTGCTAAAAACGCTTCTGCTAAGATTTCAATTACTAACCTCATTGGGGAAGTTATTGCAGTTAAGGAAGTTCAACTTAACCAAGGCATGAATGAATATCACATTAACGATATTACCAATCAATTAACTAATTCAGGAATTTACTTCATAAATATTGAAACAGAAAGTAATGTTCTTACCAGAAAATTCATGATTTTCTAATAAAAAATATACTCAAAATATTTAACTTCATCGAGGGAATGCTCTTCAAGAGTGTTCCCTTTTTCGTTGCGGATTATTTTCTTTTGCGAAATTTCTATCCCGGCAGAATTTATATATTTTTCGATAACAACATTTTGTTCAGGATATTCCAACAATATTTTTTCGCCCGACATCATTGATTGGGAAATGGGATTTTCATTTACGTCAAATTCAATTTTTACCCAATCAATTATTTGCTCACGAGCGTTAGTAACTTTCAATGCGGAAATTTTTCCGGAAGCCGTATAAAAATAATAATGACATTTCTCAAGTTTGTTGTTTGAATCATACTCTTGTTTTTGAATTAGTTTTCCGTCTTCATCAAACTTATTTACGTACTTTTCTGTAATGTTTTCCATATCGTCTCTAACGGTTTTGCTCAAAATATTCCCTTGAGTATCGAAGCAAATCTCAGTTTTTTCTTCGATTTCACCATCCTCGTCAAATTGCGTAATATAAAGGGTTTTGTCTTTTCTTTCATATTTTAAAACGGAAAAACCGGCCTCCCCATAATCAAGCTTTTCTTCAATAAGTTTGCCCGTTACAGAATCGTATTTATATTCTTTGGTTTCATTATAACTTTGTTCAAAATCATAAATTAACTCTTTTAATATTTTACCGTTATCGTCGAATACAAACTCCTGAGAATAAGTAATATTTCCGTCATCGTCATAACTTTTTAAAGAAATTAGATTACCGTTTAAATCGTACTCTTTAAGCTCTATTATCCGTTTAGCTTCCGCATTATCAGTAGAAGCAACGTAAATTTTTACATAATGAATCTTTTCCATATTTGTAAAATATTGGTTTTATAATTAAAAACTATTAAACTTGCAAAAAAATAAAACATTGAACGAAAAACAAAAATATAATTTCTTTTTTATCATAAATCCAAATGCTGGAAAAGAAGAGGCAAAGCAAAAATGGCCTCTAATTGAAAGAATCTTAACACAAAAAAAAATAAAGTATTCTTCTGCTTTTACTACCAAACAAGGTGATGCAGAAAATTATACCATCGAAAAAATATATGAAGGATTTAGATATTTTATTGTTGTTGGCGGAGACGGAACTCTAAATGAGGTTGTCAATGGTATTTTTAGACAAAATTCCGTATCATATTCAGAGATATTTATAGGACTCATTCAAATGGGAACAGGAAATGATTGGGCTCGCTATTACGGATTTAATAACAATATTGAAAATTCTGTTAAAAGACTCGAAAATATCAATGTAAAACAACAAGACGTCGGAAAAATTATTTTTAATGATAGTGGAGAACAAAAAGAAGCCTATTTTATAAATGTAGCAGGATTATGTTTTGACGCTGTAGTTGTTAAGGCAACAAACGCTATGAAAGAACGCGGACAAAGAACAAAATCTGCATATCTTATTGCACTTCTGAGTTCTCTTATAAAATACAAACCATGGGAATTGAAAATTAAGATAAACGGCACCGAATTAAACGGAAAATTTCTTTCAATAAGTATTGGTAACGGAAAATATTCGGGCGGTGGCATGATGCAAACTCCAAATGCCATTATTGACGACGGATTGCTTGATGTTACGATTTACGATGATATGCCTAAATCTAAGATTATAAGAAATGTTAAAAAACTTTATGATGGTACTGTTATAAACGTTTCAGGAGTTAAAACTTTCAGATGCAAAACACTACAAATCGAAAATTTGAACAATCAATCAGTGATATTTGCAGAAACAGATGGGGAAATTATTGGCAACGGACCTTATACCATAAGCGTTTTGCATAACGTTTTGAATATTTTATCCTAAGTTAAATACTTTAAAAAATCATTTTTTGCAATATTGTTCATATAATCGTCGTGAGCGAGAATAGCCAAGAGATAAAGCTTTTTCAAAATCGCTACAAGCTTTTTCGTTTTGTCCTACACTTAGATAAAGGGTTCCCCTATTATGATATGCTAAAGAAAAGTTTTTATCATACATTATTGCAAAAGAATAATCTTCAATAGCTCCATTTGTTTCTCCGGCTCTTTCTTTTATTACACCTCTTGAATTGAAATTTTTAGCATTAAAAGGATCATTTTTAATTATTTCGTCATAGATTTTAATTGCCTCCCAATACTTTTCAACGGCAACAAGTTGATTAGCTCTAACAATAAGCTCATCATTGTTTTGTGAAAACAAAATTTTGTTAACGATAAGAATTATTATAAAAAATATCAATTTAATAATTTTCATAATAACTATATTTAAGTTCCCCAAGATTCCCGATCAAGACTACGATAATGTATAGCCTCAGCAAGATGAGCAGCCAAAATATTTTCGCTGTTATCGAGGTCTGCAATTGTACGAGCAACTTTTAAAATGCGGTCATAGGCCCTGGCAGAAAGATCTAATTTTTCCATAGCATTTTTTAAAAGCATTAATCCGGTTTGATCAAGATCGCAAAATTCCTTAATCATCGAAGAATTCATCTGTGCATTACAATAAACATTTTTCTTGTTTTTAAATCTCTCAAGTTGAATTTGCCTGGCTGCAATAACCCTTTTTCTTATTTCACTGCTTCTTTCTCCTTTTCTTATTGTTGAGAGTTCATTAAATGCTACAGGAGTAACCTCCAAATGAATATCAATTCTATCGAGAAGAGGACCTGAAATGCGATTGAGGTATTTTTGCACGTTTGCACTCGTACACATACATTGTTTTGTAGGATGATTATAAAATCCGCAAGGACAAGGATTCATTGAAGCAACAAGCATAAAACTTGCAGGATATTCAACCGAAAATTTTGCTCTGGAAATTGTTACAATTCTATCTTCAAGTGGCTGTCTCAAAACTTCGAGAACAGTTCTTTTAAATTCAGGCAATTCGTCGAGAAAAAGCACTCCGTTATGAGCCAGCGAAATTTCGCCAGGCTGTGGAAAAGTTCCTCCACCAACCAAAGCAACATCTGAAATTGTATGATGCGGATTTCTGAAAGGGCGATGAATTAATAATGATACTTCACTATTAGTTTTTCCGGCAACAGAATGAATTTTTGTTGTCTCAATAGCTTCTTCGATACTAAGAGGCGGCAAAATACCCGGAATACGTTTAGCCAGCATCGTTTTACCCGAGCCGGGAGGACCTATCATTATAATATTATGACCACCGGCAGCAGCAACTTCTAAAGCACGTTTTACATTCTCCTGTCCTTTTACATCGGCAAAATCAAACTCATAATTATTAGCAGATTTTAAAAATTCCTCCTCTATATTGATCTCAACTTTAGAAAGTTCAGAATTCCCATTAATAAAATCTATTAATTCTTGTATGTGTCCAACTCCAAAAACATCAATACCCTCAACCACAGCAGCCTCATAAGTGTTTTCATGTGGCAGAATTATAGCCTTAAATCCTGCTTCCCTAGCATTAACAGCAATAGGAAGAGCTCCTTTTACAGGTTTAACCTCACCATCCAGAGATAACTCACCCATTATTATAAAATCCGAAAGTCTCTCGGAATTTATTTGTTCAGATGCGGCCAATATTCCTGTAGCTATAGTTAAATCGTAAGCAGATCCTTCTTTACGCATATCGGCAGGAGCCATATTAATCACTATCTTTTTACCCGGCCACTTATAACCGTTAGTAGTGATTGCACTGATAATTCTTTGATGACTCTCTTTTATTGCAGAATCTGGTAAGCCAACAAGATAAAAATTTATCCCCTGACTAATATTAACCTCAATGGTTATTGTTCGTGCCTCAATACCATCAACCGCCGATCCGAATACTTTTACGAGCATTTATTACTATCTTTTTGACTATCAAAAATATAAAATATATTTGTAAATAAAAATCAAAAAAATTACAATGTTTTAATGATAACTAAGTTTAAAGGTATTATTTTTGTTGCACATAATAAAAATTTTAAATTCATGAAAAAATTATTTATTTTAATTGTTATTCTTTCGTTTATAAATTTAATCAGTTTTGGACAAGAAAAGAAAGAATATAAAATTTCGGGAATAGCTTTTTATAATATAGAGAATCTTTTTGATACCATTCCAGGAAATAATGACAGAGACTTTACTCCTGAAAGTAAAAAAAATTACGATACCGAAAAGTATTTTCACAAAATAAACAATATGTCTTACGTCATAAGCCAACTTTGCTTGGAAGAAACAGGATTTCCTCCTTTTGTTGTTGGTCTTTGCGAGATTGAAAACCGTTCTGTTCTCGAAGATTTGGTAAAAGCTCAACATATTGCCAAATATAATTATCAAATAATTCACCAAGACGGCCCCGATCATAGAGGGGTAGATGTTGGATTACTTTATATTCCAGGAGTTTTTAGTCCCGAAAATGTAAAAACCTATTCGGTTAAAGACCCCGAAAATCCCGAATGGACTACAAGAGATCAATTGTTGGTTTCAGGAAGTTTTGATGGAGAAAAAATGCACTTTATCGTTATACACTGGCCATCACGTCGTGGAGGACAAAAAGCTAGCGAACCTAAAAGAATTCTGGCAGCAAACGTAACCCGCCATATCATTGATTCTATTCTTGAACTTGATCCAAACTCTAAAATTTTTATAATGGGTGACTTTAACGATGATCCTATTAATAGATCAATAAAAACAATTTTAAAAACGAAAAGCAAAAAAGAAGAAGTCGTTTTGCCTTACTTATACAACCCAATGGAAAAAATGTATAAAGACGGAATTGGGTCATTGGCATATCAGGATAAATGGAACTTGTTCGATCAAATTATTATTACTCCAACATTGTTATCAAAAGATAAAACAAGCTATGTTTATTATCAGGCAGGAATTTTCAACAAAGCTTTTCTGATGCAACCCGAAGGCAGATTTAAAGGATATCCGTTTAGAACTTATGTGGGAGATACTTTTATGGGAGGTTATAGCGACCACTTTCCTGCATACATGCTTATTATAAAAGAGAAAAAATAATCTCATATTATTTTTACCATGATCAAGTTTATTGGTAAAGAAGAAACAGGTCAAAGCTTTCACACTTTTATTTTTGAATGCGAATCAGTTCAGAGTCTTGCTAATCATGTATCGGAAACTTTTATAAAAAGAGGATACAAACTAAAAGATGGAAACAGTTTTGACGGAAGCTATGAAAAAGGAGACAGGATTTTAAGACTACTCTTTGGTGCTTTTGTTAAATATTTTAAGTTTAAAATAAAAATCGAGAATAACAAATTACATATACACAAAGAAAGTAGCGGAATGTCAGGCGGATTAATCGGAATGAATCAAGTTAATAAAGAATTTAATGCTATTGTTAAAGAATTAACGATTACCTGAACATGAGTGTTTTTTCAGAAATTGCGAGTATAATTCAAAATTCAAAATTTCTAACGGTTTTTACCGGTGCAGGTATTTCCAGAGAAAGTGGGATACCTGTTTTCAGAGGTAATGACGGAATATATTCAAAATATGATCAATCATTGTTGACGCTCAAATCCTATCTTAATAACACAGAGAAATCATGGAAAGCCGTTAAAGAAATTTTTTATGATTTTTTTATTGAATCAAAACCTAATATAGCTCATTATATTTTAGCTTCTTGGGAAGAAAAAGGAATTATAAAATATATCATTACACAAAATATTGACAACCTTCATCAAGAGGCGGGGAGCAGAAATGTAATAGAATATCACGGCACAAAAAATATGTTTACCTGTTTAAATTGTGGTGCAAAGTTCAGCTTATGCAATTTAGTTCTGAATGACAATCCCCCTGAATGTAAAAAATGTAAAAAATTACTTAAGCCAGATATTGTTTTTTTTGGAGAATCAATTCCACGGGATGCTTCAGAAAAATCATATAATTTTGCAAAAACTTCGGATGTTCTCCTAATCATTGGAACAACAGGAACAGTCCAGCCAGCATCATATATACCAAAATATGCTAAATCAGCCGGTGCAATTATTAGTGAAATAAATCCCGAACCATCTGTATATACCGATAAAATTTCGGATTATTATTTACCTTATTCCGCTGGAGAAGCACTATCTAAAATCAATGAAAATATTAAATAATCGCTTATGAAAATCATATTTCCTGAACCAATTGGTATGGACACATCAAGCTTAGAAAAATTGCAACAAGAACTCCACTCAGCAGGACATACAATGGAGTTTTTTAAAAATAAGCCATCAAATGATATTGAGTTATTAAACAGAATCAAAAATGCTGAAATAATATGTTTGAGTAATATACCTTTAAGAAGAGAGGTTTTGTCCAATTGTAAAGAATTGAAATTTTTGAATATTGCTTTTACCGGAACCGACCATATTGACCTTAATTACTGTAAAGAAAACAATATAAAAGTAAGTAATGCTGCAGGATATTCTACGGAGGCAGTTGCCGAATTATGTGTTGGTGCGTCAATTTCGCTTTATAGAAATTTTTTAAAAAACCATGAACTTACGAAAAGTCTCGAGGGAGTAAGTAAATCCCCCATTGGATTTGAGCTTAACGCTAAGACCGTGGGAATTGTAGGAACTGGTAAAATAGGGAAAAGAACCGCAGAAATCTTCAAAGCCTTTAACTGTAAACTATTAGGCTACAACAGAACCGAAAAATATCCGGAAATTTTTAAGTACGTTGATTTAGAAACTTTATTTAGAAACTCCGATATTATTTCTATTCATTTACCTCTTACCAATGAGACAAAAGGATTGATAAATGCAAGTCTTTTATCAAAAATGAAAAAAAAATCAATTCTTATAAACACAGCCAGAGGAAATATAATTGACTATCAGTATCTTGTTGAAATGTTAAATTCAGAAAAAATTTCAGGAGCAGCAATAGATGTTTATGAATATGAACCTCCATTACAGTCAGATCACCCTTTACTATCAGCAAAAAATATATTATTACTTCCGCATATTGGATATTATACACAAGAAGCAATGAATAAAAGATTCGATATTGTTAAGAACAATTTGTTTTGTTATTTGAATGGAAAAACTATTAATAGTATAGTTTAAACTTTTCCTGTAAAATTTTTAATGCGATATCCGATGCATTTTGTTCGGCTTCTTTTTTAGACCAGCCTTTACCACTGCATAAAAATTTCTTATCTAAACAAATCTCACAAAGAAAGTGTTGAATTTTCTCGTTAGCCTCACAATTTTCAAAAGTATTAAAACTTAGGTTAAGTCTGTGTTTTTGAATTAGTTGTAAAAGTGTAGATTTATAATCCTTATTCTTATCCTTAACATATTCAAGATTAGAATAATCTTTAATAACTCTGGATAAAAATTTATAACAATATTTATAACCTCTATCGAAATAAATTGCTCCCACAAGAGCTTCAAAAGCATTTCCGTCAATGAATTTATAACTTGACCCTTTGATTTCTCTGTAGTTTATAATTTTCCTTAATTTTAATTTGCAAGCAATATTGTTAAGATTTTCTCTGCAAATAATTCTGGATCTGTAAATTGACAATTTTCCTTCATCGGCATCAGGATAGGTTTTGTAAATTAAATCGCTGACAATAGCAGAAATAATTGCATCTCCGACAAATTCGAGTCGTTCGTTATTTATTTTATGTCCGTTTTTGGTAATCTTTGCCGAAGAATGTGAGAAAGCATTATTATAAATCTCAATTTTATGTGGCGAGAATCCTAAAATTGATTTGAGTTTTTTTCTATTCTTTTTATCCGCTGAATTACAGAATATTGCAGGAAAGTACATGCACGTGCGTTATTCAGCTTTTTTGAATACTACACAAGTATTATGACCGCCAAAACCAAAGGTATTGCTCATTGCAACATTAACTTTTCTTTTCTGAGCTTTATGAAGAGTAAGATTAAGTTTTGGGTCAATATTTTCGTCAACTTTTTTATGATTTATTGTTGGAGGAACAATATCATCTTTAATTGACATAATTGTAAATGTGGCTTCCATAGCTCCTGCAGCACCAAGTAAATGTCCAACTATTGATTTAGTAGAACTGATATTAAGATTATAAGCATGTTCGCCAAAAACATTTATAACAGCTTTTAGTTCAGCAATATCGCCTAGGGGAGTAGCTGTTCCGTGAACATTTATATAATCAACAGCTTCTGGTTTTAGACCTGAGACCTTCAACGCATTTTGCATAACTAATGCTGCCCCTAAACCTTCGGGGTGAGGAGCAGTTAAATGGTATGCATCAGCAGATAAGCCTCCACCAACCATTTCGGCATATATTTTTGCACCTCTTGCCTTTGCATGTTCGTATTCTTCGAGAATTATTCCCGAACCGCCTTCGCCCATAACAAAACCATCTCTGGTGGCGCAGAAAGGACGAGAGGCTGTTTTATATTCTTCGTTATTTGTTGATATTGCCATCATTGCTTGAAATCCACCCATTCCAATCTCATTTATTGATGCTTCGCTACCTCCAGCCACAATTGCGTCAGCCATACCAAGTCTAATTAAATTAAAAGCATCAATAATAGCGTTTGAAGAAGATGCACATGCGGCCACAGTGCAATAATTCGGACCCATGAAACCGTATTTCATGGAAATATGACCTGCGGCAATATCAGAAATGATTTTTGGAATAAAGAAAGGACTAAATCGAGGATTATAATTACCCTCGATATAGCCTTTAACTTCTTGATAAAAAGTTTCAACACCGCCAATTCCGGATGACCAAATAACCCCGACGCGAGTTTTATCAATGCTTTCAGCATCAAGACCGGCATCTTTCACTGCTTCATCAGCTGCTATCAAAGCAAACTGAGTGAAACGATCTATTTTTCTGGCCTCCTTTCTGTCGAAATAATTGGCTGGATCATAATTTTTTACTTCACAAGCAAACTTTGTTTTAAAATTTGTTGTATCATACAGAGTAATTAAATCAATGCCTGAAACACCATTTATAACATTTTCCCATGTTTCTTTTGCATTTAAGCCTACCGGTGATATTGCACCGATACCTGTTACAACTACTCTGCGTAAATTCATACAACAAATTTTAAGTTAAACAAAAATTACTTTGCATTTTCTTCCATGTACTTAACAGCATCACCAACTGTAGTGATTTTTTCTGCATCTTGATCTGAGATGCTGATTTCGAATTCTTTTTCGAATTCCATGATAAGTTCAACAGTGTCTAATGAATCTGCACCTAAATCGTTGGTGAAACTTGCTTCCATAGTAACTTCGGATTCATCTACTCCGAGTTTATCAACGATAATACGTTTTACTCTACTTGCAATGTCTGACATAACTCAAAATTTAAGTTAATAATTAATTTTTATTAAATTTGCCGTGCAAAATAACAAAATAGTTTCGGTACAGTCAAATTTTTTTAACATTTTTTTATTAACATACAAATTATATTGCTGATTTTCAAATAATTATAATACAAACATATTAAAAATGAACACTAAAAACATTGTAATATTCGCCTCCGGTTCAGGTAGCAATGCTGAAAATATTGCAAAATATTTTAAAAACTCAACCTGTGTAAAAATAAAAGCAATATTTTGCAATAAAACTGATGCTTATGTTTTGCAACGTGCAAAAAATATGAATATTGACAGCTTTTTATTCAATAAAGAAGATTTTTACAATTCTGAAAAAGTTCTAAATAAATTAAGAGAAATAAAACCAGATTTAATTGTTCTTGCCGGATTTTTATGGTTGATACCAAAAAATATTATAAATGAATTTACTAATAGAATAATAAATATTCATCCAGCACTGCTACCAAAATATGGAGGCAAAGGAATGTACGGAGATAATGTTCATAAGGCAGTTTTTGAAAACAAGGAATCAAAAACCGGGATAACAATACATTTTGTAAATGAAAAATATGATGATGGAGACATTATTTTCCAAGCAGAAACCCTAATAGACGATAAAGATACTCCTGAATCAATTGCTGAAAAAGTTCACAAATTGGAATATAAATTTTATACAAAGATTATTGAAAAATTATTAAATTTGTAAAAATTTGTAAAATGAAACACTTCTGGATCTTTATTTTATTAGTTTTTAGTTTTTACGTTTCTCTTTCTCAAATTCCTACCGGCTATTATGATTCGGCAGACGGATTAACAGGAGAACAATTAAGATCTGAACTGCATGAAATAATTAAAAACCCTCAGGTAACTTCATACAGTGGACTTTGGACAGCTTTTCAAAGCACAGATAAAAAACCAAATGGAAAAGTATGGGATATGTATTCCGACATTCCCGATGGAACTCCTGCTTATGAGTATTCTTTTGGATCAGACCAATGTGGAAGTTATTCAGCTGAAGGGCAATGTTATAACAGAGAACATTCTGTTCCGGCAAGTTGGTTTAATGATGCATCCCCAATGTACAGTGATTTATTTCATTTATATCCTACTGATGGTTACGTAAACAACCGCAGATCTAATTATCCTTTTGGAAAAGTTGCTTCACCAACATGGACTTCAACCAATGGAAGTAAGTTAGGCAGTTCTGCTGTACCCGGATATACCGGTACTGTTTTTGAACCCATTGATGCTTACAAAGGCGATTTTGCTCGCACCTATTTTTACATGGTAACATGTTACATGGATAAAGTTCAAAACTGGTCGAGTCCGATGTTTTCCGGAAATAATCTTTCATCATGGGCAATAAATATGCTCTTGCAGTGGCATGAAGCCGACCCGGTATCCGAAAAAGAAATAAACCGCAATAATGCAGTTTATCAGATTCAACACAACCGAAATCCATATATTGACAATCCCGAATGGGTATTGGCCGTATGGGATTCAAACTATGAACCATCAAAGTTATCGAACAGAAGTTTAACATATTTTTCTGTGTATCCCAATCCTTTTTCAAATAATATTAAAGTAAATTCCTTAGAAACATTAGAAACAATAAAAATATCAAAATTAGAAATACTAAATATTTCGGGACAATGTTTAAAATCCGTTGCAATTAGTGATTTTTCTCGTGGAATAAACATTGAAACAAATGAATTACCGGAAGGTTTTTATATTTTAAGAATCAAAAGCGAATATTTTGAACAAAATTTCAGAATCGTAAAAGTTTCACCAAATTAAAAAAGCTGCCTTATTCAGACAGCCCTTAAAAATTGAATACCAAAAATTTATTCTTTTTTATCCTCACCCAATTTAGAAGAACAACAGGTTTTATTAGAATTTGAGGGATTCGCTCCACATCCAGATGCTGAATTTTTATCCGAACAACAGGTTTTACGTGTATTTGTGTATGTCGGGGAATAAATTTTTGCTTCATACCCTATTTCTGCTAATGAAGCGATTATTTTATCAACATTTGTTTTGTCATTACGGTATTGAACATACACTATACCTGTTTCATAGTCGGCTGTTGCATATTTGACACCTTTTGTAAACGCAAGCTGCTTTTTTATTTTTAAAGCACAATCCGAACAATTCATTTTGGCGGTAAGACGAACTTCAGATATTTTAGAGTTATCGTCTTGAACAGACTTTTGAGCAAAAACAATTTGACCGCTGATTAAAACAACACTAACAATTAAAACTATTAATTTTTTCATAACGTTAAATTTTTACGAATTAAACGATTTTTTTATTAAACGCAAATCTTATTCCAAGATAAAATTTTCTACCATGTACCGGTCCCCATATTAAGGAAGAGTCGAAATCTTCACTAAATGGCATATCGGCAGAAATTATCGGATGATTTTGTGTGAAATTTGTAATGTTTTCACAACCTGTATAAATTTCCCAATATTTAAAATATTTAGTAATTTGAGCATTGAGAATAGTGTAAGAAGGAAAATTAGTCGAGAAATCATCATTGATATGAATTTTTGGAATTCGTCCCGGACCATTAAACTGAGCGGTAAAATCAAATTGCCATCTCTCCATTGGAGTTTTGTAGGAAAAATTAACCAACCCTTTATAACGGGAGGTAAGCGGAACTTCCTGTAAACTACCGGCAATTGTTTGTTTTACATCATTGTAGCGAAAAGCAAGAGTCAAATCAAATCCCTCAAAGAGAGTGTAATATGCTTCGGTTTGAAAAACATTAGAAAAAGATTTACCATCGAGAGCATAAAATTTAACTTGACGAGGTGTTTCAAAATCAACAACAACCTGATTTATAAAATCTGTACGATAAACTTCTGTTTGCAGGGTCATATCACGCTTTCCGATGGGGATATAAAACGTAAGACTTGATCCGTAATTCAAAGCTTCTTCCAATCCCAATTGTCCAGTAACGATGATATTTCTGGCTGAAGCAAAAAGGAATGAATTTTCAGCATAAACATAAGGAGTTCGATAAGCTTTTCCTGCGGAAAATTTCCATATTACATTACCTGTCAGATTATATTTTACATTAATTCGAGGGGTAATTAAAAATCCGTAATTATTATGATAATCTCCACGAATTCCAGCAATTAAACTTATTTTTTCGAATAAATGTCCTGTATATTGGAAATATGTTCCGGGAACAATTTCTATATCTTTCTCACCTATAATATTAAAAGATGAATCATTTAAGTTTTGTGTTAAATTTTCGAACTTAAAACTTATACCAGTGTTATATTTATGCTCCAAATTTGTATCAAAAGCAGATTGCCAGATTATGTTTGAATAAAAACTTTGTTGCAGCGCATTAAAATCCTTTCGTCCGTAGTAAGATTCCTGATTATGGAAAATATAATTGATCATCATTGCAAGACTGTTATTTTTGTTATTTGGAAAAACATAACCAGTTTTGGAAAAAGCTTCCAGACGCTGAGTTTTGATTAATATCCCATAAAAAGGAGAATTAACAAAATCATTATTAAAAACATGAGAAGTTTGTCCACCTCGTCTTTCTTCAGTGATAAACTTAATGCCTCCTCGAAAAGTAAAATTATTATGGAACAAATCCCACCTGTTGAAAAAATTGTACTGATCAATCAATGGAAGGTCGGCAAATCCATCGTTATCATGATCTATTATCAAAAAATCTTTTCCAATATGTGCAAAAATCATCGTACTTAATTTTTCATTCAGTTTGTAACGTGCATTAAAATTTGTTTCTGACTTTCCTGCAGAGCTAATAAATTGATTAAAGAATACATCGTCAGAATTTCCGGGTTTTTTATATTCAACATTGATTTGCCCGGTAATAGATTCATAACCGTTAATTACTGTTGATGCTCCTTTAGAAACTTGAATTGATTCCATCCAAGTACCCGGAATATACGTTAAGGCATAAGGCTGAGATAGCCCATAAAAATTTGGAAAATTCTCCGTCATAATTTGAACGTATTTACCGGCTAGTCCCAATAATTTTATTTGTTTTGCGCCAGTAATGGCATCATTATAGTTTGCATCCACCGAGGCATTTGTCTCAAAACTTTCGGATAAATTACAACAAGCTGCCTTGCATAATTCTGCTCCGGAAATGTTTTGTATATTGCCGGTTTCCATTTTTGAATAAAAAGTACTTGCCTGTCTTTCAACTACATAAATTTCGCTCAATACTTCTCCTGCTTTAAGTTCAACATCAATATTCAGGTCCTTAGATTTTACAAACATTTTTTTTGTTTGATAACCTACGAAGCTAAAAACCAAAGTATCACTATTTGGTACTTTTACAATTTCGTATTTGCCGTTTTTGTCACTAACAGTACCTATGTTTGTTCCTTGCCAATAAATATTTACTCCGGCAATTGGATTTTTATTTTGATTTACCTGCTCGTAAACTACACCCTTAATCTGAGATAGTGCTGTAATTGTAATGATTACGAACAGGTTAAATATAATTAACCTTTTCATAACTAATAAATTTTTGATTGTATTCTGATCTTAACTCTCACTATAGATAAAAGCGAGTTAGAATCATAGCAAAAAAGTGCATAAGAACGAGGGTGATCTAAAAATATTTTTATCGAAAAATTTCTGTTTGGGAGGTTTTTTAATTATATTATTTAAAAATCCTAAATTAAAATAACTCTTGAAAAAATCGCTCGTAATTGCAACAAAATAAGATAAATCAATAATTTTTATTTCTTCAAGTATCCTTTTTTGAAGCGGAAAATAAATATTGTCAAGAGAAAAATATTCAACCTTTGAAGAGTTTAAATGTTCATCCAAATCAAAACAAGTGCAATGTAACTCATGTTCTTCGCAGTGAGAGCAGGTAGGATGGTCGTGAGAAATGGTACCAAACTCAAATAACTTTACTTCTTCATGCTCCTCGTTACAGCCTGAACAAAAATACTTCTCGATGATAAAGCCATTGGTTACACTTATAAAAACAAGTGAGTAGATCAGAACTAATATGTTTACAAAAACCTTTTTCATCAATTACAAAGATAAACATAAATTATGATTTTTAAGAAATAAAAACTGGTATATTATACATGTAATAAAAAAAAATCGACCATATTGTTATTTAGAATTATTAAAAATAAGATTTATTATAAAGAAATTTTATTAAAAGAAGTTATAATTAAGTTTTAAAACAGATTTTAAATCAAATAATTAGTATTAATTTTGCAAAAAATTTAATACGAAATAAGATGGACGAAAAATTATTTCAAGAATTTCCACCGGTACCAACCGAACAGTGGGAAGAAATTATTTTAAAAGATTTAAAAGGAGCAGATTACGAAAAAAAACTGGTTTGGAACACCTTAGAAGGTTTTAAGGTAAGACCTTATTACAGAAGCGAACATCTGAGGGATTTGGATTTTTTAAAAGTTTTACCGGGAAATTTTCCGTATATAAGAGGAACTAATCCAAAAGCATATCTCCCTGTAAGACAAGATGTTATTGTTTCGGATCCACAAGGAGACAACAAACTTTTACACAAGCTTCTAAATTCCGGTGTTGAATCATTAGGTTTAATTTTCGAGAAAGAATTGAGTAAAAATGAATTTTTTAAACTTTTAGAAGGAATCAATCCCGAAAAAGTAGAAATAAATTTAATACCGGAAACCCTAACCGGAAAATACGTTGAGTACCTCATTGAATTTTGCAAGGAAAATTCTTTCGATTTTAGTAAAGTCAAAGGTAGCAACGAATATGACTCATTTGGTTATATCCTTTTAAACGGTAAAACATTCTGCAACAATAAGAATTGTAATTGTGCCGTAGATTATGTAAAAACCTACATAGACTTGTTGCCTAACTTCAAATTAATATGCATTAATGCTAAGAATTTTCACAATTCCGGAGGTACTGCGGTACAAGAACTGGCATTTGGAATTTCGATGGCAGCCGAATATTTAAAACTTCTAGTTGAAAACGGAATTGCAGTATCGAAAGCAGCCTCAACATTAAGATTTAATTTTGCTGCGGGCTCCAACTATTTTATGGAAATTTCCAAACTCAGAGCAGCAAAACTTATATGGGCAAAAGTGATGGAAGCCAATAGAGAAAAAGATAGCGAGTGCTCAAAAATAAACATTCATTGCGAAACTTCTTATTGGAATAAAACTATTTATGATCCATATGTAAATATGTTAAGAGTAACAACAGAAGCTATGGCAGCTATTCTAGGAGGAGCCGATTCTGTTAATGTTTTACCTTATGATGTTACACTAGGAAAACCAACCGATTTTAGTTTAAGAATTGCTCGCAATGTTCAAATTATTCTTAAAGAAGAAGCAAATATTGATAAAGTTATAGACCCCTCTGCCGGTAGTTACTTTATCGAAAATCTTACTAATTCAATAATTGAACATTCATGGAAAAAATTTCTTGAAATCGAAGAAGTGGGTGGTTTTATGAATGCAATCAGTGAAGGCAGAATTCAAGACGAAATAAATGCAACAGCACAAAAAAGGAAACAAAATGTTGCAACACGTCAGGAGATTATTTTGGGAACAAATCAATATCCGAATTTTACCGAAACACAACCGGAAGCAAAATTACCCGAGATTAAAGAACCTTTAGGGAAAGATTTTAAAACAATCAGAATTGCAAGAGCCTCTGAAGAATTTGAGATTCTGAGGTTAAAAACCGATAAAAGCGGTAAAAGGCCCAAAACCTTTATGCTTACAATCGGGAATCTTACTTTTAGAAAAGCAAGAGCACAATTCAGCTGCAACTTCTTTGCATGTGCCGGTTTTGAAGTAATTGACAATAATGGATTTGAAAGTATTGGAGCCGGTATAGAAGCAGCAAGAAAAGCAGGTGCCGAAATAATAGTTCTTTGCAGCTCAGACGATGAATATGCTGAGCTTGCTCCAAAAGCTTTTGAAAAGATTAAAGATGAAATTTTTGTTGTTGCAGGCAACCCGGCATGCAGAGCAGAGCTTGAAAAAAAGGGCATAACGAATTTCATCCATATTAAATCAAATGTACTGGAAGAATTAAAAAATTATCAAAAACTTTTAGGTATTAACTAAAAATTTTAATCATGAAACCAAATTATAAAAACATAGATGTAAAATCCATATACGGTAAAGGTAGTATTGTCCCTGAAATAAATTCAAATCCATGGATTACAGCTGAGCAAATTGCAGTAAAAAAATTATATACCGAAGAAGATCTCGAAGGGATTGAACATCTCGAATATGCAGCAGGGATTCCTCCATTTTTACGTGGTCCGTATTCAACAATGTATATAATGAAACCATGGACAATTCGTCAATATGCAGGATTTTCAACTGCCGAGGAATCTAATGCTTTTTACAGGAGGAATCTTGCAAGCGGTCAAAAAGGTTTGTCGGTAGCCTTCGACCTTGCAACACATCGCGGATATGATTCAGATCATCCCAGAGTTATAGGAGATGTTGGAAAGGCCGGAGTTGCAATAGACTCTATTCTTGATATGAAAATACTTTTTGACCAAATTCCATTAAATCAGATGTCTGTATCAATGACCATGAATGGAGCAGTTTTACCCATCATGGCATTTTATATTGTAACAGCACTTGAACAAGGAGCAAAATTGGAAGAACTTTCAGGCACAATACAGAACGATATTCTAAAGGAGTTCATGGTAAGAAACACATATATTTATCCACCGGAATTTTCGATGAGAATTATTGGCGACATCTTTGAATACACTTCGAAATATATGCCCAAATTCAACTCAATATCTATTTCCGGCTATCACATGCAAGAAGCAGGAGCTACAAACGATATAGAACTTGCTTATACACTTGCTGACGGACTTGAATACTTACGCACTGGGATAAAAGCCGGTCTCGACATTGATGCCTTTGCTCCAAGATTATCATTCTTCTGGGCATTGGGAATGAATCATTTTATGGAGATTGCAAAAATGCGTGCAGCTCGTTTGTTGTGGGCAAAACTTGTTAAACAATTTAATCCAAAAAATCCTAAATCTTTAGCATTACGTACTCACACACAAACCTCAGGATGGTCATTAACAGAACAAGATCCATTTAATAATGTAACCAGAACATGTATAGAAGCTTTGGGTGCTGCTCTTGGTCATACACAATCACTACACACAAATGCTCTTGACGAAGCAATTGCATTGCCGACAGATTTCTCTGCACGTATAGCTCGTAATACACAAATTTATCTCCAGGAAGAAACCTACATTTGCAAACAAGTTGATCCATGGGGCGGGTCATATTATGTTGAAAGTTTAACACATGAACTTGCACATAAAGCATGGAAACACATTCAAGAAATTGAATCACTTGGAGGTATGGCAAAAGCAATAGAATCCGGAATTCCCAAAATGCGTATCGAAGAAGCTGCTGCCAGAACTCAAGCAAAGATCGACAGCGGATTACAAACTATAGTTGGGGTTAATAAATATCGCCTTGAAAAAGAAGATCCTATTGACATACTTGATGTAGATAATACAGCTGTTAGAGAAGCTCAAATTAAAAGATTACAAAAACTGCGTGCAGAAAGAAACGAATCAGAAGTTCAGGCAGCCCTCGAAGCAATTACAAAATGTGTTCAAACAGGAGAAGGTAATTTGCTTGAACTTGCAGTTGAAGCTGCTAAAAAAAGAGCTACATTAGGTGAAATTTCTTATGCATGCGAAAAAATTGTTGGGAGATATAATGCCGTGATTAGAACAATTTCAGGAGTTTATTCTTCAGAAGCCAAGAATGATTCCGACTTTGAAAAAGCTCAGGAATTATGTAGAAAATTTGCAGAAAAAGAGGGCCGTCAGCCTCGTATTATGATTGCAAAAATGGGTCAGGACGGACATGACCGAGGAGCAAAAGTTGTTGCTACAGGTTATGCTGACGTAGGATTTGATGTTGATATGGGGCCATTATTTCAGACACCGGAAGAAGCTGCAAAACAAGCTGTTGAAAACGACGTTCATGTTTTAGGAGTATCTTCTCTTGCAGCAGGACATAAAACTTTAGTTCCTGCAGTAATTGAGGAGTTGAAAAAATTAGGTCGTGAAGACATTTTAGTCATTGCTGGAGGAGTTATCCCTGCTCAGGATTATCAATTCCTATACGATGCAGGTGTTGCAGCAATTTTTGGTCCGGGAACTTCTGTATCTAAAGCAGCAATTAAGATTCTGGAATTACTTCTTGACGAAGAAACAGAATAATTTAAAAAAAAAGAGGGTGATATGTCCCTCTTTTTTTTAAAAACTTGAAATAAGAATCTATTCAATAACTTGTCCATTAATTTCTATTATTGTGATAATTTGAGCAGCTTTTCTTAACATTGCACTAACACCACAATATTTTTCTTCGGACAAATGAACAGCCTTTTTAACATTTTCAGGGTTTAAATTTTCTCCTTTAAACTGATAAGTAACAATTATCTTTTTATAATATTTTGGATGTTCCTCTGTTAGTTCACCTTCGACTTGAATATTAAAATAATCAACTTTCTCTCTCATTTTTCTGAGGATAGAAATTACATCCATTCCAGTGCAACCTCCTAAAGAAAACAACAATAAAGGTTTTGGCCGCACACCTTTATTTTCACCGCCATGTTCGGGAAATGTATCCATGGATATTTTATGTCCTTCACTTTCGGCAATAAAAGAAACTTTTTCGTTCCATGTAATATTAGCTAAATCTTTCATAATTATTTTTTTTTGCAAAGTTATTACAAAAAAGTATTGAAAAAGGGAATTTAATACAATTGATTAATAAATCTGTGATACTGGTCACAATCAGGAGCTTTACCATGCCAATTATAGTCGCCTTCGATTTCCGGAACACCTTTTCCCATTAAAGTTTCAGCAATAATTACATTAGAATAATCTTTGTTAAGAGTATCAAAAACACGTAATAAATCTTGCAAATCATGACCATTTACTCGATGTATAAACCATCCAAATGATTTTAATTTATCGTCGAGCGGATCTATATTCATAACATCTTTAGTAAAACCGTCAATTTGAACATTATTCTTATCAATAATTAAAACGATATTTTTAAGTTTGTGATGAGAAATTGCCATTATTGCCTCCCATACTTGTCCCTCTTGCATTTCACCATCTCCGCAAACACAATAAATTTTTCGATTTACATTATCAATTTTATCTGCAATTGCCATTCCCGCAGCGATGCTTAATCCTTGCCCCAAAGAACCGGACGCAGTTTCAATTCCGGGCAATCCTGCACAAATAGAAGGATGACCTTGCAATCTACTCCCCAATTTTCTGAGACTAAGCAATTCCTGCTTGTCGAAATAACCGCAATTGGCAAGTGTAGCATATAAAACAGGAGCAACATGCCCATTTGAAAGGATTAATTTATCTCGCTTATCCCAATTTGGATTTTTGGGATTGTGATTCAATACAGAAAAATATAATACTGTAAAAATATCAGCTAATCCGAGAGATCCCCCCAAATGACCAGATCCCGCATGATATAACATTGTAAGAATATCATAACGGATAGTTCGAGCTTTGTCCTTCAATGATATAATATCTTTGGTAAAAATCATTAACGTTTTGGATATGTTATAGTTGATTTAACAACAAAAGATTGAGGATATTTTGATTTTATTTTATTCAATAAGGCTAAAGCTTCAAATCTTGTTTGGTAATCTCCAACAAAAACTTCGAAATTTGGAGCATTATAAACGACGTATGCTTCCTGTCCATCCTGATTAAAGGATGCTTTTATGGAATTGGCTTCATTACGTGCATTTTGATGGTTTTTAGAATAAATTTTAACTCTATAACCCGGAAAACCTTTTCTTTTTTTGTTTAAACCAACATGAGTCTCTATAAAGTTTTTCAAACTTTGATCCTGCTCAATTACAATCCTGCCTTTATATGCACCACTATAAAAATATGGAACATCAACAGGTGTAATATTCTGTGCATTTACAACCTGTAAGGTTGTAAAAATTATCATTGAAATAAACAAAACTTTTTTCATTTTGTAATGTTTTTTTAAAAATACATTTTTAAAAATATTTCTGCAAATTCTCGGTATGATCAACTTTTATTTTTTTTGAAATTCCAAACTTGGAAACCTTTATTGAGCCTTGAGCCCTTAGATCAGGATTTCGCTTTTGCAATTCCCCTACAAGAAATAAAACATTATTTACAGCTTCTTTAGTTGTAACTTCAAATGCAACCGGATAATCCTGCTTACATTTAGCTTTTATTTTAACATTTCCATTTTGTTTTAACTTTCCGACATTCTTACCGTTAACGTAAAGATTAATATCTAACCTTTTAACATTAAAAGAAAAATCGTTAGGATTTTCTATAGGTAAATCAATCGTAAACTTTACGTTCTGCAAATTAAGTTCTTTGACCTGTAGATTTTGAGGTTTGTCAACTTTTAATTCCTGAACTTTACAACTAAATAAAAACGTTAAGCAAAAAATAACGGATAAAATTATGTTTATTTTTCTCATCAGTCTTTAATTATTTTATTAGCAAATTTAACAAAATCCATTCCACTAAAATTACCGCTACTCATCATTAAAAACACAGAATCTTTAGAATTAATCTTTAATAAATAATCTTGAAGTTTATCAGTTTCGGAAAATACAAACACATCATTTCCAAAAGATTTCCGTATAAATTCAGGATTAATTTCTTCAAGTTTTTTATGGGCGATAACCTCAGGGTTGTAGTAAACACAAGCAATGTCAGCATCTAACATGCAATTATTATAATGGGGAATAAATTCTTTCTTTAAAGAACTAAAAGTATGTAATTCGAGGCAGGCAACCAATTTTTTATCAGGGTATTTTTGTTTCATAGCAGTAATTGTAGCCTTAACCTTTGACGGAGCATGAGCAAAATCGAGATAAAATGCGGAATTTGCGTTTTCCTTAATTTGCTGAAGACGTTTAGCTGCCCCTTTAAATTTTGTTATTGTATTCCAGAAAAACTCTTCCTCAATACCTAATTCAAGACAAACTAATCTGGCAGCATTTACATTTTGCATGTTGTGATCTCCAAAAACACTCATAACATATTTTTGTCCACGAAATTCTACAACAAAATCGCCAACTTCATTCAAAGAATATGGATAAGCTTCGTATTCAATGACCTGAATGTTTTTATTTGAGTACTTTATGTTTTGAAGATTTTCATCATTTTTATATACTATCAATTTTCCATCCGGAATAATACTGTCAATGAATGTTGTAAATTGCTCGACATATTTTTCAAAATTAGGGAAAACATTAATATGATCCCATGCAATTCCGGAAATAACAGCAACGTGAGGTTTATACTTATGAAACTTAGGGGTTAAATCCAGAGGAGAAGATAAATATTCATCACCTTCAAATACAGCTAAATTGTTTTTTTCTTCAATGTTTACCATAGTATCAAAACCACTAATGGCTGAACCTACCATATAATCAAAGCTCAAACCGGCCTCCTTAAGAACAAACATTATCATTGACGTTATAGTTGTTTTACCATGAGAACCACCTATTACAATTCGTTTCTTATTTTTTGTTTGTTCATAAAGGAATTCTGGATAAGAGAAAATTTTTATTTTCTTTTCTAAAGCCCGTAAGAGTTCAGGGTTATCTTTTCGTGCATGCATACCAAGAATTATGGCATCAATTTCTTCTGTAATTTTTTCCGGGAACCATCCAAAACTTTCAGGTAACAATCCATATTTAGCAAGATTTGATGCGGCAGGGTCAAAAATTTCATCATCACTACCGGTAAGCTTGTACCCCTTTTTGTGTAAAGCAATAGCTAAATTGTGCATTGCCGCACCACCAATGGCAATAAAATGAACCCTCATTTATTTTATAATTTTTGATTCTATATACTCGATTAAGTTGTGAATTACCATAATATGCAATTCCTGAATTCTGTCTGAATATCCAAAATAAGGAACTCTGATTTCAACATCACAAAACTCTTTTAATTTACCACCGTCTTTGCCAGTTAAACCAACTATCTTCATTCCAATACTTTTAGCCTGAAGTGCAGCATTAAGAATATTTTTAGAATTCCCGCTTGTTGAAATAGCAAGCAAAACATCTCCTTTTCGGCCATGTGCTTCTAAATATCTCGAAAAAATAAAATCAAAACCAAAATCATTAGCTACACAAGTTATATGAGCCGGATCACTTATGGCAATGGCAGAAAAAGCTTTTCGCTTAGTTTTGAAATTTCCTGTCAACTCTTCAGCAAAATGCATTGCATCACTCATTGAGCCACCATTTCCACATGAAAAAACTCTTCCATCATTTAATAAGCATTCAGATATTAAATCGCCTGCATTTTCTATATTTTTTATATTTTCGACATTATTAACAAATTCTTTGATAAGTTCTACAGTAAATAAAAAATTATCTTTCATATAAACAAAAATTAGTTTGTAAAATTAAAAATAATTACGTTAATAAATGACAAACACTAGTATTTTGTAAATAATTTGTTTCAATAATAAATAATGATATATTGTAGTATTAGATTTTTGAAGTTCCAATTAAAGCACCATATTCCAAATGATGGAATCTATCCTCGTTTTTCCAGAATCTCTTTACCCGGTCAAAGGGTTCAAATATACCGCAATATTTAACTATAAAATTTACATACATTCGTTCTATCTGAATAAATTTAAACCATACTGCTTTAATTTTGACCAAGTCCTTTAAATCTAATCTCTTTCTATTAAAAACAAAACTTGATAAAAAATTTGAATATACCTGAAAATACTTAGTAGCAATACCTCTAAATTTTTTATCTATTATTCTTTTCAACTCTAAATCTGAATTGCTTGAATATGTATCTTGTAAATTTATCAATTCAGTTTTTTTCAGATTTTGAACCTCTATTGTTTTATAACTTTTCGATTTAAAATAATTTGAAAAAACGGGATTAACTGCTAATATCACTTTGGAATTTTTCTTTATGAACCTCTTTAAAACTTTTTGTAAATCCCAATGCTCAAGTTCTCCTAATTTAGAAAGACGCAACTGAACGTTTTTACTATTACCTGCAAATATAACATTTGCAGGTAAATGATTAGCTTTGGCCGTAAACTTTTCATCAATATTCTTGCGCCCCTTTTGACTAAATCTAAACTGCCGCAGTTTTATATATACATCTGTGTCCAATGTCTTAAACCCTGACGAATATAACATTAAAATTTTGTGACGCCAGTCAAAGGCAGTTTGATTGGCAATGTCAAGTCGTTTTTTGATTTGTGCAAGAGGAACTATTCCTTCTATTTGCATTATTTTTAAATAATCTATAAAAATGTGTTTTTTCTGTATATAGTAAAATATCGTACCAGTTGTTGGAATAAAGGTTTTTCCACATTCTTTACATCTATACCTGTCTAAATGATTATACCTCCCATGCTTTATTATATGTCCTGAATTACAATAGACACAAGTCTTAACCTTTATCTTTGAAGTCAAGTAATCAAACTCGTTCAATTCTTTTAATAAGGAACTATAGTCTTCTCTGTTTAAATCAAATATTGCTTGCCTTATTTCTTTTAATGACATCTTTTTCATTTTGCAAATATAAATATTTATTAAACACAAATTTATAGATTATTTAATTTTTTTGAAAATGTTCTAATAAAATTTTCAATTTCTAACAACACCAAAATCTCATCAACTTTTTCTATTATGGTTATAACTTATTTCAACTTTGTTAATTTTTTTTTAAAATTTTCCTAAACAATTGCGTTTAAAATCAAATTTTTATTATTTTTGTTAGTGTGAAACCTTTTAGAAAATCTATATATTATTTACAAAATTTAATAAACATTTAATATTTGTATTCGTTTTAAAACATAATTTTGAACAAAATTCTTAAAATTATTTTGCGATGGCATATATAAAGTTTGAAAAAGAGAAACTTATAAATTTGGAATACTCACTTCAAAGAGAATTACTCAGAACTAACAGAACAGGAGCTTACGCAAGTACTACCATAATTGGTTGTAATACAAGAAAATATCATGGCCTTTTAGTTTGTCCAATGGAGGACATTGATGATGAAAATCATGTTCTTTTAAGTGCTTTAGATGTTTCGGTTATTCAGCATGGTGCTATGTTCAATTTTGGAGTACGAAAATACCCCGGAGGAAACTATGAACCTAAAGGACACAAATATATTGTAAATTTTGAAATTGATCGCACTCCTGTACTTACATACAGAGTTGGGGGAGTAGTACTTGATATGGAAAGAATTCTTTCTGAAGATGACAGAATTTTAATAAAATATACTTTGCGAGATGCCCATTCAAAAACTTTGATAAGATTTAAACCTTTTTTAGCTTTTCGTAATGTTCACAAATTAAGTAAGGCAAATATTTTTGTTAATAATAAATATGCTGAAATTGAAAACGGAATTAAAGTAAGAATGTACGACGGTTACAAAGCTTTGAATATGCAATTCAATAAAAAAGTCGAATATATTCATGTTCCCGACTGGTACTACAATGTTGAATATCAAGAAGAACAAAATCGCGGGTATGAATATCAGGAAGACCTTTATGTTCCTGGATATTTTGAAACTGAAATAAAAAAAGGAGAAAGCATAATATTTACTGCAGGATTAAAAGAAATAAATCCTAAAACCATAACCAGAAAGTTTTCCTCAGAAGTTGAAAAAAGAATTCCGAGAAACAGTTTTATTGATTGTTTAAAAAATGCTGCTCAACAATTTATTATTAAACGAAACAAGAAAACAGAAATCATTGCAGGTTACCCATGGTTTGGAAGATGGGGACGTGATACTTTCATTGCTTTACCCGGCCTAACTCTTTATAATGGAGACTTGAAAACCTGTGAAGATGCAATAGATACCATGACAAATGAGTTAAAAGACGGATTATTCCCAAACATTGGTACAGGAGAAACTACCGTAATGAATTCTGTTGATGCACCATTATGGTTCTTCTGGACATTACAAGAGTATTTGAAATTTTCAAAAGACAAAAAAAGAGTTTGGGAAAATTACGGTTCAAAGATAAAACATATTTTAGATAACTATCGTAGAGGAACTCACTATAACATAAAAATGCATGATAACGGATTGATTTGGGCAGGAGCTCCGGGAAAAGCACTTACATGGATGGATGCAATTGTCGGAGGAAAACCAGTTACTCCTCGACATGGTTTTCCTGTTGAAATAAATGCCCTATGGTATAATGCAGTATGTTTTGCTTTAGACCTTGCTGAAAACAATAATGATAAAGATTTCATCAAAAATTGGGAATACATTCCCGATATGATTCAACTCTCTTTTAATGAGTATTTCTGGGACGAAGACAAAAAATACCTCGCAGATTTTGTAACTTACGATTATAAAGATTTTACAATTCGTCCAAATCAACTTTTTGCTTGTTCATTACCATATACTCCTATTTCTGAATTAAAAAGAGAAAGAATTCTTGAAACTGTCAGAAAATTTTTACTAACACCTAAGGGAATTAGATCCCTTACTCCTCATCATCCTGATTATAAAGGTGTGTGTGTTGGGAATCAGGAGCAAAGAGATTTAGCTTATCATCAAGGTACGGTTTGGCCTTGGTTGCTTGGTCATTTTGCCGAAGCCTATTTAAAAATTCACGGGAAATCGGCATTATCATTTTTAGAAGAAATACTATACTATTTCGAAGAAGATATAACCAATCATGGAATAGGAACAATCTCTGAAATTTATGACGGTGATCCTCCGCATTCTCCGAGAGGAGCTATTTCACAAGCATGGAGTGTTGCAGAGTTAATAAGAATACATTATATGTTACAAGAATTGAAAAATAAAAACTAACTTCAAGGAGGTACCATGAAAGTTTTGATGTTTGGGTGGGAATTTCCGCCTCATATAGCAGGAGGGTTAGGAACAGCGTGCTACGGACTTACCAAAGGACTCAATAAATTTGGTACTGAGATTATTTTTGTAGTTCCTAAAGCTTTTGGTGACGAAGATCAATCTCATGTAAAAATTCAGGATGCAGGAAATGTTATCATTACCGAAAAATCTACAGATTATGCAGAATTTTGGGATAACTTTAAATATCTCGAAGTAGGAGTTAATTTGATTCCTTACATGTCTCCCGAAGAATATGCTCGAATTTTTGAAAGTAAAATATTTTCACATTCGGAAATTAAAGAAAAAGTCCTCTCATCAAAATTCTCTTTTTCAGGAACATACGGTCCAGACTTACTTACCGAAGTAGCAAGATATGCAATCGTTGGAGGATATCTTGCTAAACAAAATAATTTTGATGTTATTCATGCTCACGATTGGTTGACTTATCCGGCCGGTGTTGCAGCTAAACAAATTAGCGGCAAACCTTTGGTAGTACACATGCATGCAACAGAATATGACAGAAGTGGCGAAAATATAAATCAGCAAGTTTATGATATTGAGCGAGCAGGAATGGAAGCTGCTGACAAGGTAATTGCTGTAAGTAACAGAACCAGAAACATTGTTATTGAACGCTATGGTATTCCTGCCGAAAAAGTTGTTACTGTTTACAATTCAGTTGAACCTATCTCTTTACCGGAGGAATTTAGAGTAACAAAAGGTTTCGATGAGAAAATTGTAACTTTTTTAGGTAGAATAACATTCCAAAAAGGGCCGGAATATTTTATTGAGGCAGCTTATAAAGTCTTGCAAAAAGACCGTAATGTCCGCTTTGTTATGGCCGGTAGTGGAGATATGCTTAATCGTATGATTCGACGTGTAGCAGCATTAGGAATTTCCGACAGATTCCATTTTACCGGTTTTTTAAAAGGAATGGAAGTCTATGAAATGTTTTCGATCAGTGATGTTTATGTTATGCCGTCAGTAAGCGAACCTTTTGGAATTTCACCGCTCGAAGCAATGGCATCAGATGTGCCGGTTATTGTATCAAAACAATCCGGCGTTGCAGAAATTTTAAAACATGCTTTAAAAGTTGATTTCTGGGATGTTGACGACATGGCTGATGCAATTTACGGCTTACTCCATTATGAAGGGCTTTCAAAAATGTTTAAACGATACGGCAAACAAGAAGTGGAAAATCTACGTTGGGAAAATTCCGCTTTTAATGTCCTTGAGGTTTATAAATCAGTTGTTAAAAATTAATTGAAAATTATATGAGAACTATTTGTTTTTACTTTCAGGTTCATCAACCTTTCAGATTAAAAAGGTATAAATTCTTTAATATTGGCAACGACCATTATTACTATAATGATTTTGAAAACAGAAATATTATGAGAAAAGTTGCCGAAAAATGTTACCTGCCGGCAAATCAAACTTTTCTCGACATAATTAATGAATACGGTGACAAAGTTAAAATTGCTTTCTCTATCTCAGGTACAGCAATTGATCAATTTGAGTTATATGCACCAGATGTTCTGGAAAGTTTTAAAAGATTAGTTGATACAGGTTGTGTAGAAATCCTTTCCGAAACATATTCGCATTCTTTATCTGCTCTAAAATCAAAAGAAGAATTTATCAGACAGGTAAATTTGCATAAAGAAAAAGTAAAAAAACATTTCGGAGTTTCTCCTCAAGTTTTTAGAAATACGGAGTTAATTTATTCCGACTATATCGGTGAAATGGTTGCCGATATGGGCTATAAAGCTATTCTTACCGAAGGTGCTAAACATATTCTGGGATGGAAAAGCCCTAATTACGTTTATTGTAACGCCATAAATCCTAAACTTAAGGTGTTGCTTAAAAATTTTAAACTCTCAGATGACATTGCTTTTAGGTTTTCAAATCAAGCATGGGATCAATTTCCTCTTACAACAGAAAAATTTGTATCTTGGCTAAACGCAATTGATCCTCGCGAAGAAACAATCAACCTATTTATGGATTACGAAACTTTCGGAGAACATCAATGGAAAGAAACTGGAATTTTTGAGTTCTTACGTGCTTTGCCAAATGCCGTTTTTAAATATTCAAACTATACTTTCTCTACTCCAACAGAAGTAATAGCAAATACTGTTCCGGTAGCGGCAATTCATGTTGAACATCCCATCTCATGGGCTGATGAAGAAAGAGACTTAACTGCATGGCTCGGAAACGAACTTCAAGACGACGCATTTAATAAATTGTATGCCTTAGAAGAACAAGTAAAAAAATTAAATAATCCCGATATTCTTAAAGATTGGCTGTATTTACAAACAAGCGACCATTTTTATTACATGTGTACTAAATGGTTCTCCGATGGAGATGTCCATAAATATTTTAATCCTTATGATTCTCCTTATGAAGCTTATGTTAATTTTATGAATGTTCTCAACGACTTTATGCTAAGATTGCGAGAGTTTTCTAGATAATCCCTGTTCGCCTTTTAAAGTGTAAAGAATCGCCATGTTCGCCGTAGCCTATTTGGTTACCGCTAAATTTTATTCTTGCCTCAAGGCAATTTTTGCATTCATCAGCTTCTTCATCTATACAGGGCTTATCTTCATAAAGCAAATAGTTTTCCCTGTATTTTAAAGGGGTTAAGTTTGGCATGATAATATTGGCTCCAACTTTTAAAGCCTTTTCTCTGCCTATTTTGTCTATTGATTGCATCGCAGTAGTTGCTGCTATATTTATGTCTTTCATCATTATTCTTAAAATAGCTATCATCTTCAGACTTAAATCAAAACGAGTATTTTTATCCCACAGGGAATCTCTGAACTCATACAATGGAGTTTGGTCATGTTCAATATAAGGGCCTAAACCAACCATGTCAATATCAAAATCCCTTAAAAAAATTAAATCATTTGCCAAATCTTCTATAGTCTGAAATGGTAATCCAACCATGACTCCGCTTCCTACTTGATAACCGCACTCACGTAACATTTCAAGTGATTTGATTCGATTTTCAAACAAATGTTTTGAATCTACTGGATGAATTTTTGAATATAAGTATGTATTTGAAGTTTCTATTCTTAACAAATATCGTTTTGCCCCGGCATTTTTCCACCTGCGTAAAGTTTCTTTATCTTGTTCTCCTAATGACAGTGTAATCCCTATCTCCCCATTTGTTATTTGCATTATTTTTACCAAAAGACTTTCTATTTCTTCAGTAAATTTGGGAGAATCCACTTCCCCTCCCTGCAAAACTATGGATGCAAAATTTTGTTCATGTGCATACTTTACCGCGTCAAGAACTTCTTCTGCTGCTAACCTGTATCTTATTACATTTTTATTGCTTTTTCTAATTCCACAATAATAACAATCCTTCGAACATATATTCGAATATTCTATGAGTCCTCTGAAATATACTTTATTTCCAACATTAGCAGACTTTATTTCATCTGCTTTTTGAAAAAGTTTTCTCCTTTCTTCACCTTCTGTTTTCAACAAATAAAGGATCTCTTTAAAATTAAACTCTGATTTTGAAATGATTGTATCAATGTTTTTTATCATAAATCTTATTTTGTTATGCAAAAACCAAATAAAAAAAATTTTGTTTAATAATAAAAAAAAGAATACCTTTGCAAAAATTCTGTGGATAGATTTGGATGCTTGCAACCACAAAAAAAATGCTAAAAATCGCTGCACGTATCCAATAAATCCACAAATAAATTATTAACTTAAAACATTATAAGATGAGTTATTTTTTTACGTCAGAATCAGTTTCTGAAGGACATCCGGACAAAGTAGCAGATCAAATTTCAGATGCTATTTTAGATGAATTTTTAGCTTTTGATCCTAATTCAAAGGTCGCTTGTGAAACTTTAGTAACAACCGGATTAGTAGTTGTTGCAGGAGAAGTAAAATCCGAAATCTATGTTGATATTCAAGAGGTTGTTCGCAGAGTAGTTAACAAAATTGGATACACCAAGGGAGAATATCGTTTTGATGGCAACTCCTGCGGAGTTTTAACAGCGATTCACGAACAATCTCAGGATATAAATATGGGTGTTGAAGGCTATGGATTGCATAAAGAACAAGGAGCAGGAGATCAAGGAATGATGTTTGGATATGCCTGCACCGAAACCGACGATTTCATGCCCTTATCCCTTGATTTGGCTCACAGATTTTTACAAACACTCTCCGAAATACGTCGCGAAGGAAAGGTTATGACATACCTGCGTCCCGACTCAAAATCTCAAATTACTATCGAATATAACGACGATAAAACTCCAAAAAGAGTTGATACTATAGTTATTTCTACCCAACACGACGAATTCGATAAAGACGAGATGAAGATGTTGGAAACAATTAAAAACGACGTTCTTAACATTTTAATTCCAAGAGTTCTGGAAGATTTACCCGAAAGAACAAGACAACTTTTTCATGGCGACTTTACTTTACACGTAAATCCTACAGGAAAATTTGTTATTGGTGGGCCGCATGGAGATACTGGCCTCACAGGAAGAAAAATTATTGTTGACACTTATGGAGGAAGAGGAGCTCATGGTGGTGGAGCTTTTAGCGGTAAGGATCCTTCAAAAGTTGACCGTTCTGCTGCTTATGCTGCTCGTCACATTGCAAAAAATATGGTTGCCGCCGGAATAGCAGATGAAGTTTTAATACAGGTGGCTTATGCCATTGGCGTTGCTAAACCGGTTGGGCTTTATGTTAACACTTACGGTACTTCTAAAATTAAATTATCAGACTCACAAATAGCAGAAAAAATCAAGGAGATTTTCGATTTAAGACCCGCAGCTATCGAAGAACGCCTAAAATTGCGTAATCCTATCTATGCCGAAACTGCAAAATACGGACACTTTGGCAGAACACCCAGAATGGTGAAAAAGTATTTTCATTCTCAATATCGCGGAGAAAAAGAAATTGATTTAGAGCTATTCACCTGGGAAAAACTTGACTACGTTGATATTCTAAAAAAAGAATTCGGAATCTAAATCTTTTTACAAATAATTTTATCCTAAAAACCTCTGAATAATCAGAGTTTTTTTTAACTTTCGCAAAATTTTAAAATGGGTAAATATCAAAAATATATCGTCGGGCTAATTGGATTGGTATTACTTCTACTTTTTACCTATTATTTCAGCTTTATAATTAAATGGATTTTGATCTCTGCTTTTATAGCAATGCTCGGTAATCCTCTTGTTGAACTATTGTCGAGTATTCATATCGGAAAAATCAAATTTCCTAAATGGTTAGCCTCTATTCTGACAATTCTAACATTTTACTTAATAATCTATTTAACTATAAGTTTGTTATATCCATTCATGATTAATCAAGTTAACGAAATACAATCCATTGATATAGAAACCATTAGCGAAGGTTTAGAAAAACCAATTAAAAACATCAATGATTTTGTCAGAAGTTCGCCTTTATTTAATCAACCTGATTTTGATATAGAAGATTTTATAATTAAAAGAATTGAAAAAATTATTAGTTTCAATTCAATTGGAAACATGGTGAACGACTTAGGCTCGGCTATCTGGAACTTTTTACTTTCATTATTCGCCATAAGTTTTATATCGTTCTTTTTCTTAAAAGATAAAGATTTATTTGATAAAGGCGTATTAGCTTTCGTGCCGGAAAAATACGAAGAAAAAACGGCAAATGTTTTGGCTACATTGCGTAAACTTATCGCAAGGTATCTTTTAGGAATAATCCTAGAAACTTTTTTAATGTCAATACTGTTTTTTACAGGTTTATATATAATCGGAGTTGATTTTCAACTTGCAATTATTATTGCAGTAATTTGCGGGATTCTTAATATTATTCCTTATATAGGACCATGGATAGGAGCATTTACTGCAATTATTCTGGTAACAGTTGATAATATCGGACTGGATTTTTATTCAGGAATTTTACCATATTTTTACAAAATTACAATCGTTTATGCCGTTGCACAACTCATTGATAATATAGTTTTTCAACCTTTTATTTATTCAAAAAGCGTAAAAGCACACCCACTGGAAATTTTTTTGGTAATCATAATAGCAGGAACCCTTTATGGTGTTCCGGGAATGATGCTTGCAATACCAGGATATACAGTTTTAAGAGTGATTGCCAAAGAATTTCTCTTTCAATATAAATTTATTCAAAAACTTACCAGAAACATAAATTACGAAAATTCAGTTAAAAATGAAGATATATAAGTTTGGAGGAGCATCACTTAAAATTCCAGGCAACATAAACACACTTATAAAAATTATTAAAGACGAAAAAGATCTTATTCTAGTAGTTTCTGCCATTGACAAAACAACAAATGCCCTTGAAAAATTAATTGACGCTTGCTTTAATAATAATTACGATAAGGAAGAAATTTTTAACAAAATTAAAGCTTTCCATTACAACTACCTTAACGAATGCTTTGATTTTAAATGTCCAATAAACATTGTTAATGATTTTGAAAATATTATACAAAAATTAGAAAATATTGTTCATAAAACTCCAGATAATGATTTTGATCGCTTCTATGATTCAATAATATGCTTCGGAGAATTACTAAGTTCATTTATTGTTTCAAATAGCTTGAAAAATAAAGGAATTAATAACAATTTAATAGATGTAAGAAAAATTTTATTCACTGATTCAAATTATAGGGATGCAAAAATTTTATGGGAAGAATCCGAAAACAAATTAAAAAATTCAGGAATTGTATTTTCGGGAATAACTATTTTACAAGGATTTATTGGTGAAGACAAAAACGGAATCCCAACAAGTCTTGGACGCGAGGGTTCTGATTACACAGCAGCTGGATTAGCATATCTTTTGAATGCAGAATCCGTAACAATATGGAAAGATGTTCCGGGAATTATGAATGCAGATCCATCCTGGTGTGATTTTGCAGAAAAACTCACGGAAATTTCCTATCGCGAAGCCATTGAATTAGCTTTTTACGGAGCAAAAGTAATTCACCCAAAAACAATTAAACCTCTTGAAAACAAATCAATCCCCCTTTATGTAAAATCTTTTCTTAATCCATACGATAACGGAACGGTTGTAAAAAAACTCAATTATAAACTTAATCTTGTTCCGGTTTATATTTTAAAAGAAAATCAAATCCTGCTTTCAGTTTCGCCCAAAGATTTCAGCTTTATTGTTGAAGAAAATTTAAGTAAAATTTTTAGCCTTTTTGCGCAATATAAAATCAAAGTTAATGTAATGCAAAATTCGGCTATCAGCTTTTCAGTATCCATTGATGGGAATAATCGTTATTTTGAAAAACTGATTGAAGACTTAAGACAAGAATTTATAGTTAAATATAACTCTGGACTCGAACTTATAACTATACGATATTATACTGACAAGTCAATTGCAAAAATGACCTCCGGAAAAAGAATTTTGCTCGAACAAAAAAGTAGAAATACAGCCAGATTTGTTTTAGAAAAATTTTAACCTAAGTATTAGATAATTACAATTCTATAGCTCAGGAGATGGATTAGGCTATGACATTAACTTTGCAAACCACAATTTTTTTGATATCTGAGTCTTTAGGTGTTTTTTACAGATATATAATTTTTAATTATCAATCTTTTTACCGTATGCAAGATCCCCAGCATCACCAAGTCCGGGAACTATATAAGATTTTACAGTAAGTTCATCATCTATTGCAGCAACCCACACATTTATATTAACATTTATAAGCTTTCTCTCAAGATAATCTAAACCTTCTTTACTTGCAATTATTGCTGCCATGTGAGTCTGACGAGGTTTTCCGTAAGCTAGCAAAGTCTTGTAGGCAAGTTCAAAACTACCTCCACTTGCTAACATGGGATCGTTTATAATTACAATTTTTTTCTCAATTTCAGGAGAGCTCACATAATCAATTTTTATTTCAAATTCTCCACTTTTGTCATATTTCCTATAACCGGCAATAAAAGCACTATCAGCATGGTCAAAATAATTTAAAAAACCTTGATGATAAGGAACTCCTGCACGCATTAATGTTGCAATAACAGGTTGTTCTTTCAAACATGGGACAGTTGCTATTCCAAGTGGAGTAGTAACTTCTTCATCAACAAAAGGCAAGCTCTTGCTTATTTCATAGGCCATTATCTCTCCTATTCTTTCGAGATTAAGACGAAATCTTAACCTATCGAGTTGAATTTGATGATCCCTGAGTTCTGCAACAAACTGATCAAGGAGTGTCCCTTTACCTCCTAAATTGATTACTTTCATTTCAAAATAATTTATTTTACTAAAATAAAATTAATTATTTGTTACAACAAAAAAATTTTAATTTTCGGGAAAATTTTAAATTTTAAATTATGAAGTCAATTATTCTGTTTTTTGCTGCTATTTTGTGCTATGGATTTCTTTCTGCACAAACTTTTTATAACGATTATGTTGATGGCGTTGTATATTTTAAAATTAAAAATGAATCCGGAATTTCTCTTCCAACTTTTTGTCCCGAAAATAAAGAAGAAATATTTTCGATTTTAGAACTTGATGATTCTTATCAAATTATAGAAATAATTAAACCATTTAAAACAAAAGATCCTCGTATTCAGACTATATATAGGATAAAATTCGATAATTACTCCGCAGTTGATGATATAATCAAAAAACTAAACAAAAAAGTTTTTGTTGAATATGCAGAAAAATCTCCTTTATATAAATTATTTTACATGCCCTCCGACACCTATATTACAGAACAATATTATCTGGAAAGAATCAATGCTTATGCAGCTTTTGATTTAATACTGGGAGAATACAAAACAAAACTTGCCATTGTTGACGATGCAATAAGGACAACTCATCCGGATTTGTCTGCCAACATTTACATAAACCCAAACGAAGAAGAAAATGGTCTTGATAGCGATGGAAACGGTTATATTGACGACATCAGCGGCTTCGACGTTGCAGACAATGATAACAATCCCAATCCACCTGCTAATCCCCCGTTTTTTTGGGGAGAACTTGCTTTTACACACGGCACACATTGTGCAGGACTTGCAGGAGCTGTAACCGATAATAATTACGGAATAGCATCGGCATCTTTTAATCATTTGCAAATTATAGCTGTAAAATGCGTGAAAAACAGTAGTTTCTTACCAATTTCAATTGCTTACGGGCCAGAAGGTGTTGATTATGCAATAGCAGCAGGAGCAGAAATTATAAGTATGTCTTTTGGTGGACCTCAAGAAGGTTTTGAAACTCTTCAAAGTCTTATAGAAGTTGGTTTTGAAAATGGAATTATCTTTGTTGCTGCAGCAGGAAATGACGGTAATGAAACTCCTAATTATCCCGCTGCATATCCTCAAGTAATAGCAGTTGGAGCAACGGATCAAGACGATAAAATTGCAAGTTTTTCTCAACGTGGAAATTTTATAACTGTTGTTGCCCCAGGAACAGGTATTTATAGCAGCCTTGCTTGGTCATCGGAATTTGGACCTCAAGACGGAACCTCTATGGCTTGCCCCCTTGTTGCCGGTGTTGTTGCACTTCTCAAGTCTCAAAATCCCGAAGCAACATCTCAGCAAATTATTGATTGCCTTATTCAAGGTTGCGACAACATTGATGAACAAAATCCTGATCTAATTGGAAAAATTGGAGCAGGTAGAGTGAATGTTTACAATTCTTTAATTTGCTTACAAAACATAACAAAATATAACCCACTTAAAAATGACGTTTTTGGAATTTATCCGAATCCTGCTAATGACGTCATTTTTATTCATCTTAATGGTATGGGTGTCAGAAATCTGAAAATCAAAGATGTCTCAGGAAAAATTATTTGTTCTTACTATTTTTCCGAAGAAGTAAACAGAATTAACATCGCTGAACTAATTAAAGGTTTTTATATACTTGAAACCGAAATTGATGGTAAAAGTTTAAGCACTAAACTTATTAAAAATTAATAACAAGAAAATGGACTGCCAAAAATTAACAGTCCATTTTTTATTGACTTTAATACTATATCTGTCCACTAAAAAATTTATAAACAGCATCTTTATTCATTTCTGTTACAGTGAAATGAAACTTTCCATCCCTAAATACAAAGTAATTAAATGATTTTCCTACCAACTTTTGTCCGGGATATGGTCTTATTTGATTTGCCGCAACTTTCCACAATTCGTAATTTTCTCTCTCGGTAACTTTCTGCATTTCAACATAATTCGGAACACTGTAAGGAATTATTTTCGTCTGAATTACTGGATTGGAGACTGATACAGAATATTCGACAATTGTTTCTCCACCAGATTTCTTCGGAAAATCTTTTTCCTCAGCCTTTACAAACATATTAACTGATACAAAAACCAAAATATAAACTAACTTTTTCATGATATTAAAATTTAATTAGTATTCTTTTTACAATTCTTAAACGTTTTTGTTCAAAAGAAAATAGTTAATTGTTTGTTAAACGTTTCAGACTTTTAGTTAAACAATGGTTAATGTAATATACAACAACTAAACAAAAAAGTATTATAAAAAATATTACTCCATGATTATACTTATAAAAAAGTCTTTTTATTTATTATCTTAGCATAATTAAATTTTTTGTTAATGATTAAGAAAATAATTTGTTTAATGGATAAAAGACTATTTTTATTATTTATTTTTATTGTGTTAATTAAGACTGTTTCTTTTTCTCAAAATTGGGATATTAATTTATTAAGACAAACAAACATTAAAAGAAATATAAATCTTGACAAAAGTTTAATTTTAACAACACACACCGCGGCTCCATTAAGTATATCAACACCAATTATACTTTTTACAACCGGATTTTTATTGAAGGATAATTCAATAATTGGAAAAAGTATTTACACAGGAGAAGCACTAATAATTTCGAATATACTATCAACAAGTATGAAATTTTTAATAAACAGAGAAAGGCCTTTTATTAAATATCCGGAATTACAAAAGCTGACAAATGTAAATAGCCCCTCTTTTCCATCGGGGCATTCATCAACTGCCTTTGTTCTGGCAACATCTTTAAGTTTGGCTTTTCCTAAATGGTATATTATTGTTCCTTCGTTTTTATGGGCAGGATTAGTTGCGTATTCAAGATTACATTTAGGCGTACATTATCCTAGTGATGTAATTGCAGGAATTGTAGTTGGCTGTGGATCTGCTTTTCTGAGTCTTAAAATAAATTATTGGTTAAATAAAAAATACGAAAGCGAATTTCTTTTTTATAGATAGCTATATGATGAAATCTATAATTAAACCTGCGTTCAATAACTAAACATATTACAGCTATGTTATGGACTCAATAGAAACAGAATCTTTTTGTAGTAAGTTGTTCCAACTTACAACAAAGCTAATACTTCCATAAAATATTTTCAAAAAAAAGCTATTCATAATAAAAACAGGACTATAAAATTCTATTTCTTAGTTTCGTTGTAGGTCGTTCCCAAATCAAATAATTTATTCCTGATACAATTATTATGGAGGTCAAATATATTACAAGAAGTATTATTTGATTATATCCGAAACAGTATTTTTTTATTAAATAAATTAAAGGTAAATGAACTAAATACATTGAATATGAAATTATTGCGATAAAAACTATTTGTGCTTTTAATATTTTTTGTTTAATCCCGGCGAAATAAAACATCGGCAGAAACATAACTGTAAATAAACTTTCAAAACTTAATGAAACCGTTTGTTTGAAAAAACTGTTCCAATCTATAACGTAAAATTTTAATATCATCAAGCCTATTACCCCAAGCGTAAATAGTGCAAATCTGCTTTTATATACTGATTCTTTATAAAATTTTATAACTAATGCAGCGCCTAATCCGTATGAAATAGAATCAAGTCTGGTTAAAACAAGTTTTCGGAAATAAAGATAATATGTGACTTGATCTGCATCTGAATTATAAGTAAAAATTCTGTATAATAACGGAAATATCATTAAGATTAGAACAGTGTATAAATATGCTTTTACAAAATGATTTTTAAATAATACAACCACAGAAACAAGAATTGCAGGCAGTAAAAGATAAAACCACTCCTCTACAGCCAAGCTCCATGATTCCCAAAAGAATAAATCTAATGGCTTGGAAAAATTTTGCAGAAAAACAAAATAAGCAGAAGTATTAAAATTTATTATTCCGTCGTAAATACCCAAATAAACAAACAAAATATTTAAAATCAGGAATAAATAATAATTAGGTAAAGTTCTGAGCCATCTCCGAATATAAAATTTTTTAGAAAAACGAAGAAGCTCATTTTTTGAGTTTATTTCAGCATTTAAAAATATATTTCCAATAAGAAATCCCGACAGGACAAAAAACATTTCTACTCCATCAGGTAAAAAATTTGTAAAATGTAAATCCGAAAAATGTTCAAAGAAATGACCCACAACCACAATAGAAACGGCAACAGCTCGAAATAAATCTAATCCTATATTACGATCATCTATTTCGTTTTTAAGAATTTTCAAATTATAAGCTTTGTAATAATTCTTCAGTAGTAACACTCACAACTCCAAGTTTTTTACAAACTATCCCACCTGCCAGATTTGACAAATATGCAATGTCCTTAATATCAGCATTACAAGCAAGCAATAAACCTGCAACGCTTATTACGGTATCTCCTGCTCCCGAAACATCTGCTATTTGGTGAATATTATTTGCCGGGAAATGCAAACATTCTTCTTTTGTGCAAATCAAAACTCCATTCTCAGACAGTGTAATCAATCCGATTTTAACATTCATTTCGGTTATAAACTTTTTACACGTAAAACTTAAAGCAACAAAATCTTTTTTATCAATTTCTGTTTTTGTTCCTTCACAAAACTCCTTAAAGTTTGGCTTAAACAGATTCACATTTCGATAACTTAAAAAGTTCTTCCGTTTAGGATCAACAGCCGTAGGAATTTCCTTCGTTTCAGCAATTTTAATTATTTGTTCTATAACGCTTTTTGTAAGAACACCTTTATCATAATCTTGAAAAATTATTAAATCAATTTTTTCGTTATCTATTATTTCAATTATTCTATTAATTAGTTGCTGCGACAGTTCTTCAGAAATATCTGAAGTAATTTCATCATCAACGCGTAGAAGATGTTGCCCTGCACTTATAATTCTGTGTTTAACAGTAGTTTTTCTTTCAGTTGATTGAATTATTCCTATATCAGTAAGATTATTTTCCTTTAAAATATTTTTAAATATTTCGGCTTTTTCATCATTCCCAATAACAGAACACACTATGACTTCGGCTCCTAAAGATTTTATATTAAAAGCAACATTCGCAGCACCTCCAAGACGATATTCACGACTAGTAACAGATACTATCGGGATAGGAGCTTCCGGCGAAATCCTATTTACTTTGCCATATAAATAAGAATCAAGCATTATATCTCCAACTATCAGAATCTTTTTTGTTTTAAATTCCTCGATATATTTTAACAGACTCTGTTTTTCTGTCTTGTATTCTTTTAAACTTATTATAGCGTTCATTTACTAAATTATTTTTTCTTTAGAACTAATTTAAATTTCATTTTTTAAATAAATTGAACACATGGCTCAACAATGTCAGGATTTATGACAATATCAAAATTTGAATAAGAGACTCTATCATAAAACAAATTTATTTTTTCATTTGGATTTACATAATTAATATCTGTTGTATTCGGATTAAGTACTTCATAATTTGAAGGCATATAAGAAGTAAACAAACTATATTGATTATTTGGAAAAATACAATAACTACTTTCTTCTATTGATTTATAGTTTGCATCAAAACTTATTCCTAATTCAGCTAATTCTTGTGTATAAACTTTTAATAGTTTAACACATTCTCCTCTTAAAATCTTCAGCGGACTTTGTTGATCAGTAACAATATGTTCGACTCTTATAACATCATAGATCTCATTTTTAGCAGCAATTTTAATGTAATAATCACTTAAGCTACGATCGGTGTAAAATAAATGAATGTTTTTTTTAAGTTCATATCCTTTAGGTACTTCTATAAGTTTTTTACTGAAAATCTTTTTATCTTTTTCACGTGAGAATATTGGTGTTTGAGAAATGAAGTCAACATAAACATTTTTTTTATCTATTCCTGTTTCGTTTATAAACGAAATTATTCTCTGATCCATTAAATCATAAGCTGTTTCAAGGTCTTTTGCAACTTGAGATACACCCAAAATCATTATAAAAGCATCAGGAAGAACATTCATTATTGCTTTAACCTCTAAATAAATAACGGTATCATTCGCAGGTTGGAAATAATAATTATATGCCGATTGTGTTATCCCCGAAGTAGTATTTATATCATATTCACGAAACAAAGTCGAAGTCTCAGATGATATACTTTTTTGATAATACCAATTTCCGGAAGCCTGACCTAATAAATTAACGCATATAATCACGCCAAGTATAAAAATAAACAATGTTTTCATAATTTTGTTATTTAAGATAATATTGCCAAAATTAAACAATTTATGCTAACTGCTAAAAATTTAAATTTTATTGAAACAAAATTTTTAATATTTCGTACACAGGTATAGTTTTTGTTAAAATTAAATTATGAAAAAAATCTTCAACATATTATTACTATTGTTATTATCATTAACTGTTTTAGGGTTAAGACCTTTTCCCATTGATGATATAAAGTATTTTTTTGATTCATCAGGATCATCAAAAATTCATATTTCTGCCCCGGCTCCGAATCCGGTTTATGATTATGCTACAATAAATTATCAAATTCCTGAAAACGAATTTGCAGAAATTGCTATATTTAACTTTGCAGGATTGAAATTAAAATCTTATAAAATCAACGGAAACGAAAATTCCATAGTAATTGATTGTACAGATTTGCAAGCCGGAGTATATTTTGCAAGCCTAATTTATCAGAATAAAAATGTTGACTCCAAAAAGTTAATAAAAAAATAGTTTTCATGATTCTTGTTTTTAGCCGGCATTATTTTTTTGTAATGCCGGTTTTTTATTGATAATTTTGGAACTTGTTAAAATTTAATATAGATGGATATCAGACAAATAAAAAATCTTGTAAATTCAGCCTGGGACGACAGAAATCTTCTAAAAGAAAGCAGCACTGTAAAAGCAATAGAAACAGTTATTGACTTGCTTGAAAAAGGAGAATTAAGAGTTGCCGAAAAAATTTCAGGAAAATGGCAGGTAAACGATTGGATAAAAAAAGCAGTTATTCTCTACTTTCCCGTCAAAAAAATGGAAAAAGAAGAAATCGGGATTTTTGAATATCATGATAAAATTCCATTAAAAAAGAATTATGATAAATTGGGGGTAAGAGTTGTTCCGAATGCTGTTGCAAGATATGGTTCGTATTTGGCTCCTGGTGTAATATTGATGCCATCTTACGTAAATATTGGGGCTTATGTTGACTCAGGAACAATGGTTGATACCTGGGCTACAGTAGGGTCATGTGCTCAAATCGGAAAAAATGTTCACCTTTCCGGTGGTGTTGGCATCGGAGGAGTGCTTGAACCTGTGCAAGCTGCCCCGGTTATTATTGAAGATAATTGCTTTATTGGATCAAGATCTATTATTGTAGAAGGAGTCAGGATTGGCGAAGAAGCTGTGCTCGGAGCAAATGTCGTCATAACGGCATCAACAAAAATTATTGATGTTTCAGGAGAAAGTCCTGTTGAATATACAGGTTTTGTTCCTCCCAAATCTGTGGTTATTCCGGGAAGTATTCCAAAAAAATTTGCTGCCGGTATCTACAATGTTCAATGTGCTTTAATAATTGGTAAACGAAAAGAATCCACCGATAAAAAGACTTCTCTGAACGACGCACTGAGAACATTTGAGGTTTCGGTATAATATTATTATTCATGATTTATGCGTATAGGATTTGATGCAAAAAGAGCTTTTGTTAATTCTACGGGACTGGGAAATTATAGCAGAGATATTATTCGGGGATTTAATGAATACTATCCCGAAAATGAATATTTTCTCTTTACTACTAAAAAAGAAACCTCACTTCTGGAAAATGAATATTTAAAAAACATTGTATTTCCAAAATATGTTTCAAAACTTGGTAAGGCATTTTGGAGAACATTATCTATTCCTTCAAAAATAAACGAATTAAATCTCGACATTTATCACGGATTAAGTAACGAATTGCCATTAAACATAAATAAGTCAAAAGTAAAAAAGGTTGTTACTATACACGATCTTATTTTCATAAAATTTCCTCAACTATATCCTTTTATTGATAGAAAAATTTATCACAGAAAATTTTTCCATGCCTGTAAAAATGCAGATATAATAATTGCCACAAGTGAACAAACAAAACTCGACATAATACGATATTTTGGAATTAACGAAAAAAAAATTCAGGTTGTTTATCAGTCGTACAACACTGTTTTTGATAAACGTTTTAATCAGGAAGAAAAATTAAAAATCTTAAAAAAATATAATCTTCCCAAAAGATATATTTTAACCGTAGGAACAATAGAAAAAAGGAAAAACACTCTCAATGTAGTTAAGGCATTATATTATTACAACCTTGATATAAAATATGTTTTAATAGGGAAGCGCACCCCGTACTGTCGAAAAATGGAGGAATACGCACGTGAAAAAGGGATTTCTGACCGAATAATAATCCTTAAAAATGTTAAAAACGAAGATTTACCCTTGATTTATCAAAATTCCGAAATATTTATCTACCCATCAATATATGAAGGTTTTGGAATTCCGATCTTGGAAGCATTTGCTTCAGAGACTCCGGTAATAACAGCCGATCACGGCAGTACGGCAGAAATAGCAGGGACTGCTGCTGTTCAAACCGAAGTACATAATCCGAAAGCTATTGGAATTGCAATTAAAACATTGCTTGAAAGTTATGAACTCAAAGAAATATTGAAAAAAGACGGATTAGAAAGATTGAAACTATTTGATAGAAAAGCTGTTATAAATAAACTAAATAATATTTACAAAAGTTTATGAAAGAAATTATTTCCGAAGCTGTGGATGTTTTAAAAAAGGGGGGAGTCATTTTGTATCCCACTGATACTATTTGGGGACTTGGTTGTGATCCTACAAACGAATCTGCAATTGCGTCAATTTATAACATTAAAGCGAGAAACCCCTTAAAAAGCATGATTGTTTTGGCCAACTCAATTGAAATGATAAAAAATTACGTTTACGAAATCCCTAATGAAGCCTTACCACTAATAGAAGTTTCGGACAAACCCCTGACAATAATTTATCCGCGTGCAAAAAATCTATCTCCAAACATTTGTGCAGCGGATGGAAGTATTGGAATAAGAATTCCTAAAGATGAATTTTGCCTGAAACTTATTGAAGAATTCGGCAAACCTATAGTATCAACATCTGCAAATACAAGTGGCAGAAGATCCCCTCTCGGATACTTTGAAATAGAAAATGAAATAAAATTGGCAGTGGATTTTATTGTTCCTTTAAGACTCGAAGAACTCAGTAACTATTCGGGATCGCAAATCGTCAAAATCGAAAAAAACGGAAAATTACAAATAATTAGATAGATAGTTAATGATTAGTTTTCGTGCAATTCATAAAAACACCATTGAAAATCTAAAAGATTTATATCCTGTTTATGAATGTGAAACTATTTCATATCTTTTGCTTGAAAATATAACCGGACTAAATAAAACTAAAATAATCTTAAATTACGATGAGCCTTTCCCTGAAAAAATTTTAGAGAAATATTTACATTTTATTGAAAGATTAAAAAATGGAGAACCGCTTCAGTATATTACAAATCAGGCGTATTTTTACGGTCGAGAATTTTTTGTTAACCCTTCTGTTTTAATCCCGCGACAAGAAACCGAAATTTTGGTTAAAGAAACAATAGATATTTGTAAGAACAAGTCTCTAAAAAATCCCAAGATTCTTGATATTGGAACCGGTAGTGGATGTATCGCTATTAGTTTGAAGAAAGAAATTCCTGAAGCGGATATTTACGCTCTGGATGTTTCGACAGAAGCTCTAAACATTGCAAAAAAGAACAGCACTACCCATGATACAAATATAACTTTTGCCATTTTTGATGTTTTATTAGATAAAAATTTTCCGTTCGCTGATATAAAATTCGACATTATTGTCTCAAACCCACCTTATGTAACAATAAGTGAAAAAAAACTTATGCATAAAAATGTAACTTTATTTGAACCAGCTTTAGCACTCTATGTTGAAGACAATGCACCACTGATTTTTTACAACTCAATTTCGGAATTAGCTAAAAATATTCTAAATACTCCCGGACATTTAGTTTATGAAATAAACGAAAATTTCTCTAAAGAAGTTTCAAAACTTAACATTAGCAAAGGATTCACAAAAAATATGGTAATTTCAGATTTAAATAATAAAAATCGTGTAATTGTATCAATTAATTCATTAAATTTGTAAAAAAATAAAAAATGAAAAGAATAGTTTTATTAATCGCTGCATCTATCACATTAATGTTTGTTTTCATTGCTTGCGAACGTGAAAACAGTTCTGATGTAAATCAAGATCGTATTTATGCTTTATATGAGATTTATTATGATAAAGCAGAAGACGTAAGCTATGCCAGAGCTTCGTTTTTCTTTGGCAGCATAACCGGAACTAAACTTGAATTATCGTCTCCAAGTAATGTTAAATTTAACGATGTTGAAATGGGATTTAAGAATGCTCTTGCCTATTACGAAACCAGTAATGCTGGATTTATTGAACAAGGTACCTTTGTGTGGACAGACATTGATGGCAATAGTTTCACAAACATTGCAACTGTAAAAACAATTGATTTGCAAGAAAATATGGATACAATTAACAAAGATCAGGCTTATGAAATAACTTGGATTGGGGAACCTCTCGGTAGTGATGAAAATATTTGGGTTTTTATTAATGGACAATTGGAAAATGATGAATTAAATGCTTATCAAACAACTCCCGGTGCCACAAAAGTAATTCTTACGGCCACTCAAACCAACAGATTATCTGTAGGTACTAATCAAATATTCATTCAACGCCGAAACAATACAGAAGCTCAAGAAAAAACATCTGCAGGTGCTAAATGTGCCGGAATTTACAAATCCCAAACCTATAATATAGAGGTAAAATAATATTGAAGAATCCATTTAAAAAGAAAGGAGAGTGAATCGCTCTCCTTTTTTTTATTTAAGGAGTGATGTTTAGTAATTTTTTCAGCGTTTACAGATTCTAACTTTCAGGTGTTTTATAATCTTTGAAAAATAATTAAACTTTTTTTAATGCTTTATAGCATACTTTTTTTTAATAAAACTCTTAAAGTTTTGTTTTATAGAGATTTATAAAATCTATATAAAATTAGCACTAACTTCTTTATAATCTTTCTAAACAATCAAACAAACAACAGGTTATGAGAAATAAAAAAATTATTTATTTAAAACATAAGTTGTATGAAAAACAAATTTGGTAGAAATTTTATAGCTGTTATAATAATAACAACTGTATCAATTGGAAATATTTTTAGTCAAGAAATTAGAAATTTTGATTTATTAAAAAATAAGTCTTTTACAAGTGCTTCACGAGAAAATACTTATTTAAACAGTTTATATTTTGATAATAATCCGGCACTAATTATCTCAAAAGAAAAGACTTTTAAAACCACAAATGACAGACCATTGGTACTTGAAATCAAGGCATCTGAACTGAATTTAATAAAAGAAGATCTAAAAAACGACTTTAGCTCTATTGAATTGATAAAAATATTTCATAATCAGGAAGAAAAACCATATCAATTAAAAAAGAACCTAAATGAATTATTTCCAAACTTACGAGCAGTTGTTTTCCAATGTGACTTCATATGTAATGAAAAAGATGTTGAAGGTATTATAACAGATCAATCGAAAACAAGTGTTCAGTACTATTATTTAACAATTATACCAGAGTAAAAGATGATTGAGAGAGCAAAAAATATAAAAAAATTAAAAATAAAAATTATGAAAAAGATTTTATTAACAACACTGATAACGTTAATGTTTCTGCCATTTATAAACAGTCAGGTTATAGTTCCATTTACCCAAAGAAGTTCTGTTTATACTCCGAATAAATATATATACAATGTAAGAGGAGATTTTGTTTTAATAGGAAATACTAATCTTACACTTGCTAATTACGGAGATAACACAGGTAATCATAATAATATGGTATATGTAGATGTTGATTACGATCCTAATACATTGAACTCATCTTCGGCAACAATGCAATTTTCAACCGAAAACGGAGCATTACCTGAATGTTCTAATATAATCTATGCAGGATTGTACTGGACAGGAAGAGCTCACGATGGTGGAACAAGTCCAATGGAATTTTCGGTAACAAAAAACAGTGTAACAGTTAATTTTAATAAAAGACAAGTATTACTAAGAGGACCTGGAACTGGAGGATATACACTGATTACAGCCAACCAAAATGATATATACTATCCCGAAACTCAACATGGACAAATGTACTCAGCTTATGCAGAAGTTACTGATTATGTAAAACAGTATGGTTTAGGAGAATATACTGTTGCAAACATAGCTCTTAGAGAAGGTGTAGGAGGTGGAACAGGATATTACGGAGGCTGGGCACTTATTGTTATTTACGAAAATTCCAAAATGAAATGGAGAGATATTACCATTTTTGATGGGCATGCCTACGTAGCAGGAGGAATAACGGCAGATTTTACAATTCCGATATCTGGATTTAACACTGTACAGAGCGGTCCTGTGAACCTGAAACTTGGTTTAGTTGCAGGAGAAGGAGATAGGCCTATACAAGGAGATTATTTTCAAATAAGAGACCATTCAAATACTAACTGGATCACCTTAAATCATTCAGGAAATTCTGCTAATAACTTTTTCAACAGTTCGATTTTTACAGGGGGTAATCCTCGAAATCCTAATCTTCTTAACAATACAGGGTTGGATATTTCCATGTTTAACATTCCTAATTCAGGAAATAGTGTTATTACAAACAATCAAACTTCTACTCAATTCAGATACGGGACTACCCAAGATACCTATGTTATATTTTTAATGGCTATGTCGGTGGATTCATATATCCCAACACCTGAAGCTCATACACAAATAGTAAGCATAAATAACATAGCATATAATCCCGGTGATCCCTTAGTTTTAGAACCCGGTCAGGAAATAGAAATTACAATAGACATTAGAAATAAAGGTACCGAACCTATTGATAATGCGGAAGTTATTGTTCCAATACCATTTGCATCAAGCTATGTCAGCAGTTCAAATCAGATATTTTTTTCACCGGGGCCAATTCCAAACAATTTATATTTTGATCCAACACTTGGAGCAAATGGTTCGATTATATGGCAAATTGGAACTTTACCATTACCTGCTGATCCTAATGAGCTTCTTGGAAAATTAACCTTTAAAATAAAAGCTACAGAAGATTGTACAATACTTGCCAATACAAATTGCGATGCTCAAATAGTAGTTAATGGACATATGAACGGCGTTGGTCAAATTAGTGGAATCTCGTTGAATAATAATCCTACAGTGCAAGGATTCCAGACTTCGGGAGTATGTATAGGAGAACCTATATTAAATCCTTTTGTTTTTTCAATAAACTCAACAAATTTTGTTAATGATAATTGTTCTTCATCAAGCACAAATTTACAATTTTTATTGTGTAATTTGACCGGTCCAAATATTCCTATAACGCAAGTTTCAGGAAATTTTCCTCCAGGGTCAAGATTTTACAATCAATATCCTGTTACAACATCAACAGTGGAATACACAACAAACAATCCATTTCCTGCGACTTTAGGAACTACGACTTATTATGCAGTACCTCCGGGAGCAACAAGTTGTTATTTTGAATTCACAATTAATGTACTTGATTTTACAAGTACTCCTACTGTAACAAGTCCGGTAGTTTACTGCCAGAATCAGACAGCTAATCCATTAACAGCAACACCGAGTGATCCTTCATATTTGCTATATTATTATTCTGACATTAATGGAATACCACAAACATCAATAACCCCATCAACTGCAACTGTTGGAACGTTTACATATTATGTATAAGAAGCTTTATCCTCTTCTTGTATAAGTCCGAATAAAGTTCCGATACAGGTTACTGTAAATCCTTTACCAACAGCACCAACAGCTGCTTTATCAAGCCATAATTCAGTTTGTTTTAACGAAACAGGAAACATAACTTTAACAGCAACCGGTGGTTCGGGAAATTCACTTAATTGGTACACAGGAACATGTCATGGAACCTTAATTGGTACAGGAAATAATTTAAGTATCACAGCACCAACTTCCACAACAACATATTACGTAGCATGGCAAAATTCTTGTGGAATTTCTGACTGTGAAGAAATAACTGTTACTGTAATGCCTGAAATAGATGTAAATCTTACAATTACTTCACAAATTGCCTATTACAATGGTAATACAGGTGAAATTACCGTGAATGCAACAGGAGGAACTCCACCTTTCAGCTATAGTTTGAACGGTGGACCATTTCAAACCTCAAATGTATTCAGCAATTTATATCCCGGTATTTATACAGTAGTAGTTATGGATTCGCAAGGATGTACCGTAAGTTCTACTATTACAATAAACAATGCTTCTCAAATTATTGCAAACGATGATTACGGAACCATAAATGGATACACAGGAGGTATTGCAGTTGTAAATGTACTTTCAAATGATTTGTTAAATGGCAATCCTGTTGTTACTGCAGATATTATATTAACATTTATTAGTTCAACCGATCCCAACGTTAGTTTAGTTGGACAAGATGTAGTTGTTGCGCTAGGAACCCCGGCAGGAACATATTATCTGGTTTATCAGATTTGTGAGGTTGCAAATCCAACTAACTGTGACCAGGCAACTGTTACTATTACGGTTATTCCGCCTCAAATTATTGCTAATGATGATTTCGCATCCGGAATTAATGGTTCAACAGGACAAAATAATGTTTTGAATGTTTTTGACAATGATCTGCTAAACGGGGATCCTGTTGATCCTGCTGAAGTTTCATTAACACTTACAGTTCCTGATCCAACAAATACATTAACTCTTAACCCTGATGGTTCTGTTGACGTAGCACCGTTTACACCTGGAGGTACATATACATTAACATATCAAATTTGTGAAATTCTTAATCCCACAAATTGCGATGATGCAATTGTTACAATTGTTGTAATCAACACATCAGATATCTCGATAGTAAAATCACACATTGATCCATCAAATTTACCGGTAGGAAATCCATCACAACTCATTCAAATTAATCCTTCTGTAATAACTGCCGGTACAATGATTTATTATTTCTTAAACGTTCAAAACTTAGGACCAAATAATTCACAGCAAGCAACTATTACTGATATAACTCCTCCCGGAATTTTAAATCCTGAATACTCTTTAAATTTTGGGAATTCATGGTTTAGCTGGGATGGGACAAGATACTTAAATGAATTTCTATATCCTGGAGCTAACTATATTTTAATAAGAGGTTTGGTAGATCCTTCAGCAACCGGAACATTAGTAAATACAGCAACAATTTATAGTGCTGTAACACCTGATCCTGATCTGTCAAATAATGAATCAACAGTTATTACTACAATTCTCACAAGTGCTGACCTTCAAATAAGTAAAATAGCTTTAACATCTCCTGTAACAATTGGTGGACAGATTACATATCAAATAAGTGTAACAAATTATGGTCCTTCGAATGCGAATAATGTTACAATAACAGATGTTATTGATCCAACCATAATTAGCACTGCAGAATATTCTATTGATGGTGGAATTAATTGGTTAAGCCCATGGACAGGATCTTTAAATATTGGAACTCTTGCATACAACTCCACTTTTGTATTGTTAATTCGAGGTACTGTGATTGATGCAAGTCCTAATCCAAATGTTGATCCAATCCCTAATACCGCTTCAGTAACATCATCTGATCCGGATCCAAATCCAGGAAATAACGAAGAAACAATATTCACTCCACTAAATGTTGAAGCTGATGTCTCAATAATTAAGACCGGTCCGGCAACAATAGTTGCAGGGACTCAAATTCAGTATTCAATTGTAGTAACAAACAACAGCAACACATTCGATGCCTTGAACGTTAATGTTCATGACAATATAAGTCCTCTTATTATTGATAATCCTGAGTTCTCAATTGATGGTGGATTAACATGGAATCCATGGACAGGAGTTTATGTTATTGGAGATATGAATCCTCTCGAAAGTGTAACGATATTAGTAAGAGGTAATGTATTAAGTAATGTTACTGGAAATATTGTAAATACAGCTTATATCGAAACAGATACCCCTGATCCCGATGTTACAAACAATACATCTACTGTAAATACAACTGTAGAAATTGTCTCTGACCTTTACATATACAAAGTACAGATAGATCCGTCTATTTTACCGCTTTCTAATTCTCAGATTTTCGGCAATCCGAATGATATTGTAATTGATCCTGTAACTATTACAGCAGGAGAAACAATTTACTATGCAATTCTTTATGGTAATAACGGACCGAGTGATGCAACAAATGTTATTATACAAGATATTCTTCCGGGAGTTGTAGTTGATTGGGAATCCTCTCGTTGCCAGGCAAATTATGGAACATGGACAGGTGTCGGAAATTTAGGAACTATAATTGCAGGAGGAGGCTGTGTTCTAATAATAAGAGGTGACGTTTTACCTGATGCAACAGGCAGTATTGTTAATACTGCGATTATTTACAGTAATGATGTTACAGATCCTGATCCTGATAATAATGAATCAACATTTGTTACTCCAATTCAAGGGATGTCAGATCTAAGTGTTCAAAAAACTGTTGATAATAATACTCCTTACGTTGGAGATCAAGTTACTTTCACAATAACTATCATTAATAATGGGCCAAGTCAAGCGACCAATATTACAGTTACAGATCAATTACCTACAGGATATACTTACGTTTCACACACAGTTTCTGATGGCAACTATGATAATGTTTCAGGAATATGGACAATTTCAACAATTAATTATCCCGGTTCCGCAGTTTTAACAATTACTGCAATAGTGGATTTACCTGGAGGAAGCTATACAAATGTTGCTACCATAACAAATTTTGATCAATATGATCCCAATCCTAATGATAATACTGATACTGAAACAACCAGTCCTATAAATGTAATCATTGCAAATGATGATAATGGTGGCCCAATAAATGGCTATACAGGTGCCGTCAATATTCTCAATGTATTTGACAACGATTTATTGAATGGTTCTTCAGTTAATCCTGCCGACTTGATATTGAGTGAGGTTACTCCGGACCCAACAGGTAATTTAACACTAAATCCGGATGGTTCAGTAGATCTCGCTCCAAACACACCGGCAGGTACATACACTCTAACTTACCAGATATGCGAAATTATTAATACTTCAAACTGTGATGATGCAATTGTAACTGTCACAGTAATAATGCCATCAATTATTGCTAACGATGATACATTTACGGCCGTTAACTTTGATTGTGTTAATGGAGGAATTGTTGGAAATGTACTTAACAATGATTATTATAACGGAAATCCGGCAGATCCTTCAAGTGTTACAATTACTCTTACTGATGACGGAGGAATCTCCGGTGCAAGTATCTTTGCCAACGGTAATTTGTTTATTCCTGCCGGCACAGTTGTAGGAACGTATAATTTATCTTATCAAATTTGTGATGTTATAAATCCTACAAATTGTGATGATGCTAATATAGTTGTAATTATACAGGATTTCATTCCACCAACTATAGTATGTCCTGATAATATATTAGTTAATACCGATACAGATGATTGCCAATCTACTAATGTTGTTATTATACCTCCAACTGTAAATGATAATTGTGGAATATTATCAGTATCAGGTATTCGCAGCGACCTACTGACCCTAACAGATCCTTATCCTGTTGGAACAACTACTATTACCTGGACCGTTACAGATTTTGGTGGAAATACTGCTACTTGTGAACAAACTGTTACTGTTATTGACAATCAGTTACCTCACATAACTTGTCCGGCTCCGGTTGTTGCATATACCGATCCTGACGAATGCTTCGCAAGTGGTGTTGTTTTAGGCTTTCCGGTTGTTGATGATAACTGCGGTATCCTCTCGGTTACCAACGATGCTCCTACTACTTTCACCGTTGGGAATACAATAGTTACATGGACGGTAACCGACGTTAATGGTAACATTGCTACCTGTCAGCAAATCGTAACAGTATATGATAACCAACTGCCTTCAATAATTTGTCCTGACCCAATTTTATCTTATTCAGATAACGGTTTCTGTCATTCAGAAAATATTGCACTTATAACTCCATTAGTAAGTGATAATTGTTCAATTTTATTTATAGCGCATGATGCTCCAGAAATTTTTCCGGTAGGAACAACTATAATAACTTGGACAGTATCAGATGTAAATGGTAATACTTCAACCTGTCAACAAACAATAACTGTTATTGACAATCAGTTACCTGACATAACTTGTCCAGCTCCGGTTGTTGCATATACCGATCCTGACGAATGCTTCGTAAGTGGTGTTGTTTTAGGCTCTCCGGTTGTTGATGATAATTGCGGTATCCTTTCGGTTACCAACGATGCTCCTACTACTTTCCCCGTTGGGAATACAATAGTTACATGGACGGTAACCGACATGAACGGAAATACTGCTACTTGTGAACAAACTGTTACTGTTATTGACAATCAGTTACCTGACATAACTTGTCCGGCTCCGGTTGTTGCATATACCGATCCTGACGAATGCTTCGCAAGTGGTATTGTTTTAGGCTCTCCGGTTGTTGATGATAATTGCGGTATCCTTTCGGTTACCAACAATGCTCCTACTACTTTCCCCGTTGGGAATACAATAGTTACATGGACGGTAACCGACATGAACGGAAATACTGCTACTTGTGAACAAACTGTTACTGTTATTGACAATCAGTTACCAACTATAATTTGTCCAGAAGACATATATACTTGTTCAGAGACAATAGAATTGATTGAACCCCAAGTTTTGGATAATTGCGGAATAGACTCAATTACTAACAATGCCCCCGATATATTCCCTGTTGGAACAACTATAGTAATATGGACAGTAACTGATGTTAATGGTAATGTAAATACATGTGAACAAGCAATAAATGTTTCAATGCTTGAAGTTTTTGCAGAAATTACATCTGTTCCTTCTTGTAATGGAACAAATGATGCAGAAATTACCATAACTGTTTCAGGAAACTTTGGAGATTTAACATATTCAATTGATGGGGTTAATACTCAAACTTCAAATGTTTTCAGTGGTTTAGGTTCAGGTACATATTACATTACGACAACAGATATTACGGGTTGTGAGATAGTTTATGGACCTGTAGAAATACAGGACCCAATAATATTAACAGCCACAGTTAATATTATATCTGATGTATTATGCTATGGTTCAAATGAAGGTGCAATAGAAATAATTGCAAGTGGAGGAACAGGAGAATATACATATTACATTAATGGAAGTCTTGTTGAGCAAAGCAATATTTCTGGATTAAATGCAGGAGATTACAATATTTTAGTAGTTGACAGCAATAATTGTGAAACTGAAATAAGCGGGATAATCATTACACAGCCTGAAATATTAAGTGTAAATTACATTGCAACCGAAAGTGTGGATTGCTATGGAGATAATACAGCAAGTGTTGAAGTTTCGATTACTGGCGGCAGTGGAGATTATATGGTAACTCTAACTGATATATTTACAGGAAATTTATATCAAAGTTCAACCGATTATGTATTCGATAATCTTTTTGCAGGAACATATAAAATAAATGTAACAGATGCCAACAATTGTTCATATCAAACAGAGTTATCAATTGGAAGCCCTGCTCCATTAGTATTAAATTACAGTTCTTATTGTGAAGCCGGGATTGTAGGCATAGAAATTCTTGCAAGCGGAGGCAATGGTGGATATTTATATTCCATTGATGGCGGACAAAACTGGTCTGAAGATCCACATTTCTCTAATCTGACAAATGATACAAATATATACTTGACAGTCAAAGATGCAAAAGGATGTTATTCTGCAATTATTGAAGTTCCTGTTTTAAGCTTAAATACTCTTAACGCAAGTGTTGAAATAATATCTTCCAATTCTTGCTATGGCGTTGCTGATGCAGAGATTATGATTAATGTAGAAGGAGGTGTAATGCCATACATATTTATTATAAATGGAGAAGAAATTCATTATTCAGAAATTATTTCAAATATTCATGCAGGAAACCATGTTATTGAAATAAGAGATTCTAACGGATGCCCTGCAAAAACTGAAGTTACAATCGAAAGCAGCGAAGAAATACGTATAGATCTAATTTCAAAAACAGATGCTGATTGTACAGGAAATGCTAATGGTGCTGCTCAGCTTGATGTACATGGAGGTGCTGGTAATTTCTTCTATAACTGGACTAATGGTGCAACCACCCCTAATGTTAATAACTTAGCTGTTGGAGTACATACCGTTACCGTTACCGACCTTAAAGGTTGTACTGTAACCTATGATATCAACATTGAAACCGATTTCATTGGTGAAGAAATTGTTATAAATAATGTATTCACCCCGAATAACGACGGTTTGAACGACTACTTCACAATTAAAAATATAGAATTATATCCCGAAAATGAATTAGTAATTCTAAACAGATGGGGCAATGAAGTATTTACAAAAACCTCATACGATAACACCTGGGATGGTAGTAATTTAACCGAAGGAACATACTTCTACATTCTAAAAGTGAAGATGTGTAATGAAGAGGAAATAATTAAAGGATATATAACAATTTTGCGATAATTTAAAAATGTGTGAGAAAAAAATGATTATTTAATCGGTTTATCGAATATAGGAATAATAAAATATAAATTTCTATGTTCTTTAAACCATAAAAAGAAATAAAATGAAAAATTTAATTTTAATAGTGAATTTTCTGGGGATAACTTTGATAAGTATTGCTCAACAGAATTATATAAGCAATCAATACATATTCAACCCAATGAGTATAAACCCTGCTTATACAGGAACAAGGGGATGGACTAGTGCAAATTTTATATATTCATCTCCCTGGGTTGGTCTTGATGGTGCTCCGGTAACTCAATCAATAAGTATTGAAGGCTCTCCGTTGCAATACATGGGATTAGGATTACACATAGTAAATGATAAGATTGGGGCTGAAACAAGACAAGGTTTGTGGGCTAATTACTCATATATTTTAAAGATTAACGATAAATTAAATCTTTCGATGGGATTAGCTGCCGGAATATCTTATTTTACCTTAGACGGCACCAAACTTATTAGTGAAAATGATATGGATCCTGTAGTTCCTTTAAACAAAGTAAATTCTTTAAAATTTGACCCAAAGTTTGGACTTTTTCTCTATGCCCAAAAGTTTTATGTTGGTTTTAGCGTAAACGATTTATTAGGGAACTTACTCTTTAATGATTATAACCTTGTTATTTCACAATATAGACATTACTATCTCACCGGTGGATATGTGTTTGATCTTGGTACTGATGTAAAATTTAAACCTTCATTTCTTATCAGAGATGATTTTAGATCGTTGACAAATATTGATTTAACATCACATTTTCTTATTAGAAACACCTTTTGGATTGGTGCTACTTATCGCTTCGGAGCAAATATAGTAACAAGTCAAAACCTTGACAATACTCTTCGTAAAAGAGATGCCATAATTGGGATGATGCAATGGAATATAAATCCGGCACTCGTTATCGGATATTCATACACTCACAGTTTAACGGCATTGAGTTCATTTAGTGGGCACGAAATTATGATAGACTATACTTTTCCACGTAAGCTTGAGACAAGAATGAAATCACCACGTTATTTTTAATACTTAAAATTATATTCTATGAAAACAATATTAAACATAATTATTATAATCACTTTAGCAAGCCAATACTTATTTGCTCAAAGTTCTTTACCTAACGCAGAGAAGCAGATGAAAAGATTTAATTATGCAGTGGCTGTAAATATGTATCTTGATCACTTTAAAAACAATAATCCCAACAATACTGATATTAGGAATGTTACTTTCTGCTATCTTAAATTAAATGATATGGAGAATGCAGAAAAGTGGCTTTCAAAAATTATAAAAAAAGGTGATGCGAATGATGAAGATTTAACAAAATATGCCGAAATACTAAAATCTTTGGAAAGATATTCAGAGGCAAAAGATATTTACAGACAATTAGCCAACAAATACCCAGATAAAAAAGAATTTGCTTTAAAAGAAGAAGAAAAACTAATTCAAGTATTACAATGGTTAAAAGAAGACGCCTTATATGAAGTAAATACTGTTCCTAATATTAATACTGAATATGCAGAATTTGGTATTATTAATTTCAAAGACAATAAGGTATTATTCAGCACCGACAGAATTGAGCCAAATCAAAGTCTATCTCAGCGTGATATGTATGGTTGGACGGGTAATAATTTTGTAAAAATGTATTCTGCAGATATAAATAAAAATGGTGATCTAGAAAACTATAAACTGTTGGAAGGGATAACTCAAGATTTTCATAATAGTCCAGGATATTTCGATCAAAATACCAACACTCTTTATTTTACAAGGACAAAACTTGTTAAATTAACTCAAAAACCATCAAATCCTGACCCTACATCCTGGTTTATTGAAGAAAAAGAAATTTATACTATCAGATTAGAAATTTATTCATCAAAATTTGATAATGGTAAATGGAGAGAACCTGTACCATTTGAACATAACAATGCTGATCTTTATTCAACAGGGCATCCGGTTCTGTCTCCTGATGGAAATGTAATGTATTTTGTGTCAGACATGCCAGGATCCTTAGGTGAAACAGATATATTTTATTCAGTAAAACGTAGCGATGGTAAATGGGCTGACCCCAAAAATTGTGGTCCGAAGATAAATACTACGGGAAAAGAAATGTTTCCAGGATTCGATAGCGAAGGTAATTTCAATTTCTCCAGTAATGGACATGCAGGATATGGTGGACTTGACATATTTAAAACTCGCGGTGAAAAAAATCAGTGGAACTATCCTGAAAATTTAAAACATCCAATAAATTCAGCAGGAGATGATTTCGCTTTGTATTGGTTAACTCCGGGAATAGATGGATATATTTCATCAAACAGAAAAGGAAGCGTTGGTCTTGATGATATATTTAGAATAAAATATGCTCCGCCATTACCTAAAAATATTACTCTTGTTGTAAAAACTTTTGAGCAAAAAAATGATGAAATAATCCCTCTTACTCACCCAATAAATGTTCATTATCACACCGAAGAAAACATAAACATGGAAATTACAATTCCACAGATTAAACCGGGTGAATATATAGTACAGCTCGATTGTAACAAAAAATATTTTGTGCACGGAACAGCTCCGGAATTCTTTGCTCAGTCAAAAGAAATTTTTACAGATTGTAAATCTATGAACGATACAATCTATGTTGAACTTGTTTTCGAAAGAATTGTTCTATACAAGCCTATTGTTATTGAAAATATCTATTACGACTTTGACAAATGGAACATTCGTCCTGATGCTGCCATCGAACTTGATAAAATTGTCACATTGTTGAACGAAAATCCGCATATAATAATTGAACTTGGTTCTCACACAGACTCCAGAGGAACTTTTAAGTACAACGAAGTATTATCACAGCGAAGAGCAGAATCTGCTGTAAATTACATAATTAGTCGAGGTATAAATCCTTCGAGAATAACTGCAAAAGGCTATGGCGAATATCAACTTGTTTATCAATGTTCCGATGGAGTTAAATGTACTGAAGAAGAACACCAAATGAATCGTCGTACTGAATTCAAAGTTACAGGATTCAGCAAAGAACAACCGGTTATATATAGCGCCGATAAGTAATCTTACACATGTATTTATAAAAAACTGTTCTTAAACAGTTTTTTTTATAATAATCCAGCTACGAGATCGTTATATTTTAAACCAAACTTTAAAATTATGAAAAAATTAATTTTTGTAACAATTATTTTTGTTTCTACAATTTATAGTTCTTGCACGACAACAAGAATTGCTTCATTATCAAAACAAAGTGATGAAAGCATTGAACTCTACACTACAAAAATCCCTGACAAAAACTACGAAGAAATTTATTACATTCAAACTGATGGTGCAATCTTTCATACTCCACAACATTTACTTAACGGACTCAAGAAAAAAGCTTCAGAACTTAATGCAGATGCGGTGATAAACATTAAATACGATTTTCAAGGGCTTTATCTAATCGTATCAGGAACTGCAATAAAATATAAATAAAACTCTTATAGGTCTATCTTCATAATTTTGAAGCTCAATAAGGAATAGCAAAATCTTCAATGAAATATAAATTGCTGGTTTTCCAACAACGTTTTATTGGGTTTTCATATGCTATTGAAGTTTTTAAATTCAAGAAGTCCCTGTAAACAAACTCCAATCCAGTAAACTTTCGCCATACAAACTTTTGATTTATATTCTCACGACTTAATGCATCAAAAATGCCTTGCCTCGTATATACAAAGTAATCCCCGTAAAATTGCAAATATTTTGTCGAAACTCCATTCATACCAAGGGTTAACCAAGTTTTCAATCTTGATAACTGATTCTTGAATGTTTTTATCGTATCTGATGTTTTTTCATTATATCCTTCAAATTCAACCTTCTTAAATTTTGCTCCAACCCTACTCGAAAAATTCACAAAATCCTCATTTGCATAACTCATAAATACTTTTGTCCTTCTGAATTTTTCTTTTAAAACAGTAATGATTATTTCCGGCGTAAGACTTCCTACTGTTGCTATCTTTGCATCATATTTAAAATAATCATATACTGTCATCAATTTTGTTATGTACTTCTCTTTATTCATTATTACATTACTCCTGCTATTACCAGAAATAGAAACTCCTCGCCTTCCCTTCTGATTGAACAAAAACCACAAATCATAACAAATCACTTCTCTACCATAACCCTCAACTCTTGGCGGTACTGATGCCAATATCTTATGTCGCCAATCAAAGGCCGTAAGCTTTGATATTCCAAAACGTGTTGTCATAGATTTTACTGTGTGAAGTCCCTCAGTTCTTACAACCTCTGCATATTCAATA